>JAABUQ010011761.1_pt1 | contig 11064 bp, 9 predicted proteins | sample 5560001 | NCBI WGS metagenome assembly JAABUQ01 (sample SAMN10711888, study PRJNA513371) | rock metagenome | isolation source: Antarctica rocks | place: Antarctica: Victoria Land, Finger Mt nord | collected 2015-12-18
GACGATCGCCACCGGTCCGGCCACGGCGGCGGAGTATAGGGTTGACCCTGCATGCGGCTCGAGGGGCGAACGGCACTCATCACGGGCGGCGCATCGGGCATCGGCGCGGCGACGGGGAGGCGCCTGTCGGCCGAGGGCGCGCGCGTCGCGCTGGCCGATCTGAACCTCGCGGGCGCCCGCGACGTGGCCGGCGAGATCGACGGCGCGGCGGTGGCGATGGACGTCGCCGACACGGCGTCGGTGCGCGCCGGAGTGGCCGCCGCGGTGGCGGAGATCGGGCCGATCGACATCCTCGTCAACAACGCCGGCAGCGACCGCTTCGCCTTCTTCGTGCACACCGACGAGGAGCTGTGGGACGCCGTCCTCGGCGTCAACCTCCGCGGCACGCTCGCCGTGACCCACGCCGTCCTGGCCTCGATGCACGAGCGCGGCGGGGGCTCGATCGTCAACGTGGCCAGCGAGGCGGGCCGCGTGGGCTCGCAGGGCTCGGTCACCTACTCGGCCGCCAAGGCCGGGGTGATCGGCTTCACCAAGGCGATCGCGCGCGAGTCGGCGCGCTACCACGTGCGCGCCAACGCCGTGGCGCCCGGCCCGATCGAGACCCCGCTCCTGAACGCCGCGCCCGAGCTGCTGGGCGAGATCGGCGCGCGACTCAAGCAGGGGATGATCGACTCAACGGTCATGCGCCGCAGCGGCTCGCCCGACGAAGTCGCGGCCAGCATCGCCTTCCTGGCCTCCGACGACGCCTCCTTCGTGACCGGCCAGACGCTGAACGTCTCCGGCGGGCTCTCGATGTCGTGAGCGATCGGCTCCCCCGCCGCGTGCTCATCCGCGAGGTCGGTCCGCGCGACGGCTTCCAGAACGAGCCGGAGGTCGTGCCCACCGAGACCAAGCTGAGGCTGATCGAGGCGCTGGGCGCCACCGGCCTGCGCCGCCTCGAGGTCACGAGCTTCGTCCGCGCCGACGTGATCCCGCAGCTCGCCGACGCCGACGAGGTGCTCGAGCGGGTCTCCGTCCCGGAGTCGGTGGCGCTCAGCGTGCTCATCCCCAACGAGCGCGGGCTCGAGAGCGCTCTGCGTTACCGCGGGCGCTTCTCCGAGGTCAACGTGTTCCTCTCCGCCTCCGAGACCCACAACGCCAAGAACGTCAACCGCTCGATCGAACAGTCGCTCGCCAGCGTGGAGCGCGTGCTCGGCCGGGCGCGCGCCGAGGGGCTGCGCGGCGAGGGGGTCATCTCCGTGGCCTTCGGCTGCCCCTACGAGGGGCCGGTGCCGCCCGAGCGCGTATTCGAGATCGCCCGGCGGCTCATCGCCGCCGGCGCGGAGGAGATCGGCTTCGGCGACACCACGGGCATGGCCAATCCGCGCCAGGTGGCCGAGTTCTTCCTCGCCGCCCGCGAGGCGCTTCCGGGCGCCCAGCTCACCGCCCACTTCCACAACACGCGCGGCCAGGGACTGGCCAACGTGCTCGCCGCGCTCGAGGCGGACGTCGACTCGTTCGAGTCGAGCTTCGGCGAGCTGGGCGGCTGCCCGGTGCCGCGGGGGGCGACGGGGAACATCGCCACGGAGGACCTCGTCTCCATGCTCCACGAGATGGGGATCGAGACGGGCATATCGCTCGCGCGCCTGCTCGACGCCGCGCGTGCCGCGCAGGAGGCGCTCGGTCGGCCCCTCGGCAGCCACGTGCTCAGCGCCGGCCCGGTCGAGTGGCACTGACCCCACACCGCGACCGGCTGCGCACCGACGTCGAGACCCTCGCGGGGATGGTCCGCGACTCGGCGGGGCCGGGGGAGCGCACCTCGGCGAGGTGGATCGCCGGGCGGCTCCGGGAGGCGGGTGCTCTTGAGGTCCGCGTCGAGCCGTTCCGCTACCAGTCCACCTACGCCGGGGCGCATGCGCTGCACCTCGTTGGGGGGCTGGCCGCCGCGCGCCGCGGCGGGCTCGTCGGCGCTGCCCTCGCCCTTGCCGCGCTCGTCTCGCTCGAGCGCGAGGGCAGCGGTCGCTCGCAGTGGGTCCGGCGCCTGCTGCCCGCGAGCGAGGGGGCGAACGTGGTCGCGCGCATACCGCCCGCTCCTGGCGGGGCGCCCAGGCGCACGCTCGTGCTCGTCGCCCACCACGACGCCGCTCGCACCGGACTCGTCTGGCACCCGCGCCTCGTCGAGCCCGGTGCCGCGCGGCGCCTGCGCCGCCGGAGGATCGACCCCTACATGGGTCCCTACGCGGTGGCGCTCGCCCTCGCCGGCGCGCCGTGGCGCCCGTTGCGCCGCGCGGGTGCGGCGCTCCTCGGCCTTAGCCTGCTCGCCGGCGTCGACCTCGGCGCCGGTGCCACGGTTCCCGGCGCGAGCGACAACGCCACCGGCGTGGCGGCGCTCCTCGGCCTCGCGACCCGCTGGGCGGCCGACCCGCTGCCCGGGGTGGAGGTTCGGCTCGTGGCGACGGGGTGCGAGGAGTCGGGCATGGGAGGGATGGCCGCCTGGCTTCGCGCCCACGGGCCGGCGCTCCCCCCCGCGCGCACCCTGGTGCTCGGCCTCGACACCCTCGGGTCCGGCGCGCCCATCGTACTCGGAGGCGAGCACGCCGTGCGCCGGCAGCGCTACCGGCCCGAAGACGTCGCTTGGGCCGACGCGGGGGCGGCGCGCGCCGGGCTCGCGCCGCCCGAGCGCTGGACCATCGGCGGCTGGACCGATCCCATCCTGGCCCGCCACGCCGGACTGCCGAGCCTCTCGCTCCTGTCGATCGGCCCGAAGGGCGTCTTCACGAACTACCACCGCCCCACGGACACGCCCGAGCGCGTCGACTGGGAGTGCGTCGAGCGCTGCGCCCGCCTCGCCGCGGGCGTCGGCGAGGCTTTCGCGGCCGGGGTGGGCTAGGGTCGCCGGGGGCGGCTCAGCGACCCGAGAACTCGGGCTGGCGCTTCTCGGACAGCGCGCGCGCCCTCGGCGAAGTCCGCCGACTGCGCGCAGATCTGCTGCGCGGCGACCTCCTGCTCGAGCGTGACCGCGAGCGCGGGCTTGGCCGCGGAGTCCATCACCCGCTTGGCCAGCCCGACCGCTACCGGCGCGCAGGCCAGGAGCTCGTCCACGAGCCGGTCGGTCGCCGCGTCGAGCTCTGCGGACGGCGCCACGCGGTTGACGAGGCTGATCCGCTCGGCCTCCTCGGCGCCGATGATCTTGCTCGTCATGATCATCTCCTTGGCGCGCCCGAGCCCGACCACGGCGGGCAGGCGGGAGGAGCCGCCCACGTCGGGGATCAGGCCGATCCGCGTCTCCACGAGCCCGATCACCGCGTCCTCGGCCATGACCCGCAGGTCGCAGGCGAGCGCGAGCTCCATCGCCCCCCCGATGCACCCGCCGTGGACCTGGCAGACGACGGGCTTGGTCATCTCCTCGCACAGGTTCCAGGCGTCGATGCACTCGCGGCGGAAGGCGCGCAGGTGCCGCGTGTCGCCGGCGAGCTGCGCGAGCGCCCCGAAGTCCATGCCCGAGGAGAACATCGCCCCCTCGCCGCGGACGACCACGCAGTGCACCGCCGGGTCGTTCGCCGCCGCCTTGAAGGCCACGCCGAGCGCCTGCACGAGCTCGCCGTTCATCGCGTTGCGCTTCTCGGGACGGTTGAGGACGACGTGGCGCACCGCGCCGCGGTCCTGGCTGAGGACGAGGGACACGCCGCGCAGGCTACCGGTAGCCTGCCGGCCCCGAACCGCCCCCTTCGGAGAACGGAGACGTGATGGCAGAGATCAGCAAGGTCGGCGTCCTCGGCGCCGGGCTCATGGGCCACGGCATCGCCCAGGTGGCTGCCCAGGCCGGCTACGAGGTCGTGCTGCGCGAGGTGGACCAGGCCCCGCTCGACAAGGGCGTCGGGCGCATCGAGAAGCAGCTCGCGCGCGCGGTCGAGAAGGGCAAGAGCTCCCAGGAGGACGCCGACGCGGTGCGTGGCCGGCTCCATCCCACCCTCGACTACGGCGAGTTCGCCGACTGCGACCTCATCCTCGAGGCGATAACCGAGAACCTCGGCCAGAAGCTCGAGATGTGGAGGGAGATCGACGGGATCGCCAAGCCCGAGGCGATCTTCGCCACCAACACCTCCTCGCTGCCGGTGATCGACCAGGCGGCCGCCACGAGCCGGCCCGAGCGCTTCCTCGGCCTGCACTTCTTCAACCCCGCCCAGGTCATGAAGCTCCTCGAGGTCATCCGCTGCGTGACCACCTCGGAGGAGACCTACGGCGCCGGCCTCGAGTTCGGGGCGAAGATCGGCAAGCTCACCGTGCAGACCAAGGACCGGGCGGGCTTCATCGTCAACCGCCTGCTCGTCCCCTACCTGCTCGACGGAATGCGCGCCTACGAGGAGGGCGTCGGCTCGATCGAGGAGATCGACGCGGCGATGAAGGCCGGCGCCGGGCATCCCATGGGGCCGCTCACGCTCTCGGACTTCGTCGGACTCGACACGCTCGGCTCGATCTGCGACGTCATGTTCGACGAGTTCCGCGAGCGCCGCTTCGCCCGCCCGCCGATCCTGCGCAAGATGCTCGCCGCCGGCTGGTACGGGCGCAAGTCCGGGATGGGCTTCTACGACTACACGGGCGAGCAGCCGGTGCCCAACTCCGGGCTCTTGGCCTGAGCGCGTGAGCGACTTCGCCGACGCGCTCGCGCGCGCTCACGCCGGCGGTCCCGAGCGCCACCGCGACAAGGCGCGCGAGCAGGGCAAGCTGCCCGTCCGCGAGCGGGTCGCGCGGCTGCTCGACGCCGGCTCCTTTGTCGAGGAGGGGCTGCTCGCCAACTGGGAGGCCGACGGCCTCGGCGCCGACGGGGTAGTCACCGGGATGGGCACCGTCGACGGCCGCCCCGTCGCCCTGATGGCCAACGACCCCACGGTCAAGGCCGGCTCGTGGGGACCGAAGACCGTCGAGAAGATCGTGCGCATCCAGGAGCGCGCGCTCTCCCAGCGCGTCCCGATGGTCTACCTCGTCGACTCGGCGGGCGCGCGGATCACCGAGCAGGTGCAGATGTTCCCCGGCCGCCGCCACGCGGGGCGCATCTTCTACAACGAGGTGCAGCTCTCGGGCGTCGTGCCGCAGGTGTGCGTGCTCTTCGGCCCGAGCGCGGCGGGCGGCGCCTACATCCCCGCCTTCTGCGACGTGGTGGTCATGCGCGAGGGCAACGCCTCGATGTACCTCGGCTCGCCGCGGATGGCGGAGATGGTGATCGGAGAGAAGGTCTCGCTCGAGGAGATGGGCGGCGCCAGGATGCACACCGGCGTCTCGGGCTGTGGCCACGCGCTGGTGAAGTCCGACGAGGACGGCGTCGACTGGGCGCGACGCTACCTCTCCTACCTCCCGACCCGATGGGAGGAGGACCCCCCGCCCGCACCGGCCGCCGAGCCGGCCTCCTCCACGCCCATCCGCGAGCTGGTCCCGGTCGACGAGAACAAGCCCTTCGACATGCACGCCCTCCTCGACGCGCTGCTCGACGCCGAGTCGTTCCTCGAGGTGCACGCCCGCTGGGCGAGGGAGCTCATCGTGGGCTTCGGGCGCCTCGACGGCCGCGTCGTGGGGATCGTGGCCAACCAGCCGAAGTTCAAGGGCGGCGTGCTCTTCGTCGACTCGGCCGACAAGGCGGCCCGCTTCATCTGGACCTGCAACGCGTTCAACGTGCCGCTGCTCTTCCTGGCCGACGTGCCCGGCTTCATGATCGGAACGGGGGTTGAGCGGCAGGGCATCATCCGCCACGGCGCGAAGATGATCGCCGCGGTCTCCGAGGCCACCGTGCCCAAGCTCTCGGTGATCGTGCGCAAGGCCTACGGCGCGGGGCTCTACGCCATGGCCGGACCGGCCTTCGCGCCCGACGCGTGCCTCGCGCTGCCCACCGCCTCCATCGCGGTCATGGGCCCGAGCGCGGCGGTCAACGCCGTCTTCTTCAACCGGCTTCAGGGCATCGAGGACCCCGATGAGCGCGCTCGCCGCGTTGAGGAGCTGCGCGCCGAGTACGCGGAGGGGATCGACGTGCTGCACCTCGCCTCCGAGCTCGTGATCGACGCGGTGATCGAGCCCGAGCAGCTGCGCTCGGAGGTCGTCCGGCGCTTCGCGCTCGCCGCCGGCAAGCCGCGCACCTGGCCGCGCAAGTACAACCCGGTCACGCCGGTGTGAGGGCCCGAGCCGAGGTCGCGCCCCGTCCGCGCGTGGCCCCGGCCCCCCGCGGGTCGTGGACACGTTCAGCGCGCCGGCTACCCCCGGGTAGCTCCAGGGGTACCCGCGGGTAGCGGCACCGGCGGCGGCGCGCGCGATGCTCCTACGATTGTGTTCATGTCCGAGGCGCACGACGGCACGATCCTGTGGGAGCCCTCCGGCGAGGAGCGCGAGCGCGCGACGCTCACCCGCTATATCGCGTGGCTCGCCGAGCACCGCGAGCTCTCCTTCTCGGGCTACCGCGAGCTGTGGGAGTGGTCGACGAGCGATCTGGAGGGCTTCTGGTCCTCCCTGTGGGACTTCTTCGACGTGCGCGCCCACACGCCCTACGAGCGCGTCCTCGGCCGCCGCGAGATGCCCGGAGCCGAGTGGTTCCCCGGCGCGGAGCTGAACTACGCCGAGCACATCTTTCGCGCGGCGCGGCCCGATGAGCCGGCGGTGATCCACGCCTCGGAGGTGCGCCCCGAGGAGGCGAGCCTGAGATGGGGCGAGCTCGAGGACCAGGTTGCACGCCTCGCCGCGGGCCTGCGCGGCCTGGGCGTCGAGCGGGGGGATCGCGTGGTCGCCTATATGCCGAACATCCCCGAGACGCTCGCGGCGTTCCTCGCGTGCGCGAGCATCGGAGCGACCTGGTCGAGCTGCTCTCCGGACTTCGGCTCGCGCACCGTCATCGACCGCTTCGCGCAGATCGAGCCCAAGGTGCTCCTCGCCGTCGACGGCTACCGCTACGGCGGCAAGGACTTCGACCGGATGGACGCCGTCGCCGGCCTGCAGGAGGCGATCGGGTCGCTCGAGCACACCGTCCTGCTCCCCTACCTCGACGCGGGCGCCGACCCCGATCGGCTCGAGCACGCCACCGCGTGGGAGGAGCTGCTCGCCGCCGAGGAGGGCGCCGAGCTCTCCTTCGCGCCCGTCCCTTTCGACCACCCGCTCTGGATCCTCTACTCCTCGGGCACCACCGGATTGCCCAAGGCGATCGTCCACGGCCACGGCGGGATCCTGCTCGAGCACCTCAAGAAGAGCCACCTGCACCAGGACCTCCATCCCGGCGAGCGCTTCTTCTGGTTCACGACGACGGGCTGGATGATGTGGAACTTCTTGATCGGCGGCCTGCTCGCCGGCGCGAGCATCGTGCTCTACGACGGCAGCCCGGGCCATCCCGACATGGAGGTGCTGTGGGCGCTCGCCGAGCGCGCGGGCGTCACGAGCTTCGGCACGAGCGCGAGCTACCTGACCTCGTGCGCAAAGGCCGGGATCGAGCCCGGGCGCGACCACGACCTGAGCGCCCTGCGCAGCGTGGGCTCGACCGGCTCGCCGCTCCCGCCCGAGGGGTTCCAGTGGGTCTATGACCACGTCAAGCCGGACGTGTGGCTCTTCTCCACGAGCGGCGGCACCGACGTGTGCACCGCGTTCGTGGGCGGCTGCCCGCTCCTCCCGGTGCGCCGCGGAGAGCTGCAGGCGCGCTCGCTGGGGGCAGCGGTCGCGGCCTTCGACTCCGAGGGGCAGCCGGTGGTGGACGAGGTGGGCGAGCTCGTGATCACCGAGCCGCTGCCCTCCATGCCGCTCTTCTTCTGGAACGATCCCGAAGGGGAGCGCCTGCGGGAGAGCTACTTCGACGAGTACCCCGGCATCTGGCGCCACGGGGACTGGATCCGGATTACCCCGGAGGGCGGCGCGGTGATCTCCGGCCGCTCGGACTCGACCATCAACCGCCAGGGCGTGCGGATGGGGACGAGTGAGATCTACGCCGCTCTCTCCGGCATCTCCGCGGTGCTCGACTCACTCGTGGTCGACGTCCAGAAGTCCGACGGCGAGTCCTACATGCCCCTCTTCGTGGTCCTGGAGGAGGGAGCGGAGCTCGACGAGGCGCTCCAGAAGGAGATCCGCACGCGCGTCCGCGAGGACTGCTCCCCGCGCCACGTGCCCAACGAGATCCACGTCATCGACGAGGTGCCACGCACGCTGAACGGCAAGGCGCTCGAGGTCCCGGTCAAGCGCATCCTCATGGGCGCGGCACCCGAGGAGGCGGCGAGCCTCGACTCGCTCGCCAACCCGGAGTCGCTAGAGGTCTTCGTCCGGCTCGCCCAGAGGCTCTAGGCCCGCCACTGCCCGAGCTCGGCGTCGAGCGCGTCGACGAGCGCGAGGCAGTACTCGAGCGTGGCGGCCATCGCCTGCGACTCGACGTGCTCCGGAGTGTCCCGCGCGGTGCGGGCGAGCGGCGCGCGACCGAGCCCGTCGCGCGCGCCGACCGTGACGGCGGGCAGCCGCGCCCCGCGCGCCGGCGCCAGCGGCGAGAGGGCGTGGGAGCGCACCGGCCGGGCCCCGAGGTGCGCCTCGGCCCGCGCGGCGCGCGCGCACGCCGCCGCGAGCTGGGGGTGAGTGGGCAGGGCGACGAGCGTCCCCTCGTGCGAGAGCCACGCCGGCGCGCCCGCGCCGCAGGCGCGCAGGCCGAGCACGATCGTCCGCTGCGGCTCGAGCGCGTCGGGCCGCACGCCCAGATGAGCGCCCAGACCCGCTCCCGGCCCGTCGCCCGCGCCGGCGAGCACGAGCTCGACCGCGAGGCTGCGCGGCGGCGCGGCGTCGAGGGCGGCGGTGAGGGCGAGCGCGACGGCCACTCCGGCCGCGTTGTCCCCCGCGCCCGGACCGGCGTCGGAGAGCGCGAGGTCCACGCCGGCTGCGGTGGCCAGGACCAGGGCGACGGTGGGAAGGAGCTGGACGAGCCCCACCCCGACGCCCGCTGCTCCGGCGATGCGCGCTAGGGCGCAGCCGAGCGCGGCGAGCAGCGCCAGGGCCAGCCAGCCGAACGGACCGGGAACGTGGCCGCGCGCCCAGCCCCGCGTGCGTCCGCCGAGGCGCTGGAGCCGCTCCGCGTAGATGAGCCCGCTGCGTCCCGCGTCGTAGTGCGCGGTGATGAGCAGGCGAAACGGGGCGGGCGCGGGCGGAGGCGAGACGACGTTCTGCGTCGCCCGCAGGGGCGTGAGCCCCCGCGCGAGCCAGCCCCACCCTGCGAGGTCGAGCAGGAGCGCGAGGAGCGCCACGCCCAGCACCGCGGCGCCGGCGACGGGCACGAGCACCGCGAGCACCGAGCCGATCGTGCCGAGCACCGCGTGCAGGGTGTGGGCGGCCGCCCAGGCGGGGTGCACCCAGACGGTCTCGAGCTCGACCTCTCGGCCGGCGGCGCGCAGGGTGCGCTCGAGCTCGCGCGCCGCGCGCCGCTCGGCGTCCGAGCCGCCCGCCCGCGCGCCGACGCCGACGAGCCGCGCGACGATGTCCTCCATCCGATCCATGAGCGGCCCGATCTTCCCAGCCTGGAGTACCCTCGGGCGCCGTGGAGCCGACCGACCTCGCCTTCGCCGGACTCGCCCGTCAGGCCGAGCTCGTGGGGGAGGGCGCGGTGTCGCCCCGCGAGCTCGTCGAGCTCTCCCTGACGCGCATAGAGCGCCTCGACCCCGAGCTGAACGCGTTTCGCGTCGTCTTCGCCGAGCGCGCGCGGGCCGATGCCGCCGCGGCCGAAGGCGGCCCAGAGGCAGACAAGCCCCTGCTCGGGGTGCCCGTGGCGGTCAAGGACGACCTCGACGTCGCCGGCGAGGTGACGGCGTTCGGCACCGGCGCCTACGGAGCGCCCGCCCGGGAGGACTCCGCCGTGGTCCGGCGCCTGCGCGCCGCGGGAGCGATCGTGGTCGGCAAGACCAACGTGCCCGAGCTCACGCAATGGCCGTTCACCGAGTCGATCACCTGGGGGATCACCCGTAACCCGTGGGACCTCGAGCGCACGCCCGGAGGATCGAGCGGCGGCTCGGCGGCGGCGGTGGCGGCCGGGCTCGTGCCCGCGGCGCTCGGCACCGACGGCCTGGGCTCCGTACGCATACCGGCCGCCTGCTGCGGGCTCGTGGGGGTCAAGCCCCAGCGCGACCGCGTCTCCTACGCTCCCCTCCCCGAGCACTGGCACGGGCTGTCAGTGATCGGGCCGCTCGCGCGTCGCGCCGCCGATGCCGCGCTCCTCCTCGACGTCATCGCCCAGAGGCGCCCGGAGCGCCCCTTCGCCGAGTCCGCCCGCGCGCCCGCGGGTCCGCTGCGGATCGCCGTCTCCGCCAAGACCCCGCTGCCCGGTCCGGTCGCCGGCCAGGTTCGCGGCGCCCTCGCGGAGACGGCCACGCTGCTCCGCTCCCTCGGCCATCGGGTGGAGGAGCGCGACCCGCCCTACGGCAACGCGATCTTCGCTGCCGTCGCCCGCTACCTGCGGGGCATCCACGACGACGCCGCTCTCATGCCGCGGCCTCACCGGCTCGAGCGCCGCACCCGCGCGATGGCCCGGGCCGGCGGCCTCGTCCCGGCCGGGGTGGTGACGCGCACTCGCTCAGCCGAGCCGGCGATCGCGGCCAAGCTCGGCACGCTCTTCGACGACTTCGACGTCCTCCTCACCCCGAGCCTCGCTCAGCTCCCGCTGCCCGTCGGGAGCTTCGAGGGCCGTGGCGCGGGCCTCACCTTCAACGGCGCGGCGCAGTTCACGCCTTACACCGGGCCCTGGAACCTCACGGGCCAGCCGGCCGCCGCCGTGCCCGCCGGGTTCACTCCCGAGGGCGTCCCGCTCTCGGTACAGCTCGTCGGGCGCCCGCATGGCGAGGCGACGCTCCTCGCGCTCGCCGCTCAGCTCGAGGCCGAGCGGGGGTGGGCCGACCGCCGTCCCCCGCTCGCCGCCGCGTGAGCCCGGGAGCCGGTGCGGAGGGGCTCCTCGCGCTCGCGCGAGAGGCCGCCGGCGCCGCGGGCGCGATCCTGCTCGACCGCTTCGGCGGTCGCCAGGACGCCGTGCGGAGCAAGAGCTCGGCGACCGACCTCGTCGGTGAGGCCGACCTCGCCGCGGAGCGGGCGGTCCGCGCGCTCCTG
>JAABUQ010011762.1_pt1 | contig 11064 bp, 10 predicted proteins | sample 5560001 | NCBI WGS metagenome assembly JAABUQ01 (sample SAMN10711888, study PRJNA513371) | rock metagenome | isolation source: Antarctica rocks | place: Antarctica: Victoria Land, Finger Mt nord | collected 2015-12-18
GCACGCGGCAACCCGGCGCCGCCGGAGTCTTTTGCTGCCGTAAACCTCTGCGTGATAGCGTCGCATCATGGACGTCAAATCGTGAGCTACTGGGGCAAGATCATCGGCGGCGTGGCGGGCTTCGCCATGGGCGGGCCGTTCGGCGCCGTGGTCGGCGCCGCGCTCGGCCACGCGGCCGATAACGGCAATGTGGGCAGTATGCGGCTGGGCGAGTTCGGCATCAGCCCGGCCCGCATCGCCGCCTTGCTCGGACAGCGCGAGCAGCTCTTCGCCCTCAGCGTGGTCGTGCTGGCGGCCAAGCTGGCGAAGGTCGACGGATCGGTGAAGCGCCAGGAGATCGACGCGTTCAAGCGGTCGTTCCGCATCCCCCCGGAATCGGTGCGCGACATCGGCCGCCTGTTCGACCAGGCGCGCGACAGCCCCGAGGGTTTCGCCTCCTACGCCGACCAGCTGGGCGAGGCGTTCGCCGACAATCGCGGCGTGCTCGAGGACGTGCTCGCCGCGCTGTTCGTGATCGCCCGTGCGGACGGGGCGGTGAACCGCGCCGAGCTCGACTTCCTGTCGCGCACGCACCAAGGCTTCGGCCTCGACCAGCGATCCTGGGACCGCGCGCGCGGCGCCATCCCGCGCCAGCCGCCGTCGCAAGAGGGCGACCCCTACGCGGTGCTCGGCGTCACGCGTTCGGCCTCGGACGAGGAAGTGCGGGCGACCTGGAAACAGCTGATGCGGGAGAACCATCCGGACAGTCTCGCCTCCCGCGGCGTGCCGCCCGACTTCATCGCCCGCGCCGGCGAGAAGGTGGCGCGGATCAACGCCGCCTGGGATCGCATCAAGCGCGAACGCGGGCTGTGATCGTTCCGGTCAACCCGGGTTTCCGGGAGCGCCTCAGCCCGAACCAGGACGACCGCCCGGCCGGCAGCGCCATCGACATCCTCATCCTGCACTACACCGGCATGCGGACCGCCCGCGAAGCGATCGATCGGCTGCGCGATCCGGCGGCGCACGTCTCCTCGCACTACGTCGTCGACGAGGACGGCGCGGTGTTCCGCCTGGTCCCGGAGGAACGCCGCGCGTTTCACGCCGGCATCTCCTACTGGCGAGGATCGACCGAGCTGAACAACCGCTCGATCGGGATCGAGATTGTCAATCCCGGTCACGAGTGGGGCTACCGGGAGTTCCCGGTGCTGCAGGTCGCCGCCGCCTGCGACCTGTGCCTGTCGATCCTGGCGCGTCACCCGATCCCGGCGCGCAACGTGGTCGGCCACAGCGACGTCGCGCCGGACCGCAAGCAGGACCCGGGCGAGCTGTTCGACTGGGAACAGCTCGCGATGAACGGCGTCGGCCTCTGGCCGCAGGGGGCGCCCGATCTCGGCACCGGCGGCATCGTCCGCGATGCCGCGAGCTTGCGCGACGTGCGCCGGGCACTGTCCGACATCGGCTATCGCGTCGCACCCGAGGGCGCGCTCGACCCGGCGTTGTCGACCGTGCTGCGCGCGTTCCAGCGCCACTGGCGCCCGGAAGCCGTCACCGGCCAGGCGGACGCGGGCACTCTAGCACGGCTGCTCGGCGTGGCCCGGCTGTGCCAAGGTCAGTAACGCATCTCGGGCGCGCCTGTCGCAGAGGCGAAGGACGTTGTCGCGCGGTCGGTAAGATGAGTAATCGAAACGAGCTGTCGACGGCAATCATTTCGTGTCGAACTGACGGCCTTGGCGCATTTCGTCGAGACCGCCGTCCCAATGGACCCTCCGCTCGCCGGTCCTCCACGACCACCGCGCCGCCGTCCTTTGGCCAGGTGCCTGCCAGGGCTCGCGCGGCATACGCTTCCAGGGCCCGGCGCGTCGGCTCTGCCTCGGCACCGTAGGCGCGCAACGTCCGGTCGAGCAGGATGATCTGGGTCGAGAAGCGCTTGAGGTCGCGCGTCGCGGTATCGAAGCTGCTCTTCACCGAGGAGATGAGCAGACTGATCACGAGCGCACTGAGCACGACGACCAGGCCGACGCCGATCTTGATGGCGTCCTGCGTCTCCTTCGTCCGGTGTCGTTCGGGCAAGCGTGGGTGCAAGGCGAGCGCGAGCAGAGCGGCACCCGCGAACAGGACGAACACCACGATGGCGAAGAGAACGCTGTTCAAGCCGGTTTGCCTCGCCTGTATTGCCTGGCGCACGGTGCGCGGGATCGCCGATTCGATCCATCGCGGTCGGGGCGGACTGACGCAGCCGCGGCGGAGCGGATCGAACTCCAGGCCGGCTGCTTCACGTCCTGGTCGGTTTGAAGGCCGACCTCTGACGCGAAGTGAGCCTTGAGCCTACGCCGTCGTAGAGCGTCCTATCACGCCAAACCACAATGCGTCGGCTACCTTGTCGTTGAGGTCCGGAAACCGCCAGACAAAGGCGGCGACGTGGGGGATCATCGCGGCATGGACATGGACGACGACGCCTGCTTCCGCGCCATCGAAACGCGAGATCACCGTTTTGACGGGCGTCTTTTCGTGGCTGTCACGACCACCGGAATCTATTGCCGGCCGTTCTGCCCGGCACCCACGCCCAGGCGAAGCCACGTCCGATTCTTTCGCACTGCGGCCGCGGCGCAAGAGGCAGGGTTTCGCCCATGTTTGCGCTGTCGGCCGGAAACGTCGCCCGAGCTCGCCTTCTGGCGTGGCAGTTCCAGCACCGTATCGCGAGCTTTGGGGCTGATCGAAACGGGCGCCCTCGACGACACGAACATCGATACCCTGGCGGCGCGGTTGGGAATTGGCGAGCGCCAGCTCCGACGTTTGTTTCGGCAGTACCTCGGCACGTCCCCGATCGCGATCGCACAGACGCGGCGGATACTTCTGGCCAAGCAGTTGCTTCACGACACGCGATTGCCGATGACGGAGGTCGCCCTGGCAGCGGGCTTCGGCAGCGTTCGGCGATTCAACGAGATATTCCAGCAGCTGTTTAGGCGGCCACCGCAGGCACTCCGACGAACGTTCGTAACGGAGGAGCCTGCCGCTACGACGGGCGCGGTTGCGGTCAAGCTTGGCTACCGGCTCCCGTACGATTGGGAAGCGATTTTGGCGTTCCTTCGAGCGCGAGCGATCCCAGGTGTCGAGGCGGTGTCAAGCGGCCGGTATGCTCGCACGATCGCGATCGGCGACGAACATGGTGTGCTGCTCGTCGAACCGGTCGAGGGAAACTGCCTGCGGGCCACCGTTCGCTTTGCAAATCTCAGGTGTTTGCCGGCCATTATCGCCCGCGTTCGCCGCGTCTTCGACCTTGCCGCTGACCCTGTGACGATCGGCGCTCATCTCAGCCAGGACCCGATCATGGCTCCCCTTGTCGCCGCTCGGCCGGGCCTCAGGGTTCCTGGTGCATGGGACGGATTTGAACTCGCCGTGCGCGCCATTCTCGGGCAGCAGATCACCGTGCCGGCGGCGACGAAGCTGGCCGGCAGACTGGTGGCGTCGCATGGCGGAAAGATCGCCGATTCCGCCGCGATCGAGCTGGGCCTCACGCATGTGTTCCCGACACCTCAGCAACTGGTCGGGGCAGATTTGGCGGCGCTTGGTATGCCGAAAGCCAGGCGGACCGCGCTATCCTCGCTGGCGGCGGCTATCGCTGCGGATCCCGTGATCTTCGGCCCTCGGAGAAGCCTCGAGGAGACCATCGCTCAGCTACGATCGTTACCGGGGATCGGCGAGTGGACGGCCCAGTATATTGCGATGCGCGAACTACGCGAGCCGGATGCGTTCCCGACGGCCGACATCGGTCTCCTTCGAGCGATGAGCAATGGCAGCGGAGTGCGGCCGTCACCCGCCGAGCTGCTGGCGCACGCCGAGCGATGGAGACCGTGGCGCGCTTACGCCGCGCTGCATCTGTGGGCGTCCGAGCCACACATGTCCCGAAAGGTCCTCCATGATCAGCAAGCCGCCTGAACACCTCCGGCTGGATCGCCTGGCAACGCCGATCGGCGAAGCATTGATTGTCACGGACGAAGCCGGTTACGTCCGCGCGCTTGATTGGGACGATCGCAAACCCGGCATGATGCATCTGCTCCGTCTGCACTACGGATCGATGAGGCCGGAACTCGGCGCCGCTCCGGCAAACGTGAGGCGCGCGCTCCGCGATTACTTCGACGGCGAGTTGGGGTGCCTCGGGGCAATTGAATGGCGGACGGGCGGCACACAATTTCGACGCGCGGTCTGGAGGGCGCTTACGACGATCGCACCAGGCCAGACCCTTGGGTACGGCGCGTTGGCGACCAGGCTCGGTTTTCCCAACGCGGCGCGGGCGGTCGGCTTGGCCAACGGGTCCAATCCGATCAGTGTGATCGTGCCGTGTCACCGGGTGATCGGCGCCGATGGCTCGCTAACCGGCTACGGCGGCGGCATCGAGCGCAAACGATGGCTACTCAGGCACGAGGGCGCGACATTCCAGGACAGCCTGGCCCTGCGGGCGATCGCGGTTTGAGAGGCCGTCCCGCTTCGGAACCACGGCCAGCTTGACGCGGCAGGCCGCGCACCGCATGTCCTCGCGCGCCAGACGGCCGGACGGCCGCTGAGGCTTCGGCCTTGGAGGAAAGTCCGGGCTCCACGGGAATACGGTGCCGGCTAACGGCCGGCGGGGGCGACCCCAGGGATAGTGCCACAGAAAACAAACCGCCGGCGCAAGGGCTCGCCCCCCGCCGGCAAGGGCGAAACGGTGCGGCAAGAGCGCACCGCGGCCTCGGCAACGAGGGCGGCAGGGTAAACCCCACCGGGAGCAAGACCGAATAGGGGCGGCCGGCGAGCCGCGCGGGGCGACCCGTGCAGCCGACGCGAGGGCATTCCCGCCCCGCCGCCCGGGTTGGTCGCGCGAGGCGCGCCGTGAGGCGCGCCCCAGAGGAATGGCCGTCTCGTCCTCGCAAGGGACGGACAGAACCCGGCTTACAGGCCGTCTGGCAGCTTTTGCATCGGCCGGGGATTTGTTCCACCAAGTTCTCCACAGGAACAAATCGCGAATACTGCTGGCTCTGACCGCATACGGCTGCATCAGCAATGGGGTGCCGGTAACCTGCTGTTTTGACGGTGAAATTACGCTTCCTCTAGCAAGTAAACAGATCGATTATCTTTGACGCCCATGATTTCCCATGATATCCCAAATTATCCCAAGGGCAGACGCGATTGGCGCGACAGGCCAAGGGGGATCGAGGGAAGCACCCGGCCGAATGAGCAGCTTCCTCGGCACCCACCAGAACCGGTTGGACGCCAAGGGCCGCGTATCCGTTCCCGCGCCGTTTCGCGCCGTCCTGCGCGCCCGCGCCGAAGCCGCCGGGATCGAAGGCGCCCAGCTCGTGCTGCGTCCGTCGCACAACCACGCCTGCATCGAGGGATGGCCAGCCGACGTGTTCCAGACCCTCGCCACGCCGCTGGATCGCATCGACCTGTTCAGCGACGCGCATGACGATCTCGCCGCGGCACTGTATGCCGACGCCTTCCAAGCCGAATCGGATAAGGAGGGCCGCATCGTTCTGCCGGAGACGCTCTCCGCCCATGCCGGCGTGAAGGACGCCGTGGTCTTCATGGGCCTCGGCCGCACCTTCCAAATCTGGGAGCCGGAGGCGGCCGAGCGCCGCCGCGCCGAAGCACGCGACCGCGCCCGCACGCGCGGCTTGACCCTGCCCGGCAATCCACCCGTCAGCGGCGCGGGGGCTCCGACATGAACCGCCATCTCCCGGTCATGCTGGACGAGGTACTGGCGACCTTGATGCCGCGCGCGGACGCGATCTACCTCGACGCCACCTTCGGCGGCGGCGGCTATGCCGAGGCCATCCTCGCGACGACGCGCTGCACGCTCTACGCGATCGACCGCGATCCGGACGCCATCGCGCGCGGCGCCGGCCTCGCCGCCCGCTATCCCGAACGGCTGCGGCTGATCCACGGAAGTTTTGGGGCGATGCTTTCGTTGTTGTCCGAATCCGGGCTGTCGTCGCTCGATGGGGTGGTGCTCGACCTCGGCATTTCCTCCTATCAGATCGACGATCCGGCGCGCGGCTTCAGCTTCCGCGCCGACGGCCCGCTCGACATGCGCATGGACCGCGAAGGACCGACGGCCGCCGACCTCGTGAACGCGCTGCCGGAGGCGGAGCTCGCCGACCTGCTGTACGCCTTGGGCGAGGAGCGCCGCTCGCGTCGCATCGCCCGCGCGATCCTCGCCGCGCGCGCCAAGGCACGCATCGAGACCACCGGCCGGCTCGCGTCCATCATCCGCTCCGTGGTGCCCAAGGACCGCTCCGGCATCGACCCGGCGACCCGCAGCTTCCAGGCCCTCCGCATCCGGGTGAACGACGAGTTGGGCGAGATCGAGCGCGCCCTCGCGCAGGCGGCGACGATGCTCAACCCGGGCGGCCGGCTCGTGGTCGTGGCGTTTCACTCGCTCGAGGATCGCATCGTCAAGCGCTTCATGGGCGAGGCCGCCGGCCGCGCGCCCGCGCCCTCGCGCCACGACCCGCGCGGCCTCGACCGCGCCGCGCCGCCGCGCTTCCGTCTGCTCACGCCACGGGCGCTGCGCCCGACCGAGGCGGAGATCACCCGCAATCCCCGCGCCCGCAGCGCCCGGCTACGCGCGCTCGAACGCCTGGACCCCGCTTCGGACGTCCCCGCGAGGACCATTGCATGATCCGCCCTTTCACGTGCGTGTGCATGGTCCTGGCCTTGGGGTCCGGCCTCTACCTGTATCAGGCGAAGCACCGGGCGCAGCTGCTCGACCGCGAGATCGAGGCGACGATGCGGGCGCGCGACGCGGCTCAGGCGCGCGCCGGCGTGCTGCGCGCCGAGTGGACCCTGCAGAACGACCCCGAACGCCTGGCCGCGCTCGCCGAACGATTCCTTGCCCTGAAGACCGTCGCGCCCGGCCAGTTCACCACCATGGCGGAGCTCGACAAGCGGCTGCCGCCGGTGCGCGCGCCGGAGCCGACACCGGGCGAGACGACGGATGAGGCGACGCCGGTCGCCGCCGCGCCCGCGCCCGAGCCGCCGAAGACCGCCGCGATCCCCGAAGCCAAGCCGGAGTCGCCGAAGCGCGATATCGCCGCCGCGCCGCCGCCGCGCCCCGCGCCGGTCAAGGTTGCCACGGCCGCCCAGCGCCCGCCGGAACGCCGCCCCGTCCCGGCCGTGGCTGCCGCGCGCGTCGCCACCGCCGAGACTCGGTCCGTGTTCACGCCCGTCGCGGCGGCGACGCCGCGACCGCTGCCCGCGCCCTACGTCGCCCCGGCGCCGGCGCCGGTCGTGACGTCCGTGCTCGGCATCGCCCGCACCGGCCTTGCCGCGCCGGTGCCGTTCGCGCCGCAGAACATCAGCAACGGCGGCGGCTAGGCCGCGATGCCCGCCGACAATCCCTCGCCACCGCCTGGGCCGCCGCCTGGGCCGCCGCCCGGGGCTCCCGCCCGGCGCTTCGGCGCGCCGAGGAACGGCGGCGTTCCCCAGCTGGAGACGGTGCGCGTCACCGCGCCGGACCTGACACGCCGCGCCGCGATGGAACGCACCCGCGGCCGCCTCGTGCTCACGGCACTCGGCTTCGCCGCCCTGTTCCTCGCCGTCGTGCTGAAGCTCGCGGATGCCACGGTGGTGCAGCCGGTGCCGCCGCACCGGATGCAAACCCCGGTGGCGGAGCTGTTCGAGACGCCCAAGCCCGGCGTGTCCGGCCCGCGCGCGCAGCGGTCGATGATCACCGACCGCAACGGCGAGATCCTGGCGATCTCGTTGCCGACCGCCGCGTTGTACGCCAACCCCCGTGAGATGATCGACACCGCCGAGACGGCGCACAAACTCAAGCAGGCGCTGCCCAAGCTGGACGAGGAGCAGGTCAGGACGCGACTCGCGGAAGCCAAGCAGTTCGTCTACCTGGCCCGCCAGCTCACCCCGAAGGAACAGGTGCGGGTCAACACGCTCGGCATCCCGGGCATCTACTTCGAGCAAACCGAGCGCCGCCGCTATCCGATGGGGCGCACCGCCGCCCAGGTGATCGGCGGCGTGGACGTGGACGGGCACGGCGTCGCCGGTGTGGAGCGCGGGTTCGACGAGCGGCTGCGCACCGACACCGCGCCGCTGCGACTGTCGCTCGACGTGCGCGTGCAAGCCGTCGTGCGCGACGAGCTCTCCGCGGCGATGGCGGATTTCAAGGCGATCGGCGCCTGCGGCATCGTCATGGACGTGCGCACCGGCGAGGTCCTGGCGATGGTGAGCTTGCCCGATTACGACGCCAACAACGTGGGCTCCGCGGCGCCGGACGAGCGGTTCAATCGCGCCGTGACCGGCATGTACGAGCCGGGCAGCACGTTCAAGCTGCAGACCGCCTCGATGGCGCTCGATTCCGGGTTGGTCAACATCTGGAACGAGTTCGACGCGTCGCACAACATCCATATCGGTCGCTTCACCATCACCGACTTCGAAGGCAAGCACCGCTGGCTCTACCTTCCCGAGGTGCTTGCCTACTCGTCCAATCTCGGCGCCGCGCATATCGCGCAGCAGATGGGGGCCGAGCGGCAGCGCAACTGGCTGCGCGGGATGGGCATGTTCGGCCGCGTCGGCATCGAGCTGCCGGAGGCCGGCCAGCCGATCATCCCGGCCGCCGCCAACTGGAAGGAGATCGTGACGCTCACCGTCGGCTTCGGCCACGGCATCGCGGTGTCGCCGCTGCACGTGGTGCGCGGCACGGCCGCGGTCGCCAATGGCGGCATCCTGGTGAAACCCACCATCCTGCTGCCCTCCACCGACAGCACGGCGGAGGTCGGCAATCGGGTCATGCAGGCGGGCACGTCGGATACGATGCGCAAGCTGATGCGCCTCGTCGTCACCGACGGTTTCGGCAAGACGGCCGAGGTGCCCGGCTATTATCCCGGCGGCAAGACCGGCACGGCCGAGAAGGTGGGCGCGCACGGCTACAAGAAGCACGCCAACGTCGCCGCGTTCATGAGCGTGTTCCCGATGAACGCGCCGCGCTACGCCGTTTACATGATGCTCGACGAGCCGCACGCCAACGCCAGCACGCACGGCTATGCCACGGCCGGCTGGGTCGCGGCACCCGCCGCCGGACGCGTGATCGCGCGGGTCGGGCCGATGCTCGGGCTGCTGCCCGACATCGCCGACAAGGAAGCGATCGACCGGGCGCTCCACATCCCACTCGAGCCGGGACGCCCGGCGATCGGCGCCCGCCCGATGGTCAACGCCGCGCCGGCCAAACCCGCCGTCCCGGTGCCGGCCAGCGCCAAGGGGGGCGAGCCCGTGCCGGCGGTTCCCGCATCCCAGCCCCACCCAGCCATGCGCGACATGCGCCACGAGGCGAGCATCGACCCGGCGCCGTTGGCCGTCGCTCCTACCCAGCCTGCCGCCGAGGCGCGCTGAACCATGCAGAGCTTCCCCGATTTCGCCGGCATCACGGCGGACAGCCGCCAGGTCGCTCCCGGATTCCTGTTCGCGGCGCTGCCGGGGTCCGCCCAGGACGGCCGCGCTTTCATCGCCGACGCCGTGGCGCGCGGCGCCGCCGCGGTGCTGGCGCCGGCGGGCACCGTCTGGCCGGCCGGCGTGCCGCCGCGTCCGCTGATCGAGGACCCCGAGCCGCGACGGCGTCTGGCCCAGCTCGCGGCGGGCATGGCCGGCCCGCAACCCGCCACGGTCGTCGCCGTGACCGGCACCAACGGCAAGACCAGCACGACGGAGTTCCTGCGCCAGATCTGGTCGCTGGGCGGGCATCGGGCGGCAAGCCTCGGCACCTTGGGCCTGATCGCTCCCGGCTTCCCCCCGGGCGCCGGCCTGACGACACCCGATCCGGTGGCGCTCGCCCGCACGCTCGCCGACCTCGCGCACGCCCGGATCGGGCGGGCGGCGATGGAGGCGTCCTCGCACGGGCTGGACCAGTTCCGGCTCGACGGGGTCCGGCTGACCGCCGCGGGCTTCACCAATCTCACCCGCGACCACCTCGACTACCACGGGACGCTGGCGCTCTATCGCGCCGCGAAGCTGCGGCTGTTCGCGGACCTCCTGCCATCCGGCGCGCCCGTCGTGCTCAGCGACACCGCCGATGCGGAAACGCGCATGGCCCTGGCGACGATCGCCGCGCGTCGGCGGCTCGATTTACGGATAGTGGGAGAGACCGGCGACGCAATCCGCCTGCTGCGGACGGCGCGGCAACCCGACGGGCAGCTCGTGACGCTCGAAGCCGCCGGCGCGCGGCGCGAACTCGCGCTCGCGCTACCCGGCCGCTTCCAGGTGGACAACGTCCTCGTCGCCGCCGCGCTGGCGATGGCGACAGGCGAGCGCGACGTGCTCGACCGGCTGCCCCAGCTCGTGGGCGTGCGCGGCCGGATGGAGCTCGCCGCCCGGCTGCCGAACGGCGCCGCCGTGTACGTGGACTACGCCCACACCCCCGACGCGCTGGAGCGGCTGCTGACCGCGCTGCGTCCGCACACCGCGGGTCGGCTGCACGTCGTGTTCGGCGCCGGCGGCGACCGCGACCGCGGCAAGCGCCCGCTGATGGGCGCGGCCGCCGCGCGGCTCGCCGACGCCGTGGTGGTCACCGACGACAATCCCCGCTCCGAAGACCCCGCCGCGATCCGCCGCGCGATCCTCGCGGCCTGCCCCGGCGCGCAGCAGATCGGCGACCGGGCACGCGCGATGGAGGCGGCGCTGAACGCGCTCGGGCCGGGCGACGTGCTCGCCGTGGCCGGCAAGGGCCACGAACAGGGGCAGACCATCGGCGGCACAGTGGTGCCGTTCGACGACGTGGACGTGGTGCGAGGGCTTGCCCTCACCCCGACCCTCTCCCGAGGGGAGAGGGAGCAGCCAGAGCCCTCTCCCTCCGGGAGAGGGTTGGGTGAGGGTGCAGCATGACCCCGCTCTGGACCGCCGACGACCTGACGCACGCCACCGGCGGCACCCTCTCCGCCCCCTTCGCCGCGACCGGCGTCTCCATCGACACCCGCACCCTGCGCCCGGGCGACCTGTTCGTCGCCCTGGAGGGCGAGAACCGCGACGGGCACGCCTTCGTCGTCGACGCGCTGCAACGCGGCGCCGCCGGGGCGCTGGTCCACCGGCGCACCGCGGCGGGGC
>JAABUQ010011763.1_pt1 | contig 11062 bp, 9 predicted proteins | sample 5560001 | NCBI WGS metagenome assembly JAABUQ01 (sample SAMN10711888, study PRJNA513371) | rock metagenome | isolation source: Antarctica rocks | place: Antarctica: Victoria Land, Finger Mt nord | collected 2015-12-18
TGGCGTCGCCTGCTGGCGTTTGTCGGGCCGGGCTACCTGGTGGCCGTGGGCTATATGGACCCCGGCAACTGGGCCACGGATATTTCGGGCGGGGCCGTGTACAGCTATGCGCTATTGTCAGTGGTGCTGCTGTCCAACTTCACAGCAGTCTTTTTGCAGGCGCTGGCTGCAAAGCTGGGCATCGTGTCCGGGCGAGATTTGGCGCAGGCGTGCCGGGATGCCTACTCGCGGCCTTTTGCCATTATGCTCTGGCTGTCGGCGGAAATCGGCATTATCGCGTGCGATATTGCCGAGGTGATTGGGTCGGCGATTGCGCTTAATCTCTTGTTCCATATTCCCTTGACCTGGGGCGTAGTCATCACCGGGGCCGATGTTTTGATTGTGCTGGCCTTGCAGGGCAAAGGCTTTCGGTGGATTGAAGCGCTGATTATGACCCTGATTGGGACAATGATGGTCATCTTCGCCCTAGAGCTTGCCTTCGCGCACCCAAGCTGGGGCGGGGTGCTGCACGGCTTCTTGCCCCGCCCGCAGATTGTCCGCGACCCGCACATGCTGTATATCGCGCTGGGCATTCTGGGCGCGACAGTGATGCCGCACAACCTTTATCTGCATTCAAGCATTATCCAGACCCGGCGCTTCGGGCGGTCGTTTGGGGAACTCAAAGACACCATCAAAACAGCCTATACCGAGTCCACCATTGCGCTGACGCTGGCCTTGCTGGTCAATGCGGCGATTTTGATACTGGCTGCGTCCGCCTTTTACCGGTCGGGGCACCATGAAGTCGGCGACATTGAGGGCGCGTACAAGCTGCTGACGCCCCTGCTGGGGGCCGGCCTGGCGACGCCGCTGTTTGCTATCGGCCTGCTCGCGTCGGGCCAGAACTCCACTATCACGGGGACAATGGCGGGCCAGATTGTGCTGGAGGGGTTCACGCATTTCAAGATTGCGCCGTGGGTGCGGCGCATGATCTCGCGGCTGATTGCGATTGTGCCGTGCCTGCTGGCGACGAGCCTAGCGGGGCCGAACGGCACAGGCAGGCTGCTCATCTTCAGCCAGGTGGTGCTGTCGGTGCAGTTGTCGTTTGCCGTGATCCCGCTGGTTCAGTTCACCAGTGATAAGCTGAAAATGGGGCCGTTTGTCAACAACCGCGCGGTCAAGACACTCGGCTGGGCACTCGCGGCGTGCATCGCTGTCCTGAACGCGTATTTGGTGTTCGCCACGCTGTTCCCCCACGCCGTGCCCGGCACGGGGTAAAGCGCGTGCGGCCTGTTTAGCGGAGCAGGCAGGCGGGTATTTTGTCGTTATCAGTGACAGGGCGATGCCTGCGGGCAGGCCGGGAGGCGAGTGATTTCTATGGCAGACCAGCGAATCTATGCATTGTTTCAGGATGTGGCCGATGCCGAGCGCGCTATCGGGGCCTTGCAGGACAGGGGCATTACGCGCGACCATATCGCAGTCATTGCCCGGCAGGCAGGGGAGCAGGACGAAGCCGCCCGCGTGCGCGTGGGCTACACGCGCCTGTCGGACACGCAGGGCTTGGAGCAGGGCGAGCCGGAAACCGCGTATGCGCAGCGGCCCCGCACGGTTGACCCGGTGGTGCTGCCGGCCACCAGCGCGCCGTCCACCTCGGTGGATACTTCCGACAACGTAGAAACCGTGGGCAAAGAGGGCCTGACCACCACCACGCCCCAGGATGCAGCGGCAGGGGCGGCAGTCGGCAGCGGGGTCGGCCTGGTGGCGGGAATACTGCTGGGCGCGGCAGCATTGGCTGTGCCGGGTGTCGGGCTGGTGCTGGCGGGCGGCGCACTGGCAACCGCATTGGGCGCAGCGGCGGCAACGACGGCGGCAGGGGCCGTGGCGGGCGGCGTCGCGGGCTACCTGCGCGACATGGGCATGCCGGAACACGCGGCGCAGCAGGCCGCCGACCGCCTGCATGAAGGCGACTACCTGCTCTCCATAGTCGCGGACGCGGCGCGCTACGATGATTTAAAGCAATTGCTGATTAAATACAATGCCGTCGGCGTAGACATTAATGTCGCGAGTGTCGGGGCAGGATTTGACGACATTGGCGCAACATCACCCGTCGTGCCCGACCTGCTGACGCCGCCCGCGCCGCCGCTCACGCGCGCAGGAGCCGCGAGCGTGCCCGGCGCGCCGGTGCAGCAAGAACAAGCATACAACTTCGGCAGCATCGAGCCTATCTCCTACCGTGCGCCCGGCACGACGCCGGATGAAGAGATGGGTCGCACTGAGGCTGACCGGCAGCGCGAAGAAGATGCGCGTGTTCTGGAGCAGTTCCGCACGACGCAGCGGGAAACACGCGACTCGATCACCTAGACCTTGTACCTAGACCTTGGCGCTGTTATGTGCGATAATAACGCATGACCTTTCGCCCCTCCGCGCCGCCTCTTGCTTCGCTCCGTGCCGTGCTGTTTGACTTGGACGGCACGCTGGTGGAGACGCACATCAACTTCCCGGCCATGACAAATGCCATACTTGCCCGCGCTGCGGAAGCCGGTGTGCCGCCCTCAGTGGTGGAAGGCAAAGATATTCTGGGCATGGTAGACGCCGCCGCCGCCAATCTCAGCGAGCGGGGCGGCGACGGCGCAGCTTTTCGGCGGGCCGCCCACGCCGACCTGGAACAAAGGGAAGTGCAGGGCTGTGCGCGCCCTCTCCTGCTGCCTGGAACGGACACTCTGCTGGCGCATCTGCGGGACGCCGGAGTTAAAATCGGCATTGTCACGCGCAACTGCCGCCGCGTGTCTGTGGAGTTAGTGGAACGCTACGCCCTGCCCCATGACGTGCTGCTGACGCGCGACGATGTGGCGCTTGCCAAGCCTCACCCGGAACACCTGTGGGATGCCCTGCGCGCTCTAGGCGTTCCCGCAAGCGAAGCGGCTATGACCGGCGACCACTGGATGGATGTACAGGCGGGCGAGGCTGCCCATTGCGCAGCCACATTAGGCGTGCTGGGCCGCCACCCGGCAGACTGGTTCGCGCCCTGCCCGCCCACGCATCTGGTGCGCGACCTAGGCGAGGCGCAGGCTTTGTTTGGCTTTCCCGGCGCGCGCTAGGGTTTCCCATGCTGCTTTCCGTCTGCATCGTCAATTGGAACACGCGCGACTTCCTCCGCGGGTGCCTGCGCTCTTTGCATACTCACCCGCCGCTGGGCTGGAACATGGAGGTGATTGTCGTGGACAATGCTTCCTGCGACGGCTCTGCGGCAATGGTGACGACTGAGTTTCCCGAAGTGCTGCTGATTGCCAACCCCGACAACAAAGGCTATGCCGAGGGCAACAACCAGGCCATTGCCCATTCCACCGGGGACGCGGTTTTGCTGCTGAACCCCGATGTGGTTGTGCATCAAAGCGCACTGACCAATGCACTCGCGTTCTTGACTGCACATCCCGATGCCGCCGCCGTCGGCGCGCGCCTGCTGGAGCCGGGCGGCAAAACGCAGTCGTCCCTGCGCGGCTTTCCCGACCCCTGGCCTGTGCTGTGGGAAGCCGTCGGGCTGGCACGCCTGCTGCCCTTTGTACCGGCTGTGGGCGCGTACCGGATGACCGCGTTTAACTACAACCAGCCCGGCGAGGCCGACCAGCCGATGGGGTCATTCCTGCTGCTTTCGCGCCGCGCCATCACAGAAGTCGGGCTGATGGACACGCAGTTTCCTATCTTCTTCAACGAGGTAGACTGGTGCTGGCGGGCCAAACGCGAGCATGGCTGGAAGATTTACTATACGCCCGATGCTGTTGTCACCCATTGGGGCGGAGGCAGTACGCGCCAGGCGCCTGCCATGCGTGACGAGTCCCACCGCGCGCTGATACGCTTTTACCAAAAGCACTACAAAAGCCGCCTTGCGCCATTCCTATTCAGCTTTATTATCACATTGATAGAGTGGAGTCGCCGCTCGCCCCTGCAACCCTAACACCCATGAATGACATCGCCGTCATTGTTGTCAACTGGAACGCTAACAACGACCTGCGCGCATGCCTGCAATCGCTGGCCCATACGCCGGAGCCTGCCGTCTCGTTTGAGACGTGGGTGGTGGACAATGCCAGCACAGACGGTTCCCCCGACATGGTGCGGGCCGAGTTTCCCGATGTGCATTTGTTGGTCAACCAGGGCAACTTAGGCTTTTCCCGCGCCAACAACCAGGCCATCGCCCTATCGCAGAGCCGCTACGTCTTCCTGCTCAACTCGGATGCCTTTGTTCATCCCCATGCCCTTTCCGAACTCGCGGCCTATGCAGACGCGCACCCCGAGGCGGGCATTTTGGGGCCGCGCGTGCTCAACCCCAACGGTACGCTGCAATACTCCTGCCGCCGCTTTCCAACACTCGGGGCGGGCGTGTTCCGCAACACGTATCTAGGCCGATTGTTTCCGCGCAACAAATACGCGCAGGACTATTTAATGACTGATTTTGACCACCAATCTGTCCGGGCGGTGGACTGGGTGTCGGGCTGCGCGATGTTTATTCGCCGCGCTCTCATCAACGATATTGGGGCCTTGGATGAGCGCTTCTTTATGTACTGCGAGGATGTAGACCTGTGCCTGCGGGCGGGGCAGGCGCACGCGCCCGTTGTGTATGTGCCGCAGGCCCTAGTGACTCACGCTATCGGACGCTCCAGCGACAAGGCTGCCGACCGCATGATTTGGGAGTTCCACCGGGCCTGGTTTGAGTTTGACAAGAAGCGCCACCCCAAAGCATCCGCTCTGCGCAAGGCGGCAGTCTGGGGCGGGCTATGGCTGCGGGCCAATGTGCGCATTGCCAAGCGCCGCCTGTTTGCCCGGCGTCAGCAGCACGCGCAGGAGATGGCGGCAAATGAGCAGAAGATGAACACGGCAAATGAGCAGGCCGGACTGGCACGCTCGGAGGGCCACACCCCGCTGTGAATATCTGGATTGCCGCCCTTCTCGCCCTTGTGCTGCTGCTTGCGCCCAAGGTGTCCGGCCTGCCGGATGAGCCGCTGTGGTCGTCCTGGCTGGCGGCTTTGGTGATGCTGACGGGTGTGCTGGCAGTGCTGAAGCGCAAGGGCAGCGCCCCACAAACAGTGTCTTTCTCGGCTTCGCCTGCGGTGCCCTGGCAGGGCGCGGGGCTGTTCTTTGGGCTGCTGGTGCTTTGGGCGCTGGCGTCTGTGGCTGCCGCCGTGCTGCACCGGCACAGTGCTGGCTTTCTCGGCCTGATGCTGCGAGGCTGGGCAGTTCTTGCCGTGCAGTTTACGTTGTTTGCGCTAGCCCGGCGACTGGCGCAAGTCAACGGCTCCCCTTTCTGGATAGTCGTGCTCGGCTTAGTGGCAGGCGCAGCGGTTATTGCCGCGCAGGGAGCCAACGAATATGCCGTTCATGTGCGCGCGGGCGAGCCAGGCTGGCGCGTGTTTGCCTCCTCTACCCCGGACTATCTCGCGGGCTACTTGGTTATGCTGCTGCCGCTCACGCTGGCCGTGCTGCTGGCCGTGCGGGCAGGCGGCGCGGTGTCCCTGCTGCTGGGCCTGGTTGCTGCCCTGGAGTTGAGCGTGATGCTGACCACCGGCTCGCGTTTTGCCCTTGTTTCCTTGGTGGCGGGCCTGGCGGCAATGGGCGCAGCCTTGGGATTTGCTTTGCGGCGCGGGCTTGTGTTGGAACCCCAGACTCGGCGTCGCTTGACCGGCATGGCAGTTGTCTTAGTCCTGGCCGGGCTGGCAGCGGCGAAGCCTGTCCTAAGCCGCTTGCTGACTACCCATGCTGCCGACAACTCCGCTGCTTTTCGCGTGTGGACATGGCGCGGGGCGTGGCACATGGCTTTTGCCAATCCTCTGTTTGGAGCAGGCATTGGAGCCTGGGTGCAGACCTACCCGCGTTATGCACTGACTGGCTTTACGCGGCTGGCGCACAGCGGCTATTTGCAGATGGCTGACGAGTGCGGGCTGGTCGGGCTGGCCGCGCTGCTGGCGACACTCAGTGCCGCTGCCGCTGCCGTTGCGCGCGGCTTGTCTCGCTCCGCTGCTCCTTTCTCCCTTCCCGCTTCTGTAGAACAAACGCCCAGGCGCAAAGGCGGCAAACGCTCGCCCGCCGCCATTCCCCCACCCCGCCCGCCTTCTTTGCTGGACACGGCCCTGCCTGCCGACCCGCGCCTGCTGTTGTGCGGACTGGCAGGCAGCCTGGCGGTGGGTGTTACTCAAAACCTGATTGACTCGGACTGGTCGGTGTTCTTTTTTGGCGTGAGCTTCTGGGCGATTGCCGGGCTGGCTGTGGGCACTGCCGAGCGCGGGCAGACGCCTGCCCCTGCCCGCCCCGTTTCGCCCGCCGCGCGCACCCTGGCCGGCCTCGGCGCGGCAGGGCTGACCGCGTATTTCGCCTGTCAGGGCGTGGGCGCGCTGCTGGGCGCAGCGGCACGGCTTGCCCCCACGCCCCAAGAAGCCGAAACTGACTACCAAATTGCGCGTGCTTGGGACCCGCTGAATGCTGCCTATCCTGCCGAGCTTGGCTACCGTGTTTACGCACGCCAAAGCCGCCTGCCTGCCGCCGAGGCCATGCTGCGGCAGGCCGTGGCCCTGAAGCCGGACGCGGTCAACTATCGGCGCTTGGGCACGGTGCTTTTAGTCCAGGGCAAGACAGCACAAGCGCAGGGCGCGTGGGAGCGGGGGCTTGCTGCCGAGCCGCAGTCGCTGGACTTGCTGCTCGCTCTTGCCGGCATTACCCCGCCGCCGTCCAATCTCGCTTACTACCGCACAATCGCGCGCCTTGAGACAAGCCCTGTCGGCACGGTGCGCGCCATTGGCGGCATCACAGAACCCCGGTTTGCCGTTGCCGATGCCGCTTTGGGCGATGACCCGCAGGCCACCCCCGCCGAGGCGCAGGCCTTTTATGCCCGCGCCGCGCGCGGCCTGGAAGCGTTTGCCAGCGAAGATGGCTCCACAAACCCGCAGCGCCAGGCGATGCAGGGCAGCCAGACCGACCCCGCCCAGGATGCCCAAATGCGCGCGCTGCATGCGCATGTGATGGACAGGCTCCTCGCGCTGGCTCCCGCCAATCAGCGTGCTCTCCTTGCACAAGAGCGGCAGGAAACGCTGGCACGGTATGACGCCCTGCTGCCAAAGCCTCTCAACCTGCCGCCTAGACCGTAAAATCGGGTATAACTGAGTGCAGTTTTCCAGAAGGAGTATTTGACTATGCAATTAACAGTGACCAAGCGCGCCAAACAAACCAAAGCAGAGCGCAGCAAGCGGCTTCGCCAGGGCTTTGTGCCCGGCGCGGTGTACGGCAAAGGCCTGGAACCGTTCCTGGTGGAAGTGCCTTCGCGCGGCATTGCCGACGTGTTGATTGCCGAGACCGGCATGAACACTATGATTGATCTCACTGTGCAGGGCGACACCGCCACGCACAGCGTCTTGATTGACAATCTAGAGCGAGACCCGTTGACGCGCGGGTTTATCAGTGTCGGCTTTCACCAAATCCGGCGCGGCGACAAAGTTACCGCTCAGGTTCCCGTCCAATTGGTCGGCGTCCCGTCCGATGTGACCCTGAGTGACGCTCTCTTGGAGCACCTGCTGGACACCATTACCGTGCATGCCCAGCCTGCCGACCTGCCCGCGCACATTGACGTGGACGTTTCGCAGATGCAGATTGGCGACGTGCTCACAGTCGCCAACCTGCCCCACAATCCCAAGCTTGAGTTCACGACGGGCGAGGAAATCGCCATTGCCGCTGTCCATCGCTCCAAGGTGGCCCTGGACGTGGAAGAAGCCGAGGTGGCCGCCGAGGGCCTGACCGGCCAGGATGATGTCACCGAGATGCGCGCCGATGAAGACCGCAACTCCGACAGCGTGCTGGGCACGGCCAGCCCGTAAGGGAGCGTTATGGCAGACATCAACACCCCAGTTGGCAGTGACGAGGAGCCGGAAAAGGCTCCCGTCATTGTCGCGCCCCTGCCGGGCATCCCTTCTGCCGGTTTTGCGACCGGCGCGGCGTCCATGCCCGGCTCCCTTATTTCTCCCCCCGTCTTTGCGGAGAATGCCGATACGCCCGGCCATGCCTCGCTTGCCAGCCGCATCGAGCAAACTTTGGCCGAAGACGGGCGCTTTGCCGGGTTTCTTTCCCACCTGCAAATCACCGTAGACAGCGGCCTGGTGCATCTTGCGGGGCTTGTTCCCTCCGCCTCGCAGAAACACAGCCTGCTCAGCGCCATTCACGGCGTGCCGGGCGTGGCAGCCGTCAGCGACGCCCTGGAAATCGGCTGACGCCACTTGCGCGCTTTGACGGCATTCGCAAGGCGCGGCCTAGGCTGCGCGAAAGCGTCCCAAGCGCGTACCAACGACGGAAGAAACTCTTCCGTCGTTGGTCATGGCTTGCCAGGCTTTAGCAAAGCCGTGACAAAGCTTACACATCGCCGAAGCTTCCTGCCCAACACTTCTTTGTTTTCCGGCTTCCCCACGGGCGAGAAAGCAGCCATGCGCGACGCCGACGAGTTTTGCTCGGACATTCAATCCCAAGCCCACTTGCGCGCGTTTCTGCGCCAAGCGGCGGACAGCCAGAACACGGTTGTCACGCGCGCGCCGGGCCGGCTGGACGTGATGGGCGGCGTGGCCGACTACTCCGGGGCCTTGGTGGCGGAAGCAACTATTGCCGAAGCGGCTTTAATTGCCCTGCGCCTGCGCACAGACAACGTGTGGCGTTTTTGGAGCCTCACCCCCGGCAGCGAAATGCCCGGTCTGCACGCGCAGCTTTCCCTAGATATGTTCTTTGATGGGCACGGCTTGCGCGATTACGCCGAGGTGCAGGCTGAACTGACAGGCGATTCCCAATCGCGCTGGGCGGCGTATCTTGCCGGGTGCGTGTTTGTGCTGATGGCGGAAGGGCACGCGCCCGCTTTGCGCGCCGGGGCCAATGTTCTCCTGCGCAGCGCGGTGCCACTCGGCGCGGGCGTGTCGTCATCCGCCGCGATAGAAGTGGCGATGATGCAGGCGCTGAATGTCGCACTCGGCTCGAACTTGGACGGCGTGACGCTCGCGCGCCTGGCGCAGCAGGCGGAAAACAAAGTGGTCGGTGCGCCGTGCGGCATCATGGATCAGATGGCGAGCGCGCTGGGCGTCCAAAACAGCCTGCTCACGATTTTGTGCCAGCCGCACGAAGTCCAGGGCACGCAGCGCTGGCCTGACGATGTGCGCTTGTTTGGGATTAACTCCAACGTCGTGCATTCGGTGGGCGGGGGCGCGTATGCACGGGCGCGCGTGGCGGCCTTTATGGCCCGTCGTTTAATGGGCGTGGATTACTTAGCAAATGCCCTCCTGCCGCCCGAAATCAGTGACTTAAACGCGCTTCTGCCGGAAACTATCAACGGCGCGGATTTCCTGCACGCCTACGGCGAAACCGGGGACAGCGTGACGCGCATCAATCCCAGTGTCAATTATCCGGTTCGCGCGGCGGCGGAGCACGGCATACGCGAGCATCAGCGCGTCGGCGAGTTTCTGGAGCGGCTGACGCAGGGGGATGGGGCAGAGAACTTAAAAGCAGCGGGCGCATTGATGGGGCAATCGCACGAAAGCTACACGCGCATTGGCCTGGGCAGCGCGGAAACCGATCTGCTGGTCGCGCTCGCGCACCGGGCCGGATATAGCCAGGGCGTTTACGGCGCGAAAATCACCGGCGGCGGGTCGGGCGGCACCGTCGCGTTCCTCACGCGAGGCACAAACGCTGAGCAAACACTCCAAAACATCGCCGCGCAGTATCAGCAGCAAACAGGGCTGGTCCCGCAGATTGTGGAAGCGGGCCAATCGCCGGGCGCAATAAGCTTCGGCTTTCGTAAAGTGGAGAATTAGCCGATGGCAAAGGTGCGCAAAGCCGTTATCACCGCGGCGGGGCTTGGAACACGCATGTATCCCGCCTCCATGACGGTGCAAAAGGAACTGTTTCCCCTGGTAGACACCGACGGCTGCGCCAAGCCTACCTTGCAGATTATCGCCGAAGAAGCCCTTGCCAGCGGCGTGGAGGAGATTTGCATTGTCGCCAACCCATCCAACAGCGAAGCTATCAAGCGCCACTTTCGCGGCCTGACAGAAGCCGAGAAGCAGGGCGCGTTTGCGGGGAAAGAATGGGCATTGGCGCAGGCCGACACTCTTGCCGACCTCGCCGAGCGCCTTTCATTTGTCGTGCAGGAAACACAAGAGGGTTTTGGCCACGCGGTTTATCAAGCCAAAGATTGGGCGGGCGGTGAGCCGTTCGCCCTGCTGCTCGGCGACCATGTGTATTTGTCCGACCGGCCCAAGCGCTGCACCCGTCAGGTCATGGACGCTTACGAATCCCACGGCTGCGCTGTGTCGTCTGTCGCGCGCCTGCCCGAAAACGTCTTGTTTCGCTACGGCACCATCAGCGGAGCCTTGCTGCCCGGCACCGTCCCGCCCGTGTACCAAATCAACGCCATGACCGAAAAGCCAGCGGTGGAGTATGCCCGCGCCAATCTGCGCACATTGGGCCTGCCTGCGGGCGAGTACCTGTGCTTTTTCGGCATTCACGTCTTCCCGCCGTCCATCTTTGGCTATCTGGAACACTTAATCAGCCACAACCTGCGCCACAAAGGCGAGATACAAATGACTTCCGCCCAGGAATTGCTGCTCGCGCAGGAGCGTTACCTGGTAGCCGAAGTGGCGGGCACGCGCTACGACATGGGCGTTCCCGAAGGTTTGGTAGAAACGCAGATTGCCCTTGCCCTGCACTCGCCGTTCCGCGAGGCCGCTACCCAACTGTTCCACGCGCTTGGCGATCAGCCCAACGCCTGAGACAAAGGCAGTCGCTGTCACGTCTGGAACTTCTCCACTCACCGCGCCGTGTGCGACAATCAGCCTATGACTACTGTGAGCATTGAAGACAGGCCGCGTGCTTTGGTCGGCTGCCTCCGCCGCATCCAAGCCGAAGAAACACTGCTGGTTTTGGAGGCCAAGGAGCGCGCAAACGCCTTGATACTAGAAGCTATCTCATAAACGTCGGAGCAAGATAATGATGCAGCCAAGCTGCACAAAACCCAGAAAGTTCTGCGCCTTGCGCTCCCAGCGCGTGACCACACGCCGAAAGTTGTGAAGCCAGGCGA
>JAABUQ010011767.1_pt1 | contig 11061 bp, 7 predicted proteins | sample 5560001 | NCBI WGS metagenome assembly JAABUQ01 (sample SAMN10711888, study PRJNA513371) | rock metagenome | isolation source: Antarctica rocks | place: Antarctica: Victoria Land, Finger Mt nord | collected 2015-12-18
CGCACATCACGCGTTACGAGTTGCGCCTGGCTCCCGGGACCAAGGTGGCCAAGGTCGCCCAGCTCAAGGACGACCTGGCCTACGCGCTGGCCGCCACGGACATCCGCATCCTCGCGCCCATCCCCGGCAAGCAGGCGGTCGGCGTCGAGGTTCCCAACGCCCGCCGGCGCGTGGTGCACCTGGGCGATGTCTTCCAGGCGGCCCCGGTGGACTGGTCGCCGCTGACCGTCTGGCTGGGCAAGGACGTCGCCGGCCGGGCCATCGGCGCCGACCTGGCCAAGATGCCCCACCTGCTGGTCGCCGGGACCACCGGGGCGGGCAAGTCAGCCTCGATCAACGCGATGCTCGTCTCGGTCCTGCTGCGGGCCACCCCGCACGAGGTGCGGATGGTCCTCGTCGACCCCAAGCAGGTCGAGCTGACCCACTACGAATCACTGCCCCACCTGCTGACACCGGTGATCACCTCGCCCCGTCTCGCGGCCAACGCGCTGGCCAACCTGGTGCGCGAGATGGAGGAGCGCTACGGGATCATGTCCCTGGCCCGCACCCGCTCGCTGCCCGAGCTCAACCGGGTGCGGGAGCGCCGAGGCCAGCCCGCGCTGCCCTACATCCTGTGCGTGATCGACGAGCTGGCCGATCTGATGATGGTCGCCCCGGCCGACGTCGAGGACTCGATCATCCGCCTGGCCCAGAAGGCCCGCGCGGTGGGAATCCACCTGGTGCTCGCCACCCAGTCGCCGCGGGTCGACGTCATCACCGGGATGATCAAGGCCAACGTCCCGTCGCGGATCGCCTTCGCGGTCTCCTCGCAGACCGACTCGCGCGTCATCCTCGACCAGGGCGGGGCGGAGTCCCTGCTGGGGCAGGGCGACATGCTGTTCTCACCCGTCGGGACGAGCCGGCTGCAGCGGATCCAGGGCGCCTACGTCGACGAGGCCCAGGTCGCCCGCCTGTGCGCCCTGTGGCGTGGTCAGGGCGAGCCGGAGTTCCGCGAGGCGCTGCTGGAGGAGGTCATCGCCACCGAGGATCTCGATTCGGGCGCCGGCGACAGCGGCTCGCCCGACGAGGACCCGTTGCTGGCCGAGGCCATCGCCCTCGTGGCCGGCATGGGCACCGCCTCGACCTCGATGCTCCAGCGCCGTCTGCGCCTGGGCTACACGCGGGCCGGCCGGCTGATCGACATGCTCGAGCGTCGGGGAATCATCTCGGGCTATGAGGGATCCAAGCCGCGCCAGGTGCTGATCACCGACGCCGATCTCCCCCGGGTCCTGGCCGGGCTGGGCGGCGCCGGGGCGCGGGGGACGCCAGCCATGGCCGGGGCGCCTGGCCCCGAGCCGGTGGTGGTCGCCAGCGCCGAGCCCGCGCCCGCGGACGACGGTGATGGCGAACCCGCGGTCTGAGCTCTCGTCTCGCGGCTGGAGCGGGAGGCGCCCGGGCCCGGGCGCTTCAGTGGTCGGGCAGATCGCCGGTAGCCTCCCTCGCCGATGACGGATATCGGCAGCACCCTGAGAGAGGCGAGGCTGCACGCTCGCATCGATATCTCCGAGGTCGAGGCGGAGACCAAGATCCGCGCCAAGTACCTGCGCGCAATGGAGAACGAGGAGTGGGACCTGCTCCCGGGCCCCACGTTCATCCGCAGCTTCCTCCGGACCTACGCCGCCTACCTCGGCCTCGACGCCCGCCTGCTGGTCGACGAGTACAAAGCCCGCCACGACCACCTGGCCGACCACGAGCTGACCCCCATCGCCCCGCTCGGCTCCGAGCCGAGCGCGCCCAGGCGGCTGCTCTCACCCGGTCTGTTGGCGGCGATCATCATCGTCGCCCTGCTGGCCATCCTCTTCGCCGTGGGGGAGCTCGCGGGGTCGGGCGGTCCGAGCTCGACGGCGTCGCGTACGCCCGCTGTCGATCCGCAGCGCATCGCCGCCGAGCGCGCCGCGGCGCGGGCGCGGGCCCGGGCCGTCGCGCGCGCCCGTCGCGAGCGACTGCTGCGCTCCCAGGTCCGCCTGGAGATCGCCCCCGGCGGGACCACGGTGGTCTGCCTGATCGACGGGCAGGGACACCGGCTCATCAACGGCCGGACGCTGAGAGCCGGCCAGCCCGTCCAGCGCTTCGCCGCCCCGCTGCTGCGGCTGGCCACCGACAACGCCCAGGTCGCCCTGCGGGTGGACGGGACCCCCCTGCGCACGCCCCCGGCAGGTGGCGCGCTGGCCTACCTCCTGCGGCCGGGCGCGGCGCCGGCGGTGCTGGCTGGCGCTCAGGCTCCCACCTGCCCGTGAGCGCGCGCGCGGGCATCGTCGTCACCGGGACCGAGGTGCTGAGCGGGATCATCGCCGACCGCAACGGCCCCTGGCTCTCCGAGCGGCTGCGCGAGCGCGGCCTCGACGTCGCCCACATCGTCGTCGTCGGCGACCGCCCCGGCGACGTCCTGGCCGCGCTGGCCTTCATGCGCGAGCAGCGGCTCGACGTGGTGGTCACCAGCGGCGGACTGGGGCCCACCGCCGACGACCTGACCGCGGAGGTCGTCGGACGCTTCCAGGGGCGCGAGATGGTTCTCGACGAGGTCGTGGAGGCGCGGATCGCCGAGATCCTCGTTCCCCTGCGCCGGCGCTGGCCCCAGCTCGACGAGGAGTCCATCCGCCGCTCCACGGCCAAGCAGGCCGTCGTTCCCGCCGGCGCCACCGTGCTCTCTCCGGTGGGCACGGCCCCAGGGCTCGTCGTGCCGCCCGGCGAGCCGGCCGAGGGTCCCACCGTCGTCGTGCTGCCGGGGCCGCCGCGTGAGCTGATGCCCATGTGGCAGGACGCGGTGTCCACCGACGCATTCCGGGCGGCGGCGGCGCGGGCGACGGAGTACCGGACGGGGGTCATGCGGCTGTTTGGCATCCCCGAGTCGGAGATCGCCGCGTCACTGCGGGCGATCGAGGGCAACGGGCTCGCCTTGGACCCGCTCGAGATCACCACGTGCCTGCGTCGCGGCGAGATCGAGATCGCCACCCGCTACGAGCCGGCGTCCGCGGAGCTCTACGACAGCTTCGTCGCGGCGATCGCCGCGCGCCACGCCGACACCCTGTTCTCGCGTGATGGGGCGACGATCGACGAGCAGCTCGCCGAGCTGCTGGCCGGCACGACGGTGGCCACGGCAGAGTCCTGTACGGGGGGCGGGCTGGCCGCCCGGCTGACCGATCGTCCCGGCGCCTCGGCGCACGTCAGCGGCGGACTCGTTGTCTACGAGGACGCCGCCAAGGTGCGCCTGGCCGGCGTCGCCCCCGAGCTGATCGAGATCCACGGCGCGGTCTCCCCGGAGGTGGCTGAGGCCCTGGCCCACGGGGCCCAGACGATGCTGGGGGCGGAGTGGGGGGTGGGAATCACCGGTGTCGCCGGCCCGGGCGGGGGGACCGAGGCCAAGCCGGTTGGGCGCGTGTGCCTGGCCGTCGCCGGCCCGCATGGCGCTGGACGCACAGTGTCGACCGACCTGCCGGGTGACCGCGCGGCGGTGCGCGACCGCTCGGCCACCCTGGCCATGCACCTTCTGCGCCGCTCGCTGCTGGCCGCCCGGAGGGTCGTGGCGCCGGGCTGACGGGACGCGGCGCCGAGCTGATGGGGCAAGCGGGGGCGGGGGGGCGCGACACGGTGCTCGAGACGATCGAGATCCGCGTCGTGTGGTCGTTTTCTGTGTACGCGGGGTGTGCGATGCTCCCCGGGTGCGTCGCTATCGCAACTCCCCGTGGTGGGTCCTATCCCTTGTGCAAGGAGTGGCGTTCGGCGTGGGCATGACGATCTTCTTCCTGCTTGATGGTCGGTCCGTTGGCGCCGCTCTGATCGGCGCCGTTATCGGCGGGGTCATCTTCGGCGCGATCATGGGGCCGGTGATGGTGTCCCGGCGGCGCCGCCGAGCCGCGACGGGCAGCGAGCCACGCGGGTAGCCGGGCGCGGCGGGGTAGCCGGGCGCGGCGGGTAGCCGGGCGCGCGGGGTAGCCGGGCGCGGCGGGTAGCCGGGCGCGCGGGTAGCCGGGCGTGCGGGAGTGGCGCTCGGTCGGCCGGCCCTGGGGACGTCAGAACTGTGCATCGGCGCCGGGGGGTGGGGTGGCGTGTGGAGTTCTCTCTGGCCTGGGATCCCCACTGTGCGCCGGCATCCCCAAGACGGGGGCCGTGTGCCGGTACGGAGGTGCTCTCGGGAGCGTCGCTCCGAGCCGACCGAGATCCACTGTCGCGCTCTGTCACACCCGCCGGCGCACTCTCGGCACCAGCTCGGCAGCACCTCGGCACGATCCGGGCCTTGTCCCGTGAGACATCGGGCACCAGCATCGCCAGCTCTGATCCGTCCGATCCGCGTCGTAGCGTTCCCGATCCGCATGCCTCCCAAGGAGCCCCGCCCGATGACCGAAGCTGCCCCATCCCTTCAGGCCCGTGACGCTGCCCTCCAGGGCGCGCTGACCCAGATCGAGCGTCAATTCGGCAAGGGGTCGGTCATGCGCATGGGCGACGAGGGCGCTCACGTGCGCGTCGACGCCATCCCTACCGGGGCCCTCTCGCTCGACCTGGCCCTGGGCATCGGGGGGGTACCTCGTGGCCGCATCGTCGAGGTCTTCGGCCCGGAGTCCTCAGGCAAGACGACGCTGATCTACCACATGATCGCCGAAGCCCAGAAGCTCGGCGGCGTGTGCGCGTTCATCGACGCCGAGCACTCCATGGACCCGCTCTACGCCCAGCGCATCGGCGCCGACATCGATGAGCTGCTGGTCTCCCAGCCCGATCACGGCGAGCAGGCGCTGGAGATCGCCGACATGCTCGTGCGCTCCGGCGCTGTCGACCTCGTCGCCGTCGACTCGGTCGCCGCCCTGACGCCGCGGGCCGAGCTCGAGGGTCAGATGGGCGACCAGACCGTCGGCCTGCAGGCCCGCATGATGTCTCAGGCCATGCGCAAGCTGGCCGGCAACCTCAATCGTACGAGCACCCTCTGCGTGTTCACCAACCAGATCCGCGAGAAGGTCGGGGTCATGTTCGGCTCGCCCGAGACCCAGCCCGGGGGCCGGGCGCTGAAGTTCTACGCCTCTCAGCGCCTCGACATCCGTCGCATCGAGACGCTCAAGGACGGCACCGAGGCGGTGGGCAATCGCGTCCGGGTCAAGGTGGTCAAGAACAAGGTCGCCGCCCCCTTCCGCCAGGCCGAGTTCGACATCGAGTTTGGCAAGGGGATCTCCTCGTCGGGCTGCGTGCTCGACCTCGGCATCGAGCACAACGTGGTCAGCAAGTCCGGATCATTCTTCTCCTATGGGGACGAGCGGCTCGGGCAGGGCCGGGGCAATGCGAAGGCCTACCTGGACGAGCACCCTGAGATGACCCGGGAGATCGAGGCCAAGGTCTACGCGGCGCTGGGCATCGATCGTGACGGTTTCGCCGGACCGGCCGACCCGCCGCTGGCACCGGTGGAGCCGCTGGCGGCCGAGCAGGCCGCCTGACGGTCGGGTCCGGGCGACTGTGGAGGGTAGTAGTCGGTGGCGCAACCGGGCCGGCGCGAGTTGGAGGTCAAGCATTCCGTGACGGAGGAGGAGCGACGCGACCAGGCGCTGGCGCTCGCCTATCGCTACCTCGGACACCGCGATCGCACCGTCGCCGAGGTTCGCGCGCACCTCCGGGCGCGTGGGATGGCCCACAAGGTGGGGGAGTCGGTGCTGGCGGAGCTGAGCGAGCAGGGGTACCTGGACGACGCCGCCTATGCCCGCCGCTACGTGGAGGATCGGCGTGCACTCGACGGGTGGGGCGCCGGCCGGATCGAGCGCACCCTGAACGATCGAGGCGTGGCCGCCGAGCTCGTCGAAGCGGCGCTCGGCGGTCGTGGGCCCGGTGCCGAGCTGGACGCGGCGGTGGACCTGCTGCATCGGCGCCTGAAGTCGGCCCCCGCCGACGCCCGGGCGCGCGGGCGCGCGCTCGGACTGCTGGTCCGCCGGGGCTACGAGCTGGAGCTGGCTCACGACGCCGTGCGCCGAGCCGAGCGCGAGCTGCCGCCGCGCTGACTCCCACTGACTTCGGTAGGGTGCCCCCGGCCGCCTCCGGGGGGAGGCGGTGAGCCGGCGGGAGACCTCGAATCGTGCTGCTGATCGCGATCATCATTGTGGCCGGGTGCTGCGCCGTGTCGGGCGCGGTCCTCGCCGCGACCACGATCGGGGCCCGGGCCCAGCGCGGGTCCAACCGTGACGTCCGTCGCGAAGCGGGCAGGCTGATGCAGTTGCCTGCCGCCGCACGGGTGCAGCGGCGCACGCCGGATGCTTCGCGTGGCGCCGGGGCCGGCGACCCGCGCTCGGAGCAGGATCCCCGGCCGCCGGTGCTCGGCAGCTGAGCGTCGCCGCCCATGGGTTTGCGCCGCGCGCGGCCCGGTACTACGATGGCCCCGAGCGAGCAACCCCGCCCGTCCGGGCATGAAACCGCAGCAAACACCGTGATCTTGAGCCTGTCTTCTCCCTCCTCATCGACCCCGGGCCCCTGGCCCGGCCCTGCGTGAGCGTCCCGGTCATGGGAGTGCGCCGGAGCTAGTCGCATCCCTCGCCGGGCGTCCGCTGCCGCGGCCCCGGCTTGGGCGATGGGTGCTCCTCGACCCTGAAGGCCAGCCGCCGGATCAGCCCGGCATGGAGAGGAGCGGGCATGGAGATCGCAGCGATCATCGTGGCGGTGGGGTTGGTTGCCGCCGCGCTGCTGCGCGGCAGGCGCCCACGCCCCGGCCCTCGCAGCCACGCCGAGGATCCCGCCTTGGCCGATCGCGAGCGCCGGGTGGCCGAGCGCGAGCAGGGGCTGGAACGCCATCGTCAGGAGCTCGAGCTCCGGGCCGGCGAAATCGCCAGGTCGGGCGCCGGTATCGACGCCGAGCGCCGGCGCCACGTGCAGGCCCTCGAGCAGGCGGCCGGGCTGAGCGCCGCTCAGGCCAAGCGCGCGCTGCTCGCCGAGCTGGAGGACGACCTGCGCCACGAGAGCGCGCGGCTCATCCGTCAGATCGAGGAGGAGACCCGCCGCGACGCCGACCGGCGCGCGCGCAACATCCTGTCGGTCTGCATGCAGCGCCTGGCCGCCGGTCACGCGGCCGAGACGACGGTCTCGGTCGTGCCCCTCAGCTCTGACGACATGAAGGGCCGAATCATCGGCCGGGAGGGACGCAACATCCGCGCCCTGGAGAACCTGACCGGGATCGACTTCATCATCGACGACACGCCCAACGCGGTGGTGCTGTCCGGCTTCGACGGGGTGCGCCGGGAGATCGCCCGCCTGACCCTCGAGCGCCTGCTGGCCGACGGACGCATCCACCCGGCTCGCATCGAGGAGGCCTACTACCAGGCCTCCTCCGAGCTGGACGCGCGACTGGTCGAGCTGGGCGAGGAGGCCGTCTTCGAGGCCAATGCAGGCACGGTGCCCGCCGAGCTGGTCAAGCTGCTGGGGCGCCTGCGCTTCCGCACGTCCTACGGCCAGAACGTCCTTGCCCACTCGGTCGAGTGCGCCAACCTCGGCGCCCTGATGGCCCACGAGCTGGGGGCCAGCCCCCGCACCGCGCGTCGGGCGGCGCTGCTGCACGACATCGGCAAGGCGGTCACCCACGAGATCGAGGGGCCCCACGCCCTGGTGGGCGGCGACCTGGCCCGGCGCAACGGCGAGGCCGAGGCGGTGGCCCACGCGATGGAGGCCCATCACAACGAGGTCGAGCCCCAGACGATCGAGGCGGTCATCGTCCAGTCCGCCGACGCGCTGTCGGGCGCGCGACCGGGGGCGCGCGGCGAGTCGCTGGATCAGTACGTCAAGCGTCTGCACGAGCTCGAGCAGCTCGCCGGCCGCCACGACGGCGTGGAGAAGGTCTACGCGATGCAGGCGGGCCGCGAGATCCGGATCATGGTCGCCCCGGGAGCGATCGATGACGCTGCCGCCGTCGTGCTCTCCCACGACATCGCGCGGGAGATCGAGCGCGAGCTGGACTACCCGGGTCAGATAAAGGTCACGGTCATCCGCGAGTCGCGCGCCGTCGAGGTCGCGCGCTGAGCCCCTGCGCCTCGAGCCGATCGACCCGGGCGACGTGCTCGTCTCCAAGCGCGGCCGGCGCTTTCACGCCGAGGTGCTGGGCGTCGAACCGGGCAGCCTGGCCATCTCGCCCTTCGAGACCTCAGCCCGAAGCTACCGGCACTGCAGTGCCCGTGAGGTGATCGGCCACTGGAAGCGGGTCGGCCGGCGACGGTTGCCGGGCGAGCCGGCTCCCCGGGGCCAGCTCGAGCTCGGCTTCGGCGAAAGCTAGAGCGACGGCGCCGCGTCTGGCCGCCGGCTCGCGGCCCGCCGGGTTTGGCGCCGGCGATGGCCATGGTACAGCCAGGCCATGGCTGCGGCCTCACATGGCCTGCTCGCGCTCAAGACGCCCGAGGCCCCCTCGCGCGAGGGCAGCCAGGACGGACTGCGCCGCTCGATCGGCGCGCTCGACCTGACCGCGCTGGGTCTCGGCACGATCGTCGGCACGGGGATCTTCGTGATCATCGGCGAGGCGATCGGCAAGACCGGGCCGTCGATCGTCCTCTCCTTCGTCCTGGCCGGCGTGACGTGCGTCTTCTCGGCGCTCTCCTACGCGGAGCTGGCTGCCGCGGTCCCGGTGTCGGGCAGCGCCTACTGCTACTCCTACGCGACGCTCGGCGAGCTGGTGGCGTGGATCATCGGCTGGGACCTGATCATCGAGTATGGCTTCGCGGCCGCGGTGGTCGCCGTGGGGTGGGGCGGCTACGTCAAGTCCCTCGCCCACTCGCTGTTCGGGCTGACCATCCCCACCGCGATCGCCGAGCCCGTGGGTAAGGGGGGAACGGTCAACCTCCCCGCTGTCGTGCTCGTGCTCGCCGTCACCGGCGTGCTCCTGCTCGGCGTCCGGGAGAGCACGCGCTTCATGTTCTCCATGTGCCGTGACGGCCTGCTCCCCGGCCGCCCAGCCGCCGGGTGCCGGTGCGCATCACCCTGCTGTTCGGCGGCCTAGCCGCCATCCTGGCCGCCCTGCTGCCGATCAAGTCCCTCAGCGAGCTGGTCACATCGGCACGCTGTTCGCCTTCCTGCTGGTCAACATCGGCGTGATCATCCTGCGGCGCACGCGACCCGAGCTCGAGCGTCCGTTCCGCGTTCCGCTGGTCCCGGTCGTGCCCACGGCTACCGCCGCTCGCGGCTGCGAGCCCCGTGATGGCGTGCTCGCGGATCGTGGCTCGTCCTTGATCCTCTCAACGCTCTGGCCGCCCTCAAGATTCCTGGCACGCCGTGGGTCGGCATCGCGATCATGGTCGTCGTGGTCTTGATCAACGTAGGTCTGCTGTTGGCGCAGCGCAACAAGCAGTCCTGAGGGCCGGGGGCGCGGGTCCTCCGTAGACCGCGCGCCGCGCTCGTCCTGGTCGCGATGGCGGTCACGGTGAAGCTGCCGAACACTGCGCTATCCGCCCTCAAGCAGGGTGCCACGGAGTCAGCGAGCTTCACCCTCAGCGCGACGGGCGCGAACGGCAGGAGCGTTGCCACGGCGAAGTTCGCCAGGCTCAGGGGCGTCGAGCAGGAGACTGGGTTCCGGTCACGCGGCGGGAGCCGCGCATGGGCGTCATGCTGGCGGGCGTGGGAGCCGTGACGATCAGCGATGCGCGGGAGTTGTGGGAGCCGGCGGGGGTGTACTGCAACACGGCGAGCTACGGGTTGCCGCCGCGGCCGGCGTGGGAGGCGCTGCAGACCGCACTGGCCGACTGGCACGGCGGGCGGACGAGCTGGGAGCACTGGGGTCAGAGCACCGAGGAGGCGCGCGCGGCATTCGCGCGGCTGGTCGGCGTCGGCGTCGAGCGCGTGGCGGTCGGCTCGACCGTGTCCGAGCTGGTCGGCTCGGTGGTCACCGCCCTGCCGGCGCGAGCACGCGTCGTGGCGCCCGATGTCGAGTTCACCTCGATGCTTTTTCCGCTGCTGGTGCAGGAGCGCCTCGAGGTCCGCACGGTGGCACCGGGCCGGCTGGTCGAGGCGATCGGCGAAGGCGTCGATGCCGTCGCGTTCAGCGCTGTGCAGATGAGCAGCGGCGAGGTCGCCGACCTCGACGCGGTGGTGGCGGCAGCCGCCAGCGCGGACGCGATCACGATTTGCGACGCCACTCAGGCGGTGGGCTGGCTTCCGCTGGATGCCGGTCGCTTCGATGCCGTGGTGTGCGGGGCCTACAAGTGGTTGATGTCTCCGCGTGGCAGCGCGTTTCTGACCGTCTCTGAGCGGCTGCTGGAGCGCGCGCTGCCCCACAGCGCCGGCTGGTACGCCGGTGAGGACGTGCATGCCAGCTATTTCGGGCCGCCGCTGCGCCTGGCCGTCGACGCGCGGCGGTTTGATCTCTCGCCAGCCTGGTTTTCGTGGGTGGGCACCCAGCCTGCGCTGGAGGTCATCGAGCGTATCGGCGTGCCGGCCATCCACGAGCACGACGTGGCCCTGGCCAACCGCTTCCGGGCCGGTCTGGGACTAAAACTCGGCAACAGCGCGATCGTCTGCGCAGATCTACCGGGTGCGGCCGAGCGGCTGCAGCGCGCCGGGATCGTTGCGGCGCTGCGCGGGGGGGCGCTTGCGCACGTCGTGGCACGTGTACAACGATGCTGCGGATGTCGATCGGGCGCTTGCCGCGCTGGCCTGACGCGGATGACGTCAGGCGGCGCGCGCCGCCGGTGGCCGCTGGCGAATGCGTCCCGTAGCCTTGTCGACGTGCCGGCCGAGCTCTCGTTTGCCATCGGCTCTCGCGACGTAGGCACCGTGGTCACCGAGATCATCCCTGTCATCGACGGGGTGGCCCTGACCGATCGCGTCCATCGCTTCGAGCGCGAGACGGGGATGGAGTCACGCGAGGTCTCCTACGGCGGGTTGATCCCGGCCTGCTTCAGGTTCGGTCCCGCCGAGGTGCACTACCGCGCCGCCGCGGGGGCGTTTGTCGAGGAGGCGAAGATCCCGCTGCTCGGCTGCGACTGCGGCGAGTGGGGCTGCTGGCCGCTGCTGTGCCGGGTGGTCGTCGACCCCGGCACCGTCACGTGGAGCGACTTCGAACAGCCCCACCGTCGCCAGCGCGAC
>JAABUQ010011768.1_pt1 | contig 11061 bp, 13 predicted proteins | sample 5560001 | NCBI WGS metagenome assembly JAABUQ01 (sample SAMN10711888, study PRJNA513371) | rock metagenome | isolation source: Antarctica rocks | place: Antarctica: Victoria Land, Finger Mt nord | collected 2015-12-18
TGGGGACTGGGCATGGACTAAAGTTTTCTTACTTGCTCTGTTAATATGATGCCGGTTACTCCAAGTTTACCCCAGTTATCACCCCTTTCGTGGCTGCTGGCTTACTTCTGCCGGGCTGCACTAGGAACGGCGGTTCCACTGGTGGTGTGAGTGTAACTGGTGGCGCGACTGTGGTGGGCGGTGTGCCAGGTGTTGTGTCCGGAGGCCGCATGTAGGGTTCAGAGCCGAAACGTAACAATGCTTGCGTCTTATTCTCTGACCTGGCAAACCGCACGGCATCCAAATGATTTGAAACAAACTTCGCTTCGGCTTCAGGCAAATGTTGAGAAACAGTCAGTTTATTATGTAAACGTCTCTCGCTTAAACCATAGGTTGCTACCGCTTCATTAACGATTTGCTCCTGGTAATTCAATTTAGTCTCAATTAAACTTGCTCTGACGTCAGGAGTCAATTTTGGTAACTGATAGTATTCACTGTCTGCGGTTTCTCTGGCCATGTCAGGTTCACCCTTTTCAGGAGCTCTCCAGAAGGAGATGTCCATGAAGTTACGGAGCTGAGGCTCAGTCAACTTCGGCAAACCGGCTTTTCTTTGTAGCTGATTAATAGAGCTACTAAAGTCATTAAACGATTGATTGTCCAATGCACGCTCAAGGGCGTCAACCCGTACCTGCTTCCAGGATCTTAAGCTTTCGCTAGCAATGGCTACCTCAAGCGCGGAGCTGGACTTGCCATGACCAGGGCCAATGCCATTCTTTTCAGAATCGGTCAGTCCTCTAATGTTACCTTTTTGAATATATCGGAAAACGTTGGTACCGTTTTTTTTCTGTTCAGCTCTGGCTCTTAGGAATTCTTTCCGAAACCCCATAGGCACTTCCTCAGGCACTTTCTGTAGTGCCTCTGAGGGCGATTGGGTCGTGGCAGGAGCTGTTGAGGCCACCAGAAAGGATGGCGACGGTGGTGTAATAGCCTCACCAATGGGGCTAAGAATTGCAGCTGTCGCTGGTAGCAAGCCCATTCCAGAAAACGTTACGCCAGCAACTGCAGAAGCTATGGCTAGCGCGGCTACATAGGCAAGCGTTTCTCGGGGCGATGTCAAAATAGGGTCAGGGGTAATATTGTGTTGAGACCGATATTCAGGTGCTACATCCGCTACATCAGCAGCGCCAGCGTTAAAATCTGTTGGGTAGGATTTATTTATCAAGTTTCGGGTAGGAAGTTGTCTGCTTTTGGGCAACAGCCAAAAACTTGTGTTCGCCTTTGAAATTACAAAAAAAAAGTGAATTAATTGGGTAAGAATTCAGGAAGAAATCGAGAATAAGTCAGGACAAAACAAAGTTATTTTTTGTTTTTAAACCATCATCTTTTTGGCATTTTGCCAACCAGTCTTAGTCAATGTGTGATAGCGTTTTCTATTTCTATTATAAGAATAAATTAAAATTAATAGAGCCAGAATATGCTCGAAAACAAATTACAATCTCTCGGCACAATATAGCAATCCTAATTGAGTGGTGAAAAATGAATTTTGAGGTCAGGCTCAAAGGAGCGCACTGACCCCTCTGCTCAAATGAGTAATTTAAACTTCGTCCTTTTTACCAGGAGCGTTATCAACCTCCCTCACGGTTGACCAGGGGTTGTGCCTGAGTTGCCACACCTTTTGCTCCAGGCTGCTCCTCTGGTTTTCTGGTGTACCACCAAGCCCAAGCGATTAGGACAGCCTGGAAGGGAAGCCTTACCCAGTAAAGGACAGGATAATGAGGGATACCTTCAATTGGAATGCCATTGATTGCCTGGTTAATGTTGGCCGGAAAAACGGCAACAAACAGGGCGATTAGCCCCCAAGCAGCCGCAACACTCACAAACGGAATCAGTAAACCAATGCCACCCAAAATCTCAAAGAAGCCGCTGATGTAGACTAGTTCAAACGGGTAAGGCAGTTGGGGTGGCACAATCCTGGCATACTGCTCTGGTTTAACAAAGTGTGTAATTCCTACCACAATGATGGCTATCGAGAGGATAACTCGGAGAATTTCTTTACGCCGATGGGGTTTGCTGTTGCCTGAAGTCATAGAATGAGAGATGAAACTCAATTTAAGCTATCTCACATCTTCGTAGAACTGCTTGAGGTAAGTTGGCGAGGCACCAAATCCCCACAGAAAGCCGATGTAGAGGTATAAGGCTGTGGCTTTGAGAGACCCCCAACGTGCTACGCGGCGGTCAGAACTCTGCACGATGCGGTTTACCTGGCGGATTCGCCCCCGCCGCACAAGCTTGAGGCACAAGTCGCCCTCCTCCAAGATCGGCAGGGCAGCGTCAAAACCCCCGCAGTCCCAAAAATCGGTGCGGCGACAGAACATTACCTGGTCTCCAAACAACAAACGTAGCCCCTTGAAAAACAAGTGGGGCCGAAAAATTAGCGGGGCGTAGTAGGTTTTGAGGTAGTTGTGCAGCGACACTCCCCATCGTGTCGTCTGGGAACCTGCCATTAGGGAAATAAAACCCCCAGCGGCAACAGTTTTGTCTGCTAAAGTTTGCTCGATCACTGCCACAAGGTCGTCTGGCACAAAAGTGTCTGCGTGCAGGAAGCAGAGGATTTCTCCCGTTGCTGCCTCCGCTCCTCGGTTCATCTGCACCGCTCGCCCGCGCTCTTTAGAGTCAAGGACACGGGTCCCCTGCCTTAGGGCGATCGCGATCGTCTCGTCTTCACTCCCGCCATCCACCACCAGCACTTCCTTGGCTGGGGGAGCGAGGATACTGAGATGGCGCAGGGTGCCCTCCAGGCAGCTCGCCTCATTTAGTGTGGGAATGATGATGGATACGCGAGAAATTACCATTGCCCGATCTACCTTGAATGATTAAGGAGAGAATCTCACTCAGGTTGTAGGATAGTACGTATGTACTATCAAGCTGTCAGATGCTCACCGCAACCAGAGCGAGAACAACCGAACCCTTGAGTAGCAACGATAAGGCAACGATAGCTGCTGTGTTGACCTGGGACTTGTGCAAGCGAGTCACTCCCGAGGAAGTCGAAGCGATCCGAGTTAACCGGGAGTGGGTGGCAGTGCGACTGAGTTGTCAGCGAGCGGTACCCATCCACCGCGATGTGTTCCGCTCCATTCTGCAGCAGCAACAGGCTTCACTCTATTCGCATCAAGCGTCCCAATCGGAATTGTAAAGTTAATAGTCAAAATATTAACTTTACGACGTTGTAGACGTTTGGAAGAGTGTTCAGGCTATGGATGGGAGGATCAAATTCGGAACTGTTCAATCGCTTTTCTATAATGTATAGGCAGAACGCACTCTATATTTGCATCAGGACTAGTAATGACGTGGTGAGAGAGCAACAACTCCTCCTCAGTATTGACTCGCGTAACGGCATCGACTCCAGCTGCAACAGAGGCTTGTACCTCAGAAATATGCCCCCGGACAATGACGGTATAGCGAGCACTGCTAACTTTTTCATAACCGACCAGCGTCACACGGGCAGCTTTGACCATTGCATCCGCCACTGCTAGCGCGGGAGGAAGGCCTTTCACTTCAACCATACCAACTGCTACTGGCATTGGCTTATCTCCTGAATTGATAAAATCTACCCAACTTATTGTACGAAGCAATGCCCTCAAATTGTAATGCTTCACCAAGATAGTTTTTTCTCAACAGCTGCCAACGCCGCGAAGCCTGATATGCCGCTAGGCTATAACTGAGCTAGGTGGGAAACAGGCAAAAATGACTGTCCAATCCAGGCTGCGACTGAAATCGCCGGAAAATAGCGCCATTTCCTCAGGCATCCAAATTTCAGGATAGTCTGTGGTCGCAAATTATATTTATATTAAAAGTCGCATGAAAAAAAATGATTTGGAATTTTATGACTTGAGTGCAGACAACTGGTGGCAGGAAAATGCAAAAATATATGCTCTCTATCACCTCAATAAACCACGATTTGATTTTTTTGATCGTTACGTGACAAATTGGCAGGGATTGAAAGCATTAGATGTTGGTTGTGGAGGAGGATTTACGTGCGAGTTTATGGCGAAAAGAGGTGTCAGTGTATCAGGCATTGATCAATCTGTAAAATGTATTATCAAAGCTCAAACGCATGCAGTGAGTAGCGGAATTGAGATTGATTACGAGCATGGATTTGCTGAAAATCTGCCTTATAGCGATAATACGTTTGATATTGTCATATGTGTTGATGTTTTAGAGCATGTTGCGGATCGGCACCTAGCCATTTCAGAAATTTATCGAGTTTTAAAGCCTTCCGGCTTATTTTTCTTTGACACAATCAACAGAAACTTCAAATCTAAACTTGTAATGATTTGGCTGTTGGAGAACATTTTGCAGGAAATTCCCCGTGGTATTCACGATTGGCAAAAGTTCATCAAGCCGGAAGAACTAACTGATTTAATGCATAAGAATGGTTTCACAAATATAGAAATGAAAGGGTTTGATCTTTTCGGTGAAGGCTTTCATCGTAACATAATTGCCTACAGGCACTACAAAAATACCGGCGGCTTTCAAGCAAAAATAAATCACAATACTTCGCTAATGTATATCGGTACAGCGAAGGTAGATAAGAAAAACTTATCATTGCCAAGTTAGCAGAAAACGGAAAGGAGGATATGCATTGTGATTGCAACAGAATCTATCTCTCTCTGGGTAGGAACTGACTTTATGCCGCCAGACTGATGTACATCTCAAGTAAAAATTAAATAATTGTTACGGAGCTGACAGAATAAATTTCTGTTTTGAAAACCAGTTAGGCGTTCTTGGATGTACATCAGGGCAACAGGACTATCTGTTGGCGTTGAGAGTAAAGGATTGGCGCTGCCCGCTTTCGGGCTACTGAGTTTAGAGATCAAGACGTGTGAAGCTAATATACCAGCTCATTCGAAAAAGATGAAGTGGAGGATTTCTATGAACCGATTAATTTCTTTGCTACAAATTATTAAAGTGCGCCAGATTCTAACTGTTTTTCTGGTAGGTTTGACGTTTTTCGTTAGCACGGCTTTTGACATACATGGTAATTCGCTGCAAGCGCAAGCTGAATCAGTAACACCTGAAGCTACTAAATACAAAGTTGAAGTTCCTGAAAATGATCCTACCTTTAAGGCTGAAAGAATCAAAACCGAGGCTGAAAAATCAGCTAAACTTTTAGCTGATGAAGGTAAGCAGGTAAGAAACAGGGCTGCGGAAAGCGAGCAAGATAAGGGTAAGAATCTATTTGATACTATCCGGGAAAAGCTCAATCTTGACGAACCAATTGATCCGGGTACGAAACAGGCAGTTGAGCAACTCGAAGGCAAAACTAACGAAGCCGTTAAGGGTACACAGCAGGCTGTGAAAGATGCTGCTGATAAGGTCAGTGGAAATAGCGATTAACACTACAGTTTTAGATAATATTTAGAACAATCCAGACAAAGTTTGTACTGGTAGTACGAATCTGGGGCTTGCTGTCGATGTCGCCAACGATAGCAAGCTATTTAATTTATACAATGCGAAGGTAAACTGATTATGTTTGCCAAGTTTCTTCCTGACTTAGTCGAGCAGTTGACAGAGTCCACGTCTGTTGCGCTCGCCCAGAGCATCGAGCGTCAAGCGATCGCTACTCCCCTGAGCAAACAGCCGATCTCAACAACTTACGTCCATCAGGGTAGCGGAGGAACCCCTATCCTGTTGCTCCATGGCTTCGACAGTTCCGTACTGGAGTTCCGTCGCCTGCTGCCGTTGCTTGCAGCCCAGAATCAGACGTGGGCGCTGGATCTTCTGGGTTTTGGCTTTACAGATCGCCTTGCAGAGATAAGGTTTAGCCCGAGTGCGATCGCGACTCATCTGTACTATTTCTGGAAAACTCTGATTAACGAGCCTGTGATTTTGGTTGGTGCTTCGATGGGGGGAGCGGCGGCGATTGATTTCACCCTCACTCACCCGTCGTCCGTCTCAAAGTTGGTGCTAATTGACAGCGCTGGCTTTACGAGTGGTTCCAACATGGGCAAGTTCCTGTTTAGACCCCTTGGCTACCTAGCCACTCAGTTTTTGCGTCATCCCAAAGTCCGGGAACGAGTCAGTAGAACTGCTTACCGCGACCAAAATCTGGCTTCCCTGGATGCTCAATTGTGTGCGGCGTTGCATCTGAATATGCCCGGTTGGGATCAAGCCCTGATCGCCTTCACCCAAAGTGGAGGTTACAGAGCTTTTGGGGATAAACTCGCACAAATTGACCAGCCAACGCTAATCTTATGGGGGGATTCAGACAATATTCTGGGTACTGGTGATGCGGATAAGTTTAAGCGAGCGATCGCGCACAGTCAACTTATCTGGATCAAAGATTGTGGTCATGTCCCGCACCTGGAACAGCCCCAAATCACAGCCCAGCACATTCTCGAATGCGTGCGGTGAGCAACAGACTTAAGGCAAAGTAGCCACGCGAGTACACCCCCATTAGTTTTTACTCCTGAGGAACCTGCTCCATGAGCTTTTCTTTGTCTTGCCTGCGTTTTTTGGCATAGAGGTGAATAGTAGCTGCCATAGCAATAATCATTCCAGAGATGCCCCAAGTGGTGATGTCCGTAGGTAGATTGTTTTTGAACACAGCAAGCAAGACAATCACAACCAGAAATACGGTAGGCGCTTCATTCAACGCACGCAACTGCTGACTACCCCAAGCGCATTGCTCAACTGCCAGCTGCTTGAGGAGACGACCGCAGTAAAAATGATACACAATCAAACCGACGACAAAGAGTAGTTTGATGTGTAACCAACCCTGTCTCAGAACTTCCGGCTCAGTAGTCAGTAAACCAATCGCCATCGCTACTGTCACCACCATCCCTGGCGTTGTGATGATGTTGTAGAGGCGTTTCTCCATAATCTGATACTGATTTTTGAGAATAGTGCGAGCCGGTTCGGGCTGTTCGTTAGCCTCAACGTGATAGATAAAAAGACGTACCAGGTAGAATAAGCCGGCAAACCAGACTACAATGCCGACAAGGTGAAACGCCTTAAACCAAAAATAAGCCACGAGTCTTAATCTCCATCAAGCGGGGTGTTTCATCCCCCATTTAAGCCTATTCTTAACATTATTGAGAATTAAGTGTTTGAGTACCCACCGACAGTTTCGATGGTTTAATGCTCTAAATCTGAACCAGGGTTGCCCCAGCAGGTTGGAGTATTTGGCGGCGCTTTTGTCTATCCTGGGATAGGGGAGAAGCCAGGAGTAAAACCTTCTCCAGCAGACCAGGAGCAATGCGATTGCACCACATTGCTAAATGACTTTGCCATCCCACCAAGATTTCAGGTGATTCCTTGTGCAGTCCGGCGACAAATGCCTTCGCTACGTGCTGGGGAGTCATGGGCACCACCCAGCGAAACAACCGTAATTCTCGCACCATGTCAGTATCAGTCAAGGATGGCAGCAAAGCCGTCACTCGGATATTGTGTGCTGCTAGTTCGCTGCGCAAGGCTTGAGTGAACCCCAAAATCGCAAACTTGGTGGCGGAATAGGTAGCCATCGTCGGTGCTGCCACCTTACCCATCAAGCTAGAAACGTTAACGATTCTCCCTTCCCCAAGTGCTGCCATACGTCGAGCCACTAGACGAGTGATGGTATACATTCCGATTAAATTAATCGCGATCTCTTCCTGCACCTGAGATGGTTGGGACTGCAAAAAAGAAGATTGGTGTGCAACTCCAGCACAATTGACCAGCAGATGAATTGGACCGTGATCTCGCCAGGCTTGCGCGATCGCAATATTCACCTCTACAGGCTGCGTCAGATCCACAGCTAAAGTCACGATTTCCACGCCCAGTGCGTTTATTTCCGTAGCCACGGCAGCTAAGCGCTGGCGATCGCGTGCCAGCAACAACAGGCGTTTGACTCCTTGTTGCGCTAATTCCAGAGCGATCGCTCGTCCAATGCCACGGTTTGCTCCAGTAACCAGAGCTGTCTTTCCTTGAATGTTCATAACTAAAACCTCTATCATGATGATCCCTCTTGAATCGAGGGGGTGGAAACGCGTAAGTCCAACGAGTGATGTGAATTAGCTTCCACTTTCCCTGTAGTTTTGACCACCGAAGAATTGGTACATTAAGCACTGAACTTAAGCGTTAAAGCTGTCCCGAAGGCAAACCTTGAGCCAGGGAGCCTTTGAACAGCCCCGAATTTTTAGGTGTGCAACGCTACCGCCCTCACCTAAAAATCCACCTAAACTTAAGGACAAAACTTATCGCTCATGTAGGTTGGAAGTGTCGAGAACTGACCCCCCTCCCCAGTGGGCATTTCAAAAATCAGATGCGGCAAGCCCTGGTTCCAGCCCTAGTAAACATTACCTATGCACGAAAAGTTGGAGCACTCAGCTACGGCAATGGATGATATTCCACTGCCCTGCAACTATTTATCTGTTTGGGGTAAAGTTCCAGAGGCAATTTTATCTTACACTCCGCCAACCTACTTGCGGCCCTTTATTATACAAATTACCCGTCTAAATGGCTACATCTCGAAATTACTTCGCAAGAGCTGATATGACACAGAACCATATATTAGGTGGCAGGCGTTTATCAAATTGGTCTGCTGTTTCCCTTCCCCCAAGTCAATCCGTATGAAGCAGGACAACGATCTTCGCAACAACTTGAAGCAAACCAGAATCGGCTTGGGTATGAGCCAGCAGGATTTGGCTAAGGTAGCTGGGGTTTCTCGCCAAACCATTAGTGGTGTAGAGTCAGGGCGATACGCCCCCTCAGCGACCATTGCCCTCCGCTTAGCTAAGGTGCTTGGCTGCCGAGTTGAGGAGCTGTTCTGGCTAGAGTCAGACCTACCAAACATTGAGGCTGTCTCTGCCAAAACTGTTTCTTACGGTCAACGCCTACCCCTGAGTCTAGCCAGAGTTGGGGGGCAATGGCTCGCTTACCCGCTAGTTGGGGAAGATGCCTTTCGCATGGAAATGATTCCAACAGACGGGGAAGGCGAACGTAAAATAAATACCGACCGTCTTCAGGTCAAACTCTTGGAATCTCCAGAAAAACTCCAGCACACAGTTGTGCTGGCAGGCTGCACGCCAGCAATGTCACTCTGGGCTAGGGCGACCGAGCGCTGGCACCCAGAAACGCGGGTGCATTGGAGCTTCGCCAACAGTATGGCGGCATTGGAGAGTTTATGTCGAGGTGAGATCCACGTCGCTGGGATGCATCTCTATAGTCCCCAGACAGGGGAATATAATACCCCCTTCGTGCGTCGCGCTCCGGCTAGCAGGGCGACGGTTCTGTTCAATCTGTTCAATCTGGGTGTCTGGGAGGAGGGACTTTTGATTCAGCTCGGTAATCCCAAGGGATTAAAAACCGTTACCGACTTAGCTCAACCTGAAGTGACCATCGTTAACCGTGAAACTGGGGCAGGTTGCCGCCAGCTTTTGGAGCGGTTGCTGCAAGAGTCGGGAGTTCCATTTGAGGCGGTGAAGGGATTTAACCAGATTGTCCGCAGCCACCTGGAGGTAGCCCAGGCAGTAGCCTCTAGGAGCGCGGATGCCGGGATCAGTACGGCCTCCATGGCAGCAGCCTTTGGACTTGGCTTCATTCCCTTACACCAGTCACGATACGACTTAGTAGTGATCAAGGACTATCTGGAGGAACCACCAGTCCAGCAATTGCTCAGTACCTTGCAACACCGATGGATTCACTCACAGTTAAAGGTGCTTGGCGGCTATGATACTAGCCAAACCGGAGATATTGTAGCGACGATTTCGGCCAGCACTGATCAAGGTGAGGGGTAAGCTCTCAAGCTTCCGGCTATTGATAACGACTCGAGCGGCTGACCAAAAGATTGCTTTGACATGGTTGTTGTACAAGGAAATAGAGAGAGCGTCCCAATTGAGCAAATGTGTATCCCTAAGCAGGGGGAGCAGGAGGAGTGAAAAAAAGTCTCCCCCAGCTTGCCCAGCTGAGAATATTTCTGCTTTCATTGGGATGCTCCCAAGATCGAGAAAGACCATCTACCAATACTTCTTGTTTAAGGCTGAAATCGGGTAAACTGAATTTTACCCCCCTGAAATAGCAGCTGGAGCCAATGCAGCTCAAAGAATTTTCCTTCATCTGCCCAGTCATCGAATCAGCCGCCGTCTTCAAAGCGATCGCAACGGTAATCCCCCCTGATGTCATCGCACAAACTATTGGCAGCACAGACCGTGTGGAAGAGCGTAAGCGCAAGCTGCCATCACAACTAGTGGGATGTTTGGTGATAGCGATGAGTCTGTGGTCGTCGGATTCAATGACAACAGTCCTCAAAAATCTCGTCAACGGCTTGAGTCGGCAGTGGACCATCCTGGGGAAGTATTGGCGAGTCCCGAATAGTGCCTCGATTACGACTGCCAGACAGCGAGTGGGGTGTCGGGTGATGAGTCAATTATTTGCGCGAACAGTGCGACCTCTGGCCACCTCTGAGACTCCCGGAGCTTTTTTGGGAGGACTGCGAGTCATGGCTGTGGATGGGACAGTATTGGACGTGCCAGAATCCAAAGCCAATGCTAGAGTTTTTGGCTATCCAGGCAGTCGTCCCGGTACTCAAGCCGCATTTCCCAAAGTTCGATTGGTGATGTTGGTAGAAGCCGGAACTCATTTGATAGTGGACGCATTAATGTGTCCCTACTGTATAGGAGAGCTCATCCTTAGCTAAAAAACTGCTGCGCTCAGTCGCACCAGGCATGCTACTGATGTGGGACAGAGGACTACATTCTTATGCAATGGTCAACGCTACTCTTGGTCGAGGTTCGCATTATTTGGGACGAATCCCTGCCAACGTTAAGTTTGATGTGGAAAAAGTCTTAAACGATGGCTCATATCTCAGTTGGATTTACCCTGACGGCAAGTCGAAGAAGAAAGGTGGCAAAGAGCTTTATGTGCGAGTAATGGAGTACACCATTGATACTGAGGCAGGGCAACAAACCTATCGTCTGATTACTAGTACAGGTCGGCGTAAATAAGCAGACCATTAGATAGCCAAAACTTTGCCCTTATATGTCCACTTAAAAGGTTTAGCCATTGTTTTATTAAAGTAATCAATAAAATTGAGTATTCGATTTT
>JAABUQ010011770.1_pt1 | contig 11060 bp, 9 predicted proteins | sample 5560001 | NCBI WGS metagenome assembly JAABUQ01 (sample SAMN10711888, study PRJNA513371) | rock metagenome | isolation source: Antarctica rocks | place: Antarctica: Victoria Land, Finger Mt nord | collected 2015-12-18
TGTAATTATCCAGGATGAGACCTAAATTGTTACAACGAGCATAGCCAGCGTTAATACGTGCCACCGTCTTGGCAGGTAAGTAATATTGCTCACTCATTTATATTATCTCCTGGCTTAGGTTCTTCCAGTTCTGCCTCGGCAAAGCGACGGAGCCATACACCAAAGGCAAGACATTCTGTGGTGGCACGACGATAATCATCATTACTCGTATCAGAGTTTATAACCCACATCAGAAGTCCATCATTTCTGTCTTTCATTACGTCACTATTAGCTACCCTAAAATGGCTAAGATCACGCATCCATTCGGTGAGATGTGTTAGAAGCAAGTGATAGTGTGGTTTTTTCTCACTGCCTTTAGCATTAAGAAAACCGAGTGTTTGCCCTAAGCCATTGATCTGAATCATGGCGTTCAAGCCACGAGCGAGTGAGCGATATTCCTTTTCAAGTTTCTTATCTTTTTTAGTAGTTTTATCAAGGTTCTTAATAGCTCGAATATTTTCCCATGCCTGTGCGCCACGCTTCTGTTCGCTGTTCTGGCGCGTGAATGTTGGTTCCTGCATTGGCGTCTCTCTTCTTTCGTTACATTTCTACGCTGCTTAGCTCAAACGGATACGTACAAGTCCGCGTCCAACGGTTTCATCGCCACCCAATTGAATATGTTTGTCATTGAGTGTGGCGATTTGCGCCAATACCTGCTGTTCTGTCACCTGCGATAACTTTTTTCGCGCTTTGTTCGCATAAAGTGGCACGTACAAGAGCGTATCGGTTGGAAGATGTTCCTCCGTCCACAACGCGCCACGTTCGACAGTTTTTTTCTCGCGGTCTATGCGCACTCGTGTGATAACTTCTGTCGCATACAGAGCGAAGTCGCGGAACACATCATTGGGCAGAATGGCGAGTGATGTTTGTATTTTGTTGGTCCAGTACGTTCCCATGTTGGGGAATGCGTTTGTGGCAAGCCAGCGAGCAATTGTGTTGACCCGATCACTGCTTTGTGTCTCGAAGCTAAACTCTTCCAACACAATGGAATTGTTGTAGTGTATATCACTATTCGTCGTCACTAACACCTTGTTTGGCACTTCATCGGGAAGAGTCCAATCTAGCGTGTTCACTGCCTGCGCTCGCTCGATATCGCGCATGAAACGGCTCAACACATCGAAAGAGGTGGTATAGGCAAAGACGCCATTGAGGGAGCGAACGGGAAAGAGCAATAGGCGAGCATCGCCAGCGACGAGCGCACCCGCATGGTCGCTACCCGCACCATTCGTCGTCGGCGGACCAAACACAACGTCTATCATATCCTGTGATATTGACGTATTCTCTTCAAGTGTGGCACGTAGCTTTCCCTTGATGCCGCTGCCTTGTATCATTGGATATTGTGTGGCGCGTTCACGTTGAATGGGTAAATCAATACTGCTCAGGCCGGAGCCGGAGCCTGCGTGTAATGGTGTTTCTGTGTAGAGATACATTGTACTAGTAATCATAATCTACCATGCTCCTTCATAGATACTACCATAGCCAATTTCCATACCATAATCTGTCAATGCCTGTGGCAATACCACTTTTTCATTAAAGAAGTAGACGCTGCCTGCTGGAACGCAGCGTTGCATCGCTTTGTGTTCGCCTTTCGCATCGCCCGAATTGAGCTTCCAACCACCAATCGACTCATAACGATTGATCGCGGCGGTAAGTGGCGTGTCTAGGGGCGCAAAACGCGACGATGGTTTCCAGCCAGTGTCAAACGTCGCAGGTGTTGCCAGATAGAGCAAACTGCTGTCACCTTTTAATGGCTTTTCATCTACTAGAATCGTCGGAATGATACGAAAGTGCGCCGTTCGTTGCTCACCCCCAATTGTCATCACACCCGATTTTGGCAGGTGAAGTTCCTCCTGTGTTTGTGTATCGTCCAATGGCGTATTGTGGACTGAGAGTGGAATCAGTTGAATATCAACTACAAAGCCGTAGCGATACTCATGATCCATATGGTGATTCATGCGAATCATGACTGTCTGATATAGATAACCCTCCTCTGTCGCCTTTGTTCCGCGCTGTATGCCGATGCCAAGTCGTGATTCTTCCTGATAGATATCCTCTTTCTTGATGGTTTCGATGTTGGTAAGGTCTTCTGTGCCAAGCATCTTGTACAGGTCTTTTTCAGTTAACCAGCCTGTGAGTGGCTTTAACTCGTCGCTAGTAGATTCGGTAGGTGCAAGATAGTATGTTATATCCTCTGGAAAGTTCGTTATGAGCGTTGCTTCCAACGAAGGTTCAGGTAAAGCACGAGGCAGAAGGCGATGTAAGCGTGACCCATCCTCCATGATATGTGCAGGTGGCGGAAACAATCGCTCAACCTTTTCTGATTGGTCCTCAGCATATCGTCCCAAAGCAAAACCTGTTATCCGAAAGCGTCCATAACTGTTGCGGTCGCCAATGCGGTTTGTCAGTTTCGGGTCATTGAAGGCATCGGCGATATTTTTTTCGGGGTCCCAATAGGTTGCGATAGTTGCTCGTACTGCTCCTTGTATCGTTTCGGGAGTCGGTGGAAACAAACTTTCCGCAAAGTTATCCTGACCCGCATCGAACGGCCTGCCGTTGCGAAACAAAAGAGTTTCGGTTGGTTCAATAAAGAGGCGCATTACTCTTGCTCCTTTCGTGCGAGGAAGAGCAAAACACGTAACCAGCCAAGCACCTCGACTAGTCCATAGCGTCTCTCTTCGGCATGTAAATCTACCTTCATACCCTGTTTCTTGTCTGGTTTCTCTTCCCTATCCATTTTCCTAGCCAGGTCTACAAGATACTTAGCCTTCGTCTCTAATTCACTGTCAGGAAAAAGCCCTTTCATTGCGGGATTGCGCTGTCGTTTCAGCACACGCTTGATTTCGCTTGCCTGTGCGTCTTCGAGGAGACCGACGAGGGTAGATACCTCTTCAAGAAGAGTATGTACGGCTGATGGAGAGAGCACATTATTGACAAAGAGGCCATAGAAGGTTGCGAATAAACGCATTGGTTGTGCTTCATGGGGCAAATCGGCATAAAGCCATTTGCAGCCTACGCGCGTTTGTTCACCCGAACGGCGTAGTACGGTGACGACCAGAGCGTTGCGTCCATAATGGTTCTTTGCAAGTTGCTCTGCCTCCTTGGAGACACGGCGTACATAGGAGAGTGGCGTATAGTGATGCGCAATAGCGATACCTGTACTTGCAGTCACCGACTCTTTATATGATACAGGTGCTTTCTGTCCTACCACCAAATTGTACTGTTGTTGCAACTGATCCACAAGGTCAAGTACCGTCCCGATTGTTTGCGGTACTCCTTCTTGTATCGGTCCCATCTGCACAATATCTCGTGCAAGGGGAGCAAGCGCGAAAACATCATCACCACCTGCATAAATCAAACGACCTGGATAGTCTCTTTCTACGATGTTAGGAACGTTCCCACGCGAAAAAATCGACAATGCACCACTTATAGCCTGATGTTCCTCTTTGTTATGTACACCGTTGATGAGTCGGCCCATCTTGTCGCCATCCATTTGTATCATCGCGTAATAAGGAGTCGGGCGCGTGATGGGTGGAGTCAATGCACCAGTAACTCGAAGCAGTGTTGCTACAGCATTTGATCCATCTTTTGCAAGCTTGTCACGTTCGTCTTTTCGTGTATCGTCGAAGCGAAACTCTTTTTCCAGGCGTTTTGCGCTAAAGGTCTCTGGAAAGTAGCAATCGCCATCGCACCCAAGTATTTCCATACCGTACCTCTGTCTGCTTGCCTCTGTCTTCAGTAAGGGAATGGTGGCTGGCATGTACTCGTTCAGTTTCTTTGATTCTCGCAACCATGTCTCAAGAGTAGCAACAGGTATGTGTTCACTGGCGGGAAGCAATTGCTCCACAAATGACGCGGTAGCAATTGAACTGGTGGAGGGGAAACCAGCTTTGAAATCCTGGCTGCTCTGATGCTCTACCAGTTGTGCAAGGCTGTCAGAGAGATGAGCAAAACGCTTCACCGTATCAATCGCGTCCAAACGTTCACTTCCATCATAGTTGATGTCTCTTTGTGACCTTTTGATGGCAACGTCATACCAAAAGTCACGTACCTGAAAACGCTCTTCACCGCTTCGGCGTAAAGCCGCGCGTTGCCCTGAAATGGTACTCTTCTCGCCCACCTCTATCTGTTGTGTAAAGTCACGTAGGTGTTTGCGCCGATCAAACATAAGCTGCGTCTCTGTCAGCCACTCTTTATAGTTTTGCTCGTCTCCCGCAACAACGACCCAGAATATCTCAAACATGTTCGCTGGATTAGTTTGTGCATCCCATTGTGTATGCGTTACTGAATTGTTCCCAGCAACTTTTGCGAGAATCGCGTTCCATACGTCGTTACAGATGTTACGCCAGGCATCTACAATATTTTCTTTGCTTTTTTTGGCGGCCTTGACAGCATCATCTGAGGTCTCGAAGGTTGCGATATATTTGTTCGGCAGATTGGGAACGTACCCGATGATACGCGGCTCAGCAGGAAAGACAAGATGTGTTTTTGTGATGTTCTTCATACTTTCCTGCATCAGTACCGATAACAGGAAACTGCCTAACCAGAGATCGCGTGTCTTGCGTGCCTGTGTTATGAATGATTGCACAGGACCAAGCGAGAAGAGGAGCATATATTGTGTCAAAATGTCACCTCCTGTTTCCCTGAAAATGTATGAATCCAATCCTCAATAAGTGTGTAGTGCTGTGTATTACCAGTTTTGAACAAGACTGCAATACCAACATATGTTCCGTTTTGTAACTCTGTGACACGCAGCAGGAGAGGGGAAGCACGTCGTGCCATATTTTTGCCTAATGGCAAGCCAAAAACTTCTTTCTCCTGTAAGTTGAAGTCACCTCGATAGGCTTGTAAACTTGTTCCGAGTGTATGCATTGCATCATCAGGTGTTGACCAGCGTTGCTTATCATCATGAAGTATCCAAACGCTACAAGTTTGTTGTGCCAACACGTCAAAAGATGCCTGGGACACTCGTGCAAGCGGAAGGTCTGGCATACTCTGCTGTACGACCTGTCGCGCAAGCAAAATTCCTTCATGAAGCTGATTGCGTAAGCTTTCTACGTCTTTTGGAACGTCAAAGCGAAAGCCTACAAAACTCTCATTCCCTACTTCGGCTATGACACTGCCAGCACAGCGACGTGAGCGTGAACCAACACCACCTAGATGCGTTAAAAGCCAGAAAGCTCCGACTGCCTGTCGAAGCGCAGCTTCATCGTTTTCTCGACTCGAGAGTGTAACTTGAAATGTTGTGTCGCGTGGAAAAAAGAAGCGGTCTGGTTTATATCTATCAGGTCTTCCCCTTCCACTTTCTGCCATCGACCAGAGAAAATAGTCTTTACCAGATACGCTTGCTCTCGAATAATTCTCTTTTCGATATTGTTGAGAACGTTCTGACGCATCCGATACGCGAACTGCAATGGAGGAACCTGTATCTGTTGCACCAAAGACAGACGTTTCTGCCTTTGCCACATGCTGTAGTGTTCTCTCATTTGCTCCCACCATACCGCCCACGAGCGCACGGTACCAGTAGCGCATAAGGCCGCGAAATGTTGGAGCGCGAAGTTCTGCCCGCGTCTGGTCTGCACCAGCCAGGAACAGTGGAGTCAATGTGCGTAGGGTAAATGTAACGTGTTGCATCCCTACAATCCTTTCTTTCATCTCTTGTGTTAGCAAGAAGATAATACCATCATTGTCACCAGAAAAACATCATCAATATGCTGAAAAAATATCAGCGTTTTTCTCATGCCTTTCCGCATGAAGCAGGGTATATTTTACTTACTCGTCGCTGTGGAAGTAGCTGGCGAATTTGGCGCGGAGAAAGTGATAGTCCAGACGTTCGCCTGGGGGAATATTCCAGGCATTGTGACAGTAATCAAGCAGTGCCGTTTTATGCGTATTGACGGTTGTTTGGCTGATACTCAATTCAGCAGCAACCTGTGCTGGTCGGAGTCCTCGCGCGAACGCTTGCAGTACTTTCTTCTGGGCTGGTCTCGCTCGTTGCTCTACGTCCGCGCAACACACTTTTTCCTGGGTCTCCCGTTGCACTCGCTCTGTCTCTCGTGCGCTGCGGAACGATTGCGACGGATTGTAGACATATGCGCCAAGCGAGGGGAATGGACTCAGCAAGAGTTTGACGCCAGCACTACTCGGTACGTGCATAATTCTTCCTTCATGCGCCTGCTCCTTGATCGCGTCGGGTGTGTAGAGATGCCAGATATGGTCATGGTGATCGAAGTTGAAGGAGGCAACGGAGACCGCGAGCAACGACATGAGGCGACGACCACCGGAGACGGAAAGGTGGATACGATACTCTTGTCGTTTCAAATTCCCTATGAGAGCATGAATCGTGTTGAGCGTTCCATCAACATGGCTATTCTCGCTAATATCATCCAACGACGCGCCATCGAGTTCGAGTACCTGCGACTGAAAGTGCATAGGGCGATTGGCTGCTGTATAATAGTCGCTTGCAAACTCAGCATGCAGAAGGTCAAGTGCATGTCGTAATCGCTTATGCGAAGCCTTTGGATGGAGTACAATAACACTACTGATTGGGTAAGGAACCTGTAACAAGAGATCGAGGGTGAAGGTCACTATTTGTGGCTGTCCGCCCAGTGTCGCGACAAGAATATGTTTATGCTCAGGCACATATAACTCCTCTTAATCAACCAACTACTATGTATTAGGAGAATAGAAAATGGTTCAACAGCTTCCCGCTGTGCTTATCGGCGGCCCACCGCATGCCGGAAAATCGGTCTTGCTCTACAATCTCACACAGGCACTTTATGAGCGAGGAATACGTCACCATGCTATCCGAGCCTGTCCTGATGGCGAAGGAAATTGGTTTCAGGAAGGCAATCCAGGGACCGTGAGCCTCATTCGTGAACGCAATAAAAATAAGTGGTCGGATGCATTTATACAAAGAATCAGTGCGGATGTAGAACATCGCAGTCTTCCGTTTCTCGTCGATATGGGAGGCCATCCTGAAGCAACAGAACTACCTCTGTTTCGATTGTGTACACACTCCATCTTGCTACTTCGTGCCGATAAGCCCGACTCGACGCGGCTCTGGCAACAGATGACGACAGAGGCGCAGTTGCAACCTCTGGCTCACCTGTACTCTGAGCAAACGGGTACATCAACTCTTACCTCGCTTGTCCCCATACTAAAAGGGACGCTTACAGGGTTGGAACGCCAATCAAAAACCATACGTGAAGACCCTGTTTTTGATGCGCTGGTTGAGCGTATCGCGTCCCTTTTCAACGCATATGCTCTGCATGATATGGAGCAGCTTGCACTGTCAGAAGCTCCAACAAAACCCGCTCTCGATCTCCCCGTTGCGCTCCGTGCATACACAACAACCTCGATTAACTGGCAGCCTGAAATGCTCTCTCCATTCTTGCGAAGCCTGGCTACAGATACGCCACTTTCCATTCATGGCAAGGGACCAAATTGGCTTTACGCCGCGCTTGCCGCACACTCCGCGCGACAGCCGTTTTACCAATTCGACCCAAAACTTCCCTTTGGCTGGGTACAACCACTGCGTGTGTCTATCGGCGAGGCAGAATCTTCCAGTGTTACCATTGAGAAGCGTAGAGTATCAGATGCTACGATCCTGACTTTCACCATCCTGTCAGGACGGCTCGAATACATCCAGCCAGAGCCGCTTCTCTTCCCACCAGTACCGACAGAGAGAGGACTTATTCTTGATGGGCCACTGCCCTACTGGTTGCTTACCGCGCTAGTACGTCTTTACGTCAATTCCGGCGTGGTATGGATGGGTGTTCATCACGCACAGCAAGACACTCACAAAACAGCTATCGTTGTTTACTCACGCGTCGAAACATATGCGATTGGCGACCTTGTACCCCTATCGGTATAGCACGTATTGATGAGGAGTATAACATAATACTATACAAAAGGGCATACGCAATTATAAGTAGTTCTCCGTCCATTAGAGGGAGTTTGGTCGGAAAGGGATCAGGGCACCCGCGAGGGGAGAGTTTTTAGGAAGACACGAAGAAACGCCTGTAGGGGCCTAATTTATTACGCCCCAGCACGAGCGGAGCAATGTCCTGTCCTTTCCACACGTCTCACAGGCTCGCTACGCTCGCGCGGGGCGTAATAAATTAGGCCCGTACAATGTCCCCATTGTTCAACTGTCATGATGCTTGCATATGTGCAAATGGCCCCTGTACGGGCCTAATTTATTACGCCCTAGCACGAGCGGAGCAATGTGCAGTCCCTTATGATGTGTCCGATGCATCAATTATCGGTCCCTACAGATTTTCTAAATCAGCAGAGCGAAAGCGTTCGCGCAAGGCCACTTTGAGAAATTTACCTGTTGAGGCACGTGGGATAGCGTCCACAAAGACCACATGATCTGGTAGAGACCATTTTGCGAAACGAGGTGCAAGATATTCAATTAGTTCCTGGGGCGTCACCGTTTTGCCTTCCTTTAATACAACTACCGCAAGGGGACGCTCATCCCATTTGGGGTCAGGCACCGCGATCACAGCCGCCTCCAGGACGGAAGGATGTCCCATAAGTGCGTTTTCCAGGTCAACCGAGCTAATCCATTCGCCACCGGATTTAATCACATCCTTAATGCGGTCCTGGATTTTCATATACCCGTACTCATCCACCGAACCCACGTCACCCGTTTTAAACCATCCATCTACTGTGAACCGTTCGGCTTCATCATTATTGTTATAGTATGCGCTGGATATCCAGGGGCCGCGCACCTCTAACTCTCCAACACTCTTACCGTCCCACGGCGCGAACCCATCTTTGCCACGTACCCGCAATTCTACAAACGGCACTGGACGCCCTTGTAACGCACGAGCAGCGTACTGCTCATTGCTCGGTACTTCTAGTAACTCACTTGTCAGGCGACTGAACGTGCCTAATGTCGCTGTTTCAGTCATACCCCAGCCTTGATAGACGTGCAGATCGTGTTTCTCAAGGTTACGAATGAGCGATTCAGGTACCGCGGAGCCTCCCACTGTCATGCTCATTCCTGGCACCAATTTCCATTTCCCTGGAGCTTTATCTAGCTCACTCAGTATCGCGAGCCAAATGGTCGGTACACCTGCGGTAATGGTAACTTGTTCTTGCTCAAAGCATTCCAGCAGACTTTTGCCATCTAAGAACGGGCCAGGAAAGACCTGCTTACAGCCGAGCATAGTGGCAAGAAAAGGCAAATTCCAGGCGTTGACGTGGAACATGGGTACGACAGGCAGTATCGTATCTCTCTGCGATATATTGCTGACATCGGGCATTGCTGCCGAGAGCATTTCCAGGACAAGGCTACGGTGCGAATAGACAACCCCCTTTGGTCGTCCAGTCGTGCCGGAGGTATAGCACATAGCGGCGGCCTGATTCTCGTCGAACTCTGGATAGGCAAATGTCCGCGTGTCCTCTGCCGCCAGCACCTGCTCATAGTCAAGCGTTCCCTCTGGCACAATACCATCTTGCGTAATCACAAGCACATGCTGAAAATGTACGCGGTCTCGAATCCGCTCGTAGAGGGGCAAGAGTACCTTATCAACAAGAAGAATCTTGTCCTCGGCATGGTTTACGATATAAGTCAGGTCGTCAGGGGAAAGCCGCAAATTGAGCGTGTGCAGTACGCCGCCACTGGTTGGAATAGCGAAATAGGCTTCGAGATGTTGATGATGGTTCCAGCATAGAGTCGCAACGCGGTCGCCCGATTGGACGCCTAACCTGTGCAATGCTAGCGTGAGTTGCTTTGCGCGGTGCAGAAAATCAGCGTATGTGTACCGATGAAATTGCTTATCGGGCAAACGACTCACGATCTCCCTGCGCCCATGCAGGCTTTCCGCGCGTCTCATGATCGCGTGGATAGTCAGTTGATAGCTCATCATTAAGCCGTTCATGCCAGTCTCCTTAGACAACTATGCAACTAGTAGGTCAAGTATACGTCATAGGGATTCATGACACAAGTTGGTACGGGCCTAATTTATTACGCCCCTGCGCGAGCGGAGCGAGCCTGTGAGACGTGTGGACAGGACATTGCTCCGCTCGTCCTGGGGCGTAATAAATTAGGCCCGCACAAATGTTCTTTCAACAAAATCCTGACACAAGGTGTCATAATTGTTATGGTACAATTGTTCATGTTACTAGCAACGACAATGCACTGTTTGGAGGTTCCTTTTGCTGAAACGAGAATTTACGGTCACTGATGAATATCGCTATAACCGCGCTACACCCACACGCTGGATTGTCTCGCATCTTATACGCTACAAGTTCATGGTTGTCGGCTTCATGGTTGCCGCAACCCTGGCGAATATCTTCAATGCCGCGGTGCCAGCACTTACGGGTATCGCATTCGACGCTGTTAATAAGAATAGTAGTACGCGACTCCTGATGGTTGTCGTCGGTCTGCTTATTGTGATCGCTCTGACAGGCGTCACGGACTTGGCCGCGCGTCTGTTGGCAGAGGTGTTGGGCAAACGCTTCGCCCACGACTCACGCGACGAACTCTATCTTAGTTTGTTGAGCAAGAGCCAGACCTTCCACAATCGGCAGCGTGTGGGCGATGTGATGGCGCGTGCCTCAAACGACATTACACAGCTTAGCGATATGGTGGTACCTGGCTTTGATATTATCTTCGACTCGCTCACCGCGCTTGTGATACCAATGGTCTTCATTATCTTCATCAATCCACAATTGTTGCTGGCTCCGTTGATCTTTATTGTGCTGTTCCTGCTTGCGCTACGTGACTATTCGCGCAAACTCAACCCAGTCTCCGACAGTATGCGTGAGCAGTTCGGCACGATGAACGCGGTCCTGAATGAAGCTGTTTCTGGTGTCGAGGTCGTCAAAGCGACCGGGCAGGAGGAGCAGGAGCAACGTAAGTTTCATCTGAACGCGTCGCTGTATCGCGACTACTTTGTCAAGAACGGACAGATACAGGGTCGTTATCTGCCAACACTGCTTGCCGCGATTGCGCTCGCGGGAGCCTTCTTGCACGGTCTCTATCTATTAGCACAACATCAACTCACCGT
>JAABUQ010011771.1_pt1 | contig 11060 bp, 9 predicted proteins | sample 5560001 | NCBI WGS metagenome assembly JAABUQ01 (sample SAMN10711888, study PRJNA513371) | rock metagenome | isolation source: Antarctica rocks | place: Antarctica: Victoria Land, Finger Mt nord | collected 2015-12-18
CGCGAGATGCAACGCGTGAGTCAATTCAACATGACCGACCGGATGTCCGATGATCATGACACCTTCGACGCTCTTACCGCGACCGGTAAGGCTGAAGTCACCGGGCGTCGGGAGCGGAGACGGATTCGCCAAGGGTGCGTCGGTATTGCTCTTATTCTGCATTTCAGTCTCCGGTAGAGGACCCCACCTAAATGCCACTGGGTTAGATTGTTTGGCCGCTATCCTTCAATTTGAACCGTTACGGTTCGAACCACCTATTCGCTCTCAATATCGGGTCTTGAGCTATTCCGGTCCACGATTCGGGTCGGCTGGGCTTCCTGGTGCAGGCATCGTCTGGTAATCGGGATGTAGGAGCCGATAGGCGGGACTATTCGGGTCGGTCGCGTCCGAATAACCATTGTGGGCATTCGCGTCATTGTCAGAGGACTGTGCGTTCGCAAGATTCCAACGATAAGCGGCAAGGTTTTGCTTTGCGACGACGTTTCCGAGGCTCACAGCTCGTTTGAGAAGCCTCAAACCGTCTGCAACGTTCACTGCGGCACCGTACTGCCCGAAGACTTCGATTGCTCCAAGCGCGTTCATTGCGAAGTCATCGCCTTGGTCAGCGGCCGGCCGATAATACTTCTCGCCAAGTGCAACTTGCTGACGAACACCAAAACCTTGTACATAGATATATCCTAGGTAGTCGTTGGCCCTCCAGTTTGGTACTGCATGAGCAGCGGTCGTCAACCAATCAACGCCGTGTTGGGCGATCGTTTCGCTGTCCTTGCGCTGCAATGCCATGAGAACACGTAGCGTGTACGACGCGATGACGCCGTGCGACATGGCTCGTGAGACGAATGGAATTGCCGCTTGATAATCGTGTAGAAGTCTGTAGTTGATCTGGGCGATGTCATATGTGGCTTCGGGCGTGTCTATCGCCTGCAACCGTCGAATCGCTTCCGGGGCTTGCGTCTGGCTCGTGACGTCCGCCGTGAGATCAGCGATTGCGTCGACATCATCGCATGCCGCTCCGAGTTTGAGTTGACGGCGATACTCAGGAACATCTCGGACCACTTTAAGATTTGCGATCCTGGCTAAGAAGTACGGAGCGAAACAATCACCGTTTCGCTCTGCACGCTCGGCGAGTTCTATTGCCGTTGAGTCGGCCGGCATCCCGGTAGTCACGTAGGAAGCGTAAGCTCTCGGCATGTCGTTCCGGTCACCAAGCGCAACTGCAGATGTGAAAAGCGCTGCTGCTTGCCGCATGTCAGCCTTAACGCCACAGCCTCGATCATAAGCGAACGCAAGCGTTTCAATCGCGTCTGTGTTGTCGGATTGTGCACGTTGTCCAAGCGTCTTGATAAAGGTTGCGTCGCATCGCTGGGATCGCACCCGTGCACCCCACTCAGTCGAGCCGGACGTCGCGGCGCCGACTGCCTGAGATGACAGTAAAGCAACGAGTAGGCCGAGCGACGGTCGCCGGACGCGGCTATACTTCATGTGACGAACGGGCCACTCGAGCCCGACTGAAAGCTTCTTCCACCCGTATTACGCGGTCCGGATGCACTCCCAAGGCGTCCGCGACCGCCACGGCCGCTTTGAAGCGCGTTACCTCCTTGGAACTCGAAGTTGCTGGTGCTGCCTTCGGCCCCGATCGTCGCGCCGCTGACGATCGACATGAACATCGCCGGAAGGACTCGGACGATATAGAGAAGCGCGAAGGAAAGGCCTGCTGCCCCGATTGCGCTCTTGAACGTATCATCCGGCGTTCCGGCGGTCGGTATCTGAGCCGTCAGAATCTGCGTGAAGTAGGCTCGGTATGTGTCCGCCAAAGCCAGAGCGAATCCGATAACAAATAGAATCGTCGTAAATCGTACGAGCGCCTGTATAACCGCTGTTCAGTAGCCGGTTCCAAACGAGCGCGTGGCCGGCGATCCAAGGAATCCCAACGTAAATGCGGCGACAGGCAGAACGAGATATACTTGCAAATAAGCCATGACCAACTCGACCGCTATGAAGATAAACGCACCGATTGTTGCGATGCCAAGGTACTCAATGATGGTCGCGAACGATTGCTCTGAGTTGAACAGGGTCGAGTTCTGCCCAGCAGTCGGTGTCGCATCTGCCTGTTCGATCTTCACGGCTCTTTGAATCAGCGGATAGCCAAGCTCGACGCCAGTGTTAACTATCGTCGTGGGTGACACTTCGTTCACATTGCCCGACGGAAACAAATTATGATACAGATTAGAGATCTCGCCCTTGACCTGGTCAGGAGGTATTACGCCGTTAACTGGCGTCACATCGCCGATCTGCGAACCCGTGTTACCAGTGATAATATCCGCAACCTGGAGCCCTACCATGGAGACCGAGGGGATGATTGTCGGAGCGATTGAGATAATGACAAACGGCAAACCGAGACTGAGAACCGAAGATAATATGACTTGCCCAAGACCGTGCACGCTCTGATTCTTGATGTAATACGCGAGACCACGCACGATGACAGTTAGTCCTGCAAGAGTCGCAAAGATGTCTTGAGCAAGCGCAATCGAGTTGTAGAAGATATTCTTCGAGTACGCGAGATCGAAGCCGATCTCGATCGGCTTTTGTAGCAGTTGTTGTCCATGCGCACGGCGGGCGACCATAAGCACAAGCGCAACGACCATGAAGCTCGCGATAAGGAAGCGCCACGTATTCGGGCGCGTCTCGATCAAATTGGTTACGCGATTCGATATTGAATCGACGAAGTGTACTACTCGCGCACTTGCTGTCGTTTGTTCCTGACTCGAAAGACTCTCGTGTTCAAAGACATAGTCACCATTCGAGATACTCATGCCGGAACAGCCTCCGTTATATACTCGTCATTCTCTGACACGCCGCCCACCCGGACAACTTCTGAGACTCGTCGACGACCGTTTGTGCGGTCACGCTCCATAAATACCAGCACGTCAACAACTCGAGCGATCATCCTTCGTATCGGAGTCTTACCGTTCAACCGAAGGAGGTCTTCGATACGGAACAGAGTGTCGAGGCAGCTGTTGGCGTGAGTCGTCATCATGAGCCCTCTCGTTCCTGTGTTGAGCGCCATCGTCAGACCGAGCGCGCTATAACCGTCTCGCACCTCACCCCAAACGAGGAAGTCACCATTAGATCGTAAGGCGTCCTCAAGAGCGTCAGAAAACTCGTACGTGAAGCGCACAACTGAGCCGTTGCTCTCGTGGTGTGCCTGCTCGACGCGCGCCATGAGCGGAAGCACATCCTCGAAGTCGTCGTATCGAAGCTCACGCCGGTCCTGAACGATAACGCCGCGAGCGCTCGGGTGAAGTTGTGACTTCTTGTGGAGGAGGGCGTTTAGCAACGTTGTCTTGCCGGAGTTTACCGAGCCGGCGACGCCAATATTCAATTCATCTTCGATCGCACGTGTGAGGAACTCCGCGTGTCGATCACTCATCTCGCCTTTTTCGACGTAGCGTTCCATAGAGTAGACGTGCTTAGCATGGACGCGAATAATGAGCGACCAGTGGCTGATCGGTGGGCAGAACGCTTGAACGCGACAGCCGTAGAGTGGTAGGTCGCACTGCAGCCGCGAGTGCAGATGGTCCATCGCTCTGCCGTGTTCAGAATTCGCTAGGTAGGCGATCAGCGCCGACCGCTCGCGAAGACTCATGCGTTCCGGCGCCAGGTATTTACCTCGCCCGAACTCCTCGATAAATATCCGGCCGTCTTCGTTCGCCGTTACATTCGTGACGAACTCTTTGTCGAGATAGTTTCGCAAGGGACCCAGAAATGCGAAGAATCGAGCGCGATCAAGCTCGTCGTGGACGTCGCCTGTTTGCAGCGGTTCCGTAGCGAGATTTTGGGTCGGTTTCGGGAACTCGACGAGAGTTCCGATCTGATTCATGCTCGGCATATTCACTCCGTCCCGGCGGTGGCATGGAATACCGAAGTAACACCGGAGGCGCTTTCGTCGACTTTTCCAACTTCTTCAGCCGCACGTGCCGACGTCGCGCTCTGGTTGAACTCGTCAAGAGAGGTTCGGTACTGCTTCCAACGCAGACGGCCCGCAGGCGAGAGATTATCGACGACGCTGTTTACGAAGACCGGGTCCTCGTCACGAACTGCGACACCGTCGGTGACGTACGGGATCTTCGCACGGGACGCGAGCGTCTTATTTTTAAAGTACTCCCATTTCCGTAGGAAGTAGTTGTGGCCGTTGTAGATCGCGATGTAGCGGTCTCGAGCTATCTGCATGATTTCTTTTTCCGAGAGGAGCGGCAACGTCACGATGTCGAGCGTCTCCTGCGCCTGCGACGCCATGACGGCGAAACGACCGCCTGACGTGCTGCGCCTCTTTACGAGCTCCGTCCGAGTTCCGAGCAGCTTCTGAATCGCGACCGCACCGTCGGAGGTCTTCGGACGACCGTAGATCAGGACGTCCATCGTCTCGTCGAGTAGATTGTCGTCCCCGTAGTACTTCCGTTGCTGCGCTACCGACTGCCAGATCAGCCAGAGGTAGACGCCGTAGCCGCGGAAGTACCCCGAGCCGTGCTCGATCTCCTGAAGACGACGCCATGCCGCCGCCTCGTCCATCGCGAGGATCGTCGGACGAAGGTTTCCTCTCGCACTACGCCCACCGATGTCTGTCGTGCCGCCTGACGTCAGTTCCTCGACGGCGTCGCCGACGACCATGCGTAGATAGGGCCGAAGCTTCGGGATGTCCATCGGGTCCATCGCGAGATAGACAATCGACGACGCGTCAACGTCGTTCGCCATCTCGCGCCACGAGAAAGTGGAGCGCCGGCAGAAACGGTTCAGGATATCGGAGCGGTACGGCGCGAGATACGTGATGAAGGTCGAGTAGACGCCGGCACGTTCCCGTTCGTCCTTGTTGAGCATTTCACGTACAGCCTGAGCGATAGATGGCTTGATCACTACTGAGACCAGATCGCCATCTGCACCACGATCCTTCCAGTCGAACACACCCGCTGCGTCGTCGGGTGAACTCAGCATGTGGTCGAGGAGGTCCTCGAGCGTCGGAAACGACGAAACGTACTCGAGCAGACCGGGAAGCGAAAAGGACTCGTAGTCGCCGGTTGCAAGCGCTCGGTATCCGAGCTTCTCGATTACGGCTGCACCCCACGAGAGCGCCGTCCGGTCCCAGTGCGACCTTAAGCCTTCTCCTTCGCCGTCGACGATCGCAAGCGTCCGGAAGTAACAGTCCTGGAAACCGCGATCGGTCCCGAGTCTGATACTCCAGAACGGGTTGTAACTCGCAAGTCCGGATTCCGGCACGTCAACGTTGTTACCGACGCCGAGCGGAGCAAGTAAGTGTACGCGCTTCTTAAGCACGTCACGCTGATATCCAGAAGTCTCCCGAAAGAGCTCGAACTTCGGATCGGACGCAATGATCATCGGCTCGTCCCCCCACGGATGAGCTCGCCGTCGATCAGCATCCCACTTACCCGAGTCGAGGTGACGTAGCGGGATGAGAAGGTTGGACTTTAGGAACGCCGACTTTCCGCCGCCTGGCGGTTCGACGTACGATATGCCGAGCTCGCCCTGGTATCGAAGCGCTTCGACACCTCTTCGGCCGGCAAATCCGCCGATGATCGGCCCGGACTTCCCGTCGAGGAGACGGTCCGCTCGAGCGGTAGACGCCGTCGCCCACCGAGAGCCGGAGTCATGCAACGACGCAACGTCGCCACGCCGCCGCTGCAGAGCATAGAAAACACCAGCGGCGACTAGCATCCCGACGATCGCTGCGATCCCGGCGTCGATGGAGAAGTGCTTAAAAGCTCGGTACACGGATGCCGGATACACCGCGTGTTGGCGACGGAGAAGGCGGTTGACCGGGTCGTAGAACTTTTGAACCCAACGCACCCATGACCAAGGCGTGAAGAATATCCAGAAGCGTACGCCGAGTGCTGGGTTGAGATGAAGTCTGAACGCGAGTATCTCGGTGAGCGTCTGGTTTGCCATAAGGACGCCCACTAGCAATGAAGCCGGTATCGCAATCGATACGGGGCGCTCACCGATGCGCGTCGGACGCGTGATCGTCGGAGCGTTCGCGCGGTTCACTGGTCTATCGCAACGTCGAGAATCGAAGATCGCATTCTGATATCCGCTCCCTCTAGAATCTCCCCGAATCGTTGTGACGACATGTTCTCCGCGACGCCAGCCCACTTCCGCACCGCACGGCGCATCGAGTTAGCCGTTCTTGACGTGTCTGGAACGCGCGTGCGGACCAACCCGCCGGATCCACTGACTCGGACATTCGCAGTCAGTGCCGCGGCGCTACTTCGTCTCAGGCTGACCAACTGGTCATCTTTGAGCGCCGGGATATTCGAGCGGTCGCCTTTTAAGATCGCCGACCAGGGCTGCTCGTGGAACAGAGCCGTTGTCTCTGATCCATGCAATGACGTCATACGAGCCCCTGACCCCGACCTCGGCACGCTCATCAAAGCACCGTCCGAAAGACCAGAATGCTTTGCGCTCAACGCGTCCGAAGAGAACGTCCATACAGCTTGTACGGCTTTTACCACGGCATGCCGGTGGTCGGAGGCCTATTGGTGTCGAGCAGGTCACCAATGCGCTGACTTGCCTGCTGCACTTGGTGCTCGCGGTCAAGCTCTTGGGTGGCAGCGAACTGTGTCTGGATTTCTTGTTGGCTCAAGATATGGAGTTCGACGTCTTCCTGCGCGGCTTGCGCCTGGAGACCACCTTTCGTCGCAAGCGCTTCGTTTGTTAGCGACGCAATCGTGCCGCTCGACAGCGACCCGTTCTGCGCTGCAACGATCGCCTTCGCAAGTTCTCCGCCGGCAGCAGTCGGATACCGATTGTTGCTCGTAACCACGAAGTTCGTAAAACTCTGCATCGATCCAGTCGAGCTATGCGCCATGCTTTGAAGTTGCTTCAACTCCGTGTCGGCGTCAACGATCTCTTTTTCTAACTGAATGTACCGAGCTGAATCAGCTGCAATCGTCTTCCCCATGTTCGCCGCTTGTGCAACCCAGCCAGCGAAGCCCGTCGAATCGAAGTCGACGGTCACGGGAACGCCAGCAGCGACCGGAACTGCTGGAATAACTAACACCGCGCCGATTGCACCGATCCATAAGAACTTCAGATTCCGCATCTTGATGGTCATGGAAGACTCCCTTAGCGGCAGCACCGCAAGCGTACCGGACTTCAGATGATCAGGAGACGCTGCTTTTCAGCGTGAGATCGTAGTTCGCGCGGCGCGCGGCTTCGAGCGTGTTGGTAAGTTCCTGAACGACACGTTCATCGACTCCTTCGAAGCGAAGAAGCTCTTCTCGCCACGTCGTTGGATAACGCTCGATGTACTCGTCTAAGCGACGGTTGTCCGAGTCGCGAGAGCGACCAATGACGGCGATCCAGGCTTTGTCGAGAGCCCAACGGATGATTTGGAGCTCCTGACTCGCCGGTTGGTGAACCATAAGTGAATACGGAGGGATGTCAGGCAGCATCTCGATCCCACGACGGGTAAGGCCGACTTCTGAGTACATCGCACGCACCTTTTCATCGTCGAGGACATCGGTGTTCTTGAAGATGAAACGCGTACGGCAAGCTTCAAGGATGTCGTTGAGGATCGCCGACTTCGCGAAGTCGCTGGCGGCATTGGACCAGAGACCGAGGGCCATCTTTTCCTTACGGCCCATTTTGAAGAGGTCCTGAATGAACCTCTGCCCCAGCGGGTGATTGAGGAGCGTGTGGGCTTCGTCGATCTCGAAGAGCCAGTGGTAGTCGAGTTGCCCGTCCGTTGCTTGAGCTGACGAACCTGCGTCCGCGACTTCCAAAACATGACAGTGAGTACCGGAATGAGGAACTTCGACGACATCGAGAAGATGCGGCCGATCTCGACGACATTGAATAGGCCCGTCGAGAACGAATCGACTTCGCAGTCCAACGTCGACCCGAGCACCCCGGATCGAGTGTACACGTAGAGAGCCGGGCGAAGCACGCCCTCAGGGTCCTGGACGATCTCGTAGAACGCCTTGAGCGACCGAAGGTGCGACGGCAGTGCGCCAATCGCGTCCATCGCGTTCTCAAGGGCACGACGGCGCGTTGGTGTTACGGAAATACCCTGCAGCTCGATAAAGCCCTCAAGGATGTCAATGATCTCCCGGCGGATCTGCGGCTCGTCCATGTCCGCGAAGATCGCGAATCCTGGCGAATTGTCGCCCAGAACGTCGTAGAAATTCCCGTCAAGAAACCGTGTGAGGCGGTAGAGTGACCGACCACGGTCGATTCCCGTGAAGCCGGCTGACGGAAAACGACCGACCCACTGAGCCGCGACGTGCGCGAGGCTCACGGACTTACCGCTACCAGTGCCACCTATGCCGAGGTGGTGAAACACGTCACGTGGTTCGTCGTTGAGATGAACGTGATAGAGCGTCTCGCCGAACCCGCTGATCGCGTACGACAACGCTGGCGACCGGCGCGGGAGCGTCGGCGAGTCGACATACCGGCGACCACTGGACTCTTCGTGAAACGAGAACATGTTCGCGACGTTAACGGCGTTCAACGGATACTTGCGAACGCCGTGATACCCATCGCCGGGTAAACTCGCGAAGTAATCGTCTTCGGCCGTCAACGTTGCACGGAACGCCTTGTAGCCGATCTCGTCGAACATGGCGATGACGCGCTGACACGCCTCGTTCGCGCGGTGGGCGTCAACGGAACGAATGAGGACAAACGGGCTGACCAGGCCGAAGCGGCCGCCGCTCGAGAGGAAACCAATTGCCTGGCGTGCGCTCTCGGCCATGTCGACCGAGTGCGGGTCCGTCATCGACATCGACTCGTTCGTCTTCGTCTGCCACTCCGCGAACGAACCCTGAAGAATCTTCTTAGCCTCGGAGCCCCCGAGTGGTATCCAGCGCACGACGAGCGAGTAATCGAGCTTCAGGTCGTCCAATCGCGAGAACACCATCGGGATGGTCTCCTCGGGAATCGCCTTAAGGGTAACAACTCGAGTCTCCATGTCACCGACCGAAATGTCGAAACCACCTCGGAAGCTCTCGGCAAGCAAGCCGTTGATCGACTGACCCGGCGGAGGCACGATCACGCGCCGGTTCCGCCCTGAAATGCACCATGAGATGTGCTCGAGCAGCTCGGAGCGCTCGCGCAGAACGCCGGCGGAGTCGGGTTCCCGCGTCGTCGCGAGTCGTCGCACTGAACCATACGATCGGAAGAACGTCTCAATACGTTCGAGTTGCTCCTCGAACTCGATGATAATCTCGTCCTCGGAGCGCATTGCAGCGGCGACGCCGATCGACGTCACCTTTGTCAATCGTTCGACCCGCTCAGATGGCGGCAGCCACGCGATAGAGACCACGCGCCGGCTACGATAGGTCCTCCCAGACGCGAAGTAGGATCGCCGACGCTCATCGAGCCAAGCGAGGACCGGATGCGGATACGGCGACGGACGCAGGTCGTACTCGCCGTACAGCTCGTGCCGCAGCAGATGCATGTGAACGACCATTCGGTCGCTGAACTGCGAGATCGCACGCCCGAGGCCGAAGTCGGCCTGACTCAGACCAGCACTGTCAAAGCTGTTACCGTCGGGAGCCGTGATCTCGAAGCACGCCATGTACGCGCCGTTCGAGAGCTTCACGGTGCCAGGCGCGACGAGCCGCCTGTAAAGCAGCGCACTCGCGTGCCCGATCGGAAAGCGGGCGCGTCGCCTCTTTAATGAGACCGCGCGAAACGAACCGGACAGCTCGATCGCACCGATGACGACTACGAACAACAGCCCGACAACGGCTACCCAAGGCCACACGTGTCCCGCATCGACATGGGTGTTCACGACTTGGCCCGCTTGAACACTTTGAGCGATTTCGGCTCACGACCAAATGCCGCACAATCATCCGGGCAAGAACCGTGCCAAGAGAAAACCCGCCATGACATGTAGGAGGCCAGCTCGTCGAAGAAATACGGCGAGATCGTGCCGAGGATGCGACCAATTAGGAAGAGCGCGCCGGCGAGCAAGAAGAGCAGGGGAACAAACATCCCCATGAGGCAGACGATCGCGACTACGACGAGCACACGATCGTCTACTCCAAGGATAAGCTTCGCCCGGAGCGCGCCCAGAAAGACGGGCATCCCCTGGACGCGATCCGCGCGATTCATATCGATACTTAGAGGGTCGCGCCCGCGCCCTGGAACGTCGTGGCCACCGTATCGGCATTGATGGCGATGACGCCGAGCACGATAACGCCGAGGAACTCGAAGATCGACCGCGCAATGTTACGGTGTTGAACGAAATCCCAGACAAGAACGCCGAGCAGGAATATACAGGCAAAGGCCGCGAGCCCCTTCACAAAGGCGGTCACCTGGACCTTTGCCGCGTCGAGCTGAGTAATGTCAGTCGTAGCGGCGCTGGCCGCGTGCGCGGCAAGGACCATGAGGGCTGGGAGCAACACAGGAAGCCAGATCCGGAAAATACGCGCTTTCGAGGCGGTCATCGGAACCTCCGAGAGGCAATCGCTTGCAACGATGCCAGTAATAAGGACGCAGATTAAGGGGGGGGCGTTCGAGAGGGATAAGAGCTGATTAAGAACCTGCAGGCGTGACGAGAACAGGGCTGCCGATCCCGATCATACGCATGGCTGCGACGCCACCATAATATCGAGAATCCCAACTACGGTACCAGTCACCCAAGAGCCAAACCGTTCCGCTCGATACACGAGCAGAAGTCGAGTAAGTCACGAATCGCCTGATCGGCCTGCCATGCGAGTCGTACCTCAATAGTACACTATCTGGCACAACGTGTCCGTTAACCTCAAGGCCATATTTTATCGCGATCCGTCTTCCAAGCCACGGAGAAGCGCACGGTCACATCGGTATCGTTGTGTCCGGTGGACCGGAGCCGCACATTCTTTCGAACAGCAGCTCCGCGGGGCGCGTTCGAAGCGATCAAACCCCAGCAGCTTTCAGACGGAACTACCTCACCGGCGGCCACGATCAAGTCGTCTTCCTACGGCTCGATCCCGACTCGGTTCACCTTGAACAGTCCCCGAACGGAGCATCGTCAGCGTCGCGGAAACCCGTCCGAACCGAGCGTT
>JAABUQ010011772.1_pt1 | contig 11058 bp, 9 predicted proteins | sample 5560001 | NCBI WGS metagenome assembly JAABUQ01 (sample SAMN10711888, study PRJNA513371) | rock metagenome | isolation source: Antarctica rocks | place: Antarctica: Victoria Land, Finger Mt nord | collected 2015-12-18
GTTACGGCGCTTGATTTACGGGCTCCCCAAACGCCGGTAGTCGTCTACAAATGACCCACTGCTGTGGCGAAACGAACGACGCGCTATTCACAGGTTATCCTCAAGGGCCCCCAGAGATTTGCGCCAAGAGCCTGCCGTAAGGGCCGGCGAGGACGCCATCTCGTAGGGATTGCGGGAAGTAACCCCAATATGTAGTAGGCGGCGCAATAAGCCGCCTGCGGCCTAGGGACGTTGTAACCGGTAAAAGGTGAATTCGCGGATGAAGCACGAGACCGTTGCGGGGCTCGACATTGGGACGACTAAAACCTGCGCGGTCGTCGCCGCGGAAGGGCCCCACGGTTTGGAGATTCTTGGCATCGGGGAAGCGCCTTCGTTTGGCCTTAAAAAGGGCGTCGTTACGGACCTTGAAGAGACGATCAAATCGATCGAAGCCGCGACGGAACGCGCCGAGCGTATGGCCGGAGTGCACATTTCAGATGTGTACGTCGCAATCACCGGTGAGCATATCCGCAGCACTAACAATCGCGGAATAGTTGCGGTTTCCGGACCAGACCGAGAGGTTATTGCAGCAGACGTTCGGCGAGTAGTCGATGCATCAAAGATCATCAACCTTCCGGGCGATCGTCAAATCATCCACGCTTTGCCGCGTCAGTTTACGGTTGATGGACAAGATGGCGTTGATGATCCGGTTGGAATGGCTGGTGGCCGGCTCGAAGTAGATACGCATATCGTTACCGGCGCAAGCACGTTCATCACCAACGTCCTGAAGTGCGTTCACCGCGCGGGGCTGGAAGCTGCCGGCTTAGTTTTCGAACCGTTGGCTTCGTCCGCAGCGACCCTGTTGGAAGAAGAGAAACAGGTTGGCGTGGTGTTGCTGGATATCGGTGGAGGAACGACCGACATTGCGGTCTACAGTGGCGGCGCGGCCATCTACACCTCGACGATTCCAATCGGCGGCAACATCCTCACCAACGATATCGCACTAGGCTTGAAGACAACCACGACCCAAGCAGAACAGATCAAACGCAACTTCGGATGGGGTACTGCGGGCAACCAGCCAGAATCAGTCTTCACCTTCAAAACGCTCGACGGGCGCACCACCAAACAAGTCAGCACCGCGCAGCTGCGCAACATCGTTGCTCCTCGCGTCGTGGAAACGCTGCGTCTGGCAAAAAACAAGATCGTCGAGAACGTTCCTCGCGACCTTATTTTAGGTGAGCTTGTGATTAGCGGCGGCGGCGCGCATCTGCGCGGACTCGAAAGCATCGCCGAAGAGGTGTTCGGTTTGCCCGTGCGCGTCGGCGTCCCTTCGACCATCGCCGGCCTGGCGGACGCGGTAAAGCAGCCGGAGTATGCGACCGCGGTGGGCCTGGTGCTGTTCGGTCCCCGCGGCGCTTCAACAAACGGACATGGGAGGCGCGCAGGCAGCATCCTCGCAAGATTTGGACACTGGCTCGACGACCATTGGAATTAGAGCTCGACAGATGACATCACCACTCGCATCCATCGAGGAAGCTCGGGATGCTGCTTAGGGAGGCTTGACAATAAATGGCAGACGCGCGGCGCTACGTCCCGGAACATGCAGCAACAATAAAGGTGATCGGTGTGGGTGGCGGTGGCTGCAACGCCGTCAACCGCATGATGGAGGCTGGCCTAAACGGCGTGGACTTTTTCGCCGTAAATTCGGACGTACAAGCCTTACGCAGTACGTTGACCGAAAACACCGTTCACATCGGCGGTGGTTTAACGCGTGGTTTGGGCGCGGGCGCTAATCCCAATTTAGGGCGCGAGGCGGCGGACGAGTCGCGAGAAGATCTCGCCATGATTTTGGACGGCGCGGATTTAGTGTTCATCACGGCGGGCATGGGCGGTGGAACGGGAACCGGTGCGGCACCGGTCATCGCAGAAATTGCTCGCGAATCCGGCGCGCTCGCCGTGGCTGTGGTTACGAAACCGTTTGCCTTTGAAGGCCGTAGGCGCATGCAGATAGCGGAAAACGGAATCGCGGAACTTGAGAACAAGGTGGATACGCTCATCACAATTCCCAACGAGCGCATTCTTCAAGTAATCGAGAAGCGTACGCCCTTAAACGAAGCCTTCGCCTACGCCGATGACGTGTTGCGGCAAGGTATTCAGGGAATTTCGGATCTGATCACCCAGCCGGGACTGATCAACCTGGATTTTGCGGACGTAAAAACGATCATGAGTGATGCGGGCAGCGCGATGATGGGAATAGGCGACGGCACCGGCGAGCATCGTGCGGCCGATGCGGCGCAAAAAGCGATCGCCTCGCCACTCCTTGAAACGACCATCGAGGGTGCACGTGGAGTGATCTTCAACATCACCGGCGGCCCGGACATGGCAATGTACGAGGTGAATGAGGCGGCGGAAATGATCAGCCGTGCAGTGGATCCGGATGCGCAGATCATTTTTGGTGCTTCAATCGATCCCAACATGACGGGCAAGGTGCGCGTTACGGTGTTGGCTTCGGGTTTCGGTCACGCGCGCGGGAACGGGCAGCGCTCCAAAGGGTTCAAACTTGAATCTTCGATGGAGAAAGTGGCGCCCTTGAACATGGACGAAATCGAGGTTCCGGCGTTCTTGCGCTATCGCGGCTGACGCTGAGTTCGCGGGCGGGTTTTGATTTGCGCTAACTGATTGTCGTCGTGGTTCTTCGACCAGTTCGGTATCGCTTTGCCGAATTGGTCGTTTTCTTTTCATGCAACCCGCATGGAAAACAAGCGGTCTAGAAGTGCCCCGTGCAACGCCATAATAGACAGGGGCAGAGCAAAGGAAAATAATTTTCTTAAAGGCTGCAGGTTTTTTTAAGTCGCGGCGAATTTCCGACGCGTATCCCTTGTAATCGTCTTTAGGCGACAGGAGTACGGGTGTGGTTCCGACAGAGGGTCTTAATTCGTCCTCGACGATTGATCTCGTTAGTTTTCCTTTAAATCGGGAGGCGCTTCGTTGCATTCCACGGGCACTGGCGATGCACTACGATGTGTTGGCGCTTTTTGTGGAAGGAATCGAGATAACCGTTGCGATGGCTAATCCCAACGACGGCGATGCCGTCAACAGGATCAAACTGGCAACCGGCATGCGCGTGAATAAGGTTCGCTGTTCCAGGCGGGCGATTCGCGAAAAGCTCAACGCAGCTTACCCCGAGCAAAGCGTGCCGCGTTCGGGTGGTGAACGTCGTCAGCACTTAATAGAAAGCTATTCCTATCTGTGCCCGCGCGGTGCCAAAAAGTTTCTCCGGCGGTGCGAGGATCGCGAAGACCTGGAGCAAGTTGCGATGATCGGCCTGATCAAAGCGGCTGATAAGTTTAATCCTCGCTTGTCCACTCCATTTGAAGCGTATGCATGGCTTTTCATCGTCGGCGAGTTAATGCATTACGTCCGAGACTTCGAACGAATGGTACGGCCGCCGCGAAAACTTCGAGCGCTTGAGCGTAAATGGATACAGGTTCAAGATGGTTTAGTGCTCGCGCTAGGACGCCAGCCGCCAGTCTGCGAGATCGCGCTGGCGTTAAACGTTGATGTGGCTACAGTACAAGAATTGATCCGTTGTCGTGAAAGCGCACTTCCCGGTACGCTGGACGTCGTGCGCAATCATCCGGCCGCAGCGCATGCATCCGCGCAGAGCGGCAGCGATGCGCAAGTCGACCATCTCCTCATAGAAGCTGCGTTAGGTGCGCTCAATGCAATAGAAAGAACCGTTATTCTTGCGGTATACGCACAAGGTTACACCCAGTCCGAACTTGCGCAGCGCTTAGGATACTCGCAGCGGCACATTTCCCGCCTCCACCGAGCAGCTCTTTCCAAAATGCTGCCCAGGGTTGTGGTGGACCGCGGTGCAAAAGGCGCTCGCGACTGCGCCGTCAGGCGAAGACGAGCACCCTCGGCCAATGCGGTAACCTCGCCGTGAGGCACCGGTCGCTGCCACTGGGAATCGACATCGGGACCACCGGCCTTCGCATCGTGGCGGCCACGACCGGCGCCCGAGGGCCGCTTATCGGGCGCGTCGTTAGCCGCCAGATTCCGCCAGGTTATGCCACGTCGGGTGAGATCGCAGAACCGGAATTCGTCGCTGCGCTGCTGGATCAAGCTATTGAAGATTTGGATACCCCCGAGCGGCGGTGTGTTTGTTCCGTGGGAGCGCCGGAAGCGTTGCTTCGAGCGGTGCAACTGCCCCAGAGGTCCGCAAAGCAACGCACAAGAGCGGCACTTAGGTACGCGGCGAGCCATATTGACTATGCACCGAACGACGCGCTGATAAGAATCCATCCACTCCAAGGGTCGCTCCACGCGCTCGGCGTCGTGCGCAAAGCCGCACTACAAAGCCGTGTACTTACGTTGAGAAGAGCCGGCATGAAGGTGATTGCTTTCGACCACGAGGCACTGGCGCTTGGGCGCGCGTTTCCGGACTGCGGTATCCTGGTTGACGTCGGCTACGAACGCACGAGCGTTCACCGCTATGGGGCGACGATTCCGGCAACAATCCAAACTCCGGGTGGCGGTGCGCAAGTAACGCGCGCGATCCAAACAGAGTTGGCTATCGATGCCATCAGTGCGGAGAAGCGCAAGTGCGAACTTGGGACCCTAGGCGCCGGTGATTCTACCAGGGGGTCATTGGTGCTCGATCTTATGCGAAGCATTGATTCCTTGCGCGGGTTGGAGCACGAGGTGCGGGCAATCGGTCTGGTGGGAAGCGGTTCGCGTTTGAGCGGTCTCGCCGCCGAACTGCAAGCCAAAACCGGAGTGCCCGTCAACACGCCCGCACTGCGATTCATTACTAGTGCAGCGCACGCTACCGGCACTGCAAAGGCGAATGCCGTGGGTTGGGCACTGGCCGCCGGCTTAAGCTTATGGGAAGTTGATTCCAGCTCGTGACTTCCTTCAATTATCTGCGTTCGGTGCGCCCATCGTTGCCGTTGAAGACGACGCTGTGCGGTGCCGCGATGCTTGTGGCAATCGTCGTCCTGAGCTCGCACGTGCTTAGTTTACGGCGGGAGAATCAACAATGCGTGCAGGCAAGTCGTGCGTCAGCCACCGGAACTGATCGGCGCTCTGGCGTAATGCGGCCATTGACGTTTGCCAGCCAGAGCCGCAACGCTTTGGCATCACGGCGGAAGACCAATCGCAAACTTTTCAATGCTGTGGCCGGCCACCGATGGAGGCAGAACCGCTTGCCCGACAATTCGGCTGCCGCACAGCAGCGCGAACCGGCTGCGGCGCCGTCTGTCGCGGCAGTTTCCCACCTCACAGGGACTGTGCGCGCTTCGGTGCTGGCAATCATCACCGGCAGCCGCTCCAGCGCCTTGCTTTCGCTGCGCGGCACGACGCGGATCGTATCGGTTGGAGACTTTGTCGACGGCGTTCGCGTCACCGCTATCGGAGAGAACGAGGTCTCGTTCAATGACCACCAGACCTTGACGCTGCCTGGAACGGGCAAGTGAAATTCCGGTTAGCCCTCTTGCTCTTGGTCCTCCTTTGTTGCGCTACCGCGCGCGCAGATCGATTAATCTCGGTAAATGTGCGCGACGCGGACGTGGTCGACGTGATCCGACTGTTGGCAGCACAGTCGGGAACCAACGTGATCACCCAAGGACCGCTCAAAGCGGGGAAAATAACGATGTATCTACGAGGCGTTCCATTCGATCGAGCGCTTCGCGTTGTGCTGCAGACGTACCATTTGGAAGCGCAGGCTGAGGGCAACATCATGATTGTCCGCCAGAGCGCCGGACACATAAAAAAATACCATCCTAAGCCGCGTTCCCGCTCTGCCGCTCGCGTGTTTTCGGTGCGAACGATGGAGGGCGGCACCCTTAACACGCGCACAATAAGCGTGCATTCTTTAAAGCCGAGCGACGTGCTCAAGCGATTGGAGGGAACGGTCTCGGATGGCTCCTACGTTGCCGACGACGACGCCGGCACGTTGACCGTTACAGGCACCGCGCACGTTCAGGCCAAGGCAAAGGCTGCAGTTGCCGCACTCGACGTGGAAACTCGGAAGGTGGACTTTGCCATCGAGATCGTCGACATCGTGCCCGGAACGAACGATACCAGCATCGCAGTACCAAACTCAAGGGGCTATGCGTTAGTTCGCAACTCACGCGACATCGACGCGTGGCTCAATCCGTTGATGCAGCGCGGAAGCGCGCAACTGTTGGCGGCGCCACATCTTGGCACTCTGGACAATCGCCGAGCCGAACTCGTGATTCGGCAGACGTGCCCCGAGGTTTTCTATGACCCGAAAGTCGGCGAACAGGTTGAATTCGTGCAATTTGGTGTCAATCTGCGCATGACCCCGACCATCGGCCGGGAGGGAGGCGTCACGACACAGATCCATCCGGAATACAGCGCCGTTGTAGGTTCTTCCGAAGGCTCTCCCATTTTTGGCAATCGCAGCATCGACGCCACCCTGCGAGTGGAAACTCGACAAACAATCGTGTTCGGCGGCCCGCTGAATGATATCGACGCCGGTATTCTGAGCAAGGTTCCCGCGCTGGCGGCCGATTCCATATTTGGAAAAGTACTCCGCCAGCGCAGCCGGACGCATCAAAAAGACGTGATTGTATTTCTGATTACGCCCCGAGCATCGGTGGACCGCGGGCAGCCTCCCCGCGATACAGGCAGTCGTACCGACGCTGGCAAACGTCAACCACGTGTTCCGGTATCTCACCGCCGGTGAATCGCACGGCCCTGCCCTTGTGGGAATTTTAGACGGTCTTCCCGCTCACATACCGCTCGACGCTGAACGCGTAAACGCCGTCCTCGCGGCGCGTCAAGGGGGTCACGGCCGGGGAAACCGGATGAAGATCGAGAGCGATGCTGTAGAGTTTCTCGGCGGAGTACGAGGTTCTCGAACGTTGGGCTCGCCGGTAGCCGTGATGATTCGCAATCGCGACTTTGAAAACAATAAGCTGCTCATGGATCCGATCACCGGGTCGGGCCAGCCGCTGACCAATCCGCGCCCAGGACATGCCGATTATGCGGGAGCCATGAAATACCGGCATCGGGACCTGCGCAACGTCCTGGAACGCGCGAGCGCGAGAGAAACGGCCATGCGCGTGGCGCTTGGCGCTATCTGCGGACAGTTTTTGGAATTGCTTGGAATTACGACGCTGTCGTACGTTACCGCAATAGGAACCATCTCGGCACGCGAGGCCGACTACACGCGGACCGAGAGTATCGAGGATAGTCCCGTGCGTTGTCCCGACGCAAACGCGACTGCAGCGATGATGAAGGCAATCGACGCGGCGAAAGCTGCGGGCGATACGCTGGGCGGCAGCTTCATGCTACGCATTGACGGTCTGCCGGCCGGAATTGGCTCCAATCGCCAGCCCGACACGCGTCTGGACGGCATTCTTGCGGCCGCTCTGATGGGGACACAAACGGTGAAGGTGGTAGAAGTGGGCGATGCGGCGGGGGCCCCAGCCGGCTCGCAGGCACACGATACCTTTGCAACGGCGGACGGGAATATTACGCGCGGGTCGAATCGCGCCGGCGGCATCGAGGGCGGAATGTCCAACGGACAGCCGGTTGCCTTGCGCGTTGGCGTCAAGCCGATCCCCACTTTGCGTAAAGCGCTGCCTTCGGTGAATTTACACGAAGGTGTTAGCGCACCGGCGTCGCTCGTGCGTAGCGACGTCTGTGTGGTTCCGGCTGCTTCGCTCGTTTGCGAGGCGATGGTACGATTGGCTCTCGTGGGGCCCGTCTTGGAAAAATACGGCGGTGACTCGCTTGAAGAAACGCAGGACAATTTGCGGCGCTCTCGTGAAGCTGCGGCGAGATTATTTGACAAGATTCCTGGGTGAAAAGCCATATTGCCCTGGTGGGATTTATGGCAGCCGGAAAGTCCACCATTGGTAGAAAGCTCGCACGAAAACTTGGAATACGGTTTTTAGACATCGACGATTTGATCGTGCGGGATCACGGACCGATTGATGAAATCTTCTGCCGGCAAGGCGAACCGGCGTTCCGGCGGTACGAATACCAGACCATCGCTCGGGTGCTCGATGATGAAGCGGCCGTGTTGGCGCTTGGGGGTGGAGCGGTCACCTATTCACCGACGCGCAACTTGCTGCGCAAGCGCGCCTACCGGGTTTTCATTAAGGTTGCGCCGGAGCGAATTCTCGACCGAGTGCGGCGGAGCGCAGCAGTGCGTCCGCTTTTGGGATCACAACCCAGCCTCTCCACAATCAACGATCTCTATGCATCCAGGTTTGCTGCATACGCTAACGCCAACTTAACCATCGAAGCTACGGATCTGGAAAGTGCGCATATCGTGAATCGTATCGTCGCCTGGATGCACGAGAAAAACCTGGTTCTATGATCCGCAACGACGATTTAGGCTATCCGATTGTCGTGGCGCAGTCGATTCGGAGTTCCCTGCTTGAGTTTCTCAAACAACGCAACATCGGACGTTTCGCCGTATTGTGCGACCGTAACGTTGCAGATATGGCGCGATCCATCACCGGTGGTATCGCCGGACGCGCGGCCGTGCGCACTTTTGCCTTGGGAGAACGGCGCAAAACATTCGAAACGCTCCGATCGGTAGTCGAGGAGCTCTCGGCGATCGGTGCGACACGTGACACGGTTATCGTCGGAGTGGGCGGAGGCGTTGCAGCCGATCTGTTCGGATTCGCTGCGGCGATTTACATGCGCGGCTTACCCTACATTCACGTCGCCACCACACTTCTTGCGATGGTAGACGCGTCGATCGGCGGAAAGACTGGCGTAAACCTTTCAAGAGGGAAAAACCTTGCGGGTAGCTTCCGAGACCCGCTGGCGGTTTTTGCACACATCGATGCCTTGCGGTCACTTTCCTACGCGCATCTTCGCGAGGGATTAGCGGAAATGCTCAAACATGCCATCATTGAGGGGAACGAGTTGTTTGAGAGTCTCGAAACGCTGGCACCCCATCCTTTCTCCAAGTGGCCTTGGGAAAACGTCGTCGCCGAATCCATCAAGGTCAAGACCATGGTCGTCAACGACGACCGGAGCGAGCGCGGGGCCCGAGAAACGCTAAATCTCGGACATACATTTGCGCACGCCATCGAGCGAGCGAGTCACTATCGCGTTTCCCATGGCGCGGCGCTTTCCGTGGGTTTGCGTGCGGCAGGTTTACTTGCTTTGCGTACCGGCCGCTTTTCAGCGGCAGAGCATCTGCGCGTGCTTGCGCTTCTCGCCCTGTTGAAATTGCCGTTAATCAGCGATGAGAACGCCTCAACGATACTCGCCGCCATGCAAAGCGACAAAAAGAAACGCGAAGGACGGTTGCGATTCGTACTGCCACGGGCCATCGGCGACGTGGAATACGGCGTCAACGTCACAGCGAGTCAACTGCGCGGCGTTGTAAAGCGCTGTACCGCGGACGTTACAGGAAGCGAATTATCGGCTAAAGCATGAACGCTACAGCACAACGCTGCCGGGTCATCGATGTGTTGCCGGCGATCCGCTCGCCCCGATTTGACCTCCCGTTGACGTATGAGGCGGGCGACCTCGAGCTCGGAATTGGTGATGTGGTACGAGTACCGCTCGGAAAGCGGGAAACGCTGGGGTATGTAGTTTCCCCAGCGTCGACTATACCGCCGCACGGCAAACTGCGCGCCATCGCGCGCCGCATGGAGGTGCCGCCTGCATTCTCGGCGCTCGGTTTGAAACTGGCGCGATGGATTGCAGAACAGTATCTTTGTACCCTCGGTGAAGCTCTCAGTGCGGTCATCCTGGCGAATGCCGTGCCGCGCAGCGTCGATCGGCTGACCAAGCGCAGAGAGGTGCCGCCGCGAGCAAGTATCACGGTACCACAGCGGCTCGTCGAGTTAGTCTGGCAGGATTTTCCGCAGAGTTTCTCCCTTGGGACCTTGCTGCGCCATCCTCACGCGCGCCGCGCGGGGGACCGAGCTCAGCTGATGCGAGCGGTCAATGCGCTCGTCCATAGCGGCGAGCTCGAGCGCGAGCGTGCTTTCATTGGACCGCGCATGCAAGAGTATCGAGTCAGAGTTCTGCGGCCGGGCTCAGCATCGCTCGTGGGGCCCAAATCGAACGCACTCCTCACATTTGTCCGGGAGCGCCCGGGGGTGCTGCGCGCCGATGCCCTGTTGGCGGGGTTCACACCTGCGCTTATTTCGCGCGCAATTAAGGCCGGTGCGCTGCGCGAAGAAGAAGTCGCGCCGCGGCGGGAAGGGGAACGTCGCGCCGCTTGGGTGTCGAATTTGCAAGCGAGGCCGGAACAGACGCGTGCAATTGAGCGTGTGAGCGAGATGCTTGCTGCTAAGAAATTCGCAGCCGCACTGCTCTACGGCATCACCGGCAGCGGCAAGACCTTCGTCTATATCGAGGCCATCAAACGCGTCGTCGCGCAGGGCGGCCGGGCGCTGGTGCTGGTGCCGGAAATCTCGCTGACCCCCCAGACGGCCGGTCGTTTCCAGGAAGTTTTCGGCGCACGCGTTGCCGTACTGCACTCGGCGCTTTCCGACCGCGAGCGGTACGAAGCTTGGCAGGCGTGCGCGCGCGGCGACGTGGACGTTGTGGTGGGGGCGCGCAGTGCCGTGTTTGCACCCTTGCCCTCAGTGCGTTTGTTGGTCGTGGACGAGGCACATGAGTCGTCCTACAAGCAGGACGTCGTGCCCCGGTACAACGCCGTAGCGGTTGCGCGGTATCGGATGAAATGCGAAGATGGCGTTCTGCTTCTGGGAAGTGCTACGCCCTCGTTGGAAAGCTTTGCCGCCGTTAGCTCGGGTCATATTGCAATGCTGGAACTACCCCGCCGGGCAACCAACGTGGCATTACCGGCAACGCGTGTTGTTGACATGCGAGCGGAGTTTGAGGCGGGAAATCGCCGTATTTTCAGTAGCGAGCTAATACGCGCGCTTGGGATGCGCTTGGAGCGCGGCGAAAAAGCCGTTTTGTTTGTGAATCGTCGGGGCAGTGCCGGCTTCATGTTGTGCCGGGATTGTGGTTTCGTCCCACAGTGCGCTTCGTGCAGCGTGAGTTTGGCCGTACACCGCTCGGAGAGCCTTTTGCGCTGCCACTACTGCGATGCGCAAGGCG
>JAABUQ010011773.1_pt1 | contig 11058 bp, 10 predicted proteins | sample 5560001 | NCBI WGS metagenome assembly JAABUQ01 (sample SAMN10711888, study PRJNA513371) | rock metagenome | isolation source: Antarctica rocks | place: Antarctica: Victoria Land, Finger Mt nord | collected 2015-12-18
TCGCCAAGCTCAAGCAGTTCCGCGCCATCGCAACCCGCTACGACAAAACCGACCGCAACTTCCTCGGAGCTGTCCACCTCGTCGCAGCCGCCATCTGGCTCAATTGAGGACACGCCCTAGGTGCCAATGGGGCGGGCGGGGCGTCGAGGGCGGCGGACATGGCGTGCTCCTTGGTTGCAGGGTTCAGCGGTCCAGGATCAACTGCTCGCCCGGCATCGCGCGGGAAATGCAGATGTGGATGGTGTCCTGGGCGGCCTTTTGGTCGTCCTCCAGGATGTCGTCGCGGTGGTCCGCCTTGCCGCCGAGCAGAGCGGTCTCGCAGTTGCCGCACCAGCCCTCCCGGCACACGTACGGCGTCTTGATCCCGGCGGCGAGGACCACCTCCAGAATGGACTTGTCGGCGGGGACATGGAGGGTGAGTCCGCTGCGGGCCAGCACGACATCGAACGGCTGGTCCCCCTCCGCCTCTGAGGCTGCGGCCGATGGCGAGGACGGGGAAGCGAACAGCTCGACATGCACCGTGCCCACTGGCCAATGGGCGGTGGCGGCCTTGGCGGCCCCGATCAACCCGCGGGGGCCGCAGACATAGGCATGCGCGCCCGCCGGACGGTCGCGCAGCACGGCGCCCAGGTCGAGGCTGCGGCCCGCGTCGCCCTCGTCGTGGTGCAGGAGCAGGCGCGGGCCGTGCGCCTCCAGCAGTTCCGCCTGGTAGGCCGTGTCGGCGGCGGTGCGCGTGCAATAGATGAGGCGGAACGGGGCGCCGATGGCCTGCAGCCGGTGGATCATGGAGCGGATGGGCGTGATCCCGACGCCGCCGGCCACCAGGACGTGCTCGGCCGCCTCCTCCCGCAGCGGAAAGGCGTTGCGCGGCCCGGCGATCTCCAACCGGTCGCCAACCTGCACGCTGCCATGCAGCCAGCCGGACCCGCGGCCATCCGGCTCCCGCAGGACCGCGATCACGTAGCGGTTCGCGTCACGCGGGTCGTTCGCCAAAGAGTAGGACCGGATGACGCCTTCGCCTACGGCCACCTCGATATGCGCCCCCGCTTCGAACGGCGGCAGCTCGGCCCCGTCGCCCACAAGCTCGAACTCGCGTATCCTGGAAGTCTGGTCCCGAACAGCGCCGACGCGCACGCCGAGACGCGGCAGCGAGGGATCAAAATCTTGCATCCGTGGCGCTCCCCGTCATTGTCCGGCTTGGTTCCGGCTCCTGCATGTGAGTATAATGAGCGCAGTCATGTTTGAGCGCAATGTAATTTTCCGCGCTGCCAGCGGCGCTGCCCGCCTTGCCAGCGCTGCCCGCTTCGCCAGCGTTGATCGGGTGGTGGTTCATGCCAGGTGCAGGAGGGCAGCGGATGCGCAAGGTGGAAGCTGACAAGCAGGCGCCCGGCCTGCGGAAGCGTGGCAAGCGCGACCGCCTGCACCGCCTGCACCAGGCCGCGGCGGAGGTGTTCCGCACCCGCGGCTACGACGCCGCGACCACGCGGGACATCGCCCAGTTGGCCGACGTGTCCGTGGGCACCTTGTTCGTCTACGCCAGGGACAAGCGGGACCTGCTGTTCCTGGTCATCAACGACGACCTGGATGAGGTCCTCGCGCGTGCGTTGGCCGCGGCTGGCCGGCCTGGCACGCTGCTGGACCAGTTGGCGCGGCTGCTCGGGCCGATCTACACCTATTTCGCCTCGGAGCCGGAGCTGGCGCGGCCGGCGTTGCGTGAGGTCGTGCACTACGACTGGCCGGAGGACCCCGGCATTGGCGAGCAAGCGCAGCGTTACATGCGGCGGATGGAGACTTGGCAGGACGCCATTGCGGCGATGTTGGCCGGCGCTGACGAGGCCGGGCAGCTACGGTTGGACGCTCCGGCGGAACTGGTGGCGCGTATCCTGTTCAACCTCCATTTGGTCGAGGTGCGGCGCTGGATGGGCATGGACCAGCCGGACCCGGCGCAGGGCCAGGCGCTGCTGCGGCAGATGTACGCCATCGTGCTGGATCACCGGCTGGTGGCGGTAAGCTAGCAGCTTGCAACGTCCCGCGGCTGACCAGGCCTTTTCCGGCGTGGTTCAGCGTGGTGCAGGGATTGGGAACACGGGCGCCACGCCGCCCTGTCGCGCCCCATCGCGACCTCAGCCATCAAGTCGACGGCGCCGTGCGGAGGGGCTTGCTTTGAAAGCGGCGTGACCACGTTCTGGATCCGTTGCTCGTGACGGAGCAGCATCCGATGTGCTTTTTACCACAGACGCCACCGTCCTGCCTCGTGCATTCACCCAATGCAATGAAGGCGAGGCACTCATGAACTTCTTGACATCCAGCATGGCGGGCAGCATCGCGCTCATAGGTCCTGTGCGGGCCACTCCGGTCCACGCCAAGCGGCCTTCCATCGTCCCAATCCTCAGCCATCCGCTCCGCACCATCGATTGCGGCACCTGCTTCACCACAGGCAAGGACCGCCACGCCGGTCCGCGCTGCCTGGACGCGGAGGGCTGAGCCGATGAACATCGTACCCGACACTGGCCGCCAGTCCGCTGCCGTCGCGCACCTTGACGAGGAGGCGCAGCGCACGGCCGATTATGTCGTCATGCGTGCCCGTGCCGCCCGCCGGCTCGGCGCCACGGCCAAGGCGCACCGCATCAGCGCCCTGGCGCTCGAACGCCACGCCAACAGTGCCGAGGAGCTGCGGTTCGGCCGGGCTGCCGAGACGTTCCGTGCCGCTGCCGCTGAAACCTCGCTCATCGCGGACGCGCTTGAAGTCTTAGAAAGCGGGGAAAGCCCATGGTGCCCCTCCTCCTTCCTTGCTGCCGCACCCTGCGGCGTCGCGTGCTTCGGGCACGGACGGCAACCAGCACCGGGCGGGTTGGCACACTGGCCAATTTCAGGACTGCATGCACGAAATCGAGCAGTTGATGCGTGAGCGAGCCCTGTATGCGCAGCCGCATCAAACAGAATTCCCAACGGACGCAAGCGGACAATCGAAGGGGACCGTGGGGCAGAACGTGCCGAACCGCCAAACACGCATCATGGTCGTGGACGATGATCCGAGCATAGGGTGCATGGTGTCAGACTACCTCAGGCAGAACAACATGCACGTTGCTTCCGCATCCGGACGGCAAGACATGTCGCGCCTGTTGGCAAATGAACGGTTCAGCATGGTCATCCTCGATTTGCGGCTTGACCAAGGAAATGACCTTGACGTGCTGCGGAACCTGCGCGCGTGCTCCAATGTGCCAGTGATCATCACCACGGGATGCCGACACAGCGCGAGCGACCGTGTCGCCGGCTTGGAACTCGGCGCAGACGATTGTATCACGAAGCCGTTTTCCTTGCGCGAGCTGCTTGCGCGGATTCGGGCAGTGCTCCGCCGCGCCGAGACGGTGGCCGATGAAAGCATCCGGGAACCTGCAGCCGTCAAGGCGTCCACCCGGTTACGGTTCGGCGGCTGGGCACTTGAGCGGCGAGCCCGACAACTCACCGACGAAGCCGGCGACCTGATTGCCCTGACCAAAGGCGAGTATGCGCTGTTGCTGGCATTTCTTGATGCGCCAGAGCGGCCGCTGAGCCGGGAACACCTGTTGCAAGCAACCCGCATACACGAAGATATATCTGATCGCAGCATTGACGTGCAGATCCTGCGACTGCGGCGCAAGCTTGCAACCGCTCCAGGCACGCCGAGTGTGATCCGGACTGAGCGTGGCGTTGGCTATGTTTTCACCCTTCCAGTGAAGATTGCTTGAACCGCGATACGAAGCGTTGAACGCGGCGCGGGCGCGGATGCACGACCCGGCATGGAAACGGCGCTACCGCGTGCGCGCTGGGATCAAGGGCACGCCCCCGCAGGGTGTGCAGGCGTTTGGCCTGTGCCGGAGCCGGTATGTCGGCCTGGCCAAACCGCCTTGCGGCAGGTTTGCACGGCCACCGCAATGAAGGCCCCACGGATCGTGAACTGACTGGGCAAGAGGCCGCGCGAAAGCTCGCGTGGCCCGCCTTGCAGCCCTGGCGCAGGCCCGTTGAATTCGCCGCCAGCGTCCGAGTTATGGCTGCGCACCGGGAACGTGGTCGCGGTACCACTGCCAGTTGCCCGACAATTCGTTCACCACGGCGCTGCCCGCGGCATAGGTCGAGGTCAGCGACTCGGCGAACCCTGAGTACCCCGTGGCGTCCACCTCGCTGGCCAGAAGCTGCGCCGCGGTCTCCCCCGGCGGCGGCACCGAGTAGTCGCTGCCCCCGCGCAGGACCATCACCCGCTGCAGGTCCACGGCCTGCACTTGGCTCAGGAAGGTCAAGGCTTGCATGTAGGCGGCATCCTCCTCGGCGGTCGTGGTGAACACGCCCTTGCCCGATGTCCAGTAGTCCACCCAGTTCTCCGCCCACGTGTTGAGCAGGGCGCCGATCCAGAACGTTCCGGCTGCTAGGACAGCGCCCTTCGCGATTGCGGGCGGACGCTGCGCATTCGGGTAGCCGGTGTAGCGGGCGCGGAGCTGCTGAAGGTTCGCGTCGTCCGCGAGCTGCACCTGCCCGGCTGACAGTTGGTAGGCCCAGTCCACCAAGCCGGCGTTCAGGGTGAAGGCATTGGCGCCGCTGTCGGAAGCGGCGGGCGGCGTCGGCGGCTGGAACGGCGAGGACCGGCCGAACGGCACGTAGCCCGTCGTCCAGTCAGGGGGGATCTCGCGGGCGTCGATCTCGTAGGCCAGGTCGCCGTCGACGACCTGGGGCGCCCACACGGCGGACCCTACGGAGGCCACGTTGGGATCGATGCCGGCGATGCCGGCCAACAGCCAGTAGGCGTGGCTGACATCGAAGCGGCGGTCGTTCGCCAGCGCCGTGATCGACGAGGCCATGCGCGACGGGCCTTCGCCGGTGACGATGCCCAGCACTTGCTTGTCTGGATTGTAGCGGAGCTGGTGGTAGCCTTGCGGGAACGGCAGGACGTCGGGCAACGGCAGGTTCCCGACCCAGTTCTGGAACTCGCCCGGGGTGTCGCCGGTGTCGTTGCCGATCTCAAACGTAGTGACGACGACGACCCTGATGGGAGTTCGTCCGTGAGAAGATTCGTCCGCACGGGCGAACGGAGCAAAGGCGAGGCAAGCGCACAGCGCAAGCGTCCCAGTTTTACAGGTCATCCTGCTGTTCTCCTTGTTTAAGGAACGAAATTAGAATGAGCATCCTGATGTGGACTCTGCTAGCACGCCTGGATTCGTAAATCGATCAAAAGAATACTGTCCAGGACAAGTATCCGTCGTTTACGAGAAAATGCCGCCAGCGCGAGGTTGTGGCGCAGGGATCAGGCAGAACACAGCCCGCAGGGTGGCCGCCCGGTGTTGTAGCCGTCGGCCCAAGCGGCAACCGTCCCGCGGGCATGGGCGAGGCTCGTGAACAATGCCGCGTTCGGGAGCTCGTCCCGCATGCGTTCGTTGAAGCTCCCGACGCAGCCATTTGGCGCATGGGCACCACGATGTGGCATCCGTGTTCGGGGCTTGTTCGGCGGAACCCATTTGGGCCAGCGGCCATGCAGCCGCGTCGAATGCCGGACACCTGGCCGCACTCGTTCCGTGAGCCAGGTCGAACCACGCCCCTTGCGCCCCAGGGGCCTTTACGCACGCAGCAGGGTCGCGCCTGGGCCTGCACTGGGCCTGCACTGGGGCGGCGCCCAGCAGCCAGGGCCAGCGCGGCTGCCAAGCGCCCCAAGCTACCGGCCCGTCATGCCCGTTGCGGCATCAGGCGCCGCGCGTTGCCCGCTTCGATGGCCGCCAGCTCCTCCGGCCGCAGGGCCAACGCCGCCAGGTTCCGCGCGTGCTCCTCGCAGGTGCGGTAGGGGTAGTCGGTGCCGAACAGGATCTGCGACACGGGCACGAGCCTCATCAGCGCGCCCATCGCCTCAGGGTTGGAGGCCTGCGCCGTGTCGTACAGGAAATGGCGGAGCGCCGGGTGGACGCCGTTGGGCAGCGTCTTCGGGTAGTTGCCCAGGGTTGCCTGGAACTCGAACCGCTCGACCAGGAAGGGCATGGTGCCGCCGGCGTGGCTGAAGATCACCTTGATGTCGGGGTAGCGCCCGGCGAAGTCGTTGAACACCATCGTCGCGATGGACCGCGTCGTGTCGGTGCCCCACTCCACCACCTGGTCGGCCACGCCCGGCACAAGGCCCATGCAGCACGGCGAGTCGGTCGGATGGGTGTAAAGCACCGCCTTGCGCCGGTTCAGCTCCTCGTAGATCGGCGCGAAGGCCGGGTCCCCCAGCCACGTGTCGCCGTAGTTGGTGAACATGCCGATGCCGTCGGCGTGCAGCGTGTCCATGGCGTAGGCGATCTCGGCCAGGCTGCCATCCAGGTCCTGCGCGGGCAGGGCGGCATACAGGCCGAACCGCCCGGCATGGTCGCGCTTCAAGCCGGCGCCGTACTCGTTGCTGATCCGGGCGAGCTGCCGCGCCTCCGCCGGGTCGCCGAACCAAACGCCCGGCGCGGTGATGGACAGCATCGCCGTCTGGATGCCGGCGCGGTCCATCTGGTCCAGCGAACGCTCCGGCGTCCAGGCGCTCATGATGGGCGGCACCTTCAGGTGCCTGCCCAGCCCGGCGAGGTACTCCGGCGGATACAGGTGATGGTGGACGTCGATCCGGAACGGCCGCGGGGCTTGGGCGCGGGCGCCGCCGGCAAGGGCGGCGGCGCCCAGCCCGGCAGCAGCGCCAAGAAACCTCCGCCGCGGCAAGCAGCCGCACGCTTTCCCTGTCGGCATCGCGTCCTCTCCCACTTACGGTCCCATTTGCGGCGGAGTGTTGCTTGATCGCAGGCGCGGCGTCCAGGATGAGTGTTGACAAGCAGCGGTCTTGGACAGTTTTTATGATTGCGAGCGGCGCAGGGCGCCGGGGAACTGATCTGCACCCCGCAAACTGGATCGTTTTTGGCTAGAGTTTTCCGCGCCAGCGTCCCTTGGCTGGACGAAGTGGAGAAGGATGAAGGCATCGAAGTTTTCGGACGCGCAGAAGGCGTTCATTTTGAAGCAAGGCGCTGACGGGGTCCCTGTCGCGGACATCTGTCGCAAGGCGGGGATCAGCCAGGCCACTGACTTCAATTGGAAGAAGAAGTGTGACGGCCTGCTGCCGACGGAGATGCGGCGGTTGAAGCTGCTTGAGGACGAGAACGCGAAGCTGCGCAAGCTTGTGGCCGACCTGTCGCTGGACCGCGAGATGCTGCAGGACGTCATCCGCCGAGAAATGTAGGGCCTGATCGCAAGCGCAAGCTGGTCGACGGGATGTGCGGGAACTGGAATGTGTCGATCCGGCGCGCCTGCCGGGTTCTCGAGGTCGACACGTCCACCTACCACCACAAATCCCGTCGGCACGATCAGGCCGGGCTTGAGGCCGGGACCAAGGAGATCTGCGCGACGCGTGTGCGCTATGGTGACCCCGCGTGCATGTCGTGCTTCGTCGTGAGGGTTGGGCCGTGAACGCCAAGAAGATTTCACAGGATCTACAACGAGTTGGGCCTGCAGCTGCGCAAAGACGCCGAAGCGCCGGGTCAAAGAAGCTGCGCGACGACCGGCGGTCTGCCACCCAGCCGAATGATACCATTTGCCATAAGTCGCGACCTGATTTTGCCGGCGTTCGTGGCCCAACCTGGCTTACGCATCACGCGGCGGGCAGAGGTCAGCTTTTATGCCAATTGGTATGAGACCTGGGCCATGGACTTCGTGCATGACCAGTTGGCGACCGGGAAAAAGCTCCGGGTCCTCACGGTCGTTGGCACCTTCTCGCGGTTCTCACCGATCGTCGATCCGCGGTTCAGCCACCGGGCCAAGGACGTGGCGGCGACCCTCGAACAGACCTGTGCGGTCATGGGCCACCCGCAGGCGATCCGGGTCGACCAGGGTTCCGAGTTCATCTCCCGCGATCTCGACCTGTGGACCTATGCCCACAATGTCACGCTGGACTTCTCGCGGCCTGGCAAGCCGACGGACAATGCGTTCATCGAAGCGTTCAACGGCCGCTTCCGGGCGGAGTGCCTGAGCGCGCATTGGTTCCTGACGCTTGCCGACGGGCGGGAAAAGATGGAGGCTTGGCGCAGAGGCTACAACGAGGTGCGCCCGCACGGCGCCATTGGCAACAAGGTGCCGATCTCGCTGCACAATTCCGGTGGCGCACCCAGCCCGTCATCGTGAAAACAGGCCGGAAACTCTACCATCCGGCGGTCCAAAGAATGGGTGCAGATCAACACACGCCGGTCTCTGGCTGCCGCTGGATGAAAGACGGGAGGCAGGTCAACATTGCCTGTCACTTGACGCAAAAGTCCTGGAACGCGGCATCTGGGACTCACTCAAAGATTTTGAAAAAGGTGTGCCCGATACCGGATTAAAGCTGAGAGGGATTGCAACTGAAACAAACGCTTTGTTTTGCGCTTGAGCACGTCGCTGGCTGCTGACATAGCGTTGACTGGTTAGAAGGGAACACCATGCCGCGCCTGCACACGCTTCTGCTTGCTACTTGTTTCCTCGTCCCACTGGCCCGGGGGGGAGGTATCCGGCAACATGGTCAAGGTCGGCGTGCTGACGGACATGAGCGGCCCGTTCTCGGATGAGGTCGGGCAAGGGTCGGTGGAGGCGGCGAAGCTGGCCGCAGCGGACTTCGCAGCCGAGAGCGGCGGCCTGACGGTGGAGATCGTCTCCGCCGACCACCAGAACAAGCCTGACATCGGCTCCGCCATCGCCCGACGCTGGTTCGACCAGGACGGGGTCGCGGCGATTGTGGACCTGCCGAACTCCGGCGTGGCCCTGGCCGTTGCGGCGATCGCGCACGAGCGCCATCGCGTGGCGCTCGCCTCCAGCTCGATGACCTCGGACCTCACGGGCAAGGCCTGCCAGCCCACGACGGTGCAGTGGGTGACCGACACCTGGGTGCAGGGCAAGAGCACCGCGGCCGGGATGGTGCCGCAGGGCTTGAACGCCTGGTATTTCCTGACGGTCAACTACGCGCTCGGCCAGGCGCTGGAAAGCGACGCGACCCAGGCCCTCACGGCGCTGGGCGGCAAGGTCATGGGGGCAAGCCGCAACCCGCTGGGATCGACCGATTTCGGCACGCCCCTGTTGGCGGCCCAGGCCTCTGGCGCGAACGTCCTCGCCTTTGCCAGCACCGGGTCGGACCTCATCAACGCGATCAAGCAGGCCAAGGAGTTCGGCGTCACGCCCAAGATGGCGCCCGCCGCGCTGTTCGTCGAGTTGACGGACGTGGAGGCGATGGGCTTGCCCGTCGCGCAGGGTTTGGAACTGACCGAGGCGTTCTATTGGGACCTGAACGACGCCACCCGTGCCTGGAGCAGGCGGTATGGCGCCGTCATGGACGGCCGCATGCCGACGGAGGACCAGGCCGGCGTCTATTCGGCGACCTTGGCCTATCTGCGGGCGGTCCGCGGCGCCAAGACGGTGGAGGGCGAGACGGTGGTGGAAACGATGCGGCGCACCCCGATCAACGACGCGCTGTTTGGCCCGGTGACCATCCGCCCTGATGGCCGGGCGATCCACGACATGCACCGCTTCCGCGTCAAAAGCCCCGCCGATAGTCGCGGCAAGTACGATGACTACACTCACCTCTCCACCATTCCGGCTGCCGATGCGTTCCGTCCGCTCAATGCAGGCGGTTGCCACCTGGTTCAGTGACCCAGTGATGTATTGATGCGTTGTATTCGACAGACTCCGAAGCGTTGGCCGTCACAACAGGAAATTTCTTGAATGCCAATTTCCGGAATTGAAAGCGACCGCCTGGTGCTTCGACCTGTCAGGGACACGGACCTTGTCCCATACGCAAACTTCTACGCCAGCGAGGGATCGCGCTTCGTTGGTGGCCCGTGCCGCCGTGAGGAGGCTTGGCGGAAATTGGCAGCTCTCGCAGGGCACTGGCACCTGCGTGGATACGGACCCTGGGCGCTTGAATGCAAGCAGGACGGCTCGTTTGCAGGGCTTTCCGGCCTTTGGTTCCCGGAGGGCTGGCCAGAGCCCGAGGTCATGTGGCTCCTCGTAGAGGACCGTCAGGGACAAGGATTCGCGACGGAGGCCGCTGCACGGGTCCGGCGCTACGCCGCAGAGACGCTTGGTTGGCAGCGGCTCGTGAGCTGCATTGAAGCCGAGAACACCGCCTCAGTCGGCGTTGCTCTGCGCTTGGGCGCAACAATAGACTATCAGCACGTCATGCCACCTCCAGATGGGCGGCGCTTCGATGTTTATGCCCATCAGATGGGTGCGAGCAGCACCACAGATTAGACACACTCCAGGCACAGTGGCATTTGACTGCGGCGCTCCCGACCTGGTTGCGGCCGTTCGGCGCGACGCTCGGGCGGCGTCGATGCCGTGTTCGACCCCTTCGGCCGCGCCAGCCTTGGTTGCTCGTGCCGGCTGCTGGCACCGGACGGCACGCTTGCCGTGCCGGGCGCCGCGTCCGCCGTTCCGCGACGGTGTCGTCACCCTGCTCGGCTGGTTGAAGGAGGGCAGGCTCGGCCCTGCCATCGACCAGGTCCTGCCATTGGACAAAGCGTGGCACGCGCAAAAGCTGTTGGAAGACTCGCATGTGTCTGGCAAGATTGTCCTACAGCCGCAAGCCGTGCCAAACATGGTCACGCTCGTAAAGCACACCGTCGTTGCCCGCGCGATAGTCCCGCCTGCTGGACTCTGTCTTGGGCTTCCTGCATAGGCAGGTCTATGGCATTGTCCAAGTGTCAGGTTCTCCAAGACAAGCCATCGGACAATGGGGTACGGGCATCTAGTTCTCGGTTGAGGAAGTCACCCAGTGCGCCATCAAGCTCAATGCGAGGAATGCAGGCGTGGACGAGCCCAAGCATGAAAGAACGCGCGACATCCAGAAAAGCCTCAAAACGCGCGAGAGGTTTCCAATCTCATACTTCGACTCCCGTAACTGTACTTAGCACAATGTTGGTCTTGCCGATGGACTGGGACCGATCCTCAGGGCCATTCAGTTCTGCCTTAGCGGCCTGGGCGTGAGCGGCGGCGGGGTGACGTAACGGCTGTATAGAGGCGGCCTTCCAGCTTCGTGAGGTCGCCCTGTGCCATTTGCTGTCCTGCTTGCCG
>JAABUQ010011774.1_pt1 | contig 11058 bp, 10 predicted proteins | sample 5560001 | NCBI WGS metagenome assembly JAABUQ01 (sample SAMN10711888, study PRJNA513371) | rock metagenome | isolation source: Antarctica rocks | place: Antarctica: Victoria Land, Finger Mt nord | collected 2015-12-18
TTAAACCCGTGATTTGCAGGGGCTGGGCGAAAAGTTAAGGTTACTTTTTCGCCAGTGTGTAATCCGGTTCCAGAAACAGAAACTTCCGCTTTAATAGTTCTTTGTTTTACAGTCATAATCCTTAAATCGTTATTGCTGAGGTTTCAGGTGTTGTTCAGGACCTTGCTGCAATTCGGCCAGTTTTTTCTCCAGCACTTGTATTTTTTTCTCTATTTCCGGTAGGCGGGCCAACACAACCTGCGACCGCATGTGGTTTTGGTAATGGGTTGCAGGGGCACCGGCCCATTTTTTATTTTCTTCGTTGATGGATCTGCTGATCCCGGATTGTGCCTGAACCTGCGAACCTTTGGCTATATTGATATGGCCTACAACGCCTACCTGGCCACCCAAGATCACATTTTCGCCGATTTTTGTACTACCGGAAATCCCAGTTTGTGCAGCAACAACCGTATTGCAACCGATTTCTACATTATGCGCAATCTGGATCAGGTTATCCAGCTTTACACCTTTGCGGATAATCGTCGAACCCATCGTTGCACGGTCTATCGTTGTATTGGCCCCGATTTCTACCTCATCTTCAATAATCACATTACCGATCTGGCTTACTTTCTGGTAGCTGCCATCAGCTTGCGGCGCAAAACCGAAACCGTCTCCGCCCACAATTACACCGGAATGAAGGATCACGTTGTTCCCTATCTTGCAATCAAAATAAATTTTTACACCGGCAAAAACAGTAACGTTGTTTCCGAGTTGCACATCATCAGCCATGTAAGAATTTGGGTAGATGCGGCAATTATCCCCAATTTCAACATTCGGGCCGATGTAGGAAAAAGCACCAATGTAAACGTCCTGGCCAATTTTTGCCGTTGGATGAATGAAACATGGCTGCTCGATGCCGGGTTTAGCTAATTTGCTCTGGTTGTATTTTTCGAGCAAAACAGAAATAGCAGTGTAAGGGTTTTCTACGCGGATCAGGGTTGTGTTTACCGGCTCTGTTAAAACCAGATCGTTACCAACGATAACAACCGAAGCTTGTGTTGTATATAAAAACTGCTCGTACTTGGGATTGGCCAAAAAAGACAAGCTTCCGGCTATTGCTTCTTCAATTTTTGCCAACTGATTGACCGTTACTTCAGGCTCACCTTCAATAGTTCCGTGTAGCAGTATGCTAAGCTCAATGGCGGTAAATTGCATCCGACAAATTTAATTCTTAATCTCAAAGCAGCAAATTATTAAACCGGCTGCCAAAGTATTATTACAAGTCTTTAATTACACATAAAACATATTTCACTACCCGTTTGGATAAAGAAATCAGGTTTGAATTGTCGCTGGCTTCTGTTATGTCCTGCACTTCTCCGTTTTTAAGCAGAATATGGATATTTTCATCGCCAACTTTATACGCATCGTTCACCACACGGTCTGTAAAAACGTAATAACCGGCTTCCTCTTCGTCCAGCAAACCAAATTTTTTTTTAGCCAATTGCTTTAATTCCATTGTTTTATCCAAAGAAGGCGGCATATTGGTTATTTCTACATGGTATAAATTCCGGCCGGTAAAACGCGCGCAGAGGTCAGACAAGATAAAGTCCGAATGGTTTACCCAAACTTTTACGGCAGATAAAATATCGGTATCGTCCAAGTGGGTAAAAGCATCCAGATGGCGCGGGTCCTGTACGAATGCTTCTTTTAGCACACTTTTATTGAGGAAGTGCGCCAGTGCCGGCGTAGCAAACAATACCGTGCCAAGCAATGCCAGTTCCCGGCCGCGTTCCAGGATTTTCACCAGCAGCATTTCGGCAGCAATTACGGTTTTATGCAAATAAACCTGCCAGTACATAAGGCGGCGCGCAATCAGGAATTTTTCTACCGAGTAAATACCTTTTTCTTCTACCACAATGTAATCATCCCGCACGTTTAGCATTTTCAAGATACGGTCAAAGCTGATCACGCCTTCTGAAACGCCGGTAAAAAAACTGTCCCGGTTCAGATAATCCAGCCGGTCAATATCCAACTGCCCGGAAACCAATTGGTGCAAAAAATGCCGCGGATAGGTATCATTAAAAATAGCAATTGCCATTTCCAGCTTTCCGTCAAATTCTTTGTTCAGCCGGTCCATCAATAGACGGGAAATCATTTCATGTGATACTCCTTTTACCAGGGTATTTTCGAGGGCGTGCGAAAACGGCCCGTGGCCAATATCATGCAGCAAAATTGCAATTTCCACAGCTTCTTCTTCCTCCGCAGAAATCCCGGTGCCTTTGCTGCGCAGCGTTTCTACCGCTAATCCCATCAAATGCAAAGCACCTAAAGCATGATGAAAACGCGTATGCAACGCGCCCGGATAAACCAGATGCGTCATCCCTAACTGTTTGATATAGCGCAAACGCTGGAAATAACGGTGCTCCATCAGGTCAAAAATCAAGTCGGTAGGTATGGTTATAAATCCGTAAACCGGATCGTTGATGATTTTCTTTTTGTTCAAAGTTATATTTTTTGAGAAACACGGTTAAAGTAGCATTAAATCTGCGCTTTCGTATTTCATGTTAAATTTTGTTAATTTATAAAGCTTTGGCAACAAAAGGTTGTTGCAAGGGTTTAAAATTTAAACAAATACCGAAATGCAGGATACTACGATTTTATGGGCCGATGATGAAATTGATCTGCTGAAACCACATATCTTATTTTTAAGCGAAAAAGGCTATAAAATCAAAACCGCAACCAACGGTACAGATGCAGTTGATCTTTTCAAAAGCAACAACATCGACCTGGTTTTTTTAGATGAAAATATGCCGGGCTTGACCGGGTTGGAAACGCTGACCGAAATAAAAAACATCAATGCGGATGTGCCGATCGTGATGATCACCAAAAGTGAAGAAGAACATTTGATGGAAGATGCGATCGGTTCTAAAATTGATGATTACCTGATTAAGCCCGTCAACCCGAAGCAAATCCTCCTCACCATAAAAAAACTGACCGAAAACAAGCGTTTGATTACTGCTAAAACCACGATGGGGTATCAGCAGGATTTTCGTACGCTGGGCATGACGCTGAACGAAAACCTAAGTTACCAGGAATGGGTGGACGTTTACAAAAAGTTGATTTATTGGGAGTTGGAACTGGAGAAACTAGAAGATGTAGGCATGCACGACATCCTGACTTTGCAAAAAGCCGAAGCCAATACCCAGTTTTCCAAATTCGTTGAAAAAAATTATTTAAAATGGGTGAAAGAACCGGAATCCGGGCCAATGCTTTCGCCGCAAATGTTCAAGAAAAAGGTTTTTCCGCAGTTAAACCCAACTACTCCAACCTTTTTTATCCTGGTCGATAATTTACGTTATGACCAGTACCGCATCATCCACCCGATCATTTCAGAATATTTCAGGCTGGAAGAAGAAGACACTTATTTTAGCATTTTGCCAACGGCTACACAATATGCGCGGAACTCTATTTTTGCCGGATTAATGCCGCTGGACATGGAAAAACGTTTCCCGGAAATGTGGCAGAATGATGAAGATGAAGGCGGAAAAAACCTGTTTGAAGAACAATTTATCGGCGACCAGATCAAACGGGTTTTACGGAAAGAGATCAAGTATTCTTACCACAAAATTTTAAATATTGATGAAGGCCGCGCGCTCAACGAATCGATCAGCAACCTGATGAAAAACGATTTGAACGTAGTGGTTTATAATTTTGTGGATATGCTTTCGCACGCCCGGACGGACATGCAGATGATCCGCGAACTTGCCAGCGGCGATGCAGCTTACCGCTCCTTAACGCTTTCCTGGTTTGAGCATTCACCGCTGTTTGACCTGCTGAAATACCTCGCCCAAAAACAGGTTAAAGTGGTTATTACAACCGATCACGGGACAATACGCGTTAAAAACCCAAGCAAAATTATCGGCGACCGGAATACGAACACCAACCTGCGTTATAAACAAGGCAAAAACCTGAATTACAACGCAAAAGATGTGTTCCATATCCGTAATCCGCATGATGCCATGCTGCCGAAACTGCATGTAAGCTCCAGTTTTGTGTTTGCCAAGGAAGATAAATACTTCGTTTACCCGAACAATTTCAACCATTTCGTCAATTTTTATAATGAGACTTTCCAGCATGGCGGTATCTCTATGGAAGAAATGATCATTCCGATTGCTACTTACGGACCGAGGTAAATGCTTCTTTTATCGTACTTTTTTTATATTTGATTATGGTTGTTACTTTCAATAAAAACAGTGATTTATCTGAAATCAAAAAGTTGTTTGCTCAGCATAAAAGCAAAAAAACGTTTGATGTAAAAAAAGTTGTTGGCACACTTAGATTCGATGAAGATGGATTAAAAATCCAGCAAAAACTTAGGGATGAATGGGATTAGGTTTTGATTGAGTAATTTGCATGATCACATTTGTTTATTCTGAAAATGAGCTTGTAAAAGCAGTACAGTTTTTACAAGCTCATCTACAATCCCAAAAAATCCTCCTCTTTTACGGCGAAATGGGTGCCGGCAAAACTACTTTTATCAAAGCTTTTTGTGCGGCTTTGGGTGTGGAAGATACCGTTTCCAGTCCTACCTTTTCCATTGTAAACGAATATCATTATCCGCAGGGAATTATTTATCATTTTGATTTCTATCGGCTAAAAAATCAAACCGAAGCTTTAGATTTAGGCTTGGAAGAATACCTGGATTCAGGGAATTACTGCCTGATCGAATGGCCGGAAAAAATCCCTGACCTGCTGCCCGAAAATTATGTCCATATTTCACTTAAAGTACGGCCGGACCAGCAGCGAAAATTAACAATAACGAAAATTTAATCTTTATTTCATCTTATATTTGCTTACTTTCAGCATCCGGAAATAAAAAACAACTATGGGTTCAGGTACAATGAGCGGTTTTTCCGACATCGCGAAGCAGGCCATGATGCAGCCGCAGGAATCGATGCTGGAGGTAAGAAACAAAAAGAACAAGCTATATATCGGCATCCCGAAGGAAACTTCTTTTCAGGAAAACCGCATTGCTATTACACCGCTTTCCGTGGCCACGCTAATTAGCAACGGGCATACGGTTATGATAGAATCCAACGCCGGAATGGGTGCCAATTTTACGGACAATAATTACAGCGAACAGGGCGCGCAAATTGTGTATGATACGCAGCAGGTTTATCAGGCGGACATTATCCTGAAAATCGCACCGCCAACGATGGCAGAAATTGAGATGATGAAGATGAACCAGACACTCATCTCGGCACTACAAACCACTACCATCAAGGCAGAATATCTCCATGCACTGATCAGCAAAAAAACAACAGCTCTTTGTTTTGAAAATTTACAGGATGAAGGTGGTACATTGAGCGTGGTGCGGGCCATGAGTGAAATTGTAGGCGCAACTTCCATCCTGATTGCCGCTGAATATTTAAGTAATGTTTTTAACGGCAAAGGTCTGATGCTGGGCGGTATCACCGGTGTTCCGCCAACCGAAATCGTGATTCTTGGGGCCGGAACGGTTGGCGAATATGCAGCGAGAACAGCAATCGCACTGGGTGCAGAAGTAAAAGTTTTTGATCCATCCATCTATAAACTTCGCCGGTTGCAAAATAATATTGGCAGCCGGGTTTTTACTTCGGTCATCCAGCCGATTGTGTTGGAAAAAGCCATTACCAATTGCGATGTGGCCATTGGCGCCATGCGGGCAAAAGCAGGCCGAAGCCCAAGTTTGGTAACCGAAGAAACGGTAAGCCGCATGAAACCCAATTCGGTTATTATCGATGTGAGCATTGACCAGGGCGGTTGTTTTGAAACTTCGGAAGTAACCAACCATACGCATCCTGTTTTCCGAAAATACGAGGTGATCCATTATTGCGTACCCAATATTGCTTCCCGCGTAGCGCGGACGGCAACTTACGCGCTCACTAATATTTTTGCGCCGATTTTGCTGGACATCGGCGAACATGGTAGTTTAAAAAACGTGATTTGGGAAAAGTCGGGCGTACGCAATGCGGTTTATATTTACCAGGGACATTTAACGAGCCAGATTTTTAGTGAACGTTTTAATATCCCCAGCAAAGATTTGGATTTGCTGATTGTTTCTAACCTGTAAAAAAGGCCATGCTGTTTTTATCACCCTAAAATCTGATCATGAAGAAATACTTTGCCCTAAAATATTTGAAAAGAACAGGCAAAATTTTGATGGCCACTTTAAATGGTTTTTTGGATGACCGGGGTTTAAAACTCAGCGCAGCATTGGCTTATTATACCGTTTTTGCACTGGCGCCACTCCTGATGCTGGTGATTTCTTTGATCGGTGCTTTTTTGGGTAAAGATGCCATCCAAAACAATATTTATCCGCAGATAAAATCCTACGTGGGCAGCAGCGCGGCATTGCAGATACAGGAAATGATCAAAAGCGTTTCGCTTTCCGGCAAAACCGGCGTGGCTATCGTTACCAGTATCGTTACGCTGATTGTTGGCGCGACGAGTATTTTTTTAGAGATCCAGGATTCTATCAACCTCATCTGGCGGGTAAAAGCAAAGCCTAAAAAAGGCTGGGTAAAAATGCTGACCAACCGGCTGATTTCCTTTTCCATGATCATCAGTTTAGGGTTTTTACTGCTGGTCTCCTTGATTGTCAACGCTTTGGTTTTGGCATTGAGCACCCGCATTACCCGCTATTTTCCGGAAGTGACCATTCAGCTTTTTAACCTGATCAATATTGGTATTACTTTCATCGTGATTGCCGTGCTTTTCGGTATCATCTTTAAGTTTTTGCCGGATGTAAAAATTGCCTGGCGTGATGTGCGGACGGGTGCTTTTTTTACCTCGCTTTTATTTATGTTGGGCAAATATCTGATCGGCATTTACATCCAAACTACCGGAACTGGTTCTACTTACGGCGCGGCCGGTTCGCTGATCGTGATTTTGGTTTGGATTTACTACACTTCGGCCATTCTGTATTTTGGTGCCGAGTTTACGCAGGTTTATGCCGATGAATATGGCGATAAAATTGAACCTGCCGAATATGCTGTCCACGTTGAACAAAAAGAAATTGAACGGGATGTGAAAGTTTTGCCGTCGCAGCACCGGTTGGAAAAATAAATGCTTCTTTTATCAAATACAAATTGGTGTATACAAGAATTAGTAATACGTTTAGTAAAATTAATTAAACCCGAAATATTTATACTCGTATTGTCTCAATTGAAACATACTTTATACTTTAAATAAAGATGAAACCAACTGTGTTTATTCAAGTTAATAACGAAGTTCTGAGATGGGCGAGGGAGGCACTTGCAATTAGTAGGGCTAAAGCATCTGAAAGTTCTGGAATATCTATAAAACGATTAGAGCAATTAGAAGAAGGAGAAAAACAACCTTTATTGGAAGAATTAAAATCCCTTTCAAATATTTACAAAAGAACTATTGCAACTCTTTTGCTTCAAAACCCTCCTAGAGAAAAACCTCTTCCTAAAGATAGGAGAACTGTTAATTCTGAAGAGTTAGGCAACTTTCATGAGAAAACCATACTAGCTATACGCAAGGCTAGAGCTATTGTTCAATCTTTAATAGAATTAAAGGAAAATCAAGGACAACATTTAAATAAATTTGAATTTAAAGCCACTTTAAATGATTCAGCTTATGAAATTGCAACAAAGCTTCGAAGACGACTTAATTTAGATGAGATTACTCAAACCGATAATAATATTGCATTTGAATCATATCTTGAAATAGTAGAATCGTTAGGAGTTTGTATTCTTCAACTAAGTCTTACTCAAGATAATTTACGTGGTTTTTCAATAGTAGATGAACGAATGCCTGTAATTGGGATTAAAAGAGGAGGGGAACCAGTTACAGCAAAAACGTTTACCCTTTTTCATGAATTAGGTCATATCGTGTTAAATGAAGGAGGGATTTGTGATATTTCTTTTGACCCAAATGCCCAACAAATAGAAAAATGGTGTAATGCTTTTGCTGCCGAACTCCTGATACCGTCTGAACGATTACTTAAGATAGGACTTGTAGAAAGACAAATTAAAACTGGTGAAAAAAGTTGGAGTAATAAAGATTTAATAGAAATAGGAAGTTATTTTCATGTCGGACCATTATCAATATTACGAAGACTATTAGAGCATAATTTAACCACGAAAGCATTTTATCAAAAAAAACATGAAGTTTGGAATAAACCATCTTTTGGAAGATCCAAAAATCCTGAAGGAAGAAATATTGCAAAAGAAACTATAAAAGAAAGAGGTAAGAATTATGTACGACTTGCTTTTAAAGCGTATGATCAAAATAAGATTGATATAAAAGACCTATCCGACTTCTTAGGGATAAAACTTTCTTATATACCCAAAACTCGTCAGTTGTTAAATCCTTAGTAGATGCAATTAGAATTTAACATTAATACCGAAGAGAAAGTATATGTTATTGACACGAGTGCACTAATTCTGCTTGAATACACATTTAAATACGATAATCCTGTATTTACGGCTATATGGGAAGAAATAGAAGAGTTAATAGGTCAAAAAAGGTTTAAAACAATAGATTTTGTTGAAGAGGAAATAAATAGTTACGAGGGCAAAGAAGACTTTTTAAAAAAGTGGCTAATTAAATGGAAAAAGTTACTTGTAGTTTCAACAGATGTTGAAAGCATAAATGCTGCAGTACCAATTATTAATGCTGAATATAATTCTGGACTTTTTACAGCTTCGAAACAAGCAGAAGGAAAAGAAGAAGCTGATCCATATTTGATAGGTTATTGTAAAACCCATAATTGTGTACTCATTACAGGTGAAAGTAAAACCAAGCACAATAAAATACCTAGTGTTGCTGCTAAATATGGAGTAACTTGTTTTGCTATCAATGATTTTCTTATTGATCGCCAGTTAAAAATGGAGCGCAAAAAGAAGTAGGGAAACTATCTTAAATAAAACTTCAGAATGCTTCTTTTATCATCTAAAATTAAGTTGATAAAAGAAGCATTAATAATAAATGGGTTACCTAAATTTCTTCGTTCCCACCTCCAGCAACAACTCTTTCGCCGCCGCACCCAACTGAGAATCTTTATCATTTCCTTCGCCCAAAGCACGGGAAACGGCAATATCAACCGGGCGCGAGTGCAGTTCCATGTCCTTGCCTTCGTGGTCGGTAATGCGGCTGAACGGCATCCGCAACACAGAACCATCAACCAAAGTTGTGCTTCCGGTAAAAATAATAGGGCAGCTATTTTTGGCTTAAACCATCCTTTTCATCTTTCTAACCAGCTTCTCAAATGCAAAATCAAGTTTGTCCAGGTACGAAGAATGGATTTTCAAACCAATTGATGCACAAGCATCTGTATCAGGAACCGGCAGTAGCCTCAACTGCTTGATGTGTGTCCTGAAGTAATAAACCAAATGGATGGCAACCGTGTCCGCATCGGTTTTAAGCGCAAAATCAGCCATGATAATTTGTTGCCGGTCAAAGTAACTGATGCTCCTGCTTTTGGCAGCCAGAAAACTCCAGATCGTTTGTTCTAACCAGGGAATACCTTTTTTTACGCCTTTGCCGATAATAGGGTCATTGAGCAAAGCTTCAATAAAAGCGATGTTGAACAGATTTTTAGGAAAGTAAAATATGCCTGTATTAACGTTTGGAAAAACAGGGATGTTGATCTTTAATAAATCAACCGGTGTAAAAGAATAAGCATTTTGCGTGTCGAACATAAAGATAGGCATCTCGTCCATCGGCGGTAAAACAAACTTTTTCAAAAAGTAAATATCACTGTCAATATAAAACACATCGCCATCGCTGTACAGCATCATGTCGAATATTTTCTGCGCGTAGTTGGTGCTGTTTCTGTACAGTTTGCAAGCCGGAAAATTGGCCAGGACTTGTTCAAGCTTTAAATCCCGCTCCTCTTTTTTGATGATGGTGCTGTTTTTTAATTCTGACAACAGCTTTTCCGCATCCTCTTGCGTAATGCTGCCGTCTTCGTAAATTTCCAGGTAAATTTTGTTGCAGGAATGACGGAGGAAACTTTGCAGGCACTCGATAGAAAAATCAAGATTAGTATGCCCCAACAGGGTTTTACAGCGTATAGGTTTTATCATAAGCCTGATCGATGTTTTTTTTAATTTTTACTAAGCCTACCCGCCCAACCACATTTTTAGATTAATCAGTAGTAAAATATTTCTACCAAAAAAACCAGCTAACTAAATTATAAATTTTATTTTAGTAACTAAAGAATCTAATATTAAGGTTAAGTTAGGTTTTTACAGTTCTTATCAATACCAGTCCAATGAAATACGATTTTACTTTTCACAAAGTTTCAAAATACCTGGCACCAATTTTTATAGGGTAAAAGAAGTATAAGATTATTGCCATCTGGCTTTTAAGTCCTGCTTATTATCTTTATTTTTGAGTTGAAATATGATAAAGTCGGGTAGTAATTACGATTTATTGATCGGCAAAATGGATGAATTCATCCGGAAGTATTACTTAAACAAGTTGCTCCGCGGGTTGATCTTTCTGAGTGCCGCACTTTTTTTCAGTTACCTCATCATCACTTTTTCAGAGTATTACGGCCATTTCAATACCTTTTTCCGTTCGGTTATTTTTTACGGGTTTATCTTTTTAAACCTGTCGCTTTTTGGCTGGCTGGTTGCGCCGGGTTTGCTGGCTTATTTTCGTTTGGGGAAAATGATTTCGCACGATCAGGCGGCAGAAATTATTGGCCTCTATTTTCAGAATGTACAGGATAAACTGCTGAACACACTTCAGCTTAAAAAAATAGCTGATGAGAACCCGGAACGAAAATCATTGATCGAAGCCAGTATCAACCAGAAAATTGCCGAATTAAAACCCGTTACTTTTTCTGCGGCTGTAAAAATCAACGAAAATAAAAGATTTTTAAAATGGGTTTTGATCCCGCTGGCACTGATTGTAACGGTTGCTTTTGTTGCGCCTTCCATCATTCATGACGGCACGGAACGCATTATCAAACACAACCAATATTTTGCGCCGAAAGCCCCTTTTAGCTGGCATATTTTAAACAAATCGCTTTCCGTAGTCCAGGGTGAGGATTTGAAACTG
>JAABUQ010011777.1_pt1 | contig 11057 bp, 10 predicted proteins | sample 5560001 | NCBI WGS metagenome assembly JAABUQ01 (sample SAMN10711888, study PRJNA513371) | rock metagenome | isolation source: Antarctica rocks | place: Antarctica: Victoria Land, Finger Mt nord | collected 2015-12-18
GACAACGTTTGGAATCGAGACATGTTTCCAAAATTAGAAACGGCCGGACTGGGGTGGGCAACCTTCCAAGTCCTGCGCAGAACAAACGCTTCGCTTTCTCGGAAAGCGAACGTAGATGACAAGGTGGCAGCCGACCAGCGAGGCCACGGATTAGGTGTGAGTTTGGAAGTCTACTCTTTAAGTGATCTTGAACAAAAGATCGAAGCAGTGAATCGCCTCGAAGCTGAAGTGATTCAAAGTGAAAACTGCGATTTGGGAGCGTCAAAAAAAGAAACGGAGTAAACGGAGTAACGGCTGATTTTCGGATTTTCCTAAGTGGTTGATTCTATGGAGCGGGAGACGGGGATCGAACCCGCGACGTCCAGCTTGGGAAGCTGGCATTCTACCGCTGAATTACTCCCGCTCGGCGGATTTTTCTCCGCTTTCCTTCAGTAGTGTACCAGGCGTTCTATTAGGCCGGTATCACCAAATCCTGGCCCACTTGAATCTTATCGGGATTCTGTAGTTGGTGTCGATTTGCTTCAAAGATCCGGTTATAGTCATTCGCATTCCCGTAAAACTGCTTCGCGATTTTTGATAGCGTGTCGCCGGGTTGCACTTTATACGTTCGAGAATTACTGTCGCTGCCGGCCGTAGCTGCAGCAGCTTGCGTTTGCGACGGAGCAATGCTCGGGTCGACGCTTAAATCACACGTCAAATCTTTATAGCTACTGTCAACAGCTTTGATCGCATTCCAGACCGCGTTTTTCGCATCTTCCGAGGGTGCCGTGCCCTGGATAAAAAGCTTATTATCCTGGACATGAACGTGTGACAGCTGCACGCCTTTCTGCTGAATAGTGTCAAGCACACTCTTATACTTTGCCTTCAGTTCCTCTAATTTATCCATGCGTAATCCTCTAGGCTGTTGGACCAAGTTAACGCACAAAGGTTGCATATCAGTCTTGTGTCACTTTCAAAACGGGGCGTAGGCCGTCCAACACACGAACGCGTTGGTCAGTCCCGGTATGTGATTACGCAAAACTGTAGGAAGTGTCTGTCACCGAAAAGAAAATTTGGCTCTCCATCGAAGCCGTATTATGGGTGACCTTCGCAATCTTCTCAGCGGCCTTGCTCGCCAGGGAATTCGCTGGCGAGATCGCAGGTCCGCCGATCGCTGTTCACTCTCCTTTGAACGTCGAGAGTTTCACCGCAGTATCGTTTCTGCTGCTGGTGCTCATCCGATCAAAAAGCGGCCGGAGGATGAGCGCTCTCCCTCTATTACCAATTAACCCGCGAACGAGAGCAGCCGCGGTAATCGCAATCACTTGCCTCTCCGTGGCTGCATTCGCGCTTTCACTCCCTAAACCTTTTCTATTCGACGACTACGGTCATGTCATGCTTGCCAGCCGCTCAGCCTTGCGAGACTTTCTCAGGGCTTTCTATCGTCCCCATCAGGACATCTTCTTTCGACCTCTCGGGTTCCTGTCGTTCGCCCTCGATATACACTGGGCGCATTTTGACCCTTTTCGCTGGCACTTATGGAGCTTGATCGTTCACACCTTGAATTGCATTCTCGTTTTCTTTATCGCGAGCCAACTTCGGCTGCCGGTGTTCTCATCGGTCTTTGCGGCAGCGCTGTTTTCGATCCACGGATCTCGAGCAGAGGCCGTGTGCTGGACAGATGCGCGGTTCGACTTGTTAGCTGCACTTTTCGTGTTAGCTGCCATTTTGTATGTGACTCATTACGTGAGGACGCCGGCAAACCGGTGGCTCTACGCTGCGCTCGTTCTATCCATTTTGGGTCTGTTTACTAAGGAAGCGGCATTTGCTGTGCCCTTTCTTTTGCTGGCGCTTCTCCCCTTTTACGAACGGAATGAGCAAAAGCGGCTGCTCAGGATTGTGCCTGTGTTTGTTGTCGCATGTGCGCTGCAGTTCCTCTATCGGCTTTGGATGATTGGAGGAATCGGCGGTTACCAAACAGGGAGCCACGCCAATGTGTTGACGTTCAGCGCGATCCGGTCAGCTAAAACGCTCCTCTGGCGTCTATGGGCACTTGCTTTGTTCCCCATCAACTGGTCTGCCCAAAACACGTTCACATTTGGGTTCTCGATGCTTATTTTTCTACTCGCGCTTGGATTATCAGCAACAAAGGCCGCGGAGAACAGAAGAGTCGTCGCTGGTTCACTTCTACTAGTTGTTGCTGCTTGTCTGCCAGTACAACATCTTCTTCTTTTGGGAGCTGATTTTGCGGGCAGCCGCCTTCTCTATCTGCCGGTGTTTGGAATTGCGATTTTCTGGGCGGTGATTGCGGAAAAGAGTTTTAGCAATGCGTATGCTCGTTATGCAATGGCGGCCGCAGTGCTGCTCTTTAACCTCTGCTGCCTTGAGCGTAATATCAGTAACTGGACGGGAGTGGCAGAGATTGCCCAAAACGCGTGCAGGAGCTTTGGGCAGAGGATCGCGGTTATGCCGGGCAAGATTCGTGTTGTAGATCTTCCTGTGAAACACCAGGGAGTGTTCTTCTTGAGTGATGCCTTTCCCGACTGCGTGGAGATGACTTCCGGTGTACCGGCTAGCCGTTTGATCGTATCGAGTGACGGTGCGACAGACGTGCGCGGCACTTCAACCTTCAGGTGGGACCCTGAACTGCTTCGCTTCGAGCCGGTGAAAAAGAGCGGGGAGTGAAGAACAATCACCCGGTGTCGCAGGATGGAGTGATCGTGGCTCGCATACAGATTGACTCTCGCGCTGCGCTTCTGCGGACTGCATCTTTACTGCTGATGATTGCGTCACTGCCGCTTTGGGCTGCGCAGCCTTTAACCATGCATCTGTGGCCCAAGAGTCCTCCAGGCGAAAGGGCTACGATTGAACCGGAGCGAGACACAACGACTCCTGGTGACCCTAAGATGGGAGGCAGGCCAGTCATCCGGCTCGGTAACATCACCGCCCCTTCAATTACCGTCTATAAGCCCCTACACGCCGACAAAATGGGAACAACGATTCTCGTCTTCCCGGGTGGTGGATACCGCATTCTAGCGATGGATTTGGAGGGAACTGAGGTTTGCCAGTGGCTCACGTCAATCGGTATCACAGCCGTTCTTGTGAAATATCGCGTACCCGAAGCGGCCAGCACCGAGCGGTATTCGGCGCCACTGCAGGATGCTCAACGCGCCATCCGGCTGGTGCGTTTCCACGCTAAGGAATGGAGCCTGGACGCCGGACGTGTCGGGGTCCTCGGGTTTTCTGCTGGCGGCCACCTCGCGGCTGTTCTAAACCACGATAACGAAAAAGCTTCCTATGCCAAGGTGGACGAAGCTGACGATGGCAACAGTCGTCCGGACTTCACGATTCTCGTTTATCCGGCATATCTTTCTGTGCGCGATGCAGGTGAGCGGCTTGCGCCCGAAGTTACCGGTGCGCCTAAGTCCGCGCCCACATTCATCGTTCAGGCCGAAGACGATCGAGCCTTTGTAGAGGGAACGCTTCTTTATTACCGCGCCTTAAAGAGAGCGGGAGTGCCTGCGGAACTGCATGTCTTCAGCCGCGGCGGCCATGGCTATGGATTGCGACCGTCAGCGGATCGCGTGACCTCCTGGCCAGTTCTTATGAAGGATTGGCTGCAATCGCTCGGGACGATGTAACGACACGCTGATCGCTACCATACGAGACTTTGAGTAGCTATTGCGCATCGTGACAACCTCCATGAACCTGCCTGCCCTCGCTGTGGTCGGGAATCGAATCGTCAACGCAGAAACGCTACGGCCAGTTCGCCTCAGAGGCGTAAACCGCTCAGGACTGGAATACTCTCCGCCGGCCGACCCTGGTCCGATCGAGAGAGCAGGGATCACCGCTCACGAGTTTGACGAAATCGCGTCGTGGGGGGCCAACATCGTTCGCCTACCCTTTAATCAGGAATGGGCTCTTCCGTCGGAAACTTACGATCCCAGTCGCTATTTGGACGCAATGGATCAGGTCGTAAGCATGGCTGCGCAACGCGGCATTTACACTCTTCTCGATTTACAGTGGCTTGACGCCACTCACCCGCGTGGCACTCTAAAGGACGGTACGGTAAACCTCGTTCCCCCGCTCCCGAATTTGAGATCCATTGAGGTTTGGTCGCAGCTTGCAGCCCGGTACCGCTCTCAGACTGGGGTCCTTTGCGATATCTTCAACGAGCCTCACGATAAGTTGCCCGATGACGTTGGTGACTTTCAGCGTATTTCCTTAGAGGGAAATATTTCGAACGCTAGGGGCAGCCGTGTTCGAGCATCGGAATGGCATCCATGGGCCACGCACCTGGTTCGTGCAATTAGGAATCAGAACCCTGCAGCCGTCATTTTTGTCTCCGGCCTTGATTGGGGTTATGATCTGTCGGAATTTCCCTTGGCAGATGTGGAAGCGGTTGTCTACTCTTCCCATGCTTATCCGAACAAGAGAAAGAGTTGGGACCGTGCATTTGGGCAATTGAGCCGAACGCACCCGGTGTTCGTCGCAGAGTGGGGCGGCGGCGATGCGCACGTGGACTGGGGAAGGGAACTGCTCAGGTACCTCGATGAGCGGTCGATTGGATGGACCGCCTGGAGCTGGTCGGACCGGCCGCACCTTATCCGCAAAGAAGGACCTTTCGAGCCGACTGCATTTGGGTCGGTGGTGCGAGCCAGTCTGCTAGATCAGATTGAATCCTGATGTTGAGCGCAAAGCGAATTGCCCGGCTACAGCGCTCTCATACATGTTGATAAAATTCGTTCTATGAAATTCTTGCGCTGGGTGCTTTTATCGACGGCGGCGATGGTGCTTGCAGCAGGTCAGAGTCCTGCTCCTAAGAAGTCGCCTGCAAAAACTGATACTTCTGCTGCTGCCACCGGTAGCTTGATTGATCTGAATACGGCGAGTGTCGACCAGCTGGATGCACTCCCTGGCATTGGACCTGCCCTAGCGCAAAAAATAGTCGCGGGCCGTCCTTACCGTGCAAAAACCGAGTTAGACACGAAGAAAATCATTCCGCACGCTACATACGTAAAAATAAAAGATCAAGTGGTTGCCCATCACGCAAAGTAGTTGACGGGCAATCGTCGATTGCTGTGCTCCGTCGAGTGATATGGCGGTCCATCGACCCGATTCAGTGTCCTGAGCTTCCACGCTTTGGAGTTTGAAAGAACCTCTGCTCGACCATTAGGCAGAGACGCCCTTGATGAACCGAGACCGATGCCAGTCGACGTGGAAAGATGGCGCTGTCCTCGTCTGCCATGCTGGCGTCGGAAGGCAGGATGACATCGAGCAGCTTTCGCTCCTGCACCTCCTGCAAGATCGACGATGCCTGTGCTAAGAGTTCACGATCATGCAGATCCCGGTAGAATCGAGACATACCAGATTATTACCGCACACGTCGCGGTCGATATCAGGTAAGTGGTCGGGTCGATATCAGGTAAGTGGTCGTGGAGTTTCCGGTGTAACTGGTAAAAATACAGGAGTAAGCGCCTGTTGCGTTTGCGAAATCATCGCATCCATTATTCGGAACACAATTATGTCTCGAAACTCCCGCTCCAAATGGCCGCTGCTCAAGCAGATCGAACGAAGAGACTTGCATGCTTTCGGGGATACCGCCGCGTCAAACCGAACGCGTGATCTGAAGCCGCGAACACGAGATGTGGATAAGGTAGTCCTGTCTGTTTGCCCTTATTGCGCGGTTGGATGCGGTCAGCTCATCTACGTAAAAGATGAGAAGATTGTCGATATTGAAGGAGATCCGAATTCTCCGATCTCGGAAGGATGCTTATGCCCGAAAGGCTCGGCGACCTTTCAGCTGGTAACGAGCGAGCACCGAGTGCAGCAGGTGTTGTACCGCCGTCCTTACTCAACTAGTTGGGAATCTCTCCCGTTAGCAGAAGCGATGGAGATGATTGCGCAACGCGTAAAGAAAGCGCGCGAAGAAAACTGGCAAGCTAAGACGCAGGACGGGCAGGTCGTAAACCGGACGCTGAGCATGGCTCACCTCGGGGGCGCCACTCTCGACAACGAAGAGAATTACCTTATAAAGAAGCTTTTCAACTCGGCCGGTATTCTGCAGATCGAAAATCAGGCCCGTATTTGACACTCCGCTACAGTCCCCGGTCTGGGGGCTTCATTTGGCAGAGGCGGTGCAACCACTTCGCTGCAGGATTTGGCGAATTCTGATTGCATCGTCATCCAAGGTTCCAACATGGCCGAGAATCATCCGGTCGGTTTCAGATGGCCTATGCTTGCCAAGCAGCGTGGGGCAAAAATTATCCACGTCGACCCGCGCTTCACTCGTACGAGTGCGGTTGCAGATATCTATGCGCAGCTCCGCGCCGGGACGGACATCGCTTTTCTAGGCGGCCTGATCCGATACGTTCTCCATCACGAACTGTATTTCAAAGAATATGTTCAGGCCTATACAAATGCTGCCGTGATCATCTCGGATGACTACCAGGACACGGAAGATCTCGATGGTTTGTTTAGCGGATGGGAATTCAATGAAGGACAGTATGATTCGGACAGTTGGACTTACAAAGGCGTCGAACGGGGTGAGAGAGGGACACATCAGGTAGCCGAGTCTCACGCCGAAAAAGCGAAGCATTTCAAAACAGGCCAGCCAAAGATACACGAGCGTGATGAAACGCTGCAGCACCCGCATAGCGTGTTTCAGATTCTGAAGCGGCATTACGACCGCTATACGCCAGAGATGGTGCAAGAAGTTTGCGGCACGCCTGTTAACATCTTCGAAAAGATTGCGAAGACTATCTGCGATAACTCGAACCGTGAACGAACGACGGCATTCTGCTATGCGGTCGGCTGGACGCACCACAGCATTGGCGCTCAGATTATCCGTGCCTGCTCGGTTTTACAACTGCTGCTCGGGAACATCGGACGGCCCGGCGGCGGCATCATGGCTTTGCGTGGGCACGCCACTATTCAGGGGTCGACAGACATTCCGACCCTTTATAGTCTTCTTCCAGGCTACTTGCCGCAACCGAAAGCGGGCGCGGATACTTCGCTCAAAGAATACATAGAAAATTACACGCCGCATGCCGGGTGGTGGACGCAGTTTCCAAATTACATTGTTTCGTTACTGAAGGCATGGTACGGAGAGGCTGCCACGGCCGAGAATGATTACTGCTTTTCTCATATACCGAAGATGACAGGCGATCACTCTCACATGACAACCGTGGCGGATATGGCGAACGGAGCGCTGAAGGGCTATTTCGTCATGGGCGAAAATGCAGTCGTTGGATCGCCGAATGCGGCCCTGCAGCGCAAGGGTCTTCGAAATTTAGAGTGGCTGGTGGTGCGCGACTTTTCGCTGATCGAAACGGCCGAGTTCTGGCGCAACTCACCCGAGCATGAAAATGGTGAAGTGCGAACCGAGGACATCGCGACGGAAGTCTTCTTTTTCCCCGCGGCAACTCACACGGAGAAGAACGGCAGTTTCACGCAAACGCAACGTCTTGCCCAATGGCATCATGCGGCAGTGGAACCTCCGGGCGATGCACGGAGCGAATTGCACTTTATGTACCACCTGGGCAAGCGTCTGAAAGAACTCTACGCCGACTCGACCGATCCCAAAGATAAGCCCATTCAGGACCTCTTATGGGACTACAGTGTGGAGGGGCGGATTGAAGAGCCCCGCGCCGAAGATGTCGTGGCTGAGATCAACGGCTATACGGTCGCTGATCGCAAGCCCGTCAGCACGTACACGGCGTTGAAAAGCGACGGCACAACTGCTTGCGGTTGCTGGCTCTACTCCGGGATCTATGCTGGCGGTAAGAATCATGCGGCCAGTCGCGAGATTGCGACCGATCCTGAGCACCTCAGGCATGGGTGGGGTTTTGCCTGGCCTGCCAATCGGCGCATTCTTTATAACCGCGCTTCAGCCGATCTCGAAGGCCGCCCGTGGTCGGATCGTAAGAAGCTCGTTTGGTGGGACGAGAATAAGAGGCGGTGGACCGGCAATGATGTCCCGGATTGCATTGCGGACCGCTCTCCCAGCTATCGGGTGGCTCCGGACGCCAAGGGTTTAGACACAATCTCGGGCGACGATCCGTTCATGATGCAGCCGGATGGAAAAGGCTGGCTATTTGCCCCAACCGGCTTGCTCGACGGGCCCATGCCCGTTCATTACGAGCCAGTGGAGTCACCCGTTCGCAATGCACTCTACGGACAGCAGTGTAACCCGGCTCGATTCGAGTATCCCCGTCGAGAGAACATCATGGCGCGGCCCTACGAAGATCCGCGTTATCCACATGTCTTAACAACCTATCGCCTGACCGAGCACCACACGTCGGGAGCGATGTCGCGATGGCTGTCGTGGCTTTCCGAGCTGCAGCCAGAAATGTTCTGTGAAGTTTCAGTCGAATTGGCTGAGGACGTTGGATTGAAGAATGGCGGATGGGCCACCATCTGCAGTGCTCGCGGAGAAATTGAAGCGCGTGTTCTGGTCACCGAACGAATGAAACCGCTCAGAATGGGCGGCCGCTACATTCACCAAATCGGGTTGCCGTATCACTGGGGCAACACGGGCCTTGTAAAAGGTGATTCGACGAATGAGTTGATGGCGTTTGGTGCTGACGTGAACGTAACGATCATGGAGTCGAAAGCAATTACTGGCAATATCCGGGCTGGGCGGCGCGACCGCAGCAAGCAGAAACCATACTTTCCGGATTTTGCTCCGGATGAGCAGCTTCGCGATTCGCCGCAAGCAGGCACGCTTCCAGTCGGCAAACACGGAGTTCATGCGCCACGCGCAAAGCAGGGAGATCAAACGTAAATGGCGACAGGCTTCTTTACAGACACTACTCTTTGCATCGGCTGCAAAGCGTGCGAGGTGGCGTGCAAGCAGTGGAACCAGTTGCCCGACGACGGCTATCACTTCAGCGGCATGTCGTACGACAACACGATGGCGCTCGGATCATCCACTTGGCGTCATGTCAGTTTTATCGAGCGGCCCGTACCGGTCAGTGGCACAGACTCCGGGTTCTCCTGGCTGATGTCGTCAGACGTTTGCAAACACTGCGCGCGCGCGGGCTGTCTCGAAAACTGCCCCACGGGCGCAATCATTCGAACCGAGTTTGATTCGGTATACGTGCAGCCTGATATTTGCAATGGATGCGGGTACTGTGTCTCCGGCTGCCCGTTCGGAGTGATCGACAAGAGTCCCGACGACGGACGCGCCTGGAAATGCACGCTTTGCTACGACCGGCAGAAAGACGGCATGCAGCCTGCTTGTGCCAAAGCGTGCCCGACGGCTTCGATCAAGTTCGGCGAAGTAGACGAGTTGCGTGAAGAAGCTAGAAAGCGCGTCGGGGAGCTACATGAGTCAGGAATAAAGGAGGCGTATCTTTACGGCGAGGACGCGGCTAGCCAGCCAGGGACCGGCGGACTGAACGCCTTTTTTCTACTGATCGATAAACCCGAAGTTTACAATTTGCCGCCCAATCCTGAAGTCCCGACTCACAAAGGAAATAAGAGCTGGATGGCAACCGGTATCGCAGCCCTGGGAGTGTCGCTGGTTGCGATCGCGTCTGTGATGCTCGGCGATTCTGGCAGTCACCGCTCATGACTGAGAAAAAAAATGTAAATGAGGAGTTGATCGATGACGGCCGTAACGTTAATCAGTCGTTAGGCACATTGTCGGGAGAAGCGGCGCATCAACGTCCGCTTGGATCGAGGCACGACGTAGCGCTTCATGCTCAGTCGTTCCCCTATGTGCCCAGCCGGCAATCAACGGTTAGTCCCAGTTATTACGGCCAGCCGATGTTGAAGCAGCCGACTTGGATCTGGTCGATTCCCACCTATTTTTACGTAGGTGGCGTGGCTGGTGTCAGTGCCGCCTTCGGAGCGGCGGCGCAAATCTTCGCACCTGATTCGATGCGCTCGCTCGTGACGCGTTCGCGCTGGATCGGTACGTTTGGGGGAGCAATGAGCGCAGGCTTGCTAATCCATGATTTGGGCCGCCCCGAACGCTTCTTTAATATGCTGCGCGTGTTCCGCCCCAGCTCGCCCATGAGCATGGGATCGTGGATTCTCTCCGTTTTCTCGACATGCGTGGGCGGAGCAGCAGCCCTGCCGTTCGGACCGCGCTTTATCCGGCCGCTGGCCTATCCGCTCGGATTGCTCGCGGGTGCGCTCGGCCTCGCGCTATCCGGTTACACGGGCGTTTTACTTTCTCAGACGGCGGTTCCCGTATGGCAAGTTTCCTATCGCACCATGCCCGTGATGTTTCTCGCTTCCGGCGCAGCAGCCTCGGCCGCATTTTTGGAATTTTTCAGTCTGAACAGACCCGAGACGAGGGCGGTCGAGCGCTTCGGTTTGATGGGGAAGGTGATCGAATTACTCGCCGCGATTATTTTGGAGCGGGATGCGAGCAGGATTGAGAGAGTAGGGGAGCCGCTGAAAACCGGACTGAGCGGCGTGCTGTGGCAAACGGCCAAAGCCCTGACGCTTGCAGGTATTTTGCTATCGCTTGCACCTGGAAAAAGCCGATCGAAGCGGGTGGTCTCGGGCGTGATCGGAACGGCTGCGAGCATCTGCTTACGGTTCGGAATTTTCTATGCCGGTAAAGTATCGGCGCGCGATCCGCGCGCCAGCTTCAAACAGCAAAGGCAATTACCGGTGGAGAATGTCCCTCGTATTCCGGAGGAACGCTAAAGTAATAACCTCTGTCAATTCGTTTCTTTAAGAGACCAAGGATCGGGCCTGTACGACCGGACGCAGCCAGCTGTGTGTATCGAGTGCGTGGCCATATTGAACGCCGACCAAGCTGCGGTAGAGTCTCTCCGAAAGAGGCCCAGGTGCTGTTAGCGGAAAACTTTCGCCACGCTCGGTTTTGAACGACGAAATTCCTGTGACAGTGGCGGCGGTCCCACAGGCGAATGCCTCCTTAATCGACCCGCTTCTTAGCTTACTCAGCAACTCAGCCGAGGTGTAGGCATATTGCCGGGTGGGAATGCCGGCATCGCTCGCGAGGCACAGAATGCTGTCCCGGACGACTCCCGGCAGGATCGTTTCATTGAGTGGAGGTGTGACTACCGTGCCATTCTCCACGAACATCATGTTCATGC
>JAABUQ010011778.1_pt1 | contig 11057 bp, 9 predicted proteins | sample 5560001 | NCBI WGS metagenome assembly JAABUQ01 (sample SAMN10711888, study PRJNA513371) | rock metagenome | isolation source: Antarctica rocks | place: Antarctica: Victoria Land, Finger Mt nord | collected 2015-12-18
AGAGGCGAGCTTGAGCACCAAGGCGATCAGTGCGTCGCGATCCAGGGCGGACAGGTCGGTTGCGTTCATAAAGACCAACGTAAGCGTGACGCTCAACCAGGGCAAGAGGGGCGCTAATCAGTTACCTTCAGGGCCTTGCACGTCGACGCGATACTGAACAAGATCGCCGCGGTCCTGCCGCCGCCCTCGCTCCCGGCGAAGAGCCAATTCTTCCGGCCGAGGGCGACCGGCTTCACGGCCCGCTCGCTGGCGTTGTTGTCGATCGACAGATATCCGGCCTCGGTGAATCGGTTCAACGCGGCCCAGTTCGACCGGGCATAGCCGATCGCCCCGCCGATCGGGCTCTTCGGCAGCACGAACCGGGCCTGCTCGTCCAGCCAGTCCCCGAGCCGCTCCAGCAGCGGGACGGATCGCTCGTGGCGCAGGGCCAGAAGCCCGGCCTCGTCGAGGCCCTTGCCCGCGGTCTCCACCGCGTAAAGCAGGCGGATTCGTGCCAGGGCCTCGTGGGCCCGCTCGGGGTCGCTCGTGCGGGCGTCGAAGAACTTGCGGCGCGCGTGGGCGAAGCACCCGACTTCCACCACGCCCCGGGAGCAGATCCGGTCATAGGCGCTGTACGCGTCGGCCTGGAGGTAGCCCTTGTAGTCGTCCAGGAACCGCTCCGGCCCGTCACGGGAGCGATCGGCCGTGTAGTCGTAGACGGCATACGGGTGCTCGCGATCGCCGAGGTAGACCCACAGCCGGGCGGTGCGGGCCCGATCCAGGCGACGGTCCAGCACCGGCACGGTGGTATCGTCCGTCTGGATCACCCGGGACTTGAGCACCTCCGCCTTCATCGCCTTCCAGATCGGCTCGAGCAGCCAGGCGGACTGGGCCATCCAGCCGCACAAGGTCTTACGCGACAGCTCGACCCCGTGCCGGCCGAAGATCCCCTCCTGTCTGTAGAGAGGGAGGTGGTCGGCGAACTTGCTCGTGATCACTTGGGCGAGCAGACCCGGCCCCGGCAAGCCCTTCTCGATCGGCTGGGGCGGCTTGGCGGCGACCGCGACGTGCCCCTGGCAGTGCCGGCACGCGACCTTGATCCTCACATGCTCGACGACGAACAGCGAGGCGGGCTGATAGTCGAGCTGCTCGCTGATCTCCTCGCCGATGGGGTTGCGCTCCTGACCGCATTCCGGGCAAGCTCGCTGCTCGGGTGGGATCTCGTGGACCCGACGCTCGCGGGGGAGGTCGGCCGGCAGCGGCTTGCGGCCGTGCCCCTTGGCCCGTGCCGTGGCTGACTGGGCCGGCGGCTCCGCGGGCGACCCGGGAGCCGGCTCGACGCCGGGATCGACCTCGGCCTGGTCGGCGAAGAGGAGCAACTGGCCGGGATCGACCCGCTCGGATCGCGGGCCGTACAACCGCCTCAGCAGGAGGTCCAGGCGGTGGCCGAGCTGCTCGACCTGCCGATGGGCGTCCCTCAGGCTCGCCGCCAGCTCGCGGATCATGCCGTGGCACGTGGCCAGGTCGTCGGGCAACGCGGCGCTCACCATGGACCTATTGTGACCCCAGGAGAGGTCTGGCGCAAGTCCATCGTCGCCTCGAATTGCCCGCGAGGGGTGCCGGCAACTCAGGATGTCGTCACGGCGGGTGGCCTGGCGTAGCGTGGCCGTCGCCGGGCCGATGACAGGTCGATGCCCTCCAGGATCATGGTCAGGTCGACGGCGCGGATCTCCGCGGCGTCGCCCTCGCAGGCGGGGAAGAGGAAGGTGCCGCGCTCCAGCCGGCGATACCAGAGGGCGAAGCCGTCGCCCGCCCAGTAGAGCACCTTGATCCGATCCCCCCTCCGATTCCGGAAGACGAACAGCGCGCCGGAGAACGGGTCCTGCCGGATGACCTCGGTCGCCATCCGCGCCAGCCCGTCGAACCCGCGCCTCATGTCTGCCGGGCTCGCGGCGAGGAAGATGCGGACGGAGGTGGGCCAGCTCAACATCGGGGCAGCTCCAGAGCATCGACCACGCGGCGGAGGACGTCGGGGTCGAACCCGGGGCCGACGGCGATCCGCCGCCCGCCCCCGAGGAGGACCTGGATCGGGGGGGGCGTCACCGGAAGCGGGGCATCGGGGGCCCGGTCGGCGGCGGTCTCGACGATCCGGACGGGCAGGAAGCGAACGACCTCTGGTGGGGTGGGCGTCCGCGGCTCGGGGCGGCCCTCGCGGCCTGCCGTCTCGCGGAGGGTTTCGATCGCCCTCCTGGCCCTGGGCTGGTGCAGCCACCATCGGAGGCTATGGTACGAGATGTCGTTCTCGCGGCAGAACTGGGGCTGGGTCAGGCCGCTCTGGCGGTAGCGGCGGATTATCCCGGCCCAGTAGACAGCCTTCTCGGAGGATCTGGCCATCACGTGGTCCCGAAGAGTGGACGAGGTGCGATGGCTCAATCATCGGGCCGAGGCGTCCGGGTTGGAAGTTGGGGTCCACCGGACGGACACGTACTTCGACGAGCCTTTTTACGTCGGCTTCCGCGTCGGCGGCTTCGAGCTGGGCCTGATCCCCGACGGCCGGCCCGGCGACACGGGCGGGCTGGCCTACTGGGGCGTCCCGGACGTCGCCGCCGAGGTCGACCGCCTCGTCGCCGACCTGGGCGCGACGGTCGCCGACCCCGTGGCCGACGTCGGCGGCGGGATCCGGGTCGCCGCCGTCCTCGACCCGTTCGGCAACCGGCTCGGGCTGATCGAGAACCCCCACTTCAACCCCCAGGACGTCCGGTAGGCCCGCCCATGAGCCGACCCCACCCGATCCCCCGCCGATTCCGCTACGACGCCTGGGCCAACCTTGAGGCCCTCCGGCCCCTCGAAGGGCCGGCGATCCCCCCGCCCGACCGTGCGGCGGCGATCCTCGCCCACATCGCCGCGACGCAATACCTCTGGATGAGGCGGATCGGCGTGGGGCTCGACGACGACACCGACCTGCCCGTCTGGCCGGCGCTCGCCGTGGAGGGGACGCGCGGCCACCTCGCGCGGCTCGCCTCGGCCTGGCCCGACCCTCTCGGCCGCCTCGTCCCGGGCCGGCTCGACGAGGCCGTCTCGTACGCGAACAGCCAGGGCCGGTCGTTCACGAGCGCCGTCGGCGACATTCTCGAGCACCTCCTGCTCCACGGCGCGTACCACCGGGGGCAGGTCGCCACCCTCCTCGGCCGGGCCGGCCTCGCCCCGGCCAACACCGACTTCATCCACTGGGTCCGGTCCGGCGAGCCGGGCCCGGCCTGAGCCCGTCGTCGCCGCCGTGGCCTCCGAAAGATTTCGGTTCCGTCGCGCCCGCGACATCAGTAGGATAGCAGTCATACCCCGTCCCCGGGCCCGGCTCGACGAAGGCCGCGGCCCGCGATCCCCCGGACCTCCCTCGCAACCCGTCGCGGAAAGAGAGCACGCCCCGATGCGCACCTCGCACCTCCCCGGCCCGAGGGCCGGGCTCGCCCTGGCGGCCGGCCTGCTGATCGCGGCCTTCGCCCCGACGGCGAGGGCCGACGACCGGCCGCTCGCCCGCTACATCCCGAAAGACGACCTGATCTTCTACGCCGAGTTCTCCGGCCTCGACGCCCACGCCGACGCCTGGAGGAAGACGTCGACCTATCGGATGCTCAACGAGACGACCGCCGGCGCGATGCTCCAGGACGTCGCCGTCCAGGCGCTCGACGCGATCATCGCCTCGGCGACCATCACCGCCGAGGGCGAGAAGGCCCCGATCGCCGAGAAGCCGACCGGCAAGGGCCTCTACGCGGTGGGCGAGCGGTTCGCCCGGTCGGGCTTCGCCGCCGGGCTGGTCGGCAAGATCGGCGTCGGGACGCCGCAGGTCGTGCTGGCCTACCGGAACGTGGGGGAGGGCGAGGTCGGCAAGGGATTCCGCCAGTTCCTCGACTTCGCGACGAAGTCGGGCGGCAAGGTCGAGATCGTCACCCGCGAGGACGGGCGGAAGGTTACCTTCCACAAGGCCGGCCCGGCCCAGGAGCCGCCGGTGGCCTTCTGGTTCGAAGGGGACGACCTGATCGTCGCGATCCCGGGGACCGAGGCGACCGTCGACGCGACCGTCGAGACGATCGCCGGCAAACGCCCGTCGGCCGTCGCCAACCCGGCCCGCGCCGAGCTCTCGCGGACGACGGCCGACGGCTTCGAGCCCGTCTTCATCTCGTTCGCCGACCTGACCGGCATCCCCCCCACGCCCCCCGCGCTCGGCCTCGCCGGCCTGAAGCGGATCGACTCGCGCTGGGGCTTCCAGGGCCCCGCGCTCGTGAGCATCACCCGGGTCGAGGCCCCCGCGCCCCGCAAGGGGCTACTCGCCCTGCTCGACCAGCCGACCTTCGAGAAGACCGACGTCCTGCCCGTCCCCGCCGGCCAGAAGGACTTCTCGATCGTCTCGGTCGACGGCGGCAAGGTGTTCGACCAGGCCGTCGCGATCGCCAAGGCGTTCGACCCCAACGCCGAGGCGGCGGTGAACCGGTACCTCGACATGGCCAGGGGGGTCCTCGGCGTCTCGGTCCGCGAGGAATTGCTCGGGCAGCTCGGCCCGAAGACGGCCTTCTACATCGAGCCCCAGCCGACGACGATCCAGCTCACCCCGTATCAGTCGTTCGGCGAGTGGGCCTTCCACCCGCCCAAGATCACGATGGTGGTCGAGGTCCGCGACGCGGCCCGGTTCGCCCGGACCCTCGACACCCTGATGGACGTCGCCAACCGGCAGATCGAGGCGCAGATGAAGGACCTCCCCAGGGAGCGGCTCATCGCCCTCCGCCCGCTCAAGGGTGGGGACAAGGGCTTCGTGCTCGACGTGCCGCTCGGGACCTTCCCGCTGCCGTCGGGCTTCCGGCCGACGCTGCTGCTCGGCAAGCGGTACCTGGCCGTCGCGATCTCGCCGAAGGCGGCGAGGAAGGCGCTGGCGTTCGAGTCGGCCCCCGCCGCCAAGACGCCCGAGGCGATCGCCGCCCTGCCGGCCAGACTGATGGCGCTGAACGTGAACGACCCGTCGGGCTACGTCCCCGAGGTCGTGGCCAACGTGCCGTTCTTCGTCCAGGCCCTCGCGATGATGGGCGCCGGCGACCCGGGCGGCCCCGCCGCCGTCGGCGGACTCCGGCTCCGGCTCGACCCCGACACCATCCCGGCGGCCGACGACCTGCGCAAGTACGTCTTCCCCGGCACGCTCTCGATCGCGGTGAATGACCGGGGGGTCGAGGTCGTCTCGCGCGACTCGGTCCCCTCGCTCAACCCGCTGGCCGCCGGGCCGGTCGGCGTGGCGCTGCTGCTCCCGGCCGTGCAGTCGGCGCGGACCGCGGCGCGTCGGGCGCAGTCGACGAACAACCTCAAGCAGATCATGCTCGCGATGTTCAACTTCGAATCGGTCAACGGCAACTTCCCCCCCGCCACGATCGCCGACGCCGAGGGCAAGCCGCTTCTGAGCTGGCGGGTCGCCGTCCTCCCCTACCTCGAACAGCAGGCCCTCTACAACGAGTTCCACCTCGACGAGGCGTGGGACAGCCCCCACAACAAGACGCTCATCGCCAGGATGCCCTCGGTCTACAAGTCGCCGAACGTCCAGCCGGCCGACCCGAACTCGACCTTCTACCAGGTCTTGACCGGCGGGGGGGCGCTCTTCGACTCGAAGGTCAAGGGGGTCAAGATCGCCGACATCACCGACGGCACGAGCAACACGATCGCCGTCGTCGAGGCGGGCACGGCCGTCCCCTGGACCAAGCCCGACGACGTCGTGTTCGACCCCGAGGGCAACCTCCCCAAGTTCGGCGGCCTCGGCTTCCCGGGCGGCTACAACGTCGGGTTGGCCGACGGGTCGGTCCGGTTCTTCAAGCTCTCGATCAAGCCGGAAACCCTCCGGGCCCTCATCACCCGCGCCGGCGGCGAGGTGATCTCGGCCGGCGATTATTGAGGCCAGGGCGGCATCCCCGGGGGCGAGTCCCGCCGCCCCCGGGATGCCTCGCCCGACGCCACGGACGGCGACGGGGCGATCGGACGAGGAATCGCCCGCGGATGCGTTCGAGGCTGTTGGCGCGGGGCCGCGCCCGTCTTACGATGCAGCGATGGGCGGCCGACGGCCGGGCCCCGGATGGCGACCCGCCCGGCGCATCGGGCCTCGACACGCACCCGCCGGACGCCGCGACGCCCCGATCGCGATTGAGGAACCCACCCGTGCAATCCACCCCGCGACACGCCCCGCCCGCCCGCCCCCGCGCGGTCGGCCTGGCCCTGGCCGTGGCCCTCGGCCTGGCGACGGCCGGCCGCTCGACCGGCCAGGCCACGGCCCCCGCGCCCGCCTCCGCCTCCGCCGGATCGCCGATCCCGCTGGCCGCCTACGTCCCCGGCGCGGAACTCTCCCTCTACTTCGAATACCAGGGGCTCGACGCCCACACCGACGCCTGGCGGAAGTCCGCCGCCTACAAGATCCTCAACGAGACCCCGACCGGGGCCATGCTCGAGGAGGTCTTCGTCCAGCTCGTCAACCAGACGGTCGTCAAGGGCTCGTCGCTGAAGATCAACGGCGCCGAGGCGGCCACGCTCGTGAAGCACATCGCCAGGAACGGCTTCGTCTTCGGCGTGAGCGGCAAGGCGGGACAGGGGAAGACGGCGGTGATCGTGCTCGCGGTCCGCGGCGTCTTCAAGAACAAGGAGACCCGGCCGGTCGTCGGCCGGCTGCTCGGCTCGATGACCAAGGCCAAGCCCAAGGTCGTCGACGTCGCCGGCCACAAGATCGTCGTCCAGAAGGGGGAGGGGACGAGCGCCGTCGCCTGGTGGGTCGAGGACTCCCGCAAGGAGGACCTCGTCTTCATCCCCCCCGCGCCCGGCGAGGCGATCGTCGTGAACGCCGCGACCGCGATCCTCGCCACCCTGGACGGACAGCAGCCGAGCGCGGTCGCCGACCCCACCCGCGCGGCCCTCGCGAAAGATGACGACGGCTTCGCCCCCGTCGGTTTCGGCTTCATCGACGTCGGCCAGCTCCCGCCGTTGCCGTCGAACCCGGCCTATGGCCTCCAGGGGATCAAGAAGCTGGACCTCCGGTGGGGCTTCCAGGACCGGGAGACCGTCTCGATCCTCCGGGTCTCCGCCCCGAAGCCCCGGGCCGGTGCGCTCGCCCTGATCGACCAGCCGACCTTCGACCGGTCGTCGCTGCCGCCGATCCCCGAGGGCGTCGACGGGTTCAACGTCTTCTCGATCGACACCAAGCAGTCGTTCGACGCCCTGTCCGAGCTGGCCAAGGCCGCGAGCCCGGGGCTCGGCGCGCAGATCGACGCGACGGCCGAGGCGGTGAAGGCCAAGACCCGGCTCCGCCTCAAGGAGGACATCCTCGGCCACCTCGGCCCGAAGGTCGCCGTGTACATCGCGCCGGCGTCGAAGTCGTCGGCGGGCGAGGCGGAGAAGCCCGCCGGGCCCAACCCGCTGGCCGCGATGCTCGGCGGCGCGACGATCCCGCGGGTCACGATGATCGCCGAGATCGACGACGAGAAGGCGTTCAGCCGCGTGCTCGAGGAGCTGATGATCGTCGCCAACCAGTCGCTCCGGACGGCGATCCCGATGCCGCCCGCGGGCGGCGGGGGCGAGGCCGGCCCGGGCCGGCCGGCGGCCAAGGGGGCCCGGTCGGCGGGCCCGGGCGTCGAGTTCAAGCTCGTCCCCGGCCCGAGCAAGATCTACATGCTCTCGCTGGCGAACGGGTCGCCCTTCGCCAGCATGCTGCCGGCCTACGTCCGGCCGACGATCCGGGTCGGCCCCAAGCACGTCGCGGTCTCGGTCTCCCCCGACTCGGCCCGGCAGGCGCTAGAGGTCAAGGGGGGCGGGGCGATGGCCGGCACGTTCGCGAGCACCGTCCAGGCCGCCCCGGCCAACCTGCTGTTCCTCGCCGTCGAGGACTCGAAGGCCACCCTCCCCGACGCGCTCGCCACCTTCCCCGGCAAGCTCCAGGCGACGATCAACGCGGCCGCGAAGGGGGCGGGTGCCGTCCCCGGAGCCAACGGGCCCGCCCCGGGCGCCCCCGCGGGGGGGGACTCCGGCGGCGGGATCGTCTTCAACGTCGACCCCGCGAAGATGCCGACGGCCTCGGCGATCCGGCCCTTGCTCTTCCCGGCCTCGGTCGCCGTCGCGGTCGACGGCGACGGGATCAAGATCGTCCAGCGGTCGGCGTTCCCCGACCTGGCGTCGATGGTCGCGGGGAACTCGGTCGGATCGATGCTGAACCGGGCGATGATGGGCCAGTCGCCGATGGGGATGCCCCCCGTGGGTGTCCCCCCGGGGGCCGCCGGCGGTCCCGCCGCGGCCGGCCCCGGCCCCGGCGGCGAGCCCGGCGAGCCCGAGCGGCCCGCCACCCGCGGCGGCAGGCCGGGGCCCGGCGGCCGGGCCGTCCGGCCCGACTGACCGGGCCACCGACGGACGGCCGGAATCGGCCGCAATCCCCGAAACGGCGGGCTGATGGGTTCCTTTCGGCCGGACCGGACCTACACTTCTCTCGGGCACTCCCGCGACGGCCCGGCATCACGGATTCTTCCCCCTCCCGGGGGTCCGGACCCCGGGGGCCGACCCTGACGAGACCCCGAGGGGCCTGACCCCGACGTGCGGCGCAGGGCCCGTGCCCCGGTCGACCCGACCGGGCCGGGACCGGTCGCGGCCCGATCGTCCGACGTCGCCTCGACCCGATTCGACATGACACGACACGACCGACGCGACGTCGAGACGCCCGTTTCCGATCGGAGGCGATTCGATGGATTTCGTCCATGAAGTGACGGCCCACCTCGAGAACAAGCCTGGCCGCCTGGCCAAGATCTGCTCGGCCCTGGCGCACGAGAAGGTGAACGTCCGGGCCCTGAGCGTCATGGACGCCAACGGCCGGAGCGTCCTCCGGTTCGTCACCGACGACCTGGAGCCGACCCGTCGCGTGCTCACGTCGCTCGGCACCGAGCACGCCCTCTCCGACGTCCTGGCCGTCGAGATGGACAACAAGCCCGGGGCGCTGGCGCGGATCATCGAGCGGCTCGCCGAGGAGCACATCAACGTCGAGTACGCCTACGGCTCGGGCACCTCGGCCGGGGGCAAGACGCTGGGCGTCTTCCACACGTCGAACCCGAAGCGGGCCCTCCAGGTCCTCCAGGAATCCGCCGGTCACCACGGCGAGGACCACAAGGACCAGGGCCGTCGCCCGCTCCATGCCCGCTGACGATCCGCCGGCCCGACGACGCGAGCCGGCACCCGGCCTCGACACCGGCGCGGGGATTCCCCCCGCGCCGTCGGTCGAGCGGGCCCGGCTCCACGTCGTCCTGTTCGAGCCCGAGATCGCGGGCAATACCGGCGCGGTCGGCCGGAGCTGCGTCGCCGCCGGCGCGGCGCTCTGGCTGGTCCGGCCGCTCGGGTTCGTCCTCGACCATCGGCGGATCCGGCGGGCGGGGCTCGACTACTGGCCCCACCTGCCGCTCCGCGTCGTCGACGGGCTCGACGAGGTCCTCGCCCACTTCGGCCCCGAGCGGACCTGGTGGTTCAGCACCCGGGGCTCCCGGCGCTATACCGACGCCCGGTTCCACCCGGGGGACGCCCTGATCTTCGGCCCCGAGAGCCGCGGACTCCCCGCCGGACCGCTGGCCGAGGCCGCCGCCGTCGATCGCGCCCTGCGGATCCCGATCCGCCCCGAGGCCCGCAGCCTCAACATCGCCAACGCCGCCTCGGTCGCGCTGTTCGAAGCCGTCCGGCAGCTCGGCGCCGATCCCTGATCCGCGCCGCGCCACCGACACTCGTCCCGATGGACGAAAAAGGCCGCCCCGGCGATGGTCTCGCCGGGGCGGCCTCGATTCTGGGGGCGATCCCCACGACCCGGGGACGATCAGAGCCCGCTGAGGTCGGCGGCCAGGACGCGGACGCCCTGCTTGAGGCCGAGGCCCTCGACGGCCTCGGCGGAGGCCGGGACGGTCAGGCTCTTCCGCGGCGAGAGGCAGATGCCCGCGAGCATCTTCGCGGCGTCCGACGACTTGTCGCCTGCGCCCGAGAGGCTCAGGCCGTTGAGGATCAGCGGCGAGTAGTTGTCGATCCGGACGGTGTAGGTGTCCTTGCCCTTGACCTTCTTGCCCTTGATCAGCTTGACGTCGACCAGCCGGCCGAGGACGCCCGCGGCGACCGAGTCGGCGAGGGCGAGGGCGTCGGGCTTGCCGTCCTTGAGGGCGATCGTCGCGTCGAACTTGCCGCCGTCGACCCAGGCCTGGCCGCGGTCGTTCGAGGCCCGGACGACGACCTTCGCCGTCTCGCCCGCGACCTCGATCGTGCAGGCGACCGCCGGGCCCTGCGGACGCGAGGGGACGCCCGACTCGACCTTCAGGCCGAGCATCGAGTTGCCCTTGAACAGGCCGGCGATCTCCGCCGCCAGCGCCGGGCTCCCCTTGACCTCGAGGTAGATCCGCCCCGACTCCCCCTCGGCCGGGGCGTCGAGGGTCGTCACGAACTGGCGGGCCAGCGTGACCTCGTGGGCGTTCGCCCAGCCGCGGGAGGCCTGGGCGATCGTGGCCCAGTCCCGGCCGGCGGAGATGTTCCAGAGGACGAGCTGCGAGATCGTCGTCGGGGCCTTGTCCTCGGCCAGCCGCTTCAGCGCGGCCCGGGTCCGGGGGTCCAACTTGAATTCCTGACCATCGGGAAGAGTGAAGAAATTCCCTTTCTCATCGCCCAGCTCCAGCTTCTCGCCCTTGGACGGGAAGGTGACCTTTGCCTCCGGATTCGGGCCGGTCAGGCTCACCAGCCGGGTCGGCAGGCTGCGGGTCTGATTCGGCTGGAGGATCGCGTGGGGGTTGCCGGTGGGCGGGACGGAACGCATCCCGCCCATGCCGCCGCCCATCCCGCCCATGCCGCCGCCCATCCCGCCCATGCCGCCGCCGCCCATGCCGCCCATCATCATCCCGCTCATGAGCGAGGAGAAGTTCCAGCTATCGCGGTCGCCGACGAGCTGCATGATCAGCCGGCCGAGCATCATCATGCCCATCGAGGCGGGCATGGTGCCACCACCACCCATCATGCCACCGCCGCCCATGCCGCCACCCATCCCGCCGCCCATGCCGCCACCC
>JAABUQ010011779.1_pt1 | contig 11057 bp, 9 predicted proteins | sample 5560001 | NCBI WGS metagenome assembly JAABUQ01 (sample SAMN10711888, study PRJNA513371) | rock metagenome | isolation source: Antarctica rocks | place: Antarctica: Victoria Land, Finger Mt nord | collected 2015-12-18
GCTGAAGGCGATCGTGGGGGAGCCGACGGACCCAACCGCAGTGTTGGCCGACGGCGAGGCCGCTGTCGCCGGCGCCTTGCTGCTCGACGGCGCGATGCCGGTGGACGAGATCAAGTCGCGGCTGGAGTTGCCGGACCTGCCGGCCGAGGGCAGCTACCATACCCTTGCCGGCCTGTTGCTGGCGCTGTTGCGGCGGCTGCCGACCACCGGCGACCGAATCGTTTTTGCCGGCTGGCGGTTCGAGGTGGTGGAGATGGATGGCCGCCGGGTCTCCCGCGTGAGCGCGCAGCCGGAGCCGGCGGCCGAGGCGTAGCTAGTAAAAGCGGCCTTGGCCAAACAGCAGGAACAAGGCCAGCAACAGGAGGACCAGCCCCAGCCCGCCGCCATAGCCGCGCCCGCCATAGTAGCCGCGGTTGTAGCCGTAGAACCCTCCGCCGCCGAACAGCACGACGAGGACGACAACAATAACGATCAGGCTCATGGGCTGGTCCCTTCCCGGTTCCCGCAGAGGTCGTTGCGTTGCCTAACGTCCAGGCCCCTTTGCGGTTCCGGCTACCAGGGCGGAGCCGGCCCTAAGCCGCTTTCGCCTCGCCCTTCGTCCCACCTTTCGCCTCCCGGCGCCGGGCGTGCAGGATGAACTCGGTGTAGCCATTCGGCTGCTCGCGGCCCTTGAACACCAGGTCGCACGCCGCCTGGAACGCCGGGCCGTCGAGGTTGCCCGCCATCGGGCGGTAGCCGGGGTCGCCGGCGTTCTGCCGGTCCACCACGCCCGCCATGCGCCGCATGGTCTCGCGCACCTGATCCTCCGTCACCACGCCGTGGTGCAGCCAGTTGGCGATGTGCTGGCTTGAGATGCGCAGGGTCGCGCGGTCCTCCATCAGCCCGACATCGTGAACATCCGGCACCTTGGAGCAGCCGACGCCCTGGTCGATCCAGCGCACGACATACCCCAAAATGCCCTGGACGTTGTTGTCCAGCTCCTGCTGCACGTCGTCCGGCGCCCAGTTCGGCCGGTCGGCCACGGGGATGGTCAGCAACTCCGACAGCGTGCCGCGCGGGTGCCCGGCCAGCTCCGCCTGCCGGGCCGCCACGTCGACCTGGTGGTAGTGCAGGGCATGCAGGGTGGCGGCGGTGGGGGAGGGCACCCACGCCGTGTTGGCGCCGGCGCGCGGGTGGCCGATCTTCTGCTCCAGCATCTCCGCCATGCGGTCGGGCGCCGCCCACATGCCCTTGCCGATCTGCGCCCGGCCGCGCAGCCCGCACGCCAGGCCGATGTCGACGTTGCGGTCCTCGTACGCCTTGATCCAGGCGGTGCCCTTCATCTCGTTCTTGCGTATCATGGCGCCCGCCTCCATCGACGTGTGCATCTCGTCGCCGGTGCGGTCGAGGAACCCCGTGTTGATGAACACCACCCGGTCCTTTGCCGCGTGGATGCTGGCGGCGAGGTTGGCGCTGGTGCGGCGTTCCTCGTCCATGATGCCCATCTTCAGCGTGTTCGGCGCCAATCCGAGCACCGTCTCGACACGGGTGAAGATTTCGGCGGCGAAGGCGACCTCATCGGGCCCGTGCATCTTCGGCTTCACGATGTAGACCGACCCCGCGCGGCTGTTGCGGACCGGGCCGGTGGCGCGCAGGTCGTGCATCGCGATCATCGCGGTGACGGCCGCGTCGAGCATGCCCTCGGGCACCTCGTTGCCGTCGGCGTCCAGCACGGCATCGGTGTACATGTGGTGGCCGACGTTGCGGATCAGCATGGTGCTGCGGCCCGGCACCACCAGGGCGCTGCCGTCCGGCGCGGCGTACTCGCGGTCCGGGTTCAGCCGGCGCACGATCTGCTTGCCGTCCTTCACCAGGGACGCCGACAGCGTGCCCTGCATCAGGCCGAGCCAGTTGCGGTAGACCTCGACCTTGTCGGCCGCGTCGACGGCGGCGACGCTGTCCTCGCAGTCCTGGATCGTGGTGATGGCGGACTCGAGCAGCACGTCGGCGACGCCGGCCGGGTCGTCCTTGCCGATTGGGTGGCCGCGGTCGATGCGGATTTCGAGGTAGAGGCCGTTGTTGCGCAGCAGGATAGCGCTGGGCGCTGCCGGGTTGCCGCGGTAGCCCACGAACTTGCTGGGCGTTTTCAGCCCGGTTGTCCCGCTCCCGGTCGAGACCGACAACGCGCCGTCCTTGACAGCGTAGCCCATCGCGTCCGCATGAGAGTCTTCGGCGAGCGGGACGGCAAGGTCCAGCACCGCGCGAGCCCGCTTCACCACCGCGGCGCCGCGGACTTTGTTGAAGCCGTGGCCGCGCTCCGCCCCGTCCGTCTCTGGCAGCGCGTCCGTGCCATAGAGCGCGTCGTACAGGCTGCCCCAGCGCGCGTTGGCCGCGTTCAGCGCATAGCGGGCGTTCATGACGGGCACCACGAGCTGCGGACCGGCCATGCCGGCGATCTCCGCGTCGACGTTGGTTGTGCCGACCTCGAACGGCGCCGGCTCCGGCAGCAGGTAACCGATGCCGCGCAGGAAATCCTGGTAGGCCGCGTCGTCGTGCGGCTTGCCTGCTTGCGACAGGTGCCACTCGTCGATCTGGCCCTGCAACTCGTCGCGCCGGGCGAGCAACTCGGCGTTGCGCGGCGCCAGGTCGCGCACCAGGGCCGCGAAGCCGGTCCAGAAGGCACCGGCGTCGATGCCGGTGCCGGGCAGGGCCTCGGCGATGAAGTCATGCAGCTCACGCGCAACCCGCAGGCCGGCGGCGTCGGTTCGGTCCATCCACTATCCCCTTGTGATCCCGTCTTATTGGCGCAAGCGCACGGGGAGTCGAGGGGTTGCGTCCAGACTTGGCACCCCCAGCCTTGGCACGCCATTGTGCAGCGGCTGCCCACAATGCCACCCTGGCCGCCAACGGCGCTGCTGTTCGTGAACCCAGCGCATGTCGTTGCACAAACAGCACGGACGGATGCCTAGGGTCTAGGCCGGGACAGCTAGAGCAACTGCAAGACAGCGCTATGTAAGAGTAACAGCGTCGATCAATATAATGAGAGGCTTCCACTGGTATTTAACGCCTTCGGACTAGGCATTTTGATCTGTTTTGTTTGATTTCTTGTCGGCCCACTGTTGCGGTGGAGGCTGGGGCTCAGTGCCGCAGCGTCCGTAATGACAAGGGGGGCGAAGATCATGCGGTTCTTTAAACGCTTTGGATGGCTTGCCTGCACAGCCGCCTTCGTCGGCTGCATCTCACCAGTAGGCGCTCACGCGGAGGACTGGCTGACATTCGGCAAGACTGCGCAGCGCCAAGGCTACAACGGGCAAGAGTTCGTCCTGAACGGGCAAACCGTCCCTGGGCTGCATCAACTCTGGCAGTTCCCGATGCACGGCCCCATCCTGACCCAGCCGCTGCTCGCCAGCGGCATCCCGCTCGACGACGGCACGGGGACCGGCGGCACGGTGCCGTTCGACCTGGTCTACGTCGCCGACGTGACCGGCCTCGCCGCCGCCTTCGACGCCGGCGGCAACGGGATGGTGTGGTCGACCCAGTTGCCGGCGCCGCAGACGTCATGCGGCGGCATGCCGCTCGGGGCAAGCGGCGTCATGGGCACCCCGGTGATCGACAAGGCGCTCAACCGCATGTGGCTGGTGCCCGGCGACGGCACCCTATGGGCGCTCGCCCTGGACACCGGCAACGTGCTCCCCGGCTACCCCGTGCAGATCGTCGACCAGGGCACCCCGAACGGCGACACGTTCGACTTCGGCGCGCTGACCTATGTCAACGGATCGGTCTACGTGCCCACCGCCGGCCTGTGCGACCTGCCGCCCTACCACGGCCAGCTCATCAAGGTCTTGGTCGGCACCAACGGGACCGACACGCCGCAGGTCGCCGCGCGCTGGTTTCCAACCGGCGCGGCCGGGCCGGACGGCGGCGGCATCTGGGGCTTCGGCGGCGCGTCGGTCGAAGCGGACGGCTCGGCCGTGTACGCCGCAACCGGCAACTCCCTGGTGACGCCGGAGAACGGCGGCTACGCGGACCAAGTGGTGAAGCTGGACCCCAACTTGCGGTTGCTGGCGGCCAACGCGCCCAACCTGGCCGGCATCGACACCGATTTCGGCGCAACGCCCGTGCTCTACCAGCCGGCGAACTGCCCGCCGCAGATGGCGGCAATGAACAAGACGGGCGAGCTGTTCATCTACAACCGGGACACTGCCGCCCTCGCGGCCGGGCCGGTGCAGCGCATCGCGGTCACGCAAGGCGTCGCGCCGAACGGCGACTTCATCGGCTTGCCCGCTTTTGATCCGGTGTCGCAGCAGCTCTACTTGGGCAACCCAAAGGACGACGCCTCAGGAACCTACCAGCATGGGCTGATCGCCTTTGGAGTGGCGAACGACTGCACGTTGTCGCTGCTGTGGCAGCAGACGGTTGGGCTGAACGCCACTCCGGGGTCGGACAACCCGATGATCCCGCCGGTGGTGGCCAACGGCGTGGTCTACTATGCGACCGGCGGCGCAAGCTCGGTGTTCGCCTATGACTCCGCCGGCAACTACCTGTGGGACAGTGGGCAGCAGCTCAACGGCGGCGTGTACATATCCCCCACGGTCGTCAACGGCCTGTTGTTCGCCGCCGACAACAGCGGCAACCTCACCGCATTCGGCCCGTAACCCCACGCCCCGCCTCGCAAGATGAGTTTTGACCAGCGTTCCAGCGCCATGCGCGGCGCTGGGCACGTTGCCTGGCCCGCCTTTGGGCTGGCTGCGGCCGGCTTGATCGGGGCAATCGCGCTTGGGGTTGGAAGCGTGGCCGGGGAGGACGGAAGCGGCGGGGCCGCCGTGCCGAACCCTCCCCCTCCAACATCCATTGCGGCGCGGGCCTTGGGTGGCGGGAACGCTGCTTTGGCAGGTACAGCCGACATCCTGGCCCGGCCCTTGTTCAGTTCAAACCGGCGGCCACCGGCCAAGGTCGCCGGCCCTTTCGTAGACCCGGCCAAGCCGATGCCGCGGCTGACTGGCGTGGTGGTGAGTCCTGTCGGGAGATTTGCCCTGTTCGCCAACGCCGACGGCGGCCGGCCGCTCGTGATGAGTGAGGGCGACCACCTCGGCGCCGCCGTCATCGAGGCGATCGTGGCCGGCGAGGTGACGGTGCGCGGGCCGGAAGGCGCCGTTGTGCTGCGTTCCACCTTTGACGAGAACGCCGCTCCCGCGAAGCCGGCCGTGCCTGTTGTCCCGTCAACTCCAGTGGCGCCGCGGCTTCCCATGCCGTTCCGCACCTCGTCGCGAGCAGTCCGCACCAACTGAGCACCGACGTGCGTTGTCGGCCTGGGCAGACGCTAGTCTATGATGTCGGCACACGCATCCGTCGGCGCTGCCGCGACGTGGCCCACGACCGGCACGATCTTCAGCGCCGCCGAGGCCACGCGGCAGGGCGCCGCCGCCAACCCGCAGCCGGACAGGATCAACAGGGATAGTAGCATGATGGCGCGTGTCATAGCCCGCTCCTAAGCTTCTAATTCCTCACGCAACAACTCTAAACCGAGCCAGCGCTCCTCGGTTTCCGCAAGAACGGCCTGCGCATGGGCCAGCGCCTCGGTGGCGGCGCGGAAGGCGGCTGGGTCACGGCGATACAAATCGGGATCGGCGAGCCGCTTTTGCAGGTGCGCGATCTCTGTTTCTGTCGCCGCGATCCGCTTGGGCAGCGTTTCCAGCGCGTGTTTGTCCTTGAACGTCATCTTGCGGCTGGTAGGCGACCGGGACAGCGACTTCGGGCCGCTGCTGCGCGCCCGCTCCGGGGCTGCCGCCTCCGGCTGGCCACGCTGCGCCAGCATGTCGCTGTAGCCGCCGGCGTACTCGACCCAGCGCCCGGCGCCCTCGGCCGCCAGGGTGCTCGTCACCACGCGGTCGAGGAAATCGCGGTCGTGGCTGACCAACAGGACGGTGCCGGGATACTCCGACAGCATCTCCTGCAGCAGGTCGAGCGTTTCCAGGTCCAGGTCGTTGGTCGGCTCGTCCAGCACCAGAAGGTTGGAGGGCCGGGCCATGGCGCAGGCCAGCATCAGCCGCCCGCGCTCGCCGCCCGACAGCACGCCGACCGGGGTGCGGGCCTGCTCCGGCTTGAACAGGAAGTCCTTCATGTAGCCGATCACGTGCCGGCGCTCCCCGGCCACGACCACGGTATCCCCGCCGCCAGCCGTCAGCGTGTCCGACAGCGTCGCGTCCGGGTCGAGGCTGGCGCGCTGCTGGTCGAGCGTCACCTCGGCCAGGTTGGTGCCCAGCTTGACCTCGCCGCTGTCCGGCTGGTCCACGCCGGTCAGCAGTTTTAAGAGTGTCGTCTTGCCGGACCCGTTGGGGCCGACGATGCCCAGCCGGTCGCCGCGCAGCACCCGCAGCGTCAGGTCCCGCACGACCGGGGTGCCGTCGAACGCCTTGCTGACGTGCTCGGCGACGGAGACCAGCTTGCCCGACAGGTCCGCCTCGGTCGCGACCAGGCGCAGCGCGTTGTCGCCGCCGCCCATTTCCCGCCGCTTCTGCCGCAGCGCGCCCAGTTCGCCCAGCCGCCGCACGTTGCGCTTGCGCCGGGCGGTGACGCCGTAGCGCAGCCAGTCCTCCTCGCGGGCGATCTGCCGGCCCAGCTTGTGCTGGTCGCGCTCGGCCTGATCCTCCACCTCGTCGCGCCAGGCCTCGAAATGGGCGAAGCCGCGGTCGATGCGCCGGGTAATGCCGCCATCGAGCCAGACGATGCTGCGGGACAGCTTCTCCAGCATGCGCCGGTCATGGCTGATCAGCACCAGCCCGGCGCGTAGGCTGGCCAACTCCTGCTCCAGCCACTCGATGGCCGGCAGGTCCAGATGGTTGGTCGGCTCGTCGAGCAGCAGCAGGTCCGGGGAGGGCGCCAAGGTGCGGGCCAAGGCGCAGCGCCGCTTCTCGCCGCCCGAGAGGTGGGTCGGGTCCTCCTCGCCGGTCATGCCGAGCTGGTCGAGCAGGCTGCGCGCCCGGTGCAGGTCGTCGCCCGGCCCCATGCCGGCCTCCACGTAGTCGAGCGTGGTGGCGAACCCCGAAAGGTCCGGCTCCTGCGGCAGGTAGCGCACGGTGGTACCGGGCTGCAGGAACCGCGTGCCGCCGTCTGATTGCAGCAGCCCGGCCGCGACCTTCAACAAGGTGGACTTGCCGGACCCGTTGCGCCCGACCAGGCAGATGCGCTCGCCCGCGCCCACGCCGAGTTCGGCGCCGTTCAGCAGCGGCGCGGTGCCGAGCGCCAGGCGGATGTTCTGCAACAAGAGCAACGGTGGGGCCATGTCCAGGGTATGGGCGGCCCCCCCGTCCTGTGCAACCCGGCGCTTGTATGGCAAGGGATGCGCCGGGATCATAAGGGAACCGGAATGCGCGCGTCAGCCTTGCTCAGCCTAGCCGCAGCCGTGTTGCTCGCCGCCTCGCCGGCGCGTGCGGCGGAGGCGCTGCGGATCGGCCTGCTGCACACCCTCTCTCCGGCGCCGCTGTACGTCGCCATGGAACGCGGCTACTTCCGCGACGAGGGCCTGGACGCCAGCTTTCGCTTTTTTGAATCAGCGCAGCCCATCGCCGCGGCGGCGGTGTCGGGCGACATCGACGTGGGCGTCACCGCGTTGACCGGCGGGTTTTTCAGCCTGGCCGGGCGCGGCACGCTGAAAGTGATCGGCGGCGCGCTGCACGAGCAGCGGGGCTACGAGGGGACGGCAATCCTGGCGTCGCGTAAGGCGTACGACGCTGGGCTCACGTCGCTGGCGCGGCTGGGCGGGCACAGTTTCGGCATCACGCAGTTCGGCTCGTCGTTCCACTACATGGTCGGGCGCATCGCTGAGCACGAGGGGTTCGACCTGAAAAGCTTGACGCTGCGGCCGTTGCAGCAGGTCGGCAACATGGTCGCCGCCGTGCGCACCGGGCAGGTGGACGCGACCATGGCGATCGCCTCGATGGCGAACCCGCTGCAAGGGTCGGGGGAGGCGCGCATCATCGGCTGGGCCGGCGATGTCGTGCCGTACCAGATCACCGCCGTCTTCGCGCCGAGCCGGACGTTGACGGAGCGGCCCGACGCCCTGCACCGCTTCGCCCGCGCCTACCAGCGCGGCGTGGCCGACTACCGGGACGCCTTCCTGCGGCTGGACGCCGCGGGCAAGCCGGTCCGCGACGAGAAGGCCAGGGCGCTGATCCCGCTGCTGCAAAAATACGTCTATGCCGGCGATCCCGAGGGCGCCCAGAAGATCAGCGAGGGTGTCGGCTACTACGACGAGGGCGGGCGGCTCGATGTGCAGGACGTGGCGGCGCAGCTCCGCTGGTTCACCGAGCAGGGGTTGGTCAAAGGGCATATCGACCCCGCCGACGTGATCGACACCCGGTTCATCGGCGCCCTGCCGCCGGCATGAGCGGATCGAGCGTGCGGCTGAGCGTCCGCGGCGTCAGCCACCGCTACGACGCGCTTCCGGTGCTGGAGGGCATCGACCTGGTGGCCGACGCTGGCCGCGTGCTGGTGCTGATCGGCCCGTCGGGCTGCGGCAAGAGCACGCTGCTCGGCATCATAGGCGGCCTGATCGTGCCGACGGCCGGCACGGTGCAGATGGACGGGCACGTGGCGGAGGACTGCCTGAACCCGCTCACCCCCGTGTTCCAGGATTTTGCCCTGCTGCCCTGGCGCAGCGTGGCGGGGAACGTGTCGCTGGTGCTGGAGGGGCGGCTGCCCCGGCGCGAGCGGGAGGCGCGGGTGGCGGAGGCGCTGGCGCTCACTGGCCTGGCCGATTTCGCCGGCGCATGGCCGCGGCAGCTTTCGGGCGGCATGCGGCAGCGGGTCGGCATCGCCCGCGCGCTGGCGGTGCGGCCCGCGTGCCTGCTGATGGACGAGCCGCTCTCGGCGCTGGACGCGCAAACACGGGCGCTGCTGCTGGACGAGTTCTCCGCAATCATCGAGCGCGCGGGCACGACGACGGTCTATGTGACGCACAACCTGAACGAGGCCGTGCGGCTGGGGCACCGGGTCGCCGTGCTGTCCCGCCGGCCGGGCCGGGTGCGCGCCATTACGGAGATAAACCGGCCGATCAGTGGCCGCAGCATAGCCGATCCCAGCCTCGCCGCCATTGAGCAGGAGCTGTGGGCCATGATCCGCGACGACGCCGCCGCGGCCGAGCGGGAGCGGGTCAGTGCATAGGGTTGTTGAGCCTAAGGTTATCGGGCCTAGGCCTATTGGGCGCGACCTTGTTGGCCCGGTGCCGTTCCGCGCCCGCGGTTTCGCGCCGCGCGCCGTGCCCGGCGCTGCCGCGGCCACCCTGTTGGGCATCGTGGCGCTTTGGCAGGCGGGCGCCAGCGCCGGGGTGATCCCGACGCTGTTCCTGCCGCCGCCTGTCAACATCGTCCGCGCGCTGTATCAGCTCGCGGCCAGCGGCGAGCTTTGGCTGCACCTCGGCGCGTCGTTGCAGCGGCTGGCGATCGGCTGGACCGTGGGAACCCTTTGCGGCATCGCGCTCGGCTTCGCGGTGGGCCTGTCGAGCTGGCTGCGCAGCCCCGGCATGGCGGTCGTGTCGGCGCTGTTCCCCATCCCCAAGATCGCGCTGGTGCCGCTGTTCATCATCTGGTTCGGCATCGGCGAGGGCTCGAAGGTCGCGACCCTGGCCTTTGGCGTGTTCTTCCCGACCGTGATCAACACCGCTGCCGGCGTCGACGCCGTGAGCCGCAACCTGGTGCGCATGGGCCAGGCGTTCGGGCTGTCGAACGCCGCCATCCTGCGCAAGATCATCCTGCCCGGCGCGCTGCCCGCCATCCTGAGCGGCTTCCGCGTCACGACGAGCATCGCCATCATTTTGCTGGTCGCCGCCGAGATGATCGGGGCCGACCGCGGCATCGGCGCCTTCGTTTTGCAGGCCGGCAACCTGTACGACACCGACAACCTGCTGGCCGGCATCGTCGTGCTGTCGCTGCTCGGGCTGCTGGTGGCCTGGGTGCTGGGCCGGCTGGAGCGGGCGCTGCTGGGCTGGCGCTAGGCGTTGGTCCCACGAATGGCTTCGCACACTGCGCGCGTCACCTCGGCCGTCGTCGCTTTGCCGCCAAGGTCGGGCGTCATGATGCCAGCCGCGCAGACCTGCTCCACCGCGCGCATCAACACGGCGGCAGCCGGCGCCTCGCCCAAGTGCTCCAGCATCATCGACGCCGTCCAAAACGTCGCGACCGGGTTGGCGATGCCCTTGCCGGTGATGTCGAAGGCGCTGCCGTGGATCGGCTCGAACATGCTGGGGTAGCGGCGCTCCGGGTCCACGTTGCCCGTGGGCGCGATGCCGAGCGACCCGGCCAGCGCCGCCGCCAGGTCGGACAGGATGTCGGCGTGCAGGTTGGTCGCCACCACCGTGTCGAGGCTGCCGGGCTTGCGCACCATGCGGGTGGTCATGGCGTCCACCAGCTCCTTGTCCCAGGTCACGTCCGGGTAGTCCGCCGCCACCAAGGCGGCGATCTCATCCCAGAACACCATGCCGTGCCGCTGGGCGTTCGATTTCGTGACCACCGTCAGCAGCTTGCGCGGACGCTTCCGCGCGGCGTCGAAGGCATAGCGCATGATTCGCTCGACGCCGCGCCGGGTGAAGATGGCGGTCTCGGTCGCGACCTCCTCCGGGTGGCCGCGGTGGGCGCGACCGCCGTGGCCGGCGTATTCGCCCTCGCTGTTCTCGCGCACGATCAGCCAGTCGAGGTCGCCGGGGCCGACGCCGCGCAATGGGCTGGTGACGCCGGGCAGGATGCGGGTGGGCCGGACGTTGGCGTACTGGTCGAAGCCCTGGCAGATTGGCAGGCGCAGGCCCCAGAGCGTCACGTGGTCCGGGATGTCGGGCGCCCCGACCGCGCCGAACAGGATCGCGTCCGCGCCCCGAAGCTGTTCCAGCCCGTCCGCCGGCATCAGCGCGCCGGTGCGGCGGTAGCGGTCGGACCCCCAGTCGAGATGGTTCACCCGCAGTTCGAACCCGCCGTCCCGGCTGGCCAGGGCGTCCAGCGCCTCCAGCCCGGCGGCAACGACCTCCGGCCCGATGCCGTCGGCGGGGATGGAGGCGATCTGGTATTGGCGCATGGTTTGCACAGCCTGCT
>JAABUQ010011780.1_pt1 | contig 11056 bp, 15 predicted proteins | sample 5560001 | NCBI WGS metagenome assembly JAABUQ01 (sample SAMN10711888, study PRJNA513371) | rock metagenome | isolation source: Antarctica rocks | place: Antarctica: Victoria Land, Finger Mt nord | collected 2015-12-18
CGGTCTTTCTTGAAAGGGTTGATGCTGCTGCGGCGCCTTTCCGGCTGGGGATGATGTGGTGCGGGGTTCGTGGTGGGGGAGCTGATTGAGGTTGTGGTGCCGACTGCGGGGGCGGTGGGGGTTGTGGGGGTGGAGGTGGTGAGGGAAGGGGAGGGTTTGGGTTCTGGGGAGGAGGGGGAGGGGGGGGATTTGCTGCCGAAACACATTTCTGGTTGTGAGGGGGTAGGGATGGGTTGGAGTTGATGATACTTGGAGGGTGATGGTTGAGCGGTGTTGGGAGAGGAGTTGAGAGGTTGGGTTTTGTGGCTAGAGGTGGTTGGGTGCAGTGATATTTGTATTTCCTATGTTAATAAATGTAAAATTAACAGTGTTTCTCCCAAAAGGCAGAAAGTATGAAGAGCATACAGTGCGACAGCTTCTCTTTTACCTTTCAGGCCATGGCTTTTAAGTCTGCTGACCCCAGAGCACACGTGACGAGCAAGGAATGTGAAATGCGGCAAGCGAAGAGATGATGATTACGCGATCAAGAAGGAAGAAACATCAAACAAGAGCCAAATAGAGCGACGCAGCAGGTGTACTAAAAGGCTAGTGAAGGTAAATGGGCGTGGTCCAGATGACTTGATTGAGAGACGATAAGGGGAAAGTGGTGTGAGGATGATGCGGGGAAGGAAAGGCTTGGCAAACATTTGAAAGAGGCTAGGCTGGAAATAGGAGATTGCCCGTTAGTACCTTACCTTATGTTTGACGTTTGACAGAGGTTGGTACTTTTTCTCATGCAATTGTGCTGCATTCTCATCTTCAATGCCTTGCGTCTTGAATTCGTCGATACCTGAATTGACGCACTGATGATGATTGATTATTGATTATTATGCTCGTGATATCGCAATCCAGAAAACCCCATGCCCAAGACACCCCCTCGATTGATCGCCAGGACCCAGGTAACATCAAATACGCAAATTGTCAAAGAGATTCAAAAGCAAGCAGTAAAGCAAACCTTCCAACGCCTTCGCCCCTTTCCATCTCATCCCCCAGCGCCCTGCCCGGTATCCCCATCCATTACTGTCTTCTGTCGCCAGCGCCACCTTTCATCATGATCGCTTCTTCCTACTCCAGTCGCTCTTCCTCTTCTTCCCAAACGCTTCTGTCTTCTTTCTCTTCCTATCCCGTTTCTTCTGCTCGGCCTTTTTCTTCTGGTCATCCTGTACCTCCAGCATCCTCTCCCTGGCGTGCGCCTCTTCTCCCAAGTTCACCGGGCACCAATGCCACTCGTTCCTTGCACCCTCTTTCTTCCGATATCGCATCCCCTGGGTGAAAAAGTTGTCCTCACGCCCGCTCTCATCCGCCTTGAATGGCATGTCATCGTTGTAGTAATTCCCTTCGTGAGCCTCGTCGTAATCATCCCGTAGATTCTCAAATCCATCTACACCGTCCTCATCGTCTATACGCTCATTGTACTTTTGTTCGTCGTTGTTATTTGAGTTGTCTGCCTCGGTGGGGATAGGCACAAGAGGAGCCGCTGCCTGTGCGATCCCAGCAGCATCCTCCCCACCGTCCCGACCAGCCGTGACAGGCCGACCCCCGTCGTCGAGCTGAATCGCCTCTCCAACTCGGTGCCGCGTGGAGGCAGTGGGTTCTATGATTATCCCGCCACAAGCCCGACAGTCCATTACTGCCGACTTATTTTTCAATCGTTGGTTCCCGCAAGTATGGTGGCAAGGGTGCTCTCGAATCAATTGCTCTCGAATATCCTCCCACAAGCGATGGTAGCCAGACCACGAGATCACCCGCCTGTCTAGCACACCACCAGGGTTCATGTCGGGATCTTTCTCCGGGTCTCTCGAATCTGGATCAGCCTTGCCGCTACGTATCAAGACCCTCCTGCGAAAATTCTTTTGCAGGAAGCGAACGCTTCGCTCGGAGCAAGGACGGCATTGCCATAGGACGAGAAGGTTGCGACACGTGCAGGTGTTAATGCCGTTGGGGTATCGATTCTTAAATGCGTGCGCGCACTTGGCGCACGGAGCGACAAGATGGGCCTTGAGGAGATTTTCGACCTCCCAATAGCTCTTGTAACCTTCAGCATGGTCTGTGCAGACATTATTGTTGTATTCGAAGTCATCGACACCGGGCATGAGAGATTTGGTAGTCGTCACCTCATATTCCTTCCATTCTCGGCCTCGGTCGTCCGCTCGAGGAAACTCGGCAAAGCAACCAGATACAATACCTCCTTGACATGGCCTAACTTCACCCTCATACGTCATCGGGTTTGGAAAGAGGCCGACGTTGTTGGCACAATCTTCTCCATTGTCATAGGGGCCCAAGAAAGGTCCCTTCTCCTCACATCTATTTTTCCCGGATGCCCCGGGTGGTCCAGCATCTTCGAAGACGTTTCGTACTGGTCCATACCACTCGGCTCTAAACTTTTCCTTTATCAGAGCCTACGCATTTTAGCCGGGTCCTCAAAGCTTCGTGATGATCAATCTTACTTGAGTCACCTCTCTGGGCGCTGGGGGGAAACCAGACATTGTCAGCTAAAGGTAAGACGTGAAAGGCTCAATTGGAGAAGCACTGTGCGAGTAAATCAGGGCTCGATCGTACTAAAGTAGCTAAGGAGAGACAAAGCCGAAAATTAATGGCCGCATTCATATTTCCACGTCACCTTGAACGCTTGACGTTTCCGGCGAAGGTCTATCAAGACCCCGACCATGGATTCGAGAACAAGGAAAGCTGGTGAAAGACTCGACGAGGATGTCATACTCGCTTGTTCAAGTAATAACAAGGTGAATGAGGACTTCAGAGAAGAAGTCACGCAGATTGTATCACAACTGATAGGAGAGGCAGAAGTCTAGAATACTGTCCATAACAAAGCATCAAGAAGAGCATGTTGACAAACCCTGAAGCACAGAAGCGACGACCACTTATAGTTACAGGAGGAAGACTGTGGGGCAGAATTTAATAAGGTGTCGACCAAAAGCAGGAGGGGTGGCGACTTCCTTTTCCGTTTGAGAGCGATCTTGAGGAATGCAGTCGAAGCGAGCCAGCCACTTTCGGATTTCGGCTGAGAAAAGTGAAAGCCTTGGAGTTCATTGTTTTGCTTTTCGCTTCCCGAAGAAGATAGGATTGAGCTCACAAGGGCGTAGGTAGTATCGCAGCAAAGGGTATCTTCAATGCTGTCATCCTCGGATTCTGCAGACTCACCGGCCCGCTTCGACTCTCTGCACAAGCCTCTTCATCCGACTCCACTCTTCATCCTTCATGCTTCCGCCATCCAATTCACTCCCAACGTCGAAGACAGTCACAATGCCGGCAGCACCTCCGACTCCTATTCTCTTTCCTTCCTTCTCTTCCCAAACAACCCTGTTCAGACTTTTCGCCATGAAAGCGCCAAACACACCCCGATCGACTTGCGGTGATGCTCTGGCGACAGGAACCTCGGTTTCGACACTCAAGTCCCAGACAGCGACATTGCCAGCACCATCTACGGAAGAGAAGACGCCTGGCTTGTGTGGGGACCAGCGAGCGTCGTAGACGATATCTTCCCGAGAAAAGTCCATGAGGGGAGCAACGACCAGCTCCTGACTGGGAGCTGAAGTGCCGTATGCCGGCGTGACGGTCGGCGGCGCTACCACAGTTGAAGAAGCAGGCCGAGTCTTCCAAAGTTTAATAGACCAATCCAGTGAGCTGGAAAGAACCAGGTCCCCCAGATCGACTGGGCCCCTTGCAGGATGGTAATCTACGCTCATCACTGGAGCTGTGTGACCTCTATAACGAAGCCGTGCGTCAACGCCTGCTTTTGCGCCCGCGCGGTCGTAGCGGTGGCACGGATAGATAGTCCCTTCTTCCGTACCTACGAGGAAGGATGTAGGATCTGAAAGGGGGAAGGCCATGGATGTTGGGCTGAGATCTTCAGTTTTGCTGGGCGGAGGTGTTGTGAGCTCAAGATATTCTTGGGGTAGTGTGAGCATGTCCGTTGTCCAGCCACAGACTACGCCGTCTGTGGAGCAGGAAATGATGTTGTTGGCATTTTGGGTGCCGACAAGGGAGATGGAGTAAATGGGATGCGTATGCCCTCCTGTAGAAGCGCCTGTGAGGGGCGTCTTCTGCACTGGGAGAGGTGTTCGAGATCGAGTGTCCCAGAGAAGGACCTGGCCGCTGTATGAACCGCCAATGATGAGCGAGGGATGAAACGGAGAGAAGCGAGCTGTCAGTATGTCCGAAGTACTATGGAACGTGTATTCGGGACGTGAATGTAGGTGCATGTTCCAAATTTGTAGGAGGCCTGATGGGTCTTGAGGCGCCGAAGGGTTTTTGGTGTAGGATGCCAGAAGAAGCTCTGGAAACTGTGACCAGTCAGCAAAGAAAGGCTGATTCATGGAGAGTGCCCACTTTTGGTGAGAAGCCCATGTCACTGATCATGCGCTTCTTACTCCACCTCTCGTCATAGAATTGAGCGACCTGTTTTATTCGCCTGCCTTTTTTGCCCCTGGAGCTACCATAGCCCTCATCTTCATCTTCGTCCACTTCTTCGACCCCATCCAATGCGTAATCCGCCAGCAAATCGTAGTCCTGGTCCAACGCCTTCTCAATGACTTTACTCGACCTCTCCACGAAGTCCAGAAAGTCCTCAGATGATGTCACAGCATTGAGCTCTTCATTGGACAGCCCTCGTGCAGGAAACTTTGACGGTGCCGAAAGAATCTGCCCGTCTGTGTTCGAGTCTTTGGCAGCTCTCAGCTCTTCTTCTATCTCCAATTTCAGACTATGCCTCAGCTCTTCCTGTCTTTCCCTCTGCCGCCTGCTCAAGCGTTTCGAGGATTTCGGGGAACGTGGGGCAGATGGCGACCCCTCGGATTCCAAACCCGAGTCCCCGTCTGCGGATATACTCGCCCGCTGTGGTGACCATTGCTCTGATGTCTGTACGCCTTTGCTGTATGTCACGAGCTCCGGGGTAGGCTTTTGAGGTCCTGGTGGAGTCTCAAAAATTGTGTGTACCGGACCCGTAGAAAGCGTTTGTGTTGAAGTCGAAGCATATTGAGTATGTGGAGTGGTCGCCCCTTGAGCTTGTTCGTAGGTTTCGGAACCGACCTGGACTGATCCTAGCGTAGAGCCAGGCCTACTTTTTCTGCCTGCTGGTGAAGATGTTCCTGGCCCTCGAGATGAAGGCCTGTCGCGAAACAGAGTCTCAATGAAGCTGTCGAGGTCCTTCCGGTCTGTTGATCGCCTGGGGGTAGGGACTTTGAGATCGGAGCTGTCGTCCAATATAGAGTCGCTTTTTCCATGCTCTTTCTGGCGCTGTTCTCGTTCTTCTCGTTGTCGTCGAAGCTCGGCAAGCTTGGCTTTTTTGGCTAGGATCTCGTCTTTCCGCTGCATCTCGTTGTCGACTTTGGGAAGGAATGGCAGCTGCAGGCTGTCTCACTCACGCGAGACTCGCCCATGGCACTGGAGAAACAAGTGAGATTGCTCACGGGAGAGCCGGGTAAGCAGGGTGACGGAGCACGTGCCCCCTCGTTTGACTTTCGAAATACATCATATTGAATTGAATAGATTATGAAATTTTGAATTCAATTTGCAAACAATATGGATTATTTTATTTAATATTGCAATTAAATTTGGAACGATATTATATACAATAAATTATTTAACAAATCGAAATATAGATCGATATAATAAGTGAAAATGAGGATTGAAATCATAACAACATTCATAATAATTCTTACAATATTATTGATTGTCTATAAATGCGGACTTTACGCAGTCTGAGTCTCTACTTTAGAGTACAACACAATATGGTTGCACTTCATTCAATTCGCTTCACTCTCCTCTAGTCCCAAACCCTCATCTTGGAATATACAGGGGTTTGTGGGTACCACTCGTGCAGGAGACCGCGTGGCAGTCGCTGCGGGAATTGACCGTATTTTCTGCAAGCCAATCGAAGAGAGCGGCGAGTACTTGGTGAGTAGTGCACGTGGAGGGAGCTGCGAAGCTATACGGATGACATGGCACCAGATTGTCAGATCAGAGGTATTTAAGACCTTGAGATTTAATGGATCACCATCCTGAAAGACACATGTCTATGGAGCACTGAGGGTGATGAATTCCCCTATTGAATGGCGTCGTGCTCGCAACGCTTTGAGTCTTACCATTACTTCAACCACGGCAATTACTAAAATCGGCGGCGTTTGGGCTCCGATTTCATTGCTCAATAGAATGAATGTTATCTATCAGAGTTGAAGATTCAGACGCGTAAACCATAGCCCCATCTTAAGTCGTGACATCGAAACTCCCTTCGATGCAGAAAATTCTCTTCCCATCCTGCGTCATTGCCTCCGCTCTGAGCTCATACTTGCCCTCCGGCACCGTCTGCGGCGTCAACGGCATCGGCGGCGAACTGACGACTGCGTAGCCCTTTTTGATATCAGGTGGACAGGCGCGATGCATACGTGACGGTCCTGTAGCTGCATTCTGGTCAAACTCGGTATCGCTTCCAGGTGTAGGCACAGAAATTTCCTGGAACACGTCAATGTCGCATAGGGGCGAGTAGTACAACGGCTGCCGTTCGCGCCGTCCGTTGATGCTCCCTGTGATGTTGAGCCATGGGAAGTCGCCGGTACTGGATGCGAAGGCGCCAATGAAGCGGGTCGTGAGGTAATAACCGCTGTGGATGTCAGTGAAGCTGCCATTCGGGGCTTGACTAAGCGGAATCTACATTCGTGGGTTGGTGGGAATGAAATCAAAACGTCGGATTTGGAAGATGTCGTCGCTGGGGTCTGAGCAGTAGTATGCGGGGGATTCGCCTGGGATCTTGAGAGGATTCGAGGTCGATGGTGGATACGTTGGTGGATTTTGTTGGGTGGATACTTTCGGTAATGGCGGTGCTGCTGAGACTGCTCGGGGGAGGAGGAGCGAGGCGATGCAAAGGAGGGTGGCGCTCGGCTGCATCAAGGAAACGTAATGGTTTACGAAGACAACAGGAGCAAATCAGCAGAACACCCACGTTTGAGAGGTACGATCACCCAGCACCACCCAGCTCAGTAGTAGTCGAGGTCGGGGCAGGACTTCTGTCACTTTGGCTGCTATGTCTTAGGGTCATCTGTGTTTAGGGCCGTTGGTTATCCATGGCGAGCATGCCCCTTCGGTCTGGCTTTCGACCCGGAGGAATGGTATTTAAGAGATACAGTGTTACTGGCTTCCTCGATTTTCTCTCAATCAAGTCTTCAATGTAATGCTGTGAATGCCAATATCAGATTCAAAGGAAAAGATTTGTTGTCTCATTAGATCAGAATCATGGCTTACTAATCGATAGAAATCTGTGTCAAGAATGGACGCGTACGTTCCGCCCAACGCTGATTGGCCAAGGTCCGCTGAGACAAAGCCTCAAAGAATTCATCTTCGATCCTTCATCCACTTCAAACCACACCGTGAAGAACCTGGCGCATAGTCGTACTGACGAGCGCTATCCTCACAAAGCCCAATTGGGTCCCAGGACACCATCCAGCTCATTCACACGCAACCCAAGCATCCCGCAATGGCTTCTTCGGGTGTGAATGTAAGAATATACCCACCAGCCCAGTCCTCCTTACTCTTACCACCCCCATTACCAGCGCTGGTTCAAGCGTTTTCCCACTCCAATCTCGGACTAATCCAACCTGCAGGTCCTCCGTTACTCAGCCCTCATCTCCGGCATCGGCTACGGAATCTACCACCAAAGATTTCTTACCGCAAAGGCGGCACAAGAGAAGGTCGACGCAGCCTTCCAGCACCAACAGAGCCTTGTACAGAAAGCGAAACAGGAATGGCAACACAAATTGAGCCCTCCACCAGCATCTGGGGGTAAGTCATCTTTTTCTTCCGCTGTTCCTCTAGACGGTTGAGGTTCTGCGTCAAAGGGGAGGCGTCTCCTGCCCACATGTCCTTCTTCATTTCAAGGACTGTTCAACAAGGTACAACGCTTTGACACGTCTTATGGAGTGGGAAAGATGCAAGGACGCTTCGTCCTCTTTAGAATCGCTGTCCAATGGTTAGCTCGGGTTTCGCTAACATCTATTCCATTAGTGATAACCGATATCAGCAATCCACAATTCGATCTAGAAAAGCTCATGATGAAGGTGGCTGATGATCCCGAGTCGATATAATTGGCAACTTGAAGGATGTGAGGTTGCGGAGCGTGGAGGAGGACAAGAAAAGTTGCGTGGCCGCGTTGTGGGTGGAGCCTCGGATTCTTGAGGGGAGGGATGCATTGTACATAACAAAGAACTCACTGGCTCGAAGGTGATGGAGAGAACTTCAATATTGCCCTACACTATCTCCCCTACATGGAAAATCATCTTGCTGCGGAGCAAATTAACTACAATGGACTAGGCAGTCAAGGAGAGAGCCAATCGACCGATCCGTTCTTCAAGTCTTCTCATCTCTCTAATGGTCTGTGGTGTTCCTATAGAGCATGGTAAGATATGTTGGTAAGGGTGGCTTTCAAGAATTTCCGTCGTATTCGTATCAAACACGTCTCCGACGATGCCACCTTGAGCTTTACTTCCACCTTCAACTCCCGATTTATTATATACCCCATGAATTTTCAATATGAAGCGTCGCTTTGTATGGTTGGCCACTGCCAGTATAGCATATGGCAGCCCACATGTATTCAGTGTCACCGACGACCTGCTTGCCTACCCCCAAGTAAATCCACCCAAGAAATGCCCACCACTTCTACTAACAATCAATAGTATGAGGTTGTCTTCTCGGACTCCTACATATCAGACAAAGACGCCAGGTCTTATCTCTCCCAATCCTACTCCCCAACATCCCCCTCGACCTCCAATCCCTCCCAAGATGCCTCCCTCCAAACATCCGCCGAGCTCTCCCACCGGCCAGATACGACATCCTCAGACCAAACTCCCTCCTCATCTTACGAACGTATGATTCTAAACTCGACCCCATACCTCTGCAGTATTCCGACCCCTCCACCCCCAGACGAGAAAAATACCACGACCGCCCATCAGGCCGCAGAAGAAGAAGCCGCCGAACTAGCTCGGGCAACAGACCGAGGATGGGACCTCCTGCAAGAAATGTCAGGAACGTGTCTCTATTTCATCAGCGGGTGGTGGAGTTATAGTTTCTGCTATTCGAATAGCGTGAAGCAATTCCATCAATTACCCCCTGGGAAGAACATCCCTATGTTTCCGCCTGTGGAGGATCCGACTACGCCAAGCTACACTCTTGGCCGGTTCGGCGAGAAGGTGAACCGACATCGCTTGTCAGCTAGGGAAGCTGGAAGACTTGATGGCGGCCTTCCCCCGGAAAGCGGCGAGGGCAGTACCACGACCATTCAAGCCAAGGGGTCCTCCTCCTCCCGCTACCTTTCTCAGAAACTATCCGGCGGGACCACGTGCGATCTTACCGGTTCCCCACGCAGAGTCGAGATACAATTTCACTGCCACCCGCAGTCTGCAGACCGTATCGGCTGGATCAAAGAAATCAGCACCTGCGCGTACCTAATGGTGATCTACACCCCCCGCCTTTGCAACGATGTCGCATTCCTTCCCCCAAGAGAAGAGAAGGCCGAACAGATCTCATGTAGAGAAGTCGTTGCCGAAAGCGACATTCCCGCCTATCGCGCGCGCAAATCCGAGGACGCGACACGAGCACTCGTCGGCGCGACACTCGAAGGCATGACAGGCGAGTCCCCCAACAAAGGCGGTGGTAAAGTCTACGTCGGCGGCATTGAAGTCGGAGGCATGAACATCGTCGGCCATGACGGCGCCAGGTTGGAAATGCCCCAGCAGGTCTCCGGTAATACTGGGAGCCATGGCCACAACATTCCGCCCTCGTCGGACGAGGCAAATGATTTGCCAGGCGAGACGATAGCAAGGCAAGATTCAAACGAAAAGGGCGGGAAGACGTGGCGGGTTGGTGATAAGGAGCTTACGAAGAGAGGGTTGGACGTGAAAACAACGGATGCTGCTATCAGGGAGTTAAAGGAGGTGGCGCAGGGGAAAGGGTGGCGGTTGGAGGTTGTGGATTTCAATGGAGGAAGGGAGCTGAGGGGGGTGGTTGATGGGGAGGATGAGGATGAGGAGGGCCAAGAAGGGGAAGAAGGGGACGGAAGCGTAGAGGAGTATCGGGATGAGCTGTAAGATAGAAATGGGGGTTCATGAGTAATGAATGTATTTTGTGTATATCCTTGATCCTTGTGGATCGTACTTGACCATTGCTTGAGGGGCCAATAAGACGAGTTGGGGAAAAGTGCACAAAGAATATATCCATCCATGATTTTATGTCTTGATTACCTAGAGATCGAAACCCTCATTAGGTACAAATGAAGCATACCGTACCTTACGAAGAGACATCTACGTCATCTGAATATAATTCAACAACTCTACTCTACAGTCCAATATCTACATAGCTTCCTACCCATCTCCACACCAAATCGACGCATCAATCCACCACTCTTGCACCCAACACAATCAACCTCCCCCAACCCACACTCATCCATCCACCAAAAATGCCACTCGCACCCCTCCCCCCACGAGCCTTCCGCTTCTTCTCTGCCTTCCATCGCTACAGCACCCTCCTCACCATCGCTCCTCATACACCTCCCCACCGCTCTCTCCATCCATCCTGGACCAGAAGACCCAAAACCCAATCCCACACCCTCTCCACAACTCCCCGCCACCGCGCCCCCATTTCACCCACCGCACCCTCAGAAACCCCCCCGCCTCGACGAGAACCCCCGCCTCCTCAAAAACAAACCCCCCCCGGGCAAAAAGAAACCTCCCCTCCCGCCCAAACCCCCACGCACTACACCCTCTTCCCCCAAACCCTCCCCCTGGGCCCCCCCCCCAACTCGCCCTTCCCCATCCCCCTCCGCGCGCTGCACGCCGAATACCTCACCCTGCAAGCGACGGCGCACCCAGACCGGCACCCCTCCGGCTCGGCGAAAACCCGCGCCGAAGCCTTAAGCAGCCACATTAACGACGCGTACCGCACTCTAGCGGACCCGCTGCGGCGAGCTGAATACCTGCTTGGGTTGCAGGGGATTGATTTGAGGGACGAGACCGCT
>JAABUQ010011781.1_pt1 | contig 11056 bp, 5 predicted proteins | sample 5560001 | NCBI WGS metagenome assembly JAABUQ01 (sample SAMN10711888, study PRJNA513371) | rock metagenome | isolation source: Antarctica rocks | place: Antarctica: Victoria Land, Finger Mt nord | collected 2015-12-18
GTGCATTCTGGCGGGGACATTCCTCAACTGCGCTGCGCACGTGCAAGCGCTGAGCCGCGCCCCTGTGCCTGGCACGAGGCTGCACAAGCAGTAGGGCGCCCCGCGTCCTGCACATGCCCGCATCCATGCCCAGGCCATGTCATGCTATGCTGCAGCGGCGGCGCACACCGCCGCTCTTTGAAGCCCCCAAGCAGCACGGTACTGACAGGCTGCGCATGCGCCCCGGCTGCATCCGCAGCGTTCAGGCATCCGCCGCATGCTGCCAGCAGGGGCGGCACGTTTGCATGCGCAGCCCCCAGAGGGCAGCTCGCAGCCAAGTACTGCCAGCAAGGGCGGCTGTGTGTGGCTGCGCATGCCCAGCCCAGCTTCCCAGGTCCAACACTCCACAGCGCATGCAGGCCCAGGAAATACTGGCATGTGCAGCCTGCGCCAGCCGCCAGACCTGCTGGCAATGCAAGCTGGCGGCAGGCCCCCGCTTCAAGGCAGGCGAGGCAGTGCCTGGCATGCCAGGTTGACACACGCGTGCCTCTGGCAGAAAGCGCATGCGCAGCAGGCCGCCGCCTCAGCTGGCATGGTCCAAGAAAATCTCGGGCGTGCAGCGTTACCGGAGTCCGGCGTGCCCAGCACGCGCGGCCCTTTCTTGGCAATATCCAGGTTGTGCGCAGGCGGCCCCGGGCCAGCTCAAAGCGGCGCAGCAGCACCAGTAAAGGCCGCGCGTGCAGCCTGTTACGTCATTGGCCTTATTGTCTGACACGCCCGCACGCCGTGCCCGCACCCTTGTGGCGGCCGCGGAGCAGGCCGCACGCGCCGGCAGGGGTTGGCACGGCCGCGGTGGATGGCTGCGGGGCTCCTGCGCGCGCCGCACATGCGCGCTCTCAAGAGGCGCAGGCTGCTGCAGCACCGCAGTGGGTGCGCGTAGCCAGCGTGTATGGCGGCCAGCAGCACGCAGCTCTCTTCAGGGAGCAATACACAGGGGCTTGAGGCGCGCTGCTGATGCTGGGCGCACCGCCTGTGCTTTGCAGCGCGCCGGCGATCGAGGCTTGCGTGCAGCTCGTCCTGCTGCAGACCGGGAGGGCGCAGCCTTGGTGCGAGCAAACCTCGTCTCCTCGAACAGCAAGTCACCGAGTGCCCTTCCACCCTATCCAGGTTCCTGCCAGACCTCACAATTTGGAGGTTTTTAAAAAGTTGAAGGCTCCATTAGCTCTTATTGTTTCTGCTCGCTCATCTGCACTTGTGATGAGCGCCGCTATGCTTGTTGCATGTCGCAGTACAGCTCGCTTACTGTCCACAAGTCCCAAGCAACAGCGCGACGCACGTGCGCACATTAATACAACAACAAGCGCAGGTCGGCAACACGGCGCTCGACAACAAGCACAGCTCGGCTGCATGCACAGGCTTGCCTGCGAGGCGCCGCTGCGTCATGGAATACCTCGGGATGGCCACCTGCCTGCCAAGGGTCAGGAGCATATGCAAGAGCAGCCTGTCAGGCCACGCGGCTCGCTGATTTGCATGCGCACTGGGCTGACAGGCCGGTTGGCGCAGGCTGGGTCTGGCTGGGTCAGGCAGCCGCGCAAGGCTGGATAGTGGCGCAGCGGCCGCAGGAGGCAAGCGGCGGCTGCGAACCCTCTGCCAGCAGCTCTAGTCTTACACATCAGCTCATGCAACACTGCAGCAAGCTTGCCCGCGCGTGCGCGGCCGCGAACAAGCAAATCTAGTCATGCTGGTGCAGCTCTAGCACGATCACCGCGCCGCAAGTAACTTCCGCCGGCAGCCTCGAGGCGCGTGTGGGGGCGCTCGTAGAGGGCGGCCGGCAGTTACATAGGGTTGCGGACCCCGCGCTCGGCGACTGCGCCGGGTGCCGCCGTGTGATCTCCTCTCGCGGCCTGCCGCCAGGCGACCTAGGCCTCAGCGCCTTGCTCGCTGGCGCCAGTGCTCGCGTCTCCCCGCACCGGCAGGGCAAGCATGGCGACTGCCAGAGCGGCTGTCAAAGGGCCGCGACGACACGCACGACGACGCGCACGTCCCAGGCTCACGCTCATGCAGGCTGCGGGCTCCGCAACCCATGCGCGCCCTCGCACAACTCCCGGGCCCAGCGGCGGGGAAAAGTGAAAAGCAACGCGGGCAGGCGCAGGGCCGACATGCATACCCACCCAGGCCCCCAGGTTCTGGCCACACAGTGTGTCCGGGCAGGCGGCGCCACCGCGCGCCGCAGGGCCGCGCGCGCACCGAGCGCGCCGCGCTGCCAGGTATGCGCGCTACTCGGTGGCCCCCGCACGCGCGGCCGCCGGGTCGCCGCCCGCCGCGTCCGCCGGGGCCGCCGCGTCCCCCGAGCTGGCCCCGCACGCGCGCACACGCGCGTGAAGACACTCGCAAGCAGCGAAAAACAGCAGTCAGCGAGCCGCGCAGCGCCGCGCGCGCACCGGCACAGCGGCGCGAGCAGCCGGTCAAAGTCCTCGCGCCGCCACGCCTGCGGCGCCGCGAGCGGCACGCCCGCGCGGCCCAGGCAGGCCAGGCACGCGCGGCAGGCGCACGAGCCGCCCGGGCGGAACGCTGCCGGGGATGCGCCCCGCCAGGCGCAGCCCTCGCCCTCCATGGCGCCGAAGACCGAGTCGCGGCGGAGGACCGGGCTCGTAAACAGGTCGCGCAGCGCGCTTGCGACGTCGACAGGCGGCGGCGTCGCGATGCGCACCGAGACTTCCTCCCAGGGGTGCCCTGCGGCATGCTCGAAGACGCCGCTCTCCGGCTCGATCCACGCAAACTCGGCCAGCGCGTGCGCCTCGACCACCAGCGTCGTCAGGTTGCGCATGCCCGACAGGCGCAGCCGCAGCGTGCACGGCACGCGGACCTCCAGCACGCGCAGACAGGGGTGAGCAGAAGCGCTGATGTCCAGCTCCAGCACGTGGTCCTGGGCCCGGCGCGTGAAGGCGTCGGGGTGCAGCCCGATGCGCAGCTCGCCGAGCCTGGGCTTGTACTCGTTGCGCACGACGCGCGACAGGTTGTCCAGGTCGTCCTGGGTCGCCCGCGGCAGGAAGTCGGAGCTGCGCACGTCCAGCGCGGTCAGGGCCTTGCGCAGGCGGTCGGCGTCGTTGTCGCCGGGGCGCGCGCGCAGGGCCTCCAAGGCGTCCAGCGGCAGCGCCGCCGCCACGCTGCAGTAGGCCGGCGGCGGCAGCGCCACGCGCCCCGCGACATACACATTTGCCAGCGCGAGCGCCCGCAGGTCCTGGCACGGCTCCAGGTCGACGTCCGCATGAATCCAGAAAAAGTTCTCCGCCTCGATGTACAGCGACCGCAGCTCGGGCAGGCCGCTGGCGATGGCCTCGAACATCGCGTCGTACTCGTGAGCGCGGTCCGAGCGCAGCGACAGGTGCTCGCTGTCCAAGCGCAGCGCCAGGTGCCGCAGGCCCGCCAGCGACCCCGGCAGCAGCACCTCCATCAGCGTCATATCCAGGCTGAGCGCGCGCAGCGCCGGCAGCGCCATGTTGCCCAGCAGCGCGGCCGCCGCGGCTGCCGCATCCTTCGCCGTCCACCGCCCGCTGTTATGAAGGCCGAGGCCGGAGTAGGCGCCGCCTTGCCGCGCCCGCGCCGCAAACCAAGCCCGCTGGGCGGCGGCGCGCTCATCAGAGCTGACGCCGTAGATGAGGTGCAGGCAACGGAGCGCCGGCAGCGCCCAGCGCTGGCGCAGCAGCGCGGGGCGCACCGGGCCCGCGGCGCCCGCCCCGCCGTCGGCCGCGTCCGCAGCCTGGGGCAGGCGCGGCGGGGCGGCCACGGCGCGCAGGTCCAGGAAGAGCGAGTGCGCGGCCGGCCACTGCTCGACCGCCCACTCGCTGGGGCACTCCATGGTGGAGGGGCGCGCGCGCGCGATGCGCACGCGCGCCGCATACAGGCTGCGCGCCGCGCCGCACGCGCGCGCCCAGGCGCGCGGCTCCAGGTGCCGCGCCACGAGCCGCCAGACGTCGGGCGTGACGTGCGCGGCGGGGCCTGCAGTCGCCGGGCGCGGCTCCCACGTCAGGCCTGGCAGCCGCCGTGTTTTACTAGTGCAGCTGCCCGGCCCCCACGCTGAGCAAGTGTGACAAGCGCAGCCGCGGCGCCCCGAGGCGCTTGGCGGCACGCTCCGGCACGCCGCTGTCGCTGCAAGGTGGCTTCCAGGCACGCGTGCTCGGACGCGCTGCCAGTGTGCAAGTGTGCTTGGATGCGCTGCCAGTCTGCAACGTTCTCTGCCGGCCACCTGAGGCCTTGACAGACGCATGCTGCATAAAAGGGGCCAGCGCACCGCCGCCCTGGCCGCGCGCCCTCTGCGCATCAGGCGAGCCGCTCTGCTGCTCGGTCGCCTCGCTGCCGCGCATCCGCGGCAGCGCGCCTCTTCCGCGTGCCTGGCGGCGGGCTGCTGTGCCGCCCTGCCAGCCCGCAGGTGGCTGACGTGTGCTCGCCGGGCGGCCTCCTGGCTGCTCGCCGCTCCGCCGGCTCCAAACATGCCAAGCTGCAGCGGGGCGCTGCACAGTCGCAGGCAGCTCAGGCGCCACCGACAGCGCGGCTGCAATAGCGCGCAGCTCGCAAATGCAGCACATGGCAATGGCCAATAGACTCGCGCCCAGAGGTGCAATGGCTGGTTTCCTCTAGTTAAATAAGGCCAGCCACGCCGCAGTGACACCGCCGCCGTGTGTTGGGTGTTCAGCAGCGCCGCGCACCTTGGCCAGGTCGCCCGCAGCAGCGTGCGCGGTCAGCCAGCCGCGGGCGCGCCGCTCCCACGGACTGTCACGTCGAGTGCCGTGGCTCTCCGGCCTTGGCCTGATACTTAAAAAGTACCCCAGCACCTTTGCGGCCTCTTCAGTGCGCCGCGCGGTGAGGCCGACACCTTCTGTGCTGAGCTGACCTGATGGCAATCTCAGCAAGCCTCTGTCCGCCAGGCTCCGCTGGGCGAGGTCTTCAGGGCTGACCCTGCATGTCACGTGCACAAACGTGCACGCACAAAGCTCATAGAGGGGGACCTTATGCTTATGCACGGGGAGAATTTCTACTAGAGCCTGAGGCGCACTTGCGGTGGCAACATCTGCCGAAACGCCTTATGTTTTTGCTGTCTCCTTTTCTTCTTGATGGGAGCCTCCAAAGCCTCATTGGTGCTGCCTGCCCTCACCATAAGGGAGGGGACTGCGGGACCTCAGTGGCGCAGTGCGCTATTAAGGGCGTGCCGGACGACTGTGTGCTCTGCGAGGTGGGTGTGTCTGACGGCGAGTTGTCTCTGACGGCGCGCTGCCGGCCACTTGATGTAAGATTGCGCACTGCCAAGCAAACAGCATTCACATGACTGACGCCGCTGCGTATTCAACCGCAGGCTTGGGCGCTGGTTAGTCGACATTTAATGTGAAAGGTCGCCCCGCGTGTCTGGAAATACAGGCAGTCAAGTGCGCCTGGCACTGCCAGGCTGGCAGCGTAGGTGGACGCAAACTGCCACGCTTAAACTTAATAATACACAGCGTCCGCCTCAGTCTGGCCGGCCCAGGCCGCTGACCACCTGCTGCAGCCAGCGCCCCTGGTCGCGCCGCACACCCGGCCGCCCCAGGTTGCGCAGCGCGGCCGCCGCCCACTCGTGCGCCGTCGCCGAGCTTTCGCACGCGAGCACGCGCTCGAGGGCCGCAGCACCCCCGCACGCCCTCACTGCCTCCCGGCCGCGCGCGCTGTCGCGGGCGAAAAGCGTGAGCGCGTTGGCGGCCCGCATATGCAAAGCGGCAGGGCATGCACGCCCCAGCAGCGCAACCAACGCCGGCACGCCGCCGCACTCCCTGACACTGTCCTGGTTCCTAACGTTGGTGGTGCACAGCTCTACCAGCGTCGCGGCAACCCGGTCGCGCACGGCGTCTGTCTCGTCGGGCGCCAGCAGCGCCACCAGCGCCGCGACGCCCCCGCACTCCCGCACGCAGTCCTGGGCCTTTCTACTGTTAATGCACAACTCCCCCAGCGCGCCAGCAGCCCACTTGCACACAGCGCCTCCAGCCCACTTACGCACAGCGTCGGTCCTGCCAGGCGCCAGCAGCGCGACCAGCGCCGCCACGCCCCCGCACTCCCGCACGCAGTCCCTGTTCTCGGCATTCTCCACGCACAGGTTGGCCAGCGCACGCGCAGCCCGCGCATGCACTTCATCCGTTCCGCCCGGCGCCAGCAGCCCGACCAGCGCGGCGACGCCCCCGCACTCCCGCACGCTCTCCTTGTTCCTGTGGTTGTCATCGCACAGGGTGCACACCGCCGCAGCGGCCTCCTTACGCACGATATCTGCCCCGCCAGGCGCCAGCAGCGAAACCAGCGCCGGCACGCCGCCGCACTCCCTGACGCTGTCCTGGTTCCCGATGTTGGTGGAGCACAGCTTTCCCAGCGTCATGGCAGCCGTCGCGCGCACGGCAACAGGACCGCCCGGCGCCAGCAGCCCGACCAGCGCCGCGACACCCCCGCACTCCCGCACGGTGTCCTGGTTCCGCACGTCGCCGGCGCACAGGTTTCCCAGCGCCCCGGCGGCGAGCTCGCGCACGGCGTCAGAGCCGCCAGGCGCCAGCAGCGCGACCAGCGCCGCGACGCCCTCGCACTCCCTCACGCTGTCCTTGTTCCGCACGCTGTCAGCGCACACGTTTGCCAGCGCCCCAGCAGCAATCCTACGTGCAGCATCAGTGCCGCCAGGCGCCAGCAGCCCGACCAGCGCCGCGATGCCCCCGCACTCGCTGACGCTGTCCTGGTTCCGCACGTTGGCAGCGCACAGATTTGCCAGCGCCCCGGCAGCGATCTCGCGCACGAAGACCTTGAAGATAGAGCCGCCAGGCGCCAGCAGCCCGACCAGCGCCGCGACGCCCCCGCACTCGCCGGCGCTGTCCTGGTTCCGCACGTTGTTTGTGCACAGGCGCATCAGGGCCCCGCAAACCGCCTTGCGCACGGCGTCAGAGCTACCAGGTGCCAGCAGCCCGACCAGCGCCGCGACGCCCCCGCACTCGCGCACGCTGTCCTGGTTCCGGCTGTCGTCCATGCACAGGTTGCACAGCGCTGCAGCAGCCGCCTCGTGCACAGCATCCGTCCCGCCAGGCGCCAGCAGCCCGACCAGCGCCGCCACGCCCCCGCACTCCCGCATGCTGTCCTGGTTCCGGCGGTTGTTTCTGCACAGGCTCCACAGCGCTGCTGTGGCCCGCTTGTGCACGTCCTCTGTCCCGCCGCGCGCCAGCAGCCCAACCAGCGCCGCGACAACTCCGCACGCGCTGACGCTGTCGCTGTCCTGGGTGGTGTCCCTGCACAGGGCTGTCAGCGCTACCGCAGCCCGCTCCTGCGCAGCAGCAGCAGGCCCTCACGCTGTTGCTACACGCATACGTGAAGCAGGTGCGTCTGCAACCACCCTGGTCACCGCTGCAGAGACGCCAGGCACAGGCACCCCGACCGGCCAACCCGCAAGTTTCACAGCGCCGTCGCAGACGCTCAATGCATATCCCGCAATCTGCCAGGCGCGAGCAGGCCTACCAGCGCCGCAGGGTAGGCATCTTGTGCAGGCTGCTCGCAGCCATGCCAGAGCCTCAGCCGCATGCGGCGCCCCGCGCCGCCGTCCTCGACCTCGAGCGAGCAGGAGCAGCCCTCTCCGTCAGCAGCGCTGACGCTCCGGCCCTGGAGCAGGGCGTTTGCCACGTGTTGGAGTCGCGCTGGTTGCGTTGCGACGCGGAGATGTGCAACCAGGGCAAAGCGCATCAGCCCAGACCGTGACATACGGAGAACGACTTGGTACACAAGCAATGCGCTGCCCACAGAGGCAGTCTGCAGAGGTCCGTGACCCGGCTGCCACACCTGCACGCCCCCATCAGGCTGCCCGCGTTTCATCGGGCGCAGCTGCTGTGCACTCGCGGGCCAGCAGCGGCTTTAAGACAGCGCCCCAGGCTCTGGGCGGATGCCTGTTTGATGTACGACCATCAACCTGTGTGCCTGAGCCTATCATATAACAAATATATCAAGATTCTTTTGGTAAATGCACTTGTATACGGTGGAGTAGAGCCATATATGGTGGAGTAGAGCCAGAGCCAGAACGCCCCCCTTCCCGCCTCCAAGGCAAGCGGAGCCCAGAGGAGCGCGCGCCTGAGCAGCCCGCGTCGTCGGTCACCGGCCGCGCAAGCAAGCTCGAAGCTTTGCCACGCCTTGCATAGCTGTTGCGGCACGCCGGCCCAGCCTTGCTACGGCCGTGAACCGCCGCCTGTGACCTGTCAGCGGCACCCGCCGCCGCGCAGCATGAGTGCGTGCCCGTCTGTGGCCGATGTGGAAGCTCAGCCGAGCGTGCTTCGCCTGGACGAGCTCCCTGCAGAGGTACGTGTTAAGAAACAGTGTTCGCCTGCACTGCAGGACTCGCTGCTCTGCACACGCCTGGGTGTGGACACAGTTCGCGTTTGTCGCTCAGGCCGGCCTGTGCAGGTCCTGCAGGCGTGCGCGCTCCAGCTCGCCAGGCACTCTGCTGGCTCCGGCTGGACACAGGCCGTCGTGCTGCAGATGGTCTGCAGGTGTGCACTGCATATGAGCAACCAGCAGGCACCCGGCAAGTGGGAGAGCGCTCGAGGGGCCGGGCGCATGCCCCGTGCGACAGGCGGTTCAGGGAGGCGCTCGAGGCGCCGTTCTGGACGACGCTGCACCCTGACGACACGGACAGGCTATGGCAGGCGCTGGGGCGACCCGGTGCGTTCTCCGCTGCCCCGCTGCCCGCTCAGGTTTTGCTGCTGCGGCGAGCGCGGCCCGAGCGCGCGCCCGCCCTCCGCATGCGCGCACGGCACCCCCTGCGCTCGGCAGGCCCTCCTGGTGCGCCCTGCGTGTCGGCAACCCCGGGCTGCCGACAGGTACGCCCGCAGGCGCGAGCGCCCGGCGGTGGCTCCAGAAGCAGGGCGGCGCCGTGACGCGCGTCTGCGGCCTGGTCGTGAACGACGCGGGTGCCGAGCGGCTCGCGGGCCTGCTCGCGAGCCTGCCCGCGGTGGGGTCGGGCAGCGGGCGGCACGCGCACACCGAGCTCCTGCTGTGCCCGCGGCTCGGCGCGGGTGCGGCTGCCGCCGAGGCCCTCCTGGTGGGGGCCGCGCGCGCCGTGGGGCGCTGCTCGCGCCTGCGGAGCCTGATCCTGCTCGTCGACCAGGATGTCCAGCCGGCGGACCAGCTCCCTGCCACCTTCTGGCAGCGCCTGGCCGACGCGCGCGCGCTCGAGGACCTCAAGCTGTTCACGCTCTCGTCCTGTTCGGCCGACGCACGCGGCGCGCCGTCCACTGCGAGCGCGTCGCGGATGATGGCAGGCCTGGCCGGCCTGTCGCAGCTGCGCGCGCTGGATCTGACGGCGCATGGGCCCTGCGAGCACGTCACGCTGCCTGCCTGCTTCTCGCGCCTGGTCCAGCTGACGTCCCTGAGCCTGTGCGGCCTGCGCGGCCTGCGCTTCGCGCCCGGCTGGGCGCGCCTGCCGGCGCTCGAGTTCCTGGAGTTTGAGGACTGCGAGTTTGCGGGCGGCAGCGAGGACGCGCTGCCGGGCATGGTCGCGCTGGCGGCCCTGACCAGCTTGCAATTGTGGGACTGCCCCAGCCTGCGGGTGCTGCCCGCGGCCCTGTGGCGGCTCACGCGGCTGCGCAGCCTCGCGCACGACACTCGCACGTGGTGCAGCCTGCCGCGCGGCGCGCTGCCGGTCGCGGGCCCGCTCGCGGCCGGCGCGCCCTGGCTCGCGTCGCTGACGCACTTGACCCTGGCGGGGCTCAACCTGCCTGTCTTTCCGCCGGGCGCCCTGGCCGCCACGCGCCTGGCGCACCTCGACCTGTCCCAGTGCAGTTTCGAGCGGCTGCCCAGCGGGGTGAGCGCGCTCACCGCGCTCACGGCGCTGCACCTCGGGCGGCACGCCCCCGGCCCCGCGGAGGTTGGGGGCACCTTTGACGCGCGCGCCCTGGGCGGCCTGGCGGGCTTCCCAAAGCTGCAGCGGCTCAGGTTTGGCAACTGCAGCGTGCTGTTTTGCTCGGACCTCGGAGCCGCGGCCGCGCACCCGCGCCTGGAGCGGCTGGAGGTTGTAGCCGCGTACCCCGCCCCCGGCCCATCTTGCCGGGCATTCCTGGGCCTGACCGTCGCCCTGCTGCAGCAGGGCCGCCCAGATGCTATTGAGCTGCGCGACTGCGCCGTGCAAGGCGCGGGCCAGGTGGAGAGCGACAGCTTCCTGGCCGCCCTGGACGCCGTGGGCTACCTACCTGCAGAACACCAGCGAGCGCTGCTTGCAGCAGGGTACACGTAGCAAGGTGGGACAGGTAGGCGGCGTGCGCTGGGTCAGGCATGTGGGGTCTGTGAAAGGCCGGTGGAGGCAGGTCGGTGCCCTTGCACATATCTGCTGTAACGTGTAATGTACACCTCCTCTGGCAACAGAGTCGTCCAGGCAAGCCGACAGCAGGGCGCTGCCTGCGGCACCGTGTGCGCGACGTGCCGCAACAGCGAGCGCTCGCGCCGCGTGCAAGGCACCGCTCGGTTGCCTCCTCTGGTGTTAGCGAGGGGAGGCGGGGCGCACGCGCGCGACGCGAAAGCGCCGGCCAGCAGCACCGCGCCTGGCGCCCTCACGCCCGCCGGGCGCAGACAGGCGGCTGCACCGGCTCGCCCGGCGCGCTCACTGGCGGCCAGTAGGACTCCTGGGACACCCTTCGCACAATCTGAGTCGAACACGCCGCGGCCTCTGCACCGCCAGCGCATCGGGCGCCGCCCGCCTGTCTACCACTTGCTTGGGCAGCCTCAGCACGCTCTCCAACTGCTGGATGGCGGCACCCGGCTTGGCCTGGGCTGGCCTGCTGTCGCTCACGACCGCCCAGACAGTGGTGCTACTGACTGGTGCTTACAGGAGCTGCTGCTCGACATGTGCTGCGCGCGGTGTTGGTGCAGAGCGCAGGAGGCTGGGCGCGGCGCGGTGGCAGCGTGCGGAATACGGCGAGCGGTACGCACCCGAGCGCCAGCCACCACCTTGCGCGCCGACTCGGCGCGCTCTGGACGGCGCTGTTCCGTGGACGGTGTCCTGCACTTGGCAAGCAGGCTGCCCGTGGCGCCAGCGACTGCTGGAACA
>JAABUQ010011783.1_pt1 | contig 11053 bp, 11 predicted proteins | sample 5560001 | NCBI WGS metagenome assembly JAABUQ01 (sample SAMN10711888, study PRJNA513371) | rock metagenome | isolation source: Antarctica rocks | place: Antarctica: Victoria Land, Finger Mt nord | collected 2015-12-18
TGCCATCGCCGAGGACCGCAGGACCACCCCACACGACGACATCATGAGCGCACTGGTGCACGCCGAGATCGACGGGGACCGGCTGAGCACCCAAGAGCTGAACATGTTCTTCGTGCTGTTGTGCGTGGCGGGCAACGAGACCACCCGCAATCTCATCACCCACTCGGTCTTGGCCCTGATCGAGCACCCGGCCGCCAAGGCAGAGCTGGCCACCCACATCGACGACGACGAGCTGTGGACCACCGCCACCGAGGAGTTCCTTCGCTGGGGCAGCTCGATCCAGAACTTCCGTCGCACCGTTGACGCGCGAGACCGAGGTGGCCGGTCAGCCGTTGGCCGTCGGCGACAAGGTGGTCATCTTCTACCTGTCAGCCACCGTGACGAAGCTGTGTTCGACGACCCGCACCGCTTCGACGTCCACCGCTCACCCAACGACCACCTGACCCTCGGCGGCGGCGGAGCCCACTTCTGCCTGGGCGCCAACCTCGCTCGGGCCGAGATCAAGGTGATGGTCCGCGAGCTCCTCCGGCGGTACCCAGGCGTCGAGCTGGCCGGTGAACCCCGCCGCATGCGGTCAGACTTCATCAACGGCATCAAGTCGTTGCCGGTCCGTCTCCAGCCTCGCTGAGAGCGCTCGCTGACCCCCGCGCTCACTCCGGCGGCTCGAACAGCGGCGGGCTTGGTCGGCGCCGCCACCGGCGGTAGCATCACTCTTCGGCCTTCTGGCGGCGCGCCTCGGCGCGTGGTCGCAGACGAACAAGTACCGACGAGGAGCCCTCCGCTGCCCAAGCCCAAAGAAGATGCGATCGTCCTGGAAGGGACCGTCGTCGAGCCCTTGCCCAACGCCATGTTCCGGGTGGAGCTCGAGAACGGTCACAAGGTCCTCGCACACATCTCCGGAAAGATGCGCATGCACTACATCCGCATCCTGCCTGGTGATCGGGTCCAAGTGGAGCTCACCCCCTACGACCTCAAGCGGGGTCGCATCACCTACCGCTACAAGTGATCCCCTCTTCAGCAGTGAGTTTCGCCTCATGAAAGTACGACCGAGCGTCAAGAAGATCTGTGAGAAGTGCAAGGTGATCCGTCGCCACGGGCGCGTTCAGGTCATCTGTCAGAACCCGCGTCACAAGCAAAGGCAGGGCTGAATGGCTCGTATCGCTGGCGTCGACATCCCTCGCGAGAAGCGTCTGGAGATCTCGCTCACCTACGTGTTCGGGGTGGGGAAGTCCACCGCCCATGCCATCTGTGAGTCCACGAACATCGATCCCAACACGAGGGTGCGGGATCTCACCGAAGAAGAGATCAACCGGATCCGGGCCCACATCGACCAGGACCTCAAGGTGGAAGGCGACCTGAAGCGCGAGGTCCAGCAGGACATCAAGCGCAAGATGGAGATCCAGTGCTACCAGGGCGTTCGGCACCGCAAGGGCCTGCCCGTCCACGGGCAGCGGACCCACACCAACGCTCGCACCCGCAAGGGCCCCAAGAAGACTGTCGCCGGCAAGAAGAAAGTGAAAAAGTAGTGGAGTATCTCGCGCATTCCGACTGTGGGCGGGGTCCCCAACGCAAGCTTTGCTTGGGTTGGGATGCCACCAAGAAGGTGAAGAAGTAGGTGGCCAAGCCCAAGCCCGGCGGCCGCCGGCCCCGCAAGCGGGAGCGCAAGAACGTCGCCTATGGGGTCGCGCACATCAAGAGCTCGTTCAACAACACGATCGTCGCCATCTCCGACCAGGAGGGCAACGTCCTGGCGTGGGCGTCGGCCGGCAACGTCGGGTTCAAGGGATCCCGCAAGTCCACTCCCTTCGCCGCCCAGATGGCCGCCGAGCAATGTGCTCGCCGGGCGATGGAGCATGGTGTCCGCAAGGTCGACGTGGTGGTGAAGGGTCCCGGCTCAGGCCGTGAGACCGCCATCCGTTCACTGCAGAACACCGGCATCGAGGTCACTGGGATCAAAGACGTCACCCCTGTCCCGCACAACGGCTGCCGCCCCCCCAAGCGGCGCCGGGTCTGATCGAGGAGCACCGAGAAGATGGCTCGTTACACCGGACCGGTGTGCCGGCTCTGTCGCCGGGAACGAATGAAGCTGTACCTGAAGGGCGCCAAGTGCGACACCATGAAGTGCCCCATCGAGCGCCGCCCCTACCCACCAGGTGAGCACGGGCGCGCTCGACAACGGCAGGGCTCGGAGTACCTCGGCCAGCTCCGCGAGAAGCAGAAGGCTCGCCGCATCTACGGGTTGATGGAGAAGCAATTCCGGAACTTGTACCGCGAGGCCAACCGCCAGCAGGGGGTGACCGGCGAGAACCTCCTGCGCATGCTCGAGACCCGCCTCGATAACACCGTGTTCCGGGCCGGTTGGGGCGCCAGCCGGGCCCAAGGCCGCCAGCTCGTGCGCCACGGGCACGTCAAGGTGAACGGTCGGCGCGTCACCATCCCCAGCTACCAAGTCCGCAAGGGTGATCGGGTGGAGCTGGGCGACAAGGCCCAATCCATGATCGTGGTTCGTCACAACCTCGATACCCTCGATCGGCGCACGCCACCGTGGCTCGAGGTGGGTGAAGGTGGGCTGGCGGCCACCGTGGTCGACCTCCCCCGCCGCGAGCACATCGACGTCCCCGTGCGCGAGCAGCTGATCGTCGAGCTCTACAGCAAGTGATCCGTCGGCTCGGCGGCCCGGCGGGTCACTCTGAGTCGTTCCCAGAACTCCCCATCGAACACCCCAGAGGTAGGCAAACGATGCTGGTCATTCAGCGCCCGACCGTCGAACCGGTCAGCGAACCCGAAGGCAACCGTCAACAGTTCTCGATCAGCCCGCTCGAACCCGGCTTCGGCCACACGATCGGCAACTCGCTACGCCGGACCCTGTTGTCATCGATCCCGGGGGCCGCGGTCACCCAGGTCCGGTTCGATGACGCCCTCCACGAGTTCGACACCATCGTCGGGGTCACCGAGGACGTCACCGAGATCATCCTCAACCTCAAGGACGTCGTGCTCACCAGCGTCGCCGAGGGCGACGTCACCGTGCGCCTCGACGTTCGAGGCCCAGCCGACGTGACCGCCGCCGACATCCAGACAACGTCCGACCTCGAGATCCTCAACCCTGGCGTGCGCATCGCCACGCTCAACGGCAGGGGCCGTCTCGCCCTCGACATCACCATCGGCCGGGGCTGTGGCTACGTGTCGGCCGACCGCAACAAGACCAGCGCCACCATCGGCGTGATCCCCGTCGACTCCATCTTCTCGCCGGTCCGGCGGGTCACGTTCACCATCGAACCCACCCGGGTGGAGATGGACACCAACTACGACCGCCTCGTGCTCGACATCGAGACCGACGGGTCGATCACCCCCCGCGATGCCTTGGCCTCGGCCGGCGCCACCCTGCGCTCCCTCGTGCAGCTGGTGGAGGAGATGAGCGACGAGGCCCAAGGCCTCGAGTTGGGCGAGACGGCCAACGCCTACTCCGGATCACCCGACATGGACCTGGCCATCGAAGACCTCGACCTCTCCGAGCGACCCCGGAACTGCCTCAAGCGGGCCCAGGTGAACACCGTCGGCGAGCTTCTCCGCAAGAGCGAGGATGACCTGCTGGCCATCACCAACTTCGGTCAGAAGTCCCTCGATGAGGTGACGGCCAAGCTCGACGAGCGTGGGCTGTCGCTGCGCGGGAGCAACTGACGTGCCGGCCACACCCAAACGGGGCCGCCGGTTCGGCGGTGACGCCGCCCACCAGCGACTCATGATGGCCAACCTGGTGTGCTCGTTGGTGGCTGCCGAAGGCATCGTGACCACCGAAGCCAAAGCCAAGGCCTTGCGCCCGGTGGCCGAGAAGGTGATCACAAAGGCTAAGAAGGGCGGCCTGCACCGCCACCGCCAGGTGGTGTCCTACCTCAACGACAAAGAGATCGCCGCCAAGCTCTTCGACGACGTCGGTCCCCGGTACGTCGATCGCAACGGCGGCTACACTCGCATCCTCAAGCTCGGCCCCCGGCACGGCGACAACGCCCCCATGGCTCGCATCGAGCTGGTGTAAGTCGAGGCGCCCTCGCTGCGCTTCGGGCTCTCGGTCGGCCTGGCTGCGTTCGGCTGGGCCGGTTGCAGGCGGCGCAGCGACAGGGCGGACACAAGGTCTGCGGCTGGGTCGGGACATGGCATCGTCGTAGCGTCCGGTTGGTGACGTTGTTCGATGAACCAGCGGCATCGCGCGTCACTCCTCCGAACGGGTCCACCGTGCGGGTTCGGATGGTGGTGGCCTACGACGGGAGCGGGTTCCATGGGTTCGCGGCCAACGCCGGCGTGCCCACCGTGGCCACCACCCTGGCCGCTGCCATCGAGACCGTGCTCGGCCACGCCGTGACCCTTACCGCCGCGGGGCGCACTGACCGCGGGGTTCACGCGCTGGGCCAGGTGGTGACCTTCGACGTTGCCGCTGAGGAACTCGACCTGTTCCGGTTGCAACGGTCGCTGAACCGGATGGTCGGTCCAACCGTCGCCGTGCGGGACATCACGATCGTGGGGCCAGACTTCGACGCCCGGTTCTCGGCGCGCTCGCGCCGGTACCGCTACCACGTGCTCAACCGACCTGAACCGGACCCATTCCTCGCCGCGACGGCGTGGCACGTCGAGCGACCCCTGAACAGGGCGGCGCTGGACCTCGGCTGTGACCCGTTCATCGGAGAGCACGACTTCGCAGCCTTCTGCCGGAAGCCGACCCGTGCCGACGACACCGAGGCGTCCCTGGTGCGCAGGGTGCTGTCGGCGTCATGGCACGACGCAGGCGAGGGTCTTCTCCACTTCGATATCGAGGCCACCGCCTTCTGCCACCAGATGGTGCGCAGCATCGTCGGCACGATGGTAGAGGTGGGTCTGGGTCGCAGAAGCGCGGGCGAGTTGGTGGCGGTGATCCGTAGCGGCGACCGGCGGTTCGCCGGTGACGTGGCCCCGCCGCTGGGCCTCGTACTGTGGTCGGTCCACTATGACGGCTGGGCCTCCTGAAGGCGATTCTCGCGCCGGGCTTCGGCGGCGGTCGGTTTGCCGGTAGGGTCCCCGACGCCTAGCGTCCCTGGCTGCTTCGTGCGCCCGTTTGAGGTTTCCTCGCAGCGTGCAGGGCTCATCGATCAGAGGAATCAGAGGAAACGGCGCGTGCCCACCTACACACCCAAAGCCAGCGAAGTGCAACGCCGTTGGTTCGTGGTGGACGCCGACGGCCTGGTGCTCGGCCGGTTGGCCACCGAGGTGGCCCGCATCCTGCGCGGGAAGCACAAGCCGATCTTCACGCCTCACCTCGACACGGGCGATCACGTCATCGTGGTCAACGCCGACAAGGTGGTCCTCACGTCTGACAAGGCGGGAAAGAAGATGGTCTTCCGCCACTCGGGCTACCCGGGCGGCATCCGAGAGCGGACCTACGCCGATCTGCTGGCCCGCCAACCCACCGAAGCCGTCCGCCGCACCATCCGGGGGATGTTGCCCAAGAACCGTCTGGGTCGGGCCCAGATCAGCAAGCTCAAGATCTACGCAGGGCCGGTGCACCCGCACCAGGCACAGTCGCCCGAACCGCTCGAGCTCGCCGCCGCCCGCCGGCGCGCCTAGGAGTCACGTGTCCAAACCCCTCACCCAGACCACCGGCCGCCGCAAGCAGGCCATCGCCCGGGTCCGGCTCCGTCCCGGGTCGGGGACGATCAAGGTGAACGGTCGTCCGGTCGAGGACTACTTCCCCTCCGACACCCACCGGATGGTGCTCACCGAGCCGTTGCGCCTCACCCAGCACGAGGACACTTACGACATCGACGCCACCATGGTGGGCGGCGGCGTGTCGGGCCAGGCCGGCGCGTTGCGCCTCGGCATCGCCCGGGCGCTCATCGAGCTCGACGATGAGCTGCGGCCCGCGCTGAAGGGCGCCGGCTTCCTCACTCGAGACGCCCGCGAGAAGGAGTCCAAGAAGTACGGGCTCAAGAAGGCTCGCAAGGCGCCGCAGTACAGCAAGCGCTGATCGACCACCCACGATCTCGGCAGAGTCATTCACCTCCCAGGTGAGAAAGCCTGTTGAGAGCGCAGAGGGTGGGGCGCCATGACCCTCACATTCGGCACCGACGGCGTCCGCGGCGTGGCCAACGCCGAGCTGACCCCTGAGCTGGTGCTGGCCCTCGGACGGGCAGCCGCGTTGGTGCTCGGCGGTGACCGGTTCGTGGTCGGCCGCGACACCCGTCGCTCAGGACCTCTGGTGCAAGCCGCCCTCAGCGCGGGTCTGCTCTCCCAAGGCGTATCGGTGGTGGACGTGGGCGTCGTCCCCACGCCCGTGGTGGCGCACGCGTCATCAGTTGGGTCAGTGCCAGGTGCCATGATCTCGGCCTCGCACAACGTCTTCGGTGACAACGGCATCAAGTTCTTCGCGCCGGGTGGGCACAAGCTCACCGATGCACAGGAGAGCCAGCTCGAGACCGAACTGGCCAGAGCCTCGACCGCCGAGGATCAGGGCTCGCGCCGAGCCGTGCCCACCGGCGCCGACGTCGGCACCGGGCGACGAGACGACGGCGGTGTGCTCGACCGATATCGCCAGCACCTGCACGATGGCATCGAAGGCCGGAGGCTCAGCGGCCTTTCGGTGGTCCTGGACTGCGCCAACGGTGCCGCGTCCACGGTGGCTCCCGAGGTGGTGCGGGGCCTCGGCGCGGAGGTAGGCGTGCTCGGGGACCGGCCCGACGGGACCAACATCAACGACGGCTGCGGATCAACGTCGCCAGCGGCTCTCCAGCGGGCCGTCCTCCATCACGGTGCGGACGCCGGCCTGGCTTTCGACGGTGATGCCGACCGCCTCATCGCCGCGGACGCGCAAGGTCAGCTCGTCGATGGTGACCAGATCATCGGCCTCTGCGCCGTCGATCGGCATCGGCGCCAACGGTTGGCCCACGACACGGTGGTGGTCACCGTCATGACCAACATGGGGTTCCGGCTGGCCATGGCCGAGCACGGCATTCACGTGGTGGAGACCGACGTCGGTGACCGTCACGTGCTGGCGGCGATGCACGACGGTGGGTTCTCCCTCGGCGGTGAGCAGTCGGGTCACGTGATCTTCGGTGACGTGGCCACCACCGGGGACGGGCTGCTCACCGCGATCACCGTGCTCGATGTCATGGCCCGCACCGGTCGGACGTTGAGCGAGCTGGCATCGGTCATGCGCCGCCTGCCCCAGGTGCTGCTCAACGTGCCGACCGCCGGACGCGGTGACGTGATCGGCGAGCTGGCTGACCATGTCGTGGCCGCTGAGACCGAGCTGGCCGGGGAGGGGCGGGTGCTCGTTCGGGCCAGCGGCACCGAGCCCATGGTGCGGATCATGGTGGAGGCTCCGAGCACCGAGCGAGCCGAGGCCATCGCCAGCCGGTTGGCCGGTGCCGTGGCGCCAACGGCCCGCTGACTGTCATCGCACCGTCGGCATCGGAACACTTGGCGGCCTGCTTCCCCGGCCAGGGTCGCCGCTGAGCGCGATGCGCCGGTCGCTAGCATCGCCGGCCATGTGCGGCATCATCGCCGTGGTGCGCCGCCCCAGCCGCCGGCCGCCTCCGGCCTCGGCTGAAGTCCTCGAGATGCTCAGGGACTGGCCCGCGGTGCTCTGCGACGCCGATCCTCCGGCGTTGGCGACAAAGGTGCAGGCCGCCGCCGCGTCGGTGGAACGAGCCAACCGGTTGCTGGCCGGCCCACCCGGCGTCCATGCCCTGCTGGCCGATCGCATGTTGGGAGCCTCCGTCGATGGCATCCTCACGCGGCTCGGTTCGGAGGTGGCCGCCGTCGAGCGGAGCCTCGACGTCGATGGTCACTTGGCCGATTGCTACACCTCGACGGAGCTCGAGGAGCTCAACGCCGGCCTGGTGGCGCTGAAGGACGCCGTGTGGGCGGTCCAACACGACCGTCTCCGGACCGCTCGAGCGGTGGCCGACCTTGCTGGCCCCGATGCCGGTGACGCCGCCGTCGACGCCTACTGCTCGATGCAGTCGGCGCTGTCAGCCCTCGATCGCTTGGAGGTCCGGGGCCGTGATTCGGCCGGGCTGCACGTTCTCGTGCGGGACCACGGATTGGATCCGCAGGACCCGGCCGTGGCCGCGCTGCTGTCGGGTCGGCGCGCCGATCCCCTGTTCGCTTCCATGGCGGTGAAGGTGGCCGGCGACTGCCTCAGCTTCGTCTACAAGGCAGCGGCGGAGATTGGCGAGCTGGGCGACAACACCAGGGTCCTGCGCGCCGCCGTGGCCGGTGACGCGTTGCTGGCCCGCGCCCTGGAGGCGCCTACCGCGGACGCGGTGGTACTGGGCCACACCCGTTGGGCCAGCGTCGGGATCGTCTCTCAGCCGAACGCCCATCCTTTGAACAGCGAAGAGGTGGGTCGTCGCGACGGGCCCTACGTGGCTGCCGCGCTGAACGGTGACGTGGACAACTTTGCCGACCTCAAGGCCTCCGAGAGCCTGCGCATCGCCCCCGAGATCACCACCGATGCCAAGGTCATCCCCACCTTGATCTCGCGCCGGCTGGCCGTGGGGCACGATCTGGTCGACGGGTTCCGACGCACCGTCGCCGGCTTCGACGGGTCGGTCGCCATCGCCGCCATCGCCGCCGAGCACCCCGACCAACTGCTCCTCGCCCTGCGCGGGAGCGGCCAGGCGCTGTACGTCGGTTTCGACGACGACGTCTACGTCGTGGCCAGTGAGCCCTACGGGGTGGTGGAGGACGCCCGCCGCTACCTGCGCCTCGACGGTGAGAATCCGTCAGACTCCTCGAACCCCGTCGGCAGCAGGGGCCAGGTGGTCGTGCTCGACGGGGCCCACGCCGGCACCCTCGAAGGCGTGACCCGCTTGTCTTACGACGGTTCACCGCTGCCCATCAGCGAGGACGAGTTGGTGGCCACCGAGATCACCACCCGCGACATCGACCGCGGTGATCATCCCCACTTCCTCGTGAAGGAGATCGGTGAGGCGCCGGAGTCATTCCGCCGGACCCTTCGAGGCAAGGTGGTCGAGCGTGACGGTCGCTTCGTCACCAACCTCGGGCCCGACGCCCTGCCCGACGAGGTGCGCGCCGGCCTCGCTGACGGGCGCATCAAGAAGGTGGTGGCGGTGGGTCAGGGCACCGCCGCTGTCGCCGCCCTCAGCCTGGCCCGGGCCCTCAGCGACGCCACCCTCGGTACGGAGCTGCGGGTCGAGGCCACCCTCGCTACGGAGCTGTCCGGGTTCGGCCTGCGGCCCGACATGAGCGACACGCTGGTGGTGGCCATCAGCCAGTCGGGCACCACCACCGACACCAACCGCACCGTCGACCTCGCGCGCAGCCGTGGCGCGCCGGTCGTGGCCATCGTGAATCGTCGGCGAAGCGACCTCACCGACAAGGCCGACGGTGTGCTCTACACCTCCGACGGTCGCGACGTGGAGATGAGCGTCGCCTCCACCAAGGCCTTCTACAGCCAGGTGGCGGCCGGGTTCCTGCTGGCCTTTGCCGTTGCCGAGGTGGTGAACCCTGGGCCGGCGGCGGCCGACGAACGGTCGCGCCTTTTGGCCGACCTGCGCGAGCTACCGGCCGTGATGGCCGCCACCCTCGACCGCCAACCCGAGATCGCCGCTGCTGCCCAACAGCTCGCCCCGGCGAAGCGGTACTGGGCCGTCGTCGGCAGCGGCCCCGACCTCATCGCCGCCGAAGAACTGCGGATCAAGCTCAGCGAGCTCTGCTACAAGTCGATCGCCTGTGACAGCACCGAGGACAAGAAGCACATCGACCTGTCGTCGGAGCCGCTGATCATCGTGTGCGCAGCCGGGTTGGTCGGCTCCAACGCCGACGACGTGGCCAAGGAGGTGGCCATCTACCGCGCCCACAAGGCCACGCCCATCGTCATCGCCACCGAAGGCGAAGAGCGGTTCTCGGCGGCCCTGCAAGCGCTCACCGTGCCGGTCACCAATCCCAGACTGGCCTTCGTGCTCACCACCATCGTTGGCCACCTGTTTGGCTACGAAGCGGCCCTGGCCATCGACGCTCAGGCCCGGCCATTGCGCCTGGCGCGGGCCGCCGTCGAGCGGGCGGTGGCCGAGATGAGCGCACCGGTCTCGCGAAACGGGTCCACCGACCGCTGGTTCGCACGCCTCGGTGAGGAGCTGGAACCGTTGGCCCAATCCTTCAACGATGGGGTTCGCAGCGGGGCCTACAACGGTCATCTGGAAGCGGCTACCGCGCTGCGCCTGTCCTCGTTGTTCCGGTACGTCATCGCCACCTTGCCGCTCGACCTCTACCAGCTCGAGGCCGGCCGGGTGGGCACCCCGAGCGTGCTGGTGGAGGACCTCACCGCCGCGCTGACGGCCGCCATCGACGAGCTCACCCGACCCGTCGACGCCATCAAACACCAGGCCAAGACGGTCACCGTCGGGATCTCCCGATCCGACGAGGGCCTCACCCAGGTGCCGCTCGTGCGCGAGGTGCTCGCCGTCGGCACCGGCCGAGACCGCCTCAGCTATCGAGCCTTGCGGACGTTGGCCGGCCTCGATCCCGCCGTCGCCGAGGTCACCGGCTTCACCCGGTACCGGATCGATGGTCGAGTGGACGAGGGAACGGCCACCATCGCCGTCGTGGACCGGGGGGGCATCGCCCGCGACCTGCCGCTGCGCACGGAGAAGAACCCGGTGCTGCGCGGCACCAAGCACCGGGTGGCCACCGAGCGCGAGGTCACCGTGGCGGTGGGTCGGAGCGACGGGCGTTCGCTCGTGTTGGTGCCCGAGGTGAAAGGAACCCAGTGCACCGGTCTCACGCTCTTGCACGTGCGCTTCCGTGACCGCATGCCGGCCGGGGCCGCCCGCTCGGTGCTGGAGCAGTACCGGCAGCGGTACTCGGCGCTGCAGGACGCCGTCACCGAGACCGAGCCCACCTTCCGCGACGACCTGCTCGGTGAACAGCCGATCGTCGAACTGCTCACCGTGCCGGTGAACGTGCTGGCTGACCGCTGGCGCGCCCACTGACCTCGACGCCCGACCCAGCCCCGTGCGCCACGCGGTGTCTTTTCCCATTTTGCGCACGAGCCTTCGGGAGC
>JAABUQ010011784.1_pt1 | contig 11052 bp, 10 predicted proteins | sample 5560001 | NCBI WGS metagenome assembly JAABUQ01 (sample SAMN10711888, study PRJNA513371) | rock metagenome | isolation source: Antarctica rocks | place: Antarctica: Victoria Land, Finger Mt nord | collected 2015-12-18
GGATCGTGTTGCGGTCGGGGAGGACCCAGTGCGGGTCGTGTAGGTTGTAATGAATGAGGCTCGCCATGTAATCCCAGCGGCCCAAATTCAAGCCGAGAATCCGTTCCCGCAGACTATAAATGAATTCCTCAAGCTGGAACGCAAGTGGATGCGATTCGACCAGCGCCATGCAGCGAATAAAGTTTTTCGGCCACCCTTTAGACGCTTCAATGGCAGTAAAGACATCCTCCCACCAAACTGCTTCTTCCGCCGATTCGGATTTTGGGATATAAATGGCCAGGGGATGTTTTAACTGCGATGCGTCCAGGCGATACGCCAGCAGCGCCAAGTCAAATAGACTAGCTGAGGTCGTTTCGTTGCCGAAGAGGTTCCCTTGCGAGAGGTGCAGGCCGTGCAGGCGCGTCCAAACCGCTACCGCGCTCGGCGCAATGGCGACGGTGCGGCCGCGTTTGGCATCTTCGTAGGTAAGCGTCCCATAAAGCGCCGCTACCACGTTGTCGATACCGCGCATCAGATTGAGCCATTCGTTGGCCATGGAGTCTTCCAGATCGAGCATCACGCCCGGAGCTCCCGAGTTGAGCATTTTTACCACAAGCTCGGCATCGTCCGCCGGCCCGGTCATTTGATTGCGTTGATCGGTGCACCAAGTCGGTAGCTCGATTTTCCAATCTGAGCGCGTTGCTTGCGAGGGTGCCAGGTATTGCGGCAGCTCACCGCGATGGGACTTGGCCAGCGCGTCTTTGCGCTTCGCGGCCAGTTGCTGCTGGCGCGAAGTGAACTCTTTATGCAAGCTTTGAAAAAACGCGCCGAAACCGCGCGGCAGATCGCGCCCCAGGTCAAAGCCCACGGGGGCGAGATTCATTGAAGGTGGCTGAGGTCGAATTGCTCCTCTTCTGTTGAACCGGTCAGCGCGGTTGTTGATGAAGTTCCCGCCGATACTACCCGCGCGACTTCATCGAAGTAACCCGTACCGACTTCACGTTGATGCCGCGTGGCGGTGTAACCGGCGGCTTCGCTGGCGAACTCTTGCTGCTGAAACTCCGAATACGCCGACATGCCGCGCGCGGCGAAATCGTGAGCCAGCGTAAACATACTGTGGTTGAGCGCGTGGAAACCGGCGAGCGTAATAAACTGGAAGCGATACCCCATCTCCGCAAGCCGGTGACGAAACGCTGCGATCGTGGCGTCGTCGAGCTTTTTCTTCCAGTTGAACGACGGCGAGCAGTTGTAGGCAAGCAACTTGCCGGGGTGCTCCGCGTGAATGGCATCGGCGAATCTCTGCGCTTCAGCAAGATTCGGTTCGGAAGTTTCGCACCACAGCATGTCGCAGTAGGGGCCGTACGCGATCCCGCGCGCGATGGCGGCGTCTAGCCCGCCGCGCATACAGTAAAAACCTTCGGCGGTTCGCTCACCGCTCAGAAAGGCGCGATCCCGCGGATCGATATCACTCGTAATAAGATGCGCGCCGTTGGCGTCGGTGCGTGCAATAATGACGGTGGAGACGCCCATTACGTCGGAAGCTAAACGAGCAGCGGTGAGATGGCGAATAGCGGTTTGCGTGGGAATCAGCACTTTGCCGCCCATGTGGCCGCATTTTTTTTCTGACGCAAGCTGGTCTTCCAAATGCACGCCTGCAGCACCGGCTTCGATCATCGCTTTCATTAATTCAAAAACATTGAGGGCGCCCCCAAATCCGGCTTCAGCGTCGGCAACGATCGGAGCAAACCAATAGGTGCCGGCTTTTCCTTCGATGCAATCGATTTGGTCCGCGCGGGTGAAAGCACTGTTGATGCGTTTTACCAGCAGCGGAACGCTGTTCACCGGATACAAGCTTTGATCGGGGTACATCTCGCCGCTCGCGTTGGCGTCGGCCGCGACTTGCCACCCGCTCACGTAGATGGCCGGCAAACCGCCCTTGACGGCCTGCACTGCTTGATTGCCGGAGAGGGCGCCAAGCGCGACGACCGGCTCTTTCTGCGCCAACAACGACCAGAGGCGCTGTGCGCCGAGCTTGGCGAGGGTGTGCTCTACTCGAACGGTGCCCGCCAGCCGGTCGACCTCATCGGCGCCGTACGGACGCACGATACCTCTCCAGCGGCCATCGACTTCTGCAAAGCGAGCTCCGTTCGTCCTCACAATTGTGCCTTTCTCGCCCGCCCGGGCAGCGATACAGATGTTCCATAGTATCGGGATGCGACCAGAAGCGCCAACGCCGGAAGACCCAACCGGCTAGGTGCGATTAGCATACATGCCGAGGAACCGGCACGGGCCGTGGGGGAACCGAGGCACATTGATGATTCGTATAAGGGCGCTACGCCTCGTACTTGTCGGGTTGTTCCTGCTCTCGACGGCGAACCCGGGCGCCTCCGAGCAGAGTGGCCGCGACCGGCTCAGCAGCCTGGGGGTACGAGTCGCCCTGCACATTGACATCTCGTCGGCATAGACGAGCTGCGTGAGACGTGGCAAGTCGCCGGTGAATTGGTCGCGCGTTGGAAAGTTCCGCAATTGGCCTATCTGTCACGCGGCCCTTTGACCGGCAATCACCGTGATCTGCGCCGCGGCCAGATCCGGGAACCCGTGCTCGGCTTTGAAAACGAAGCGGCTCCCGCAACCTTGACGGACACCGATTTCTACGTGCGGCCTAACGGTACGGTGGTGAGCGTCAAGCGCTTCAACGTTGTTCTGTCGACGCAGCTCGATTTACGCCGTTTTCCCTTTGACAAACAAGATCTTCCCATTGTGATTGCGCCCCGGGGCTTTCGGCTGACATGCAGCACTCAAGCGTTATGGCCGCGCGGTATGTCGAGCTTTCGCAATGGAAAAACGCATCGTTGTCCGCGCATGCGGAAACGCGCGAACATGATGACTTCAAGAATACTACCCTACTCTTCACTTTCAGAGTATTTCGCGGCTGGAACTCATACTTTTGGAAGATCCTTCTCCCGCTATTCCTGATCGTTCTCTTGTCGTGGGTGAGCTTCTGGCTCTCGCGCGATGAGTTCAAAACGAAGGATCAGTTGGCAACGCTGGTCACCACGCTGCTCATTATCGTTGCCTTTAATATTACCGCAACGGCATCGCTGCCGCGTACGAATTACGTGACGTACATCGACGCGTTCTTATTGGTCTGCTTCTTCTTCGTCGTTTGCGCTGGCGGCGCATTGCCGGGATCGTGCTCCCAGCCGCGTTCGTACTAACGCAAGCCGGACTTGCGCTTTTGTTTTTCCGAATTTAGAGTAATCAGGAAACGTAACTGACGTTGACGGGAAAGCCGGCGACTTCGGCGCACTCGAGCACGCCAAGAACCTTATCGATCTCTTCTTCGATTCCGACTATTTCGCCGGCGCTCACGCCCACGGGTGCCGCGTTTTCCCACAGAATGCGGCGAGCGGTTTGCAAGGCGGTGCGCAAACGCTGCGGCGTGGCCTCCAAAACGGGCCAATCTTGCATGAAGAGCGGCGGCACGATTCGCCACCCATGGCCAGACATAACATCTTCGTCGATGAAGGCGTGCGGAATGGCCGCCAACATCTCAATAGCAGCCTGGTCGGTTGGTTTAAGCGGCAAGCCGACTTCGGCAAGCCGCAAGATGTATCGGAAAAAAGCGACGTTGCCTACGGTGTAGGCACCAGCCGGAGATCCGACGTTCACATGTATCATCGAAGGTACGCCGTTCGCGTTCGAACTCCAAGCTTACTGCGCAACATCAAACGGCAGCCCCAGCTCCGAGGAAAGGTTTCTCAATCCCTCCCAAACCTTAATATGCACCGGCACGCCGTTCAACTTGTGATATTCGGCTTTTTCATACTCGATTTCTCCCGCGGTGTAAATGCGTTCTTGGCCCGGTGCTGTGGCGCTGGTTCTGAAATCGCGAAGTTCTTGTTCCATGTCACGTTTGAAATCCTCGACATTACGAAACCCATCCACGCGAAAGGCGCCAAACCAATGCGAGATGGCGCCGGGTTGCGGTTTGCTGTTGGGTAAAGGCAGCGAATTGCCGAACGTTCCGCCGGACAGCACGCCGCAAAAAATGTCCACGAGCAATCCTAAGCCGTATCCTTTATGACCGCCGTTTTCAACACCGTAACCGCCTAGCGGCAGCAAAGCGCCTTGCAAAGCCTCCGATGGGCTCGTGGTGGGCTGCCCTTGCGAATCGATCGCCCAACCTTGAGCTAGCGATTTGCCTTTGCGCTGGTACACTTCGAGTTTGCCTCGGGGGACCGTTGTGCTGGCGAAATCGAGAACAAACGCGGGCTCGCTCGCCGTTGGAATGGCGAAAGCCAACGGATTGGTGCCCAACATAATGTCTTTGCCGTACGTCGGAGCGGCGTAGCGCACGGAGTTGGTAGAAGCCATGCCGATCATCGCGTGCTCGAGCGCCAGCATCGCGTAGTACCCGGCGATGCCAAAGTGATTGGAATTTCGTACCGCGCCGAAAGCGGCGCCATGTTTGTCGGCCTTGCGGATGACGCTTTCCATTGCAAGTTTCCCGATGGGATGCCCTAAACCGTTATCTGCGTCATACACGATCGAGGTATCCGTCTCACGCACCACCTCATAGCGGGCCGTTGCCTTGAGCTTTTGAGAACGAATGCGGCTGACATAATAGGACTCCAAGCGCGCAACTCCATGCGATTCGATACCCCGCAAGTCCGCCGCTACCAAAACCTCGGCAACGACTGCAGCGTCGGATTGTTTGACACCCACTGTTTGCAAAACGGCGGAAACGAAGTTTTTGAGTTTTGGCTCGGTAGTCAGCGCATATTCGCTCGTGGCAACCTCGGACATTGTTCCCTCCCACACTGATGGCTGTGCCGCACTTTCGGGGATACCGCACGGTATTCATTGGCGTTCGCAAAGGGGATGCGGGTGTGATCTCGTGAACGCTGGAACAATGAACTCGGTGCGGGGCTACACCGGCGACGACGTCCCCCAAGACAGTATCTACAATCGGTGCGTGCGCTGTGGGCTTTGCCTTCCCAGCTGTCCGACATACCTTGAAACGATGGTCGAAACGTCCGGGCCGCGCGGACGCATCAGCTTAATAAAGGCCGTCGGGGAAGGCGAGTTAGATCTTTTGAGTCCGGGCTTCGTGCATCAAATGTCTGAATGCCTCGACTGCCGCGCATGCGAGGCGGTTTGCCCCTCAGGCGTGATGTACGGTCAGTTGGTCGAGACGGCACGCACCCAAATTGAAAAGGCTTCGAAGCGCACAGTCGCGCCGCATGTCTCGTTTGCGCGCTTCGTCGCTCTGCGCGTGCTCTTTACCAATCTGGCCGTTATGCGCTTTGCCGCCAGCTTGCTGCGTTTCTACCAGCGATCCGGTCTGCAATCCGCGTTGCGAGCTTCGGGAGTTTTGCGCCTCTTGAGATTGGCCGAGATCGAAAAGCTGGCTCCTAAGATTTCGCGGCGCTATTTTATGGCACGCGATCAACGGTACCCCGCCGCGAGTGAACGCACTACGGCTTTTCTTCACACGGGGTGCGTAATGCACGTTGCCTTCGCGCAGGTACACGAGGCCACGGTGCGCGTGCTGCAAAAGTCGGGCTGCAGCGTGGTGGTACCACGCGGTCAGGGATGCTGCGGCGCGATCGCCGTGCATGCCGGCGAAATGCAACAAGGCCGCGAGCTGGCTAAGCGCAATATTGCCGCGTTCGAGCAGTCGGGCGCCGATGTCTACGTGATCAACGCCGCGGGCTGCGGCTCGACGCTCAAAGAGTATGGCGAAATGTTTGCCGCGGACGAAGAGTGGTCCACGCGCGCCGCACGTTTTTCCAAGCGGGTGCGCGATGTCACTGAACTCTTAGACGAGCTTGGCCTGGCACCGGAACTTGGCAACGTCGATCAAACAGTCACCTATCAGGAACCATGCCATTTGGTGCACGCACAACGCATCTCAGCGGCCCCTCGCCGTCTGTTGCAACAGATACCGGGCCTAAACTTGCGCGAGATGCCCGAAAGCAGCGTGTGTTGCGGAAGCGCCGGGATTTACAACCTCACTCAACCAGAGATGTCACGCCGGCTGCAAGAGCGCAAGATTTCAAACATCGAATCTGCCGGTGCAGACGTTGTGGTTACCGCCAACCCGGGCTGTGCGCTTCAGATTTCCGCCGGCTTATCGCAAGCCGGCAAGCAGACTCCGGTGCGCCATGTGGTGGAAATGCTTGATTTGGCGTACGAAAACTACCGCCAAGTCAGGGCAAGCTAACGACGCGTTCGCGATCCTCCAGGGCTGCTTGCCGGTCTGGATACACGGCAAAAACGCGGATCAGGCCGGTTATGTTGAGAAGCCGCAGGATTGCGCCTTCGCGCGCAATCAGGGATAAACGCCCTCCGTGTTCCACCGCACGGCGATGCCCACCGATGAGCGCGCCTAGGCCGGTAGAGTCGATGAACTGCAGCTCGGTAAGATCGACGATGATGTCGTGCTTGCCCTCGTCGGCAGCTTCGGAAAGAGCGGCGCGCACTGTGGGGGAAGTGGCGATATCAAGGCTGCCACGTAACCGGAAAACCAGCGCGTCTCCGTCATGTTCCGTTTTGATGTCGATTGATAACTCGTCATGCGACATTGGCTTGCTGCTCCTATGATTGTCTTCAGGCGGGGCGTTTCGCGCCGCGCTAATGCTTAGCCTGTGAAAGGGGAGGAACCATTGACGACCAAAAAGACCGCGACGCGCAAGAAGAGCGCGAGCCGCAAGAAGACCAGCAAACGCCGCTATAGCACCGGGGCCGGCAAGAAAGTTGCCGGCGCGATGCGCAAGCGAAAAAAAGGTACGCTACGCTCGGGAAGTTCGGGCAAGAAAGTAACAAGCCGCAAACAGGCAATCGCGATCGGGCTATCAGAGGCGCGCCGCAGCGGAAAAAAAGTACCCAAAAAGCCGACGAGCAAAAAGAAGTAAGCGGGCATGTTTTTCTTCTTCAATAGTCGGATGGGCTGTCTTGGCTCGCTCGCTGTGTCGGCGCTAATTACCCTTCTGCTGCTGCTTGCCTTTCGCGTCATACACTTCTAAACGATCCAGCGTTGCAGCCGCTTCATTCCAACGCCAGAGAGCCCCCGGCGCAAGATGCACGCCTCCGATCCAGCGCTCGAGAATATGCGATTGCAGCCAATCTGCGTCTGAACGCAGCACCTTAACGCCGAGAGGCGTAATGGAAAACTCATCGCCGACTTGCGCGATGAGGGGCGCGGCCGGATCGCAGAGGACGTTCAGCTTTGCATAAAATGTCGTGTCACCCAGAAATGCTGCTTCCTCTTGAGATTGACACGCCGCAAATATCTCTTCCTTTCGCGCGGAGCCGCGTGCAACCGTCGAAAGCATCTGCTGTTCGGTGCGCGATAGTCCGTTGCTGAGCGAGGGGAAGTCTTGCGCGAGTCTTCGCATGGCGGCCCGCAGATGCGGCAAATCATTGCTCGCTACACCCAGCTGCAGCCAGCGTGACGGATCGTCGCTTGCAAAGGCCGACCAACTTTCGCACGCCAGCGCGTACATCGAACCAGTCACCGGTTGGCGCCTGGGCAACATGGCTACGAGATCTTCAGCGGTTTGCATTCCCAGGTATCGATCGCTGAACACGACTTGAACGCGGCCCGGACCCAGCCCCACGCCCGCAAGATAGTGCAGCACTTGAAGAATGTGCAGCTGGTCATACAGGTCGTGTTCGAACCATAGAACAATTTCCCGAAACTCGCCGCACCGCTCCATGGTACCGTCTCGCTTTTCGAAGTCATGGTTGATCTTGATGGCATTGCCGAAGCCTGCCTGCGAGAGGTAGCTGGCGCGCAGTACGCTCAGTTGCCGCAAGGGCATCGTTGCAATAACCGGCCCCTCATGCAAAATGTCTTTCCAGGCGACTAACGTTCCAGGCAGACTCATTTTTCGCCAGAGATGAATAACCGAGTCACCGTTAGTTATGTGAAGCGTTTCTGCGCTAGGGATACAACCCTCTGGCCATGGTGGCTTCGGCAACTCGCTCAACGGCAACCGCATATGCGCCCCGACGCATGTTTACTCGGTGCCGCGTCGTTTGTGCGAGCGTATCTCGGAACGCCCGCACCATGATGCTCTTCAGCCGCTCGTTGATTTCATCTTCTTCCCAAAAGTTGTTTTGAAGATCTTGCACCCACTCAAAATATGAAACTGTTACGCCGCCCGCGTTGGCCAGAATGTCCGGCAATACCAAGATATTGCGCTCGAAGAGGATTTCATCCGCGTCGGGCAGCGTCGGGCCATTGGCGGCCTCAGCGATGATCTTGGCCTTTATCCGCGGCGCGTTTTCTTTGGTGATCACTTTTTCCAGCGCTGCGGGTACCAGCACGTCGCAGTCGTATTCGAGTACATCCTTGTTGTTGATGGCATCGCCGCCGGGGAACCCGTGAACCGACCCGGTTTCGAGCTTATGGAGCATCACTTTCGCGATGTCCAGTCCTGCATCGTTGCAAACTCCGCCGCGCGAATCGGAAACTGCGACCACGGTGTAACCATCGGCGTGCATCAGATCGGCCGCATGCATTCCCGCGTTGCCGAACCCCTGAATCGCTACTTTGGCGCCGGCGACTTGCAGCTTCAATTCGCGCATCGCTTCGTTCACCACGTAGAGGCAACCGCGTGCGGTGGCCTTGTCGCGCCCGAGTGAACCGCCGATCGAGAGCGGTTTCCCGGTCACAACCCCCGGGATAGAATAGCCGTGCTGCATTGAAAAGGTGTCCATGATCCAAGCCATGATCTGCGGCGTGGTGTAGACATCCGGAGCCGGAATGTCTTTCTCGGGACCAATGATAATTGATATTTCACTCGTGAAGCGCCGGGTAAGATTCTCCAGCACGCCGGCGGACATGGTCTTGGGGTCGCAAATGACGCCACCTTTCGCTCCCCCGAACGGGATGTTCACCAGCGCGCACTTCCACGTCATCCACATGGCGAGTGCTTTGACCTCGTCGAGCGTCACGTCGGGATGAAAGCGAATACCGCCCTTGCCGGGTCCGCGGGAAAGATTATGCTGGACGCGATAGCCTTCAAACATCTTGAAAATGCCATCGTCCATTCGCACGGGCACTGAGACTTGTAACACGCGCTTTGGTTCACGCAAGTAGGCGTGCACCGACCGATTAAGGCCCGTAAGCTGCGCGACGTCGTCCAATTGCGCCTGCGCCATCTCCCAGACATTCTGGGTCGATTGCGCAGCGGACCGATCGAGTGTGGTGGACATTAAAATACTCCCCTGGCGAGCTTACGCTGGGGCGGCTGGACTCGAACCAACGATGCCAGATTCAAAGTCTGGTGCCTTACCGACTTGGCTACGCCCCACTAGTGGGCGAAAGCGTTTTAGCGCGGGCGGGAAGTCTCCTCGTTAACTAGCGCAGCGCGACGCGCTTTGCTCCAATGTAACGCGATGCCCAATAGGAATCGTGCATGCGGCTCACCATCACGCCGTGGCTAGAGCTGTGGACGAAGGAGCCGTTTCCAAGATAAATTCCGACGTGTGAGGGTCCAGGTTCGTACGTCTGAAAAAAGACGAGGTCGCCTTTAGCCACGCCGCCTCGCACGCGCGAGCCGGCGTAATACTGCGCGTCTGCAGTCCTGGGTAAGTGGATCCCCATAGAGGCGAACACATGCTGCACATAGCCTGAACAGTCGAACCCACCTGCAGAACTGCCTCCGAAAACGTACGGCGTGCCCAGGAAGCGCAGGGCACTGCGCGTCAGGCCCGCTGCGATGTTCGAAGTACGCGACAAAATCCGCCGTGCGATCTTCGCAAATTTATGAACCGGCCGAAACTTGGCTTGGGCCGGTGCTTGCGCAGAGGCATTGGAGTTACCGGTAACCCACATGACCAGGTCCGGGCTTTGCGCCTCGGCGGCCGTATTTTCTCCACTGACCACGGGCTCGTTAGCAGGGAATGACGTCGGCTCCGCTTGCGCGATTGCCGTGCCTCCACCAAGCAAAATCACAAAGAGTCCGGTAATGAATGGATAACGCAATAGTCCCTCTTTCAAAACGCTTGCGGAGTTAGTTGACGGATTCGGGCGGAAAAAGTCGCCCTAGCGCCGACCGGCGCATTCACCCCACCGAGTATGTCCCCCGCTCCGGATCGCAATCCCGGATTCAGCGACTGTGCAGGCCTTAAATTCTGATGAGCCCGGGGTTTACGCGGGGACGGCCCCGCTCCTTCCCCATTAATTACAAATTCTTAACTAAGCAAGCATCTGGGCGGCGGCTCGTTGGATATGTCCCGCAAGTTGGCTGCTCAGAGCCTCGATCTCCGCCCTATCGTCGCCTTCGAGCATCACGCGAATTAATGGTTCGGTTCCGGAAGCACGAACGAGCAGGCGGCCGCGCGCACGCAGTTGCTGCTCTGCATCTTTTATCGCGGCCTGGATCGCAGGATCGTCGAGGACTTCCTTTCGTTCGGTTTTCACGTTTACCAACACTTGTGGAAAGACGGTCAGTTCGCTCGCGAGTTCATGCAATGTCGCTCCACTTTGGGCCACGATCGAGAACAATGTCACCGCCGTCATTGGCCCATCGCCCGTTGTGTTGTGGCGCAGATCGATGATGTGTCCCGACTGCTCGCCTCCGAGTGTATTCCCACCCGCTCGCATCCGCTCGAGCACGTACCGGTCACCGACGGCGGCGCGCTCCAGCGTGATGCGATGCGCATGGAGCGCACGTTCCAATCCGATGTTGCTCATGACCGTGCCGATCACCGTAGCGCCGGGTAACTGCGACCGTTGGTGCAGGTAGCGACCAAGAATCAACATGACATGATCGCCACTCAGAATGGCACCCGTCTCATCGACGAAGAGCGCGCGATCTGCATCTCCATCGAATGCCACGCCGACGACTTGCCGATTTCCGCGGCCAATAAGTTCGGCGACTTTTGCAGCAAGGGGACGCAAATCGGTCGCTCCACATTGCACGTTAATGCGACTTCCGTCGCCTTCACAGTGCAGCGCTACGACCTCCGCGCCGAGCCGTTTAAAAATCACCGGCGCTACGGAAAACGCCGCGCCGAAAGCCGCGTCGATAACGATGGTCATGCCGCTTAAATCGC
>JAABUQ010011785.1_pt1 | contig 11052 bp, 12 predicted proteins | sample 5560001 | NCBI WGS metagenome assembly JAABUQ01 (sample SAMN10711888, study PRJNA513371) | rock metagenome | isolation source: Antarctica rocks | place: Antarctica: Victoria Land, Finger Mt nord | collected 2015-12-18
TGATTCCGAGCGACGGAACCACATCCTCTTGGGACTGCGATGCGCGATCTCTTAGAGCGACAACGTCCAGCGCCACACCAACCCCCGGCCTCGTCATCATGAGCTACGCCGGTCTGCTCAAACCCAAGGCCCTTGAGGATACGCGTCGAAGGGTTCTCTTCTGGCAGAGTGTGAGCAAATACGGTTGAAATGCTCCCGACAATTCGCGCCATTTCAATGAGCTCTCTCGCCATCGCCTTGGCAATTCCTCGACGCTCCGCGTGGGGGAAAGTGAAGTAAGCGATTTCCACTGCACCGTCGGCCGGCATGCCAACGAAGCTGCACGAACCTAGAATTTCCCTGCTATCCGCGTCGGCTGCAAGATAACCAATCCAGGGCATGGTCGCTTGGGTTCGATCGTAGAGCGCGATCTGCGCAGCGGTCACTTGCTCCACGATCGGTGCGACAAGTTCCCAATTCGGACTGGATGCGAGCGGCTCGCGCGAGGTTTCTCGGGTAATCGGAGTGAGGTTGATCGGCATCAGATGCCCACCGACTGAACGGCATGCTGGTAGGCACGCTCGACCGACTCCAATGACAGATGCTGGTAGTCGGCGGGATCGCGAGAAAGCGGGTGCGCGGTAAATGCAGTCAAGGAGATATTATGCTACGCGCTTTGCTCCCACACTTACCCTCTCTTCAGGCTTAGGATTCTGCCCTCGCCACCAGAGCTCGATGAGTCTCTTGCACCAGGGGCACGTGCAACACGCGCTCGGTGATTCGAGGTAACGGCCGCACTCGCACGTCACGCAATACGTATCCGTCTCTCTGGTAGTTGGTCTCATTGGTTCTCGTTCGGAAATGGATATTGGGCTTGCCTATGGCAATGCCCCCGCTGCCTCGCAAGTTAGAGCGGGTGGTGAATTCGCAGAGGTTCGCCGTGCTGGACAGACGCGCTAAGGGAATATTTTGCTGGGGTTTGTAAGGCGCCTGCGCCGTAAATATTCTCGTGCGCTGTGAGTGAGTGGCGTGGCCTTGCGAAGAGGAGTGCTGGCCCTCTTGAATGCTTCGTTTTAGCAAATTTCGTTTGTTCCTTCCGAATCTGCGCTAAGCTGGGCGCTGGCGTAGATACTGCCTCTTTGGAGCATCCAGCGTCCCCCTCCCCCTGCTCCGGGAAGTTTCTTTCTCAAGGAGAAATACAGTTATGGAATCGATAGCGGCCGCCATGGGAGTAGTGCCCAAAAAAGACCAAAAACAGAGAGATGCCCAAGCTCAGACAGATCAAACTAACGGCGTGCAGGAGAATGCCAGCCAAGACATAGCGAGCCTCGCTTATGCATTGTGGGAGCAGCAAGGTTGTCCGCAAGGATCAGCCGACCAGGATTGGAACAGGGCTGAGGAACTACTGAGCAGACACAATGTTCGGACCGCCAGTGTGCAAGGATCAGCCGAACAGAACTGGAGTGAGGCTGAGGATCAACTAAGGAGACAGAAAATTCGGACCGCCAGCGTAGGCGGATAAGAGCATGCCTGACGGGAAGCTACTACGCCTTTCCTAGGGCATAGTGGTCCCCTTTTCCATCGAGTCCCGGGGAGATTTTTACCCCGTCCTTGACACGATAATACCTGGCAGGAGCGTAATGGGGAAAGCCAGCAGAGGGCTGTTTGATTGGGCAGCAGCCCCCGCGCTCCCGACCAACAAGGGCGAAGGCGATGACTGACTACCACGATCGATGGATTTCTGACTTGGAGCGGATCGCCGAAGAAACTACAGCAAAGCTAATACAGCCTTACAGGCTGGCGAAGCCGATGCACTCGAAGCGCGTCCAGCAATGGTCTAAGACCCTCGCCGGTATCGCCATTCCGAAGACTATCTACATTCCTTGGTTGTGGTCGCAGTAAGAAATCGTGATGCTCTCCGGAAGTTGCCAATCAGCAGAGCGCCGCCTAACGCCAGCAGGGATATCGAACCGGGTTCCGGTACGGCTGTAGTGTTATCGCTGATGAAGTGGTAAGTAGGCGACGACGCGTCAAAGCCCGGTTGATTCGCTGTTGGCGTGTAAAACGCCCCATCTGTATTTCCCGAGACAGTTTCCCCAAGTGAAACCGAATTGTGTACGGGGAATGGGAAGATCGGGGGTTGAAAATGCTCAGCTAAGGAGTCCGAATCTGTCTTCGAATAGAAGATGACCGTGCCAGTGCCCGTAAACTGAAGGACATCGCCCGGGATCCCGCTTTCGGGCTCAACCAACAAAACATTTCCTGTTACGCCGGCGAAGGGAAGAGTGTAGACGAGAACCGGGCTCTGGAAGGGAGCAACAGGGCTCGTGCCATTCGCGCTAAAAGGAAGCGGCGTGGCCCCATTCGTCCCGTTACCGTTCTCATCCATAGTTATCGTTGTGGCCGATGCAGCTTCCATCGAGCAAAATAAAAGTATGCCGGCCGACAAAAGGGATCCTATCAATCTTTTCATTCTGGTCTCCAAATTTTATTTTGAACCACGGCGTTCGCAGTTAGCCAGTACCAAACCGCCCACTTTCCTCTCATGCATGCCGTCGATCTGGTCGGTTTCCTTTCTGCTCTTGCCCCTTGGGACTACTGCGGCGACCCTGTCATTGCAACATTCCCGAAGATAAACAGCGCTGTCCCGTCGGGTTTGCCAAGGGGCGTTATGGTCCCGGCACTCCCTACCTGGATATCCGAAGTCAGGTCCAGAACGCGGACTTCGCCGTCCTTCAGCCCAGCTACCTGGACCTTAACAACGTCTGGGCCATTCGTTATTTCAATGCGTACGTTTTTCAAGCCAGGGCTGCCGTTCTGAATTGTAAGCACGCCAACGTCGGGCGTCAAGTTCTTTGCAGGATATCCGAGAGGCTTCCCTTTTGCGCGAGCCGCGTCCACGTAAATCGGGTCGATATAGGCGACATTACCTGCAACATCTGTCAGCTTAAATTCAACATAAGAATATGTGCCGCTCTGGGTTTCGGTAAAATTCACCGTGCTCCTGGCACCGGGCTGGAACGAGGGTATCGATACCTGTGCGTTCACCTGTTGAACGACCTCGATCGACTTGAGTCCGGACTGGGTATCCCAAGCGGTATAGCCGAGTACATAAGATGAGCCGCTGGGGGTATAGGTGCAGCATGTCCACTGAGGGGGCGTTGTATCGGGCGTTGTTACCGTGAACGAGAGGCTGGCGGTACGCACGATGCTCCCGGTTGTTCCGGTGACGATCAAGTTATAAGTCCCGGTTGGTGTTGAAGCCGAGGTAGTAATCTTCAGGGCCGAAGACCCCGAGCTGCTCAGTGAGGGCGGAGTGAAGACGGCGGTTGCTCCAGCCGGCAATCCGCTTACACTGAGGGTAACTGGAGAGCTAAGGGTTCCGAGCACGGTCATGTCCACAGTCACAGTGGCGGTGGCGTTTTGATTTGCCGTGAGGGACGCCGCCGAAGTGGAAAGAGAGAAATTGCTGAGGAGGCCGTAAACCGCCACTTGATTCGAATGGGTTGCCACATAGACTCGCCCGTTTGCCACTGTCGGCTCCGTGAACTTGGGATAGGAAGGTAACGCGTCGCGCGACGAATTCTGGTTGCTGTTCCAGAGCTCGGAAGCCACATTCGAGGCGTCAAAGGCATGCAGGCTGCTATTTGGCAGGACAGCCCAGACGATGCCGGTCCCTGAAGTATTGCCATTGGCCGAAATGGCAAAGGAAGCAGGCTCTCTCTGGGTGGCAATGGTGTTCTTTGAAACCGGCGTAGGATTGAACTGATTGGTGGAGGGAGAAAACGCGTACGCTCGAAGAATGTCATACCCGCCCCAAACGTAAAGAGTGTTGTTCCAGAACGCGAGGTCATGAATCTGGTTGCAGCCATCGAAAGCCGCCAAATTGCAAGCCGAGGTTCCAGTAGCTTGGAAGCTCTGCAGAGGAGTGGACAGATTACTAGAACTAAAAAGGTAAATGATGCCCTCTTTACCACCCGTCACAAGCAGATTGTGCCCGGGAATTACGAGTGGACCGCTGGAGCTGAAATCCAGGTCCTGAGTATTCAACGCGGCATAATTGGCGGGTGGGTATGAGCTGAGAAACTGACCCGCCGCGTTCAGTTGCACAAACCTCATCGGATAGTCGTTCCTTTGCGCATCCGTTGTGCTGTTTCCTGCAGTAACAGGAAAGCTGGCATCGTACGAGGTATAAGGTGTCGCATTGCCAGTGTTGAAATAGACGTCTCCTGTGGCGTCGCTGGCAAGGCCGCGCCCGGACTGCCAGATACCACCTTGTCCCGAGTTCGGAGTGCTGTTGAACACAGCCGTCCGGGTCAAGTTTGAGGTGGCGTAGCCCACCACCCAGCCATGCCACGGGTCTGCATCTGAAGAACAGCTCCCAAATCCCGCATAGACCGTTCCATTTGCGAGCAGCAACGCGGTACGCTGGAAGACCTTGCTTGCCACGCTCAAAGACACTGTCCCATTCTGCGCATCGTAACCGTTGCCAGGAACATTTGCCTGAATCTGGACAGGACTTCCCGGTTTTTCCTGCCCTGTGGTTATATCGATCGCATGCAGATAGTGCAGGTAACCTATACCGCGCGGCGCCGAGGAAGATACTCCGGTGGGTGTCGCCGAGACCGCGTAGAGGGTGTTCGTTGGGGGATCAATCACCGGAGTGCTCAAGATGCCAAGTAGCGGTCCGACGCCGTTCGGGCATCCATTGGCGGTAGGTGCCCTTACGGCTGTTCCGAAGTTTGCACGCCACAGCGGGGGGGCACTGGGGTTGTCGGCATTAAAAGCATAGATGCTGTTGTTCATCGTGGCCACGTAAACGACGTTCTTGCTCGGGCCGCCTGGAATCGGCACTCCCGGGACATAGAGAGGCTGAGCCCAGACCCAGCCGTCTACTGTCCACGAGAAGAGCTTTCCAAACTGACTGGCAGTTACGTTCGAATGGTTGAGGGTAATTTCATCCAGATTCGCGGAACTCCGGTTGGAATCGTATTGACCGGTGGCAATGGCCGGATTACCCGATTGTGCCCATATTGGGCAAACAACAGCCGTGAGTGCGATTACAAGATGTTTGAACGTGAAACCAGTTATTGAGTTTGGAGCGTTGGTGTACATGGTGACCGGCTCTGCCAAACCTGGAGCTGATCGACTCTCGGTACTGCGAACTTCTTTCAGCGATACAGCGACGAGTAGCCAAACTCACAGATTTATCACTCAAGACTACCACCTGGGGTAATACATTACACCGTAGTACAGTACAGTACTGTACAGACAAACCGGCGGTCCAAACTACTGGGCTATCCCTCGTAGGGTCTTTGCCGCTGGTGGGGGGCCGGACTCGCCCTTTGGCGCCACCGCCTACCCGTCCGATCACGGTTCGTCCTCGAAGGTTTTTGTCAGAAAGCCGCATCGTTAAACGTCTTTGTTGATTATAGAAGCCTTAATAATCGGCATTGAACCGCCAACGCACTTCCATCTCACTCCGCTTGAAAGAAGCACAAAACGCCCGTGTTTTGGTGCATGCGAGCTTTGATATCCAAACGTCGATGTTAGGCGCCAATCTTCACAACTTGTCCCGGCCGGATAGAGCCGAACGCTTCTATACACGCTCTCGCGTGCAATCTTAAGTCTTTCGCCCGATTGGACTTAATGTCTATGATGAGCAACGCGATGCTACGGCCCCGAAGGTTTTGCTGATACGGAATGTTTTTGTCGACGGTGACAAGAACCTGGAAGCCTGCTTCTTCAGCGAGCTGAAGTAATTGGCCGTTCTTCTTACCGCCAAATCCAGCTCGCCTGGCCCCTTTGCATTCGTGCTCGGTGAAACTACGGCAAAGAGACTGGGGAACGCATTCGTCAAGCAGGACCTTCATGCGATCTGGGCAAGCAGTGACTCCTTTGCGCTCTCCAGCGCACTGACTGCCATTTCTCGCGTAACGCCAGGAAAGTCATCGAGAAACTCATCGAGGGTGTCGCCGCCTTCGATGTAATCGAGTAGCGTCTGAAAAAGCACACGGGTGCCTGCAAAGACGGGCTGGCCGCTCATAATCTCCGGATCACGAATGATTATCGAGGGCGTGGCCATATACCGTTAGTTTGCCGCAACCCATGTTCGGAGTCCAGCTAGGCCGCGCGAGCGCGTAAATTCTAGTCGTTTTTGCTATACCACCGCGTTGCTGAGCGCAAACCAGACGAATCATGCTGTTAATGCCTCGGTCTCCGGCATCTCTGGTGTATCGGCCAGCTGCTCGCGTAGCAGGTCGATCTCGGCGCGATCCCGTCCCTGTTCGCCTATAGGTCATACGCTATAGGCCTGAGGCCTGTAGGTCCCCTGGTTATTTCTTCAAATCGAAAGCCCTGGAGGATTACAGAGCTGTAGCCGACATACTTCTGGCCAACTGCGCGAGGAGCAGAGCACGTCGACGCGCTCATGCGCTGGCACGACGCACTCTTTTAGTGCATTGGATTTAGAAGAGTTGGAGAGTAATCCAAGTCTGAACGGAATGCTCGACTTTCGAGAGTCTCTAATTACTTCGGCTGCGACTATAGCTAATACTGTCGCCCAGCCTCTGTCCAGAGACCCATCAGCGCAAAGATCTCTCATTCAACGAGCGCTGCCATAGCGACTGGTGGTTTCGCACCTACTGGTCTGGCACCTATAGGCAGTGACGCAACTAGGGACGTCATCTCGGGTCCGGTATTAGCCGCCGTGTTGGCTGAGCTAGCCGACCCTCCCGCGGCCACCAAAAAGTCGCGGCAAAACGCTGCGGGCGGCCAGAGTTGAGGACGGCCATTCTGCAACGCAAGATGCCCTGTATTGGTACCTTTGGCGTTCCGGCAAGCACGTAAACGGAAGCAGGTCTCGCTTCGTGCAAGCGGGCTACGGACAGATTCAGGCAGGTTTAGGAATAGACCGCTCCAATGTCCAAGACGCTATTCGGGAGCTTCAAAAGAAGCTATCGGATCTTGAAGGCAAGCACCGTTGGTAGCGCCACAGTTTACGAAGTGTTTTCTTGTGAGGATATTCTTGCTAAGCGAAAGAGCGAAGGGCTAGTTTGGGTTCGTAAGTTCGGAACCAGAAGGGCAGATCTCCTCACCAGTCCGGAGGATGAGCCAGCCGCGCCTATAGGACTCGCGCCTACAGGTCTCAAGGATAGTGGCGGCGTCATGCCCACAGGTTCTGTAGGTTTGGCACCCACAGAGGGTGTAGGTCTCACACCTATACAGTTAGTAAGACAACAAGCAAATAGCAAAACACAAACGTCGACGGCGTTAGCAATCGTGATCCGGTCTATTCAAGAAGAACTCGGGGTAGCCGATGATAGTGCAGCAAAGTGTAAGTCGCCGCAAGATGCATTATCATGTCCACTACTAATGCGATTAGGGATAGACGAACCTATGTATCGGCTTTACCAGGCTCTTGGTATCGTTTTTGCGTTTGGATTCACCTGCTGGACCTTCTCCTGCTACTTGGCACATTTCAACAACTATCATAGAGACCTGCTTTCCGATGCAGTCTACTACCGGGCTGAGCGCCCGTTCGTACAGCGCACACTGCTACCGACCACGGTCAATCTTTTGGCCCGATTGGTTCCGAAGGCGGCAAAGCAAGAAGCGGTTCGATTTGTCCATCGGAATCCGGCGATGCAGCGCATTTTTACGGTGGACCGAAATCCTTATGCCGCGTCGGGATCGTTGAAGCTGGAGAAAGACTACCCGGTGGAGACGGTGATCGCGCTGGCTCTGATTTTTGCCTGTTTGCTGGGGTTCGTTCGAGCTATTTTACTCCTATATGACGAGTGCTATACAGGTTCGTTTGCATTCCGGGCGGCCGTACCGTCGATCGCAGCAGCGGGCGTCGTTCCGTGGCTCAGCTACACGAGTCACTTCTATGATTTCGTGAGCCTGCTGCTGTTTGCAAGTAGCCTGCTGCTGCTGAGGCAAGAAAAGTGGCGCGCCTACCTCATCGTCTTCGCACTGGCTTGTCTAAATAAAGAAACGGCGATTCTCAACAGCTTCGTATTTGTGGTTTATCTGTCCGCGCAGAGACGCCTGAACACATCGTTCGTGAGACGATATTTGGCGTTGCAAATCGCGCTTTACGTGGTTATCCAATCCGCGATTGTCTATGCATTCCGGCGGAACGGAGGAGGGCCGACGGAATTTCACTTTTTCGACTTGAACTTGCCGATCTTACGGGAGTGGGTCCGATATCACTACAATTTGGAACAACTAGTAACGGCCATTCTCATTTTGACCGCAATTTTCTATCGTTGGGAAGTCAAACCGCTGGTGCTCCGGTGCGGATTAGTGATTGCGATACCGCTTTTCTGCCTTGGTGTGTTCCTGGGCGTGATGAACGAGTGGCGCGCTTTTACGGACCTTTATACTCCCATGCTGTTGTTGGTGCTCGGATCTCTAGGTGGCTTGTTCGGGGTGCGGCCGCTTGCCGAATTGGAGCAGAGTAGAGTGCGAGAAGTTTTGTCTATCGAGTAAACCGATCAAGCCTACGGGCGAGGTGCCCTTCACGGTCGGTGGCAGTAAGCGCAAGGCCATCGACTATCTGCTCCACGTTGAACTCGGAGGCATCACCGGCCTAGTTGCTCCAATTATTGGCAAGCAGCCGGCCGACTATCACATTTGGATACTCGGCGGTGCCTCACCCGCTTTTATTCGCGAAGAAGGGCAGCTCTACGAGGGCGGTCCTGTCTGGCGCGTCGAACAAATCAGCCCCGAATTCCCTCACTAGGGCGAAGTCGGACATAGACCGTTCGTGCAGCGTAGGTGCCCCTACGCACTTTACACGCACTCTGGCCAAAAAGCGCTAAAAACAGCCGGCTTTGCGCGATTGAGCTTTGGTGTACAAACGTCGTGTCAGGCGCCAACCCTCACAACTTGCCCCGGTCGGATAGATTTCAGCGCATCTAAACACGCCTTCGCGTGTGTTCGTAATCCCTTTACCCGATTGGACTTAACATCGATTATGAGCAACGCGATGCTGCGGCCCCGGAGGTTTTGCTGATACGGAATGTTTTTGTCGACGGTGACAAGAACCTGAAAGCCGGCTTCTTCGGCGAGCTGAAGTAATTGGCCGTTTTTTTCTGCCGCACCTTTGTATATAATTACATATGCAGACATACGGAAGGCCAGATTGGTGAATAGATGATAGTAACAGTTGCAAGTTTTAAAGGTGGAGTTGGGAAAACGACCACGGCGATTCATCTCGCAGCTTTCTTTCAGCGATTAGCACCAACACTGCTGGTCGATGGCGATGCTATTCGTACGGCAATCAAGTGGAGTCAGCGAGGGGAAGGGAAGGGCTTGCCATTCAGGGTCGTCGACCAGACGCAGACCGCAAAGTATGCGTCTTCTGGTGAGTACAAGCACCTCATCATCGATACCGAAGCCAATCCTCAAACGGTAGATTTTCGTGACCTGGCAGATGGCTGCGACATGCTGGTGATTCCGGCAGTACCCGAAACGGTGGCCACGGACGGCCTAACGCATACGCTCGCCAGGCTTCATCAATTCGGGAGTAATCGATACAAGGTCCTCCTTACGATCGTTAATCCTCAGCGCCAGGCAGAGGCTCAGCAGCTACGTGCGGCGCTTGCAGCTAATGAAGTCCCTGTTTTTACATCGGAGATACCCCGCCTCGCAGCTTTCGACAAAGCAGCGGCCCTAGGCGTTCCAGTTTACGGGGTGGAGGACCAAAGAGCAGGCCGCGCTTGGGAAGCGTACGAGTTGGTGGGAAAGGAGATTTGCAATGGCACAGAGTAAGGGCAAGTACGTGGATGGTATTGCGGCTTTTCGGCGACAACCAGTTGAGCCTGAGTCCGTGGCTCAAGAACCGGTCTTGCCCGGCGCGGTTGCTGGAACTGGAGCAACGCGAAACACTCGACCAGTGGGTAAGCGCAGCAACCCAGACTGGAAGCTCTTCTCGATGTTCCTGAAAAAACAGACACATCGCAAGGCGGCCAATATTCTACGGAACAGGGAAGAGGCTGACACGGACCTGTCGGACCTGATGGAGGAATTGCTTGCCGGGTGGGTGAGTGAACAATCTAGCAAGGTGGAAGTGTGAATAGGCGGCTATCTAGATATTCGTTTATATGCAAAGTCGAATATATGGATGTGCGGTGCAAATGTATGGAGACGCGCCGGTGAGGGAGGTCTACCCAGCCAGTGAACGCGAGCGGGGCAGGGAAGCGGGCCTCATAAGGGTTGGTCAGCTCGATTTACTGGCGAATCTAGCCAAAGACGTGGCTCCGCTAACGCGGGCGCAGGAAAAGCTCGTGGAGGCTGGCGTGGAAATCAGCCAGACGCCGGACGCGGTCGAGCTTGCATACCTCGCCCGCGAACTCGTACAGTGCACGCTACCCCACAGCGACCCGGGAGATGTGCCACTCTGGACGCGAACGAACGGAAACGTCACGCTTATCATTGCTCGTCTCGGCTTCGATGAGCGGACACTGAAGCCAATCGGCTATCCCTACGGTAGCCTCCCACGGCTTCTACTATTTTGGCTTAATACGGAGGCCGTTCGGACAGGAAACCGCCGCCTAGAAATGGGAGATACGTTTTCAGATTTTATCCGGGGTGTAGGACTCGATCCTTCCCGTGGGGGACCGCGCAGTGACGCCAGGCGATTGCGGGAGCAACTCATACGCCTGTTCTCCGCCGCCATTGGGTTTCAGGGCCATACGGAAATAAACGACGAACACGTTCAGCGGCTTCGAAAAATGGACGTTGTGTCGGATTCCGAATTGTGGTGGAGTCCGAAGCAGCCCAATCAGGTGAGTCTTTGGGGCTCGTGGGTCGAGCTCGGAGAAAGGTTCTTCGAATACATCACGAAAGCCCCCGTACCGTCTGACATGCGTGCCCTTAGGGCTCTCAAGCGGTCGCCCTTAGCCCTCGATTTGTACTGCTGGGCCACACACAAGGCGTGTCCCGACAGCTTGAATCGGGGGATGTTGAGCGCGAACTCCAGAGCACCTTGTCCGCCGTGACAAGAGCGATAGAAGGAGGAGAGCTCTGCGAATCCGCGGGACTGGCGAGCTTTGTTCGAGAAAT
>JAABUQ010011787.1_pt1 | contig 11052 bp, 10 predicted proteins | sample 5560001 | NCBI WGS metagenome assembly JAABUQ01 (sample SAMN10711888, study PRJNA513371) | rock metagenome | isolation source: Antarctica rocks | place: Antarctica: Victoria Land, Finger Mt nord | collected 2015-12-18
TGTTCTCGTACTTGATTTATCCCGCGGTGAGATTGCTCGCCCGCCGCATGCCGCGTGCACTCGCCGTGCTCGTCGTCTATGTCGGCCTCATCGCGATCATCGTGATCGCGGCCGCGTACCTTGCGCCGACCGTTGCGACACAAGCGAACGACCTCGCGAAAAATTACCCGGCGACCGTCGAAAACGTTCAACGTCAGATCGCGCACCCGGCCGCCAACCCGGTCTTCGCGCGCTTCCCGCCGCAAATCCGTCAAACAATCGCCGGGAATGCCGGCCGGGCGGGAGCGTACGTCGGGATCGCGGCGGCCGCCGTCGGCGCACAAACGCTCGCAATCCTGCAAGGCGGCGTCGCGGTTCTCACCATCGTCGCGCTCGTCTTCGGGCTCACGTCGTTTCTCATTAGTGATTTAGAACAGATTCAAGAGACGTTTTTGCGGATGGTCCCATCGAGCCGCCGTCCCGCGGCGATCAGCCTCGTTATCGATATCGATCGCGTCATCGGCGGCTTCGTTCGCGGGCAGGTGCTGTTAGCGCTGATCGTCGGGGTGCTCTCGACGGTTATTCTCGCGCTCCTGGGCGTTCAATACGCGGTGCTGCTCGGCGTGATCACGGGGATCGTCAGCATCGTTCCGATCGTCGGCGCCATCGTCGGCGTCGTTCCGGCATTCCTCGTCGCGGTGTTCACGATCAGCTTTTTTAAAGCGCTCGTCGTGCTTGTGCTGATCATCGTTGTGCTTCAAGTGCAAGCGAACGTTCTCGCGCCGCTCGTGGTATCGCGATCGGTTGGCGTGACACCACTGATCGTTTTCGTCGCCATCATCGTCGGATCGGAAGCGTACGGAATCCTCGGTACGCTTCTGGCGATCCCGATCGCCGGCATCCTGCGCGTCGTCTACGACCGGCTCTTTCCGTACGACGCGACGGTGAAAGGGATGATCGACGCGGCGCGCCGCGATGTGAACGCGGAGTTAGCGCAACCCGTCGTAAGAACGACGATCGAGCCATGATTGAAGGACGCGGCGGCGACCTTCCAATCCCGAGACCGTCGCTTGCGCAATCGGCCCGCCGAAACGCATGTTGAGCGTTGCATGCAACCGCCGGTGGTCGACGTTGAACGCGACGCTCGCACGCGAAACGAGCGCCCGTAATTCGCGCCGCAGATCGTCGCGCCGCTCCGCATGCGTTTGGGGTTCGCTCTGCGGTTCGGCACTCGGCGACTCGGGCGGCCGTGCGAGGGCAACGGCAGCCGCCTCCTGCGATCCCGCAAGATACGCTGCAGGATTAAAGAGCGGCCCAAAGTCGAGCACCCGCCCCTCGCGCGCCGTCGCTGCGATCGAAGAGTAATCGCCGCCGCCCGCGTCATCGTCGGCCTGAGCGGCGGCGACGGCATCGGCCACCTCGTCGCGTTCGACCTTGACGCGCAGCGAGCGTCGCACGTCTTCCGCAATCCGGCTCGCCATGATCCGTAAGCGAAGATCGTCCGGGAGATACACGTACGCCTCGCGCTCGCTGCGCGGATCAGCGCCGGTGCGCACGAACCGTCCACAAAACTGGCGAAAGTACAGTTCCGAGACGACATTGCTCGCGAACACACCGACGCGCAAGCGCGGGATGTCGACCCCTTCGGAGATCATGTGCACGGCGACGATCCACGGCGCACGAGAGCGCGAGAACGTTGCGATCCGACGGGATGCGTCATCCAGATCGGAAACGACGAGCTCGGGCTTCACGCCGACCCGCGCCTCGAGCAGGCCGGCGACGAATCGCGCGTGTTCCTGGTTCATTGCCGCGACGAGACCGCCCGCATCGCCGTGTCCGAGTGCGCGCGTCTCGAGCAGTTTGAGGTGCGCTTTTTCGAGCACATCGCCCAGCCACGCGGGTTGCGTGAGCGCCGTTCGGAGGCGCTCGCTCATGTGACGCCGCTCGAGCACGTCTTCGACGCCGTCGCGGCTTACCCACTCCGCCTCGCCGCCGTGCAGCGGGAAGACGAGCGCGCGGCACACGCCGTCGCCGAGCGCGTGCGCGTAATCGTAGGTGAAATCCGCGACGCACTCGCCGGCGTGATAGCGCACGAACGGAATCGCGCCGCCGTCGGATCGGAACGGTGTCCCGGAGAGTCCGACGCGCCGGCTCGCGCGGCCGAACGCCGTGCGCATCGCTTGCCCCCATGTTGCCTGTTCGCCCGCATGATGGATCTCGTCGAGAATCACAAGCGTTCGTACACGCGCTAGCTCCCGAAAGCGTTGCGGCTCCGCCGCGACCTGCTGGTACGTCACGACGGCGCCGTGCAGATCATTCGCGATGGTGAGATCGACGTTGCGAAAACGATGGTCGAGCTGCACGCCCGCGGCCGCCATCGAACGCGCGACCTGCGATTTGAGATGCTCGCGCGGAACGACGACGATCACACGCTCGATCGAGCGTTCGCTCAGCATTGCGTGCGCGAGCCTCGTTGCGAAGCGCGTTTTGCCCGCACCGGGCGTCGCGACGAAGAGCGCGTCGTCGGGTCGCTCGCGCATCCACGTGTCAAACGCTTCCCGCTGCCACGAGCGTAACGGCAGAGACCACGCGGAGAGCAAAGGAACCGGCACGACCGCGCTGTGTTCTCGCCGTGCTCGAGCGGTTCTTTGAAGGATTCGGGACGCAGCGGGTTCGTCCCACGCGACGGAACGTTTCGCCAGGGTCACACCTGCAAGAAACGAAGTTGCCCCTCACGCATCTCCCGGAGCCTCGCATGATGAATCGCCGTTTTGCTATCCCGTTGCGCAGCGCGCGCGCACTGCCTGCGCCGAGCGAACGATGACCGCGACGGCGGCATCGACCGCGAACCGGCGGACCGTCGAGATCGACGGGTGCTCGGTCAGCTATCTCCGTTGCGGCGAAGGCCCGCCGCTGTTGTTCTTACACGGGGCGGGTGGCGTCCCGGGCTGGCTGCCGTGGATGGAGACGCTCGCGCGCTCGTTCGACGTCATCGCGCCCGACCACCCGGGTTGGGGGCGATCGCCGACACCCGAGTGGTTCGATAACGTTCACGACATGGCGTACTTCTATCTCGACTTCATGAGCGCGCTCGGCCTACGCGACGTTCACCTCGCCGGGAACTCGATCGGCGGATGGATTGCGTGCGAGATCGCCGTGCGCAACACGCAGCAGATCGCCACGCTCACGCTGATCTCGCCGGCCGGACTGCGCGTCCCCGGCGTGAAGAAATTCGACATCTTCCTCAACACGCCGGAAGCATCGCTCCGCGCGATGTATCACGATCAAGCATTGGCCGAAGCGCTCATCGCACAACCGAAAAACGACGACGAGATCGATGTCGCGCTCCGCAACCGGTACGCGACGGCGCGCATCGCCTGGCAGCCGAGGCTCTACGATCCGCATCTCGCGAAGTGGCTGCATCGCATCGACCGCCCGACCCTCGTCGTGTGGGGGGAGAGCGACAAGATCTTGCCCGTGGCGCTCTGCGACGAATTCGTTCGCTTGATCCCCCGTGCCCGCGCCTTGCGGCTACCGGACTGCGGACATCTACCGCACATCGAATGCACCGGCGCCGTCGTCGATGCGTTCACGTCGTTTGTGGAGGAAGCGCGCCGATGAGAGTTCTGGCTTTCCACTTGATGCCGTACGCGGATCTCGACCTGTCGTTCTCCGACACGTACGATGCCGCGTGGGTCGTGCTGCCGAACACGTACTTCGATCGCGAGAAAGGGCACAAGCTCTACAACCGGTATCTCGACGAGCTCGAGTACGCTGACGCCGCCGGTTTCGACGGCGTGTGCGTCAACGAACACCACCAAAACGCGTACGGGCTCATGCCCATCCCCGGCGTGATGGCCGGGGCGCTCGCGCGACGCACGAAAGGCTGGCTCGCGCTGCTCGGCCGGGCGTTGCCGCTCGTAAACAACCCGCTCAACATCGCGGAAGAGTTCGCGATGCTCGACGAGATTACGGGCGGCCGCATCATTGCCGGATTCGTGCGCGGGATCGGCTCGGAGTATCATTCCTCGGGCGTGAATCCGACCGAGTCGCACGACCGGTTCCACGAAGCGCACGACCTGATTGTCCGCGCGTGGACCGAGCCCGGACCGTTTCACTTCGAAGGCAAGTATTACGACTTCGAATACGTGAACACGTGGCCCCGTACGTATCAAGTCCCGCACCCGCAAATCTGGATTCCCTCGCAAGGGTCGAGCGAGACGATCCGGTGGGCCGCGGCCGCGGAACGGCGGTACACCTACCTGCAAACGTTTAGTCCGATCGCCGCGGTGCGCCGGTACATGCTCATGTATAAAGACGAAGCGCGTAAAGCGGGGTATGAGCCGACGGCTGATCAGCTCGGCTGGTCGGTCCCCGTGTACGTGGCAGAAACCGACGAGAAAGCGCGCGAAGAGGCGCGACCACACGTCGAAGCGTTCTTGAACAAGTACCTTCGAAAACCGCGCGAGATGCTGCTGCCGCCGGGATACCTCACGCTGCCGTCGATGAAAGGCGTGATGCAGGCGAAGGCCGGGATGTCCACGTTCCAATCGATGGAAGATGTCTTAGACAAAGGTTCGTTTATTGTCGGAAGCGCGAAAACGGTGCGCGAGAAATTGCTCGACGCGCAGCGCGAGATCGGCTTCGGGAACTTGCTGCTCACGGTGCAGTTCGGCACGCTGCCGCACGACTTAACGATGAAGAATATCGATCTGCTCGGTTCGCACGTCGTCCCGTATTTAAAAGACCGCGCGGCGACCGACGCCTCGGCGGCGTAACGCGATGGCGACGATCACGCGCCGCGAAGCGCTCTCGTCCATCGGTGCCGCGACGGTCGCGGCGTATGCCAGCCCGGCGATCGGACAAAGTCTCGAAAACGTTTCGGCCGGACGCCTGTCGCTCATCTCCGACAGCGCGTTCTTTATCGCGGAGAAGAAAGGGTTCTTCCGCGACGCCGGGGTCAACGTCACGTGGACGACATTTCCGTCGTCGCAACAGGTCGTCGCACCGCTGGCTGCCGGCCAGATCGACGTCGCGGGCGCGGCGTGCGGCGCCGGGATTTGGAATGCGATCGGCCGGAAAATTCCGATCAAGATCGTCGGCGATCGCGGTATCGACACGCCCCGCTACGGGACATCGGTGCTCGTCGTCCGGTCCGATCTCGCGAAGTCGGGGCGGTTTAAGAAGCTCGCCGATCTGAAGGGGCTACGCGTGGCCGAGCCCGGCAAAGGCTCGACCAATCTCGCGATCCTTGCCAAAATTTTGCGTCGTGCGCGCGTGAGTTACGACGACATTCAACATCTCTACTTACCGTTTGCCGATCAGGTCGCGGCGCTGCGCAACGGTTCCATGGACGCCGGCATCTTGGTCGAACCGTATGCGACCGTAGCGATCCGCGAGGGCAGCGCGCATCGCGTGCTGAGCGACGACACCGTCTATCCCAACCATCAAATCTCCGTCCTGCTCTACGGCACGCAATTTATTGCACGCCGCCCTGATGCTGCGCGGAAGTTCATGATCGGGTACGTTCGCGGCTTGCGGTATTATCACGATGCGTTGCGTAACGGACGATTGAGCGGGCCGACCGCGAACGACGTGATCGACATCTTGCAATCCGAACTCAAGCTTCCTGATCCGAGCGTCTTCCGCGCGCTCACGCCCTCTAGCGTGAACCCGGACGGCTACGTGAACGTTCAGAGCCTGCTCGACGACTATACGATCTTTAAAGACTATGGTTTGATCGTCGACGAAACGTCGGTGCCGCAAGCGGTCGACATGCGCTATGTCGAGCAAGCCTACAAAGTACTCGGCCGCTACCGGCCGGCTTAAACGGTCGCAGTGAACGCGGCCGATACCGGCGATGCCCGCACGAGCGGGCCGCCGCTGCTCGAGCTGCGCGACGTCACCGTTCGTCGCGGAAGCGTCGACGCGCTCGACGGTCTCTCGCTCACGATCGCCGAGGGCGAGCACGTCGCGATCGTCGGACCCAACGGCTGCGGCAAATCCACGTTGATCAAAACGCTGACACGCGAGTGTTACCCGCTACCCGGACCGGGGACCGCGCTTCGCATTCGCGGTCGTGACCGGTGGGATGTCTTCGCGTTACGACGCACGCTCGGTATTATCTCTAACGACCTCACCTCCGCGTTTGTGTACGGTAGCACGGTGCTTGAGGTCGTCCTCTCCGGTTTCTTTGCAAGTTTGGTGATAACGCCGCACCATCGGGTGGACGCATTGATGCTCGAGCATGCGACGAACGCACTCGAACTCTTGGAGATCGACGATCTCGCGGAGCGGCGTTTCGACGAGCTCTCGAGCGGCCAAGCACGCCGCGCCGTCATCGCTCGCGCGCTCGTCTCGCAACCGCGCACGCTCCTCTTCGACGAACCGACCGTGAGCCTCGACATTCGCGCGCAACGCGAAGTGGTCGCAACGATGCGACGCTTGGCAGCCGCGGGGATCGGCCTTCTTCTCGTCACGCACGATATCAGTGAGATTGTCCCGGAGATCGAGCGCGTGCTCTTTCTCCACGCTGGCGCGCTCGCCGGCGACGGCGCGAAAGCGGACATGCTTACGTCCGAACGGCTGAGCGCGCTTTTCCGTACGCCGCTCGAGGTCACGGCCACAGGCGGTTGGTACGACGTCCTTCGATCGAGCCCGGACGGCCTGCAACCGATCGCGACGGCGCAGAACGCTTAAACCGTATCGGCGCTCGGATCGAACGGCGGATCGCAAAAGACCATCAGCAGCCCAGCGTCGGTCGGATCGGGCGCTCGGCGTTCCACCACGAAGCCGGCCTTCTCGAACGCACGAATCGACCGCCGGTTCGCGGGCGACGGATCGGCGGTGACGCGTGCCCAACCGAGTGTTTGCACGAGATAGCACGCGAGCGCACGTATCGCCGCGGGACCGATGCCTTGGCCGTGCATCTCCGGGACGAGCACGATATCGATCCCGCCGTCGCGATCGGCGTCGTCTTTCCACGCTTGAGCGAAGCCGATCGCGGTGCCGTCGCACTCGATGATGAACGCGTGGATCGATTCCGCGCCGGAACGATACGAGCCGATAAAATCACGCTGCACGTGCTTGCGTGCGATCGGGACGCCGCCCCACCACCTGACGAACACGCGATCGCCGAACCATCGCGCTAACGCATCCACATCGTCGGGCGTCGATGATCGCAATACCACACCGCGATCGCCGCGAATCACCGGCAGCCGTTCGACGAGCCGTTCGGGATGCGGCCTCACCGTCGTGCACCCCTTAAGGGTTCGGCTATGCGCCGGTCGAACGCCGTTGTATGCATTGTACACCGCTTCTGCTCTCGGTCGCCATCGGCGTAACGGCGATAGTGCCGCTTCCGATTGCTGCGCAGACGGCAAGCGCGACGATGCCGGCATGCGCGGCCGGCGACCCGGTCGTGTGGTTCAACACCCGCAGCCATGCGTACCATCGCAGCGGCGATTCATACTACGGAACCACGAAGCACGGCCGCTATGCCTGCGAGTCTGAGGCGCGCGCCAAGGGCGCTCATCTCGCTGCCGCGAGGGCGCAGGGTGCGAATCGTGCGGCGCAAACACCGTTGCCGGGCGCCGGCGATACCACGCCGAAACACCATCACCGCCGCAATCGCGGGGATGGAACGCCGGCACCGACCGCTACGTAATCGGTCGACGTGAAACGGTAAGCGACGGCGCCGGACGTTCGGCGCCGAAGAACAGCTCGTAAAGGCATCGGCGTGGTATCGGTGTTCCGCATGTCAATCGTTTATCCGCGCGCTTTAACGATTAACGCGATCCCGACGACGACCAAGAAGCCGATGAACAACGCACGCAGCACGCGATCCGGGAGACGGTGCGCGACGTCGACGCCGGCAGAAACCGTGGCAACCCCGCCGATCGCAAGCGGAATGCCGATCGCCCAGTCCACATCGGATGCAAACGCGTACACAACGATCGATAGCACGGTCGCGGGCGCCGCGAATGCAAGGCCGAGTCCCTGCGCTTCAATTTGAGAGAGCCCGAAAAGCGCCGACATGATCGGAACGCTGATGATCGCGCCGCCGATGCTGAACAAGCCGGAAACGATCCCCGCGACGGCGCCCACCAACCCGGCGACGGGCCACGGCGCGCGCCATCGGCTGACGACCGGCGCAGCGCGCAATCGCCACGCCGAGAAGACGGCGAGCACGAGCAGAAAGATCGCGAACGAAAACTGCAACGGCCGGCTCGGCAAGAGCGTCGCGTAGCGCGCCGACACGAGCGTCATCGGCAGCGCGGCGGCCGCCAGCACGCCCGCGAGCCGCCAGTCGATCGATCCGCGGCGAAAATAACGATAGACGCTCAAGCACACGTTCGGCACGACCATCACGAGCGCGGTGCCCTGCGCCGACTGTTCGGTTAAGCCAAACATCAGCCCGAGCAACGGGATGACGACGACGCCGCCACCGATGCCGAAGACGCCGCCGAGAAAACCGCACGCGGCACCGATCGCGAGAAAGATCGCGAAGCTCGTGATGCTCAGGATCGGGCTACATCCGCTCGAAGATCGTTGCGATACCTTGGCCGACGCCGATGCACATCGTCACTAAGCCGTAGCGCGCGCCGCGACGCCGCATCTCGTAGAGCAGCGTCCCGGCGAGCCGCGCACCACTGCATCCGAGCGGATGTCCGATCGCGATCGCGCCGCCGTTGACGTTGGTCTTCGCCGGATCCAGCCCGAGCTCGCGCATGCACGCGATGCTCTGCGCGGCGAACGCTTCGTTGATTTCGATAAGGTCGATGTCGCCGGTCGCGAGGTTGGCGCGCTCGAGCGCTTTGCGGGACGCGGGGATCGGGCCCAGCCCCATGTACGCGGGGTCGACGCCCGCGACGGCCGAGGTGACGACCCGTCCGAGCGGAGTCCAGCCGTGCGCCCGTGCGACGTCCGCGCGGCAGAGCAAGAGCGCCGCGGCGCCATCGTTGATGCCCGACGAGTTCCCCGCCGTGACGGTCCCGTCGGCGCGGAAGGCCGGCTTGAGCCGCGCGAGATCGGCGAGCGTCGTTTGCGGGCGCGGGTGCTCGTCGCGCGCGAGTTGCGGCAGCTCGAGCAGCTCGTCAGCGAACACGCCACGTTCAGATGCGGCGTGCGCGCGTTGCTGCGAGGCGAGCGCGAACGCGTCTTGCTCTTCGCGCGTGATGCCGAAACGCTCCGCGACGTTCTCCGCCGTTTCGCCCATGGAGATCGGCGGGTAGATGGCGGCGAGCTTCGCATTGATCAATCGCCACCCGATCGTCGTGTCGCTCGTCTCGGCGCTGCGCGCGAACGGCTTCTCGGCTTTCGGCATTACGAACGGCGCGCGCGTCATCGATTCCGCACCGCCGGCGATCATGATGGAACCGCAATCGGCCGCAATCGCGTGTGCGGCCGAATTAACCGCTTGCAGCCCGCTGCCGCACAAGCGATTGAGCGTCGTGCCCGGCACACTCACCGCGAGGCCGGCGAGTAGCGCCGCCATGCGCGCGACGTTGCGATTATCCTCGCCGGATTGGTTTGCCGCGCCCCACATCACGTCGTCGATCAGGTCCGGCGGAACGCCGGTCCGTTCGACGATCGCCGCAATCACGGCGGCCGAGAGATCATCCGGGCGGACCCCGGCGAGCGCGCCGCCGTAGCGTCCGATCGGCGTTCGAATCGCGTCCACAACGACGACATCTGACGGCGAGAACATCCGGCACGGTCTTCGCGCTGCGGTATCGGCGTTACTACGCGAGTTTCGCCGATCCGGAAGCATGATCCGAGCCGCCGGCGCAGAATGATCTTCCACCGCTCTAGATCGATACCGAACCCCGTACCCGCACCGTTTGCTTGCCGCCTCGCGAGGTTTCGATGCTCGGACGACTCCCGTACTTGCTCTCCGGCGCCTTTTTCCTGATCGTGCCGGTGTATGTGGTCCTCACCGATCAGTATCAAGGCAACTTCGTAGCGAACGTACTCCAGGCGCTCGCGAGCATCTCGACGCTCGGGTGGCCGGCCATTTTCCTCGTCGTCGGCGGCGTCACCATGCTTGCGATCGGGCTTCGGCACGATGAGGACGCGCTCGGGACCGACAGTCTTCACGTCGAGGAATCGCCACCGGCTTAACGGCTGCCCGTCACTCCTTTCCGGCGCTGCGGTTTGGCTTAGACGCCCTCAGCCGTGCGATCGATCGTCGCGCGGGCCACGCGCTGGAGAGCCGCGTCCGGCGCCGGTTGCCGCAGGTACATCCGCAGATCCCGGATCAGCCGCCCAAAGGGAACGGGCTCGAGCAGTCCGCGTGCACCGGCCGTTCGCTCAACGCGTTCGGCGATGTCGAGCGCGGCGCGCTCGATCGCGACCCGTGCGCCATCGACGACGAGCAGCAGCGACCCGAGCCGATCGTCCGAGGGTCCGACGTCGAAGGCATCCCAGGCGGCGGCGCACGCAGTCACCCACTGCAGCGCGGTTGTCGTCGCGACCGCGATTTCACCGAAACGAGCCAGCGCGATCGGGTCATCATCCCGGCGCGTCTCGCGCAGCCAACGCGCAAGTTCGTCCCGCAGCCGTTCGAGCGCCCCGGTTTGCACGGCGAGAAAGCGTGATGCACCGCCGGTGAACCAGGGTGCCCGTTCGTAATCGGCCGGCTCGCCGACGAGCGCTTCGGGCCCGAGGACAACGCGGTCGAAGCGGACGCTATAACTTTCGGAGGCTTCCATCCCCATCGGGTGCCAGGAATCGCGATCGATCTCGGTCGCGACTTCGTCCATCGGCACGACCGTCATCTGCGAGCGCCCGTCCGCGCGAGCCGCGGTAACGATCGCTCGTGCATCCGGTGTTGCTTGGGGCACACAGCAACGCGCGCCGGTTCGTGCGCGACGAGCGCACGAAGGTCACGAACGGAGCGGCGCGGTCCGGAGGCGATCACCTCGCGCATCGACCGGCTCGGGGTACTCGCACGACGCAGGCGCGTGAGCATCCGGGCCCTAACGACCGCTCGTGTCGCTCGATGACGAAAAGCGCGCCGCCGCGTATGCGGCCGTCGACTGCTACGTGCGCAACGGCAGCTGCATCGGGCTC
>JAABUQ010011788.1_pt1 | contig 11051 bp, 10 predicted proteins | sample 5560001 | NCBI WGS metagenome assembly JAABUQ01 (sample SAMN10711888, study PRJNA513371) | rock metagenome | isolation source: Antarctica rocks | place: Antarctica: Victoria Land, Finger Mt nord | collected 2015-12-18
ATCAACAGTAATTGTCTCAAAGCCTGATTTTGGTGTTGAGACTGACTGATGCTTGTCTAGGCGATTGCAAGCTTGAAGTTTAGTCAGCGAGCGGTATTACCATTTTTCGGAGATGTCTACTGGATGAAATTTCTTCAAGTCGATAGTGTAAATCATCATTGCTTCCAAATCTGGAGAAGTGATAATACGTGGCATGACGATATTCGAGTCAAGGCAGCAAAATTTTTACGAGCCAGAGATGATAAACATTGGATGGGATTCAATTACGTCAAAGAAGCTAGAAATGTCGAGTATGATACCTTTCTAGTCTGGGAAGGTAATAATACATGGCATCATACCGTTCGAGTTGGGGCGGCGGATAAGTTAAGAAGGTGAGGCTTCGCATAAAAATTGCTAATTGCCATCATCAGCACCAATAGTAGGGGCCGAGACTGGAGTTGTTCACATCTCAACAAAACTGCACTTTTGTTGAATAGACTGCTTTGATAGGGTTACAGCGTTCTAAAACGGCATGAGTAACTTTAGCTTGTCTCGCATTAGTACCGATGACGCATTCATCTTAATATGGCTGCACGGGCGACCAGCTAGCACTCTGGTGCATCGATTGTGGGCTAGAGTAGCCCAAATGCAGAAGATTCAAGCGCCAAGGGATGAAGAAACAGAGCTCTTTCAAGAAGGAGCATAAGGTGAGATGGGCAAGCAATCAAAAAGCATAAGGTGAGATGGGCAAGCAATCAAAATTTTCCCCAGAGTTGGTGCAGCAGATTCTGGCGGAGATCGAAAAAACTGGTAGCGATCACTCTGGCTATGAAGCCGGGGGAATCAGCGCTGACACATTTTACAAGTGGCTCAAGCAGAAACCTGAGTGGCGCTTTATAGATTCCAGGGATCTGCATGACGAATATTCGCCTTTAACCCTTGCCAAATATGGTTTCGGCTCTCTAGATGACTACAGAACTCAAATCCTTACCTATTAAGGATTTGAGTTCTCCTTGATAGCTTCAGATCCCTGGAATCCATAAAGAGCCTTTATCATGACAGCAGAGTAGGCAAGGCACAGCTTTCGGGAACAAGGCTAGTTTTCTTCTCTTGTATGATACTTAATCCCACACTTGCCTGACGCACGGCCCCCTATATCAGTGGCCTGACCATGAGTTTGCCACGACAATTACACCCACTTACGATGAGTTGTTTAGACGCAGAGGATTATTAAAATGAACGATTATTCCCATCTAGATCGAGATAGTGCTATTCAAGCAATTGCCAAGCACTATACGGTTTCTGAACCTACCGCTGAATTTCTTTATCATAATGCTGATTCTCATGGAGGCATTGATGCCATAGACTTGAAGGCTTTTCCTCCAGATCCAATTATTCCGACACAAGGTTTAATTAATTATATTAAAAAGTCTCGTGACGTTGATGAATCGACGGCGAACTTAATTTTTAACGTTGTTTATTGCGACATAGAAAGTAAGCGTTATACAAAAATGCCTGCATGGTTACATCTAAAGCGTAAACGAAAATCGCAAAGGACTGCTGAAATGAATGCTTATTCCCATCTAGATCGAGATAGTGCTATCCAAGCAATTGTAAACGACTATACAGTTTCTAAATTTACCGCTGAATTTATTTATCGTAATGCTGATTCTTTTGGAGGCATTGACGCCATAGGCTGCGAGAATAGCTCGTTTTGGTGCTAACAGAAAAGCCCCAACCTCTAGACAGGTTTGGGGCTTGATTCCCATCCGGGTTTTGTCTCCACCGCCGAATGGTTTACCCTGCTAGTTTAGATTGTGAGTCTGAGAAGCGCTTCATTAATCATGGTTTGATAGCCTACACCTTGTTTTTCTGCTTCCTCCTTTGCCCATTTAATGACCTTTGGGTGAAGCCGAATAGAGACTGGTTCAAACCGTTCGCTGTCATCTTTAGAGGGTCGCCCGCGCTTGGGCGGTTCGATATCGAACTGCTCTTTGACTGCCTTTGTTGCTGCCTCTACCTCTTCTGTAGTGATGCGCCTTGCTGACTCAAATGGAAATTCAGTAACTTTCTTCTTCATAACGCTTACGCTCATTACGGGTTGCAGTCCTGGCACTAATAATACGGGTTGTCTCTCCTCGCACGGTGTACACAACGACTAGCAATCTTTGACGATACGAAGTGCCGATAATCCATTCCCTGGACTCACTAGTTGAGTGTTTGGGGTCTGGAGCAATCAGAGCTAAAGGGTCAGTCCACACGGTTGCTGCCTCTTCAAAGCTAACTTTGTACTTAGTCGCGTTGCTCCGGGCCTTATTGTCATCCCAATCGAAGCGCATTTTCAGTATATACAGGAATTATAGGGCTTGGTGAATGCCCCAGATGCTAACTGGCGCTGTATCCGTCAATTAAAACTCAGCAGGTTCTTCCCGTAGGCTTGCACGGGGCAATCTTTTAGCTTCAGCCGCGAGAAGCCTCGCACCAAAACGAGCGATAGCGGTGTAGTACCATTTGGGCTTAGAGATTTCCTCCAGGTATAGTCCTACGATTTTGCCAGTCTCCCAGTGTTGGGGTTCGCTCTCTCACAGGAGGGCTAAGCGATCGCCAAAGGTGAATTTGGCTTGCTCGGCTTCAGGATGTGTGACTGTGATTGTGATGGTGTTCATAAAAGTAATGCTTAACATGACCATAAGGCAAGGGCTAGAGGCTTGTAATGTCAGGAATGTGGATTTTACCAATACCAGATCACTGTGGATACTCTTCCCACAACGTTGTCGTCTCGTGTAGACTCTGGTAGTTACCATCGCCCAAAATCAAATGATCTAGTAGTGGAATTCCCAGGAACTGTGCTCCTGCAAGCAACTGGCGAGTTAGATCGATATCTTGTGGACTGGGTTCCACATTCCCGGAGGGATGGTTATGGGCAACAACTAAACGCGTTGCTCCTCGGCGAAGCACCTCTCGAAAAATTTCACGCGGAGGAGCTAGTGTTTCGGTTGCTGTACCAATTGTGATCACTTGAGTGCCAATCAAGCGATGCTTAACGTCTAGTAGCAGAACTGTAAAACGCTCCTGATTCTGCCACATCAAATCTTGACTGAGTACAGCAGCGGCAGCAGCAGGGCTATCAATCGGGGTGCGATCGTCTAAGGGACGGGCTTGAAATACCCGTTTGCCCAATTCAATTGCCGCCAGAATCGTTGTTGCCTTCGCTGGACCAATTCCATGAATTTGGATAAGTTCCTGAACACTGACGTCTCGTAAAACTGCCAGCGGATCGTGCTGGTTTTTACCTAGTTCCTGTAATAGGTGTTGTCCCAATCCCACAGCCGAGAGCTTTCCCGGCCCTTGACCCGTGCCTAACAAAATTGCAATCAGTTCAGCTGTCGCCAAGATTTTGGGACCGTTCGCCATTAACCGCTCGCGCGGACGCTCAGTTGTGGGCAAATCGGCAATTCTGAGGCAGTAAGTCATAGATTACACCAGACATATACTTAGTATATATCCGAGACTAGCTCTAGCAATAATTTTTATGTAAAATTTTATACATGCATGATAGAGACAAGTGTAGGTTGCAGTTAATCAAACGGACACCATCTACTGGTAAACCTGGGTTGCCTTGATCATGTGGTAAGCGATTAGTAGCTGGGTGAGGGCAAGGGGGTAACTTTGGATCACTTCCCCAGTCGTACCAGTGAGCTTACCAATCTCTGAGTTGCCTTCTCGATTGCAGACATTCCATAAGTTAGGCATCGCGTCACAGATAATCTTCTCCACCTCTCTCACTTGTTCTGACGTAGCATGACCGTCAATTTCAAGGACATCGACGGGCTTGCCCATATCTCGATCTAGTCCCAAACGGATCGCTGGCGTCGGATTGGCAAGGCTTGGGCTCACAATCTGGGTGAAATCGGGATGCGGAATATTAGGTCGGAGGACCAGCCGCACATTCAGGTGTCCATTACTCTCATCCAACTCGTCCTTGGGCGGGTAGAAACTTACGACCAAATCCGCCCACTGCCGCTGGGGGCGGATAAATTCCTCCGAGTCCGGTTCGCGCTTTTGTAGTTCAGTTAGAACCTGTTCATTGGTATAGCCTCGCTTGAGGGTATCGCGTTTAATCTTCCACGCGGTGCGTAGCGACTCCGGTGGTGCCAAGTAAACTTTAACGTCGTAACAGTCCCGTGCCCCGCGAGTTGAATAACCAAGCAAGCCCTCACTGATCACGAATTTGTTGGGTTTGAGGTACTGCGGTGGCTCAAACGTACCTGTTTTGTGACTGTAAACTGGCTTGAGAATCGGCTGTCCTGTCCGTAGTAGAGACAGGTGCTGCTGCATGACGTCTAGGTAGTTGCAATCAGGGTGCAACGCTGAAATACCCAACTCGGCACGCTGTTTACGATCGTAGCGGTGATAATCGTCAGTACAGATGACAGTGACATTCTCTTCACCCAGTACTTGAGCAATCCCCTTAGTCAGAGTTGTTTTGCCAGCTGCGCTGTCACCGACGATGCCAAGAATAATAGGTCGATGGCTCATAGTTCCTCCTGGGCAAGAGCGATTCTAGTAGTAGATTCCTAATTTGTCTAATTCTACGAGGGAATAGAGCTCAACTCAAGAAACAAAAGCGCAAAGTACGCTTGACATTGAGCTTGCGAGAGCGCAGTTGTCGGAGCTGCCACAGGCGTTCCGTTGAGCGGCATTAGCCAAGCGACCCAGCATAAACTAGTCTGTATGCCTATTTGAGTTAAATGAAGCGGACACTTTATCTAAAATCCTACCCTAGCTTCGAGAGCTACCAACGGCTTGTTGCTCCTTCTGGGCTAAGAGTGATCGCTCCCACGCCACAGGCGGCAGGAGCGCTGCGAGTACCGCACCAAAGCTTAGAAACACTGGCGCAAGAGAGCCTATTGGACAAAATCCGGGTAGCGCCAGTACTGTTTGCCCACCGAGCTTTGCGCACTGCTGTAAGTCAAGTTATTGAGACAACAGATATCGTTGGGACTGTCCGCGCTCTGACACCCGCACTTTACTCCATCCTGCGTGCTGGAATAGACATAGATGCACTCTTTGCCATCGGTTCCCCCCGAACCCAGCAGCTTTGTGTGATCGCCAGTGCTTATCAAGCCAAGTTGCGGGAAACTGGATTCATCGACCCAGCTGAAGTCCTGTGGCAGGCAAGCCGTCTACAGCCAGAGCGCCAATCAATTCTCATCTACGGTTACTTACATCCTCGGATTGATGAGCTGGCCTTTCTAGATGCTGTGGCTGGTGATGGGAGTATGATCATCCTACCCACTCCCAATGCCATTTTCATTGATCATCAAGAGACTGTTGAGTGGCTGCAACAACAGGGCTGGAAGGTTGAGGCGTCTGCTCAGATTCCCTCCACTTTGGGCGAGCAACTGCAAGCGTGTCTAGACAGCACAACTGCTCCGCCTAGTGTCAGAGCGCACATTTACCCTAATCTAGAAGCAGAGGTGTGTGGGGTCTTAGCTCAAGTCAAAAGCCTGCTGAGCGAAGGAGCCGCAGCCAATGAAATTGTTTTGGTGGCTCGGGACGATGCCTTCTATGGTCCTACCATTCTTGACGTGGCTTGGGAGTACAATCTGTCCGTACTTGCCCTATATGCAGTGCCACTTATAACTACACGATTGGGAGCTTGGGTACAGCTACTACTTGAAGTTATCCGGGAAAGGTTTCCTTTCGAGTCTACTGCCAAATTACTCAGCCATCCCTTATGTTCAAGACTACCTACTGAAGTCTGGTCACAAGCTCTGAAGCTTCACCCCTCTGACCTCTGGACTTGGCAGAGCTTGGGAGTTGACATGTCACTTTTAAACTGGCCTCAACGAGATACCCGTGCCGATTGGGTGCAGCGGTTGCAGGATGTTTTGTACAAGTTTGAGTTGCGCCAGCAAGCCGGACGCTGGGCAAGGGAAATCGTAGCTTTCTATAAACTCCAAGATAGCTTAGTGGAATTGGCTAAACCCGAAGCGGAATCCCTCAGCCTGGAAGACTTTGCTCGGGATATCATTGAGAGCCTGACTCTCTTGAGTGTACCTGCTCAACCCGGTCGAGGTGGAGTCGAACTGCACACACCGCTTTCCGTGTTTGGAGCTAGCTATCAACATGTTTTTGTGTTGGGTACAGCTGAAGGCATCCTGCCAGCACCTGTGCAAGATGACCCCATGCTGGACTTCCACGAACGTAAGCAACTACTTAGGCAAGGGTTTCGGTTAGAAGGGGCAGCCCAAGCGGCTCGACGAGAGGCGATTTCATTCTCCGCCTTGCTCCAAACGGCAACGACTACGTTAACCTTTTCGTACCCCCAACTGATGGGTAGCGAGGCGTGCCTTAAGAGTCCCTACTTAGCCCAGTTGGGACTCGAACCCGTCCCACCTCCACCAGCACCCGTTGCCAGTCTTGAAGCCGCCCGTCGAATTTACCTCAGACGAGAGGGTTGCTTGGAAGATCCGATTTGGTCTCACGCTCTCCATGCTTGGGCTGTCGAGCAGCGACGAGAAGGCTCAGAACCACCGGATGAATATGATGGGGTGGTCGGTTTGCCACTAGATCCAACTAGGCGGGTCTTTAGTGCTTCTCAACTGACAGCTCTGGGGCAGTGCCCTTTCAAGTGGTTTGCGGACAAAGTACTCAAGCTAGTCGAGCCGGAAGCAGCGGATTCAGACCTCAACCCTCTGCTTCGGGGCAATCTCTACCATCGGTGCTTAGAGTTAGCTCTGTTCAAAGTTCTAGGGACCGCTGATTTGTCCCAAGTGAGTGTCGAACAGCTCGAAGGCGCATTCTTACAAGCTGAGCAGGAATTGAAATTTCCTACCTTGCCTGCGTGGAATGCCCGCAGAGCTGAACACATCAAAACTTTAAGCCGGATCATCCAGCAGCCGGACTTTTTGCAACCAGGAGCAGAGATTTTTGCTCTGGAGACTGAGTTTGAGGGGGAATGGTGTGGATTGAAAGTCAGGGGGCGGGTAGACCGGATAGACCGCACTCCTCAAGGGCTAATTTTGTTGGATTACAAAACCAGTAGTAAACCGCCTTTGGGGGTAAAAGACGACTTGGGTAAAGCGAATGTAGATATCCAACTGCCTCTCTATATCCATGTCGCTCAAACAACTCTCTTTCCTGGCGAACAAGTGGACGGAGCTTACTATTCCCTGACTGAGGGCAAAAAGCTGCATAAGACTAGACCTAGTGAAGAAACCCTGCAGGCGATCGCCCAACGGGTTAAAGCGTACCTAGAAACCGGACACTACCCAGTTAATCCGGATATTGAGCAAAAGGCTTGTCGGTCTTGTGCCTTCGACTTAGTTTGCCGTAAAGGTGTTCGCAATAGCCGCAAGGGTGGTGTTATATGAGTCTGAACCCGAAACAGGAAGCCGCAGCTTATGCCAACGGTAGCGTTGCCGTGTCGGCAGGGGCAGGAACAGGCAAAACCCACATGCTGGCTGAACGCTACCTTTACCATTTGCAGGTGCATGAGTTTTCCCCGCTAGAGGTGGTGGCAGTGACTTTTACGGATAAAGCAGCAGCTGAGTTGCGATCGCGCATTCGCGCCTCAGTGACTCAGCATCTGCCACAGCGCCCTGATTTGCTGGCTGAGCTGGAAGCGGCTCAGATTAGCACCATCCACGCCCTCGCTACCCGGATTTGTCGCCAGCATCCAGAAGCTGCTGGCGTCCCGTTTGACTTCACCGTTCTGGATGAACTAGAGGGAGTTCTTTGGTCAACTGAGCGCCTTAAAGCAGCGATGGATACTTTGCCTGCCTACTTATATAAGCCAGTTCCCTACTCGCTGATGTCAGATGTCCTCTCAATCTTAATCAAAGACCCGATTGCAGCTGAACGATCGCTAGCTAGGGGAATAGAAAATTGGCCTCAATTGGCAATGCAACTACAGCAGCAGGCCAAAAGCCATCTGTTAAACCATCCCATTTGGCAGCAGACTCGGCTCACACTACAAACTTATGTTGGCAAAGTGGGCGATCGCTTAGAAGCAGAAGGTCGGCAAATTGCCTTGCAAGCGATCGCTGCCTTGGAGCAAGGGGAGGAACCCAAAGCACCGCTAGCAGCCATTAACAAACTCAAAATCAATGTGGGCAGTCAGAAAAACTGGCCTGCGGGAGCCTTAGAAATCGTGAAAGCAGCGATTAAAGAGTTGCGCGAACTGGTGCAAACTGCTCTTAAAGCTGGTTTAGTCACTCTTGAAATTGGCTCCGCCGATGAGCAACTGGCGGCGATGCTTCCGGCACTACGGGAAGCTTTTCAGTTAGTCGGAGACTACCTTACCGAAGCCAAACGCCGCGCTAGGGTAGTGGATTTTGCTGACTTAGAAGTTTGCGCGTTGCGAGCGATGAGCAACCTCCAAGTGCAGTCCTACTATAGGCAACGCTGGAGAGCGTTTTTAGTCGATGAATTCCAGGATACCAACCCTGTTCAGGCTGAATTACTGGAGTTTTTAACTGCTAACACTCTCCTGACGATAGTTGGGGATGCCAAGCAGGCAATTTACGGCTTCCGGCGTGCCGATGGTTCAGTCTTCCGCACTTGGTGTGATCGCATCAAAGTCGCTGGAGGCAATGAGGTGGTGCTAGACACCAGCTTTCGCACCCATCAGACGCTGGTGCAACAAATCAACCGTGTCTTTGCACCTGTGTTGGGGACACTCCACCAGGACTTGGCAGCCAACCGGATTAATTCTCCCCATCCGAGCCCCCATTTGCGGGTTTATGCAATCCAAGCAGAACCCGGAGTCAACAAACCCGAGCGGCTACGGGCAGAGAGTCAGCACATCGCCCAGTTGCTCAAGGAGATGCTCGATCGCAAAACCCTTGTTCACGACAAGAGTACTGGCAACCTGCGTCCGCTAGTGCCAGGTGATATCGCCATCCTCTCACGCACTTGGGAACCGTTGGAACTTTACGGCGAAGCCATAGCCAGTTTGGGGACTCCGGTTGCAGAAGCCGGGGGTGGTGACCTACTGGCAACGCGGGAAGCGAAGGATGCTTGGGCGCTGTTGCAGTTTCTGGCTAACCCGGAAGATGACTTAGCTTTGGTTGCCGTGCTGCGTAGTCCCTTCTTTGCCGTGAGCGATCGCATCCTGTTTATCTTTGCCCAGAAGCAAGAATCCAAAATTGCTTGGTGGCAGCGGTTGCAGGAAGAGGAAATTCCCGAATTGACCCGACCTGTAGAGGTATTGGAACAGTTGCTGCAAGAACGAGTCATTGAACCTCCGACTCGCCTGTTACAGATAGCAGACCGATTAACTGGGTACACGGCTGTCATTGCCAACTTACCAGGTGCAGCTCGACGGGAAGCCGACTGGCGAGGATTTTTAAGACTGGTGCGGCAGTTGGAGCAAGGCACTAGTGATGTCTTTGGTGTAGTGCGCCGCCTCAAGCGATTGGCAGCAGGCATGGATGTACCCCGCCTTCCCTTAGAAGCTCAAAATGCTGTTGCTTTAATGACTATCCATGCAGCGAAAGGCTTAGAGTGGCCAGTTGTAGTGATTCCCGACTTGACACGCCAAATGCCAAACCACACCGAGTCCGTCTACTTTGACCCCGAACTAGGCGTAGCGCTGAAACTCAACGGTTCGCCGGAGCTGCCTCCGGCGGCGCGCTCCCGCAAGCTCAAAGACGAGGAGGGGGAAACTCAGCGGAACGCTTGTGGTAGCTCCGGCGACGTGCTCCCGCAAGCTCAAAAGCCAGTCCTCTATGTCTATTTAGAGCAATTGCGCAAACAGCGTGAGGAAGCAGAAGCTCTTCGAGTAATTTATGTGGCTTTCACCCGTGCGCGTGACCACCTAATTCTCACAGCCGCTGATGAAACAGGTGGTGGACTTAAGCGATTGCAATCTGGCTTCAATGCTGCTGGGATTCCACTTCAGCTGATTCCCTTCAACCCAGAATCTGCACAACCGCCAAGCCTACCCGAACCAGAGTTGCTACCTGAACCCCCTTGTCTGCTCCTCGGTCCAGTTACTTCGGGATTATTCGAACTGCCTGTTACCGCCTTGAGTGAATACGCCTGCTGTCCCAAGCGATTTCAGTTCCGCTTTGTCGAGGGGCATCCTGGCATGGATCGAGGCACCATTACAGCACAACGGGTAGGAAGCCTGGTACACCTAGCCCTAAAACGTGATATCCGAGATGTAGATATCCTGGCTACCTCTGACATAGGTCTGGAACGGCAGTTTGTGGCAGAAGCGATCGCATTAGCGCAGCGGTTTGAGCAAGTTCCGATCTTTACCCCTTTGCGTCAGGCGAGCGGGAGCCGGGAACAGCCTGTAACCTTGACCTTGGGACAGCTGACTTTCAACGGAGTTGTGGATTTAGTGGGTCAAGACTGGGTACTGGACTTCAAAACTCACCAAGAGATGAGCACACAGCATCATCGATTCCAACTCTGGGCTTATGCGGCAGCGACGAAACGCCAGACTGCACATATCGCCTATCTGCGTCACGACCATTTGCATACTTTTAGCGCTAGCGATTTGGCAGCGACCAGTCAGGAAGCTCAAACGCTGGTCAAGGGCATTTTGGATGGACAGTATCCAGCTATGCCGTCCCACTCCAATTGTCGTTGGTGTACCTACGCTGAGGTTTGTAGCGATCACCATCAGCAAACGCTGGACGGTGAACAAGGGGATGGGTTGCTGGTTAAGTAATATCCTGCATATGCTGAAACAGATGGCATAAATACCAAAATCCTTTTTTTGATCCAGGAGGAAAAAAAGTGGTTTGGTGGATTCGCTCCCTGGAAATTGAAGACGAACAGGGTCAGGCTACTGGGAGGTATCGTTTGACTGCCACCTCAAATGAACATGGTGGACCGTATGGTTTGTGTGACCACGAGCATTTGACAGTGGAAGAAGCCCAAAACTGTCCGCAAGCAAGGCTAAATGCCGAAAACTTGTAGCAGTAAACCTGAGGGGGCGACAAAAAGAGCTAAGATGCAGACAGAATAAGCCTCATAGCCCTCTGACCACGTTGATAATACTTGTTCTTATTAGGAGCTAATCTCAATAGCTCCCTCACTAATTCCCAACA
>JAABUQ010011789.1_pt1 | contig 11051 bp, 8 predicted proteins | sample 5560001 | NCBI WGS metagenome assembly JAABUQ01 (sample SAMN10711888, study PRJNA513371) | rock metagenome | isolation source: Antarctica rocks | place: Antarctica: Victoria Land, Finger Mt nord | collected 2015-12-18
CCGGGCAGCTCGACCTCCAGATCCACGCCGATGCCGAAGCGGTTGGCCATCGCCGCCACGCGGTCGATGCCGGTGCGGCGGGCGACCTCGTAGAAGAACACGTCGCAACTGTTCTTCAGGCCGCCGCGCAGGTCCAGGGAGCCGTGGCCGTGCTTGCTCCAGCAGTGGAACCGGGTGTCGCCGATGTCCAGGTGGCCGGGACAGTGGATGCGGTCGGCGGGGGTGATCGTCTTGGCCTCCAGGCCGGCCATGCCCACGACCATCTTGAACGTGCTGCCCGGCGCATACAGGCCGCTCGCGGCCTTGTTGATCAGCGGCGCCTTGCGGTTGCTGGTCCAGGCGTTCCACTGCGCCTGGCTGACGCCGGAGTCGAACAGGCTGGGGTCGAAGCTCGGGTTGGTGGTCATCGCCAGCACCTCGCCGTTGCGGCAGTCCATCACCACCGCCGAGGCGCTCTCGTCGCCCAGGCGCTGCAGGATCGCGTTCTGCAGGGTCATGTCGATGGTCAGGCCCAGGTCGTAGCCCGGCGTGCCCTCCTGCCGGTCCAGCTCGCGGATCACGCGGCCGACCGAGTTCACCTCCATCTGCACTGCGCCCGCGCGCCCGCGCAGCTTGAGGTCCTGCGCTTTCTCCATGCCGTTGCGGCCGATGCGGATGCCGGGCAGCGCGAGCAGGGGGTCGCCGCTCATGTCGGCCTCGCTGGGCGGCGCGACGTAGCCCACCACGTGCGCCAGGGCCGATCCCTGCGGATAGACGCGCGTGGTGCCGACATCGACGAAGATGCCGGGCAGGTCGGGGGCGTTGACCTCGATGCGGGCCATCTCCTCCCAGGTCAGGAACTCGCGCACGATCAAGGGGATGAAGCGGCGGCGGTGGCGCAGCTCGCGCTCGATGCGGGCGCGCTCGTGGTCGGCCAGCGGCACCACGCGGCCGAAGGTGTCCAGCGTGGTGTCCACGTCCTCCGCCTGCTCGGCCGTGAGCAGCGCGCGCCAGTTCAGGCGGTTGCCGCCGACCACGGCGCCGAAGCGGTCCAGGATGCGTCCGCGCGGCGGGGCGATCAGCCGGGCGCTGATGCGGTTGCTCTCGGCCAGGGTGGAGTAGCGTTCCCCCTCCACCACCTGCACCTGGTACAGCTTGGCCGTCAGCAGCCCGAACACGGCGACCTGCCCGGCCCCGAGCAGCAAGGCGCGGCGGGTGAACACGCCGGTGCGCTTGTTCTCCTTGATGATCCGGCCCATCAGGCCGCATCCGGGTTGGCTAGGCTGCGGTGCGCCCGGGTGAACAGGGTCGCCAGCGCCGGATACAGCCCGGCGGTCAGCAGGAACTGGAACATGCCGGGGCTGCCCGGCAGCAGGCGGAAGGTCAGCAGGCTGGTCAGCGCCCACTCCAGCGCCGCCGCCCCGGCCGCCACGGCGACGAAGGCCAGCCATGCCAGCAGGACCCCCCGCCCCGCCAGCACCCGCCGCCAGCGCACCGCCAGGCCATGGGCGATCAGCAGGATCAGCACGTTGACCCCCGGCGGCTCCAGCCCCAGCAGGTCCGACAGCAGGCCCAACAGGAACACCACGGGCGGCGGCATGGAGGCCGGGCGGACCAGCGACCAGAAGAACACGCAGGCCAGCGCCGCCGCCGGCTGCAACTGCGCCTGGCCGGGCAGGTGGAGCGGGGCCGCCAGCAACAGGAGCAGCAGGACCGTGCAAGCGGCCGGGAACGCTGCGCGGGATGCCGCATCCAACTGCCGCCATAGCGTCGGGCGCGGGCGGATGCCCGGCAGGCGTTCGGGGGCCATGCCGTCAGCGCCGCCGCTCGGCAGGACGGGCGGCGGATTCCGGCGGGGACACCCCATGCAGGCCATAGTCGAAGATGCGGACGATCTCCAACTGGTCCAGCTTGGCCGCCGGCGCCACCTCCGGCGCATTGCTGGCGCTGTAGTGCACGACGCCGACTGGCAGGCCCGCCGGGAAGGCGCCGGCCTCGGCGGAGGTCACGACGCGCTCCCCTTCCACCGGCAGCACGCCCTCCGGCCAGTGGACCAGGTGCGGGCGGCTGGTGTTGGCGCCCTCCAGGATGGCCCGGGCGCGGCTGCCCTCCAGCGTCACGGGGATGCGGCTGTTCATGTCGGTGATCAGCAGCACGCGGGCGCTGCGGTTGCCCAGCTCGGTGATGCGCCCGACCAGGCCGTTCTCGTCCAGCGCGATCTGGCCCTTGGTCAGGCTGTTGTGGGGACCGACCGACAGCAGCACCGCGCGGGCATAGACGCCCCCGGCATCGGCGACCACGCGGGCGGTGACGTAGGACGGCGCCGAGTCGGGGATCCAGTTCAGGTTGGCCTTGAGGGTCGCGTTCTCGGAGTCCAGCGCCAGGGCGACGGCGTGCCAGCGGCGGAGCTGCTCGTTCTCGGCGCGCAGGCGGTCGTTCTCGGCCCGGACCTCCACCAGCGCCTCCACGTCGGCCACGGTGCGGTGGACGGTGGCGATCGGCTGCGCGGCGGCGGCGAAGATCGGCGCCAGCGCGTCGGCCAGGCCCATGCGGGCGCGCTCGGTCACGGCGACGTCGGCCTTGCCCAGCAGCATCACGCCGAATGCCACGGCGATCAGCACAGGCAGGGTCAGCCGCGACAGCGCCTGGCGCACGGGGATCGACAGCCGAATCAACTGGGCAAGACTCCCTCAGGCCGGCATGCGGCCTAGTACATCGACGTGAGGACGTTCCGCAGGCGCTTCATTTCCTCGAGCGCCCGACCTGTACCCAATGCTACGCAACTAAGTGGGTCTTCCGCCACTATAACCGGCAGGTTCGTCGCCTCGCGCAGCACTTGGTCCAACCGGTACAACAGTGCGCCACCGCCGGTCAGCACGATGCCCTTATCCACGATGTCGGCGGCCAGCTCCGGCGGCGTGTTCTCCAGCGCCACCTTGACGGCCTCGACGATGGCGCTGACCGGCTCGGCCAGGCTCTCGCTGATCTGGCGCTGGCCCACCAGGATCTCGCGCGGCACGCCGTTCATCAGGTCGCGGCCCTTCACCTCGCGCCACGGGCCGTCGTCGATATCGTCGGACGGCATCGCGGCGCCGATGTCCATCTTGATGCGCTCGGCGGTGCTCTCGCCGATCAGCAGGTTGTGGGTGCGGCGGATGTGGCTGATGATCGCCTCGTCCATCTTGTCGCCGCCGACGCGCACGCTGCGGGCATAGACGATGCCGCCCAGGGAGATGACCGCCACCTCCGTCGTGCCGCCGCCGACATCGACGATCAGGCTGCCCGACGGTTCCGTCACCGGCAGCCCGGCGCCGATCGCGGCGGCCATCGGCTCCTCGATCAGCAGCACCTTGCGGGCGCCGGCGCTCTCGGCGCTTTCCTGGATAGCGCGGCGCTCCACGGCGGTCGATCCGCTGGGCACGCAGACGATGATGAGCGGGCTGGCGAAGCGGCGGCGGCCGTGCACCTTGCGGATGAAGTGCTTGATCATCTCCTCCGCCACCTCGAAGTCGGCGATCACCCCGTCGCGCAGCGGGCGGATGGCGCTGATGTTGCCGGGCGTGCGGCCGAGCATGAGCTTGGCTTCCTCGCCGACCGCCAGCACCTGCTTCTTGCCGCGCACGTCGGCGATGGCGACCACGCTTGGCTCCGCCAGGACGATGCCGCGGCCCTTGACGTACACAAGGGTATTCGCTGTGCCGAGGTCGATGGCCATGTCGACGGACATGATCCCCAGCAAACGTCCAAACATGAGGGCTACCCTTGGAAAACGGTCGGGACGGCCTGCGGCAGCCATGGGCAGGGGCGCAGGCGTCTCACGGCGGTTGGCTTAACGGCCATGCCGCATTGCGGCAAGGGCCGGCCTTCAAGTCCCTGTGAGGCGCAAGGCCGACACCTTGCCGCCATGTACTTGACACATCCTAAAGCTTTAGTGGGGAAACACACCTTGTAAGGAACGTAACATGGGCGCAATCACTAAGGCCACCCTCGCTGCCGCCCTTGCTCTGCTGGCAGCCTGTGGGGAGCAACCTGGGACCCGTGCCGTCACGGGCGGGCTGCTGGGCGCGGGCGCGGGCGCCGCGTTGGGCGCAGCCACCGGCGGAAATGCCGGGACAGGTGCGTTGATCGGCGGCGGCGTGGGCGCGATAGGCGGCGCTGCCACAACGCCGCGACATTACTAAAACCGGTTTTTGGAGAGTTTCTATGTATAAGAAGATTGCGTTGAGCCTGACGCTGGTCGCCGGGCTGGGCTTGTCGGCCTGCACCGACCCCTACGACCCCGGTCAGCGCGCCGTTGGTGGCGGCCTGCTGGGCGCGGGCGCGGGCGCGGCGTTGGGCGGCATTGCTGGCGGTGGACGCGGCGCGGCGATCGGCGCCCTGGCTGGCGGTGGACTCGGCGCCATCGGCGGGGCTGCGACGACGCCGAACCGGCCTGGATATTACCAGCAGCCGGCGCCTGCGTACTATCCGCCGCAGCGCCCGTCCTACGGCTACTAGGCTACTGTGGCCGGGAGCAATCCTCCCGGCCGCTCGCGTTGCTAGGCTGACAGCGCCTCGGGTTCGGTCCGTGCCCGCTTCACCAGCAGCTTGTTCAGCGCGTGGACGTAGGCCCGGGCGGAGGCGACGATGGTGTCAGTATCGGCGCCCTGGCCATCGACCATCTTGCCACCCTCCTCCAATCGGACCGTCGTCTTGGCCTGGGCGTCCGTGCCCTCCGTCACCGCGCCGACCGAGAACAGCAGCAGCCGGGCCTCGTGCGGGAACAGGATGCGGATGGCGTTGAAGGTGGCGTCCACGGGGCCGTCGCCGGACGCCTCCGCCTGGTGCACGGCGCCGTCCACCTCCAGTTCCAGCACCGCCTTCGCCGGGCCGTGCGACCCGGCGTGGATGTCGAGCGAGGTGAAGCGGATGCGGTCGTGGTCGCGGCCGACCTCGTCATCCACCAGGGCGGTGATGTCGTCGTCGTAAACCACCTTCTTGCGGTCGGCGAGGTCCTTGAACCGGCGGAAGGCGTCGTTCAGCTTGTTGTCGCCGACCTCGCCGTAGCCTAGCGCCCGCAGCTTGTCGCGGAACGCGGCGCGGCCGCTGTGCTTGCCCATCACCAGGCTGCTCTTGGTCCAGCCGACGCTTTCGGGCGTCATGATCTCGTAGGTGGCGGCGTTCTTCAGCACGCCGTCCTGGTGGATGCCGCTCTCGTGCGCGAAGGCGTTGCGGCCGACGATGGCCTTGTTGGGCTGCACGTCGAAGCCGGTGATGGTCGATAGCAGCTTCGACACCCGCAGGATGCTGGGGGTGACGATGTTGGTCTTGTAGGGCGCGGCGTCCGGGCGGGTGCGGATGGCCATGGCGACCTCTTCCAACGCGGCGTTGCCGGCGCGCTCGCCGATGCCGTTGATGGTGCACTCGATCTGCCGGGCGCCGGCGCGGACGGCGGCCAGGGTGTTGGCGACGGCCAGGCCAAGGTCGTTGTGGTTGTGGGTGGACAGCACAACGGCGTCGGCGCCGGGCACACGTTCACGCAGCATGGTGAAGATGCGGGTCATGTCGTCGGGCACCGCGTAGCCGACGGTGTCGGGGATGTTGATGGTGGTGGCGCCGGCGCGGATGGCGGCCTCGACGCAGCGGCATAGAAAGTCAGGGTCGGTGCGGCTGCCGTCCTCGGCGGACCATTCGACGTCGTCGGCGTGCTGGCGGGCCAGGGCGACGCTATCGGCAGTCAGTTGCAGGACGGCGTCGGGCTCCATCCGCAGCTTGTACTTCATATGCAGCGGGCTGGTGCTGAGGAACACGTGGATGCGCTTGCGTTCGGCGGGGCGGACGGCCTCGGCGGCGCGCAGGATGTCGGCCTGGCCGGTGCGGGCCAGGCCGCAGATGACGGGTCCCTTGATGTGGCGGGCAATTGATTGAACGCTCTCGAAGTCGCCGGGGCTGGCGATGGGGAAGCCAGCCTCCATGACATCGACGCCCAGTTCGGCAAGCGCCTCGGCCATGCGGAGCTTCTCGGCCAGGTTCATCGAGAAGCCCGGCGACTGCTCGCCGTCGCGCAGCGTCGTGTCGAACATGATGACACGGTCGTCCGGCAATTTGCCGAAGCTGGGGTGGTTGATGGTCATGGCGGGGGTCCTTGGATCGGGATGCTCGGGTCGGCTTCTAGGGGGTGTGCCCCCGAAGCGACGCCGGCCTAGCGATCAGCCGCGCGTGATGCTCCGGGGGCGGATAAGTCGAAGCAGGAGCGTCAGGCCGAGCAGCCGCAGGGAAGCCCGCACGACGGTGCGGAACATGGCGGCGAGGATCTGCATGGTCAGGGATGACAGCACGGATTCACGCTACTGCACCTCGTCCGGGGGACGCAAGTGGGGTTGGGACGTTTGCCCTGTCCGCGGGATGGCTCCTGGCAAGCGTCATTGCGACCCGGCTTCGGTGCGGCCATCCAGGAACCTCGGTATCGAAGCCCGAGCGAACCCCCCTGTAGGTTTACGGACAGGTGAAAAGCTAAGCAGGCTTGCGGGTTCCCCGGATTGCCACGCCGCAAGCGCGACTCGCAATGACGGCCGCTGCGTGATGCCATTTCATCCCGGCCGTTTCGCAGCCAAGCCGCGCAAGGCCGCCCAGCGGTCGCGCCAGCCGCCGTGCAGCAGCGCCGTCATCGCGGCGAACTGGGCGGCGGCGTCCGGCGTGGCGGCGTTCAAGTGCGGACGGAAGCGGCCCCGGCGGATGCTGACCGCCTTGGGTACGGTCATCTCCAGCAGCCCCTCCGCACCGCGCGTGCTGCCGAAGCCGCTGCGGCCACGGCCGCCGAACGGCAGGCGCGGGTCGGCCGTGGGCACGATCAGGTCGTTGATGCAGACCGAGCCAGCCCGCACCTGCGCCGCCAGCTCCCGCGCGGCGGCAGGCGGGCCGAAGACGCTGGCGCCAAGGGCGTAAGGACAGTCCGCAGCCGCCGCCAAGGCAGCCGCCGTGTCCGCAACAGGCACCAGCGCCAGCCAGGGGGCGAACACGTCGTGTTGCAGCAGCGCCATGCCGGGCCGGGCCGCCGCGACGACGACGGGCCGCCCGTTCCCCGCGGCGGCGATCCGCGCTCCGTCCGCCACAGCTTGATCCAAGAGGCCGTGCAGCCGGGCAGCGACTGCGTTCGGCACCGTGGCGTCCGGTATCGCCGGCAGCAGCGCCAGCAGCTTGGCCTCCAGCGCACCTGCCAGCACTGCGGGCACGAAGACCCGGCGCGGCGCGATGCACGTAGCGCCTCCGTTCAGCCGCAACCCGTAGGCCAGGCAGGCCGCAACCAGGTCCAGGTCCGCGCCGGGCAACACGAACACGGCATCCGACCCCGACAGCTCCATCGTCGTCGGCGTCAGCGTGCCGGCTGCGGCGGCCATCACCCGCGCCCCGGTCTCGGCCGAGCCGGTCAGCACGATGCGGTCGAACCCGGCGCGGCTTGCGGCCTCTCCGGTGGTGGGGTCCAGCACTTGCAGCACGCCGTCCGGCAGGCCCGCCCGGCGTAGCAGCCCGGCCAGGGCCAGCATCGGCGCCACGCAGCCCGGCGCCGGCTTCACGCACACCGCGTTGCCGGCGGCCAGCGCCTGCAACGCCTGCGCGCCGGGCAGGAACAGCGGGTAGTTGCCCGGCGCGAGGATCAGCACGGCGCCGCACGGCTCCCGCCGCAGCTCGGCCCGCACGCCCAGCAGCCATAACGGCCGTCCGCCGCGCAGCCGCCGCGGCGCCAGGAGGGCCGGGGCACGGCGCACCAGGAAGCGTGCCGCCTCGGCCAGCGGCAGCACCTCCGCCACCAGGGTGTCGGCCACGGCGCGCTGCACGGTGGCGGCCAGCGCCGCCGCGTCCGCTGCGATCAGCCGGCGCGCCTGCGCTATCACGGCCAGCCGGGTGCGCAGCCCGGCGGCGGCCCAGGCGTTCCCAGCCGTCCGCGCCCGGATCAGCGCCGCGGCAACCTCGGCTTCGCAAGGCAGGGTGACAAGATCGTTCATGGTCCCACTTCTAACCCGTACCTATCGGACCATCGAGAGAGGGGCTACGTTCCACCGCATGTTGTGTCGCACCATCGTCTTCCCGCCGTGCCTGGCCCCGCGCCTGCCGCCGTGCTCCCTCCCGTCACGTCATGCCGTGGTGTCCCGGTGACCCGGCGCGTCGCGATCATCGGCGCCGGTCCCGGTGGGCTGGCCTCGGCCATGCTGCTGGCCAAGGCGGGCGTCGATGTCACCCTGTATGAAAGCCGTGACTGCGTCGGCGGCCGGTCCAGCACCATTAGTGGCGCCACGGATGTCGGCACCTTCCGGTTCGACATGGGGCCGACCTTCTTCCTGTATCCGCGCGTGCTCAGCGACATCTTCACCGCCTGCGGACGCCGGCTGGAGGACGAGGTCGAGCTGATCCGGCTCGACCCGCAGTACCATCTGGTGTTCGAGGGCGGCGGGGACATCCAGGCCACCGGAGACATGGCGCGCATGGCGGCGGAGGTGGCGCGGTTCTCGCCGCAGGACGCCGCGGCGCTGCCCCGCTTCATGGCCGACAACCGCAAGAAGCTCGCTGCCTTCCGCCCGGTGCTGGAGAACGCGTTCAACTCCATGCGCGACCTGATGCGGCCCGAGGTGGTGCGCGGCCTGTCCCGCCTGCGTCCGCACCGCAGCGTGGACAGCGACCTCGGCACCTATTTCCGGGATGAGCGGGTGCGGCTGGCGTTCAGCTTCCAGTCCAAGTACCTCGGCATGTCGCCGTTCCGCTGCCCGAGCCTGTTCACCATCCTGTCGTTCATGGAGTACGAATACGGCGTCTATCATCCCCGCGGCGGCACCGGGGCGGTGATGGCCGCCATGAGCCGGGTGGCGCGCAGCCTGGGTGCCAAGGTGAAGCTGGGCACGCCCATCGAGGACATGCTGTTCGAGGGCCGGCGCGTCGTCGGCGTCCGCACCAGGGACGGCGAGGCGCGCTATGACGCGGTGGTGATCAACAGCGACTTCGCGCAGACCATGACCAAGCTGGTGCCAGACGCCATCCGCCGCCGCTGGTCGGACCGCAAGATCGCCAGCAAGCGGTTCTCGTGCAGCACGTTCATGATGTACCTCGGCATCGAGGGCGATATTCCGGACCTGTCGCATCATACGATCTACCTGGCCGATGATTACCGCCGGAACATCGCCGAGATCGAGGCCGGCATGGCTCCGGCCGAACCCAGCTTCTATGTGCAGAATGCCTGTGTGACCGATCCCGCGCTGGCGCCGCCGGGGCACTCGACGCTGTATGTGCTGGTGCCGGTCGGGCACCGCATGGACGGCGGCGCGGCCTGGGGGCCGGCGGAGGTTGCGCGCTACCGGGAACTCACCCTGAAGCGGCTGGAGCGCATCGGCATCCCCGACATCCGGCAGCGCATCCGCTTCGAGAAGGTGCTGACGCCGATGGACTGGGAGCACGACCTACAGATCTATCGCGGCGCCACGTTCAACCTGGCGCACAACCTCGGCCAGATGCTGCACTTCCGCCCGCGCAACCGCTTCGAGGACCTGCAGAACGTCTATCTCGTCGGCGGCGGCACCCACCCGGGCAGCGGCCTGCCGGTGATCTTCGAGAGTGCCCGCATCACCTCGCGCCTGATGGCCGAGGACCTGAACCTTGACCCGCACTGGGAAGCGCCGTCCGCCATGGCGGCCGACCATTACGAACCCGCCATCGCCGAGGCCCTATGAACGCAATCAGTCACCGCCCCGAGCTGCCCATCGGCGTCGTCGGCGCCGGCCTGGGCGGGCTGGCCGCCGCCTGCACCCTCGCCGCCCGCGGCCACAAGGTGATCCTGTTCGACAAGAATCCCTGGCTGGGCGGCAAGGCCGCGTTGCTGGAGCAGGACGGCTACCGCTTCGACATGGGGCCGACCATCCTGACCGTGCCCGGCGTGCTGGAGCGGGTGTTCCAGGAGGCGGGGCGCAACATGTCCGACTACCTGGACCTGCGGCGGCTGGACCCGCAGTGGCGGTGCTTCTTCGATGACGGCGCCGTGCTGGACCTGCAGGAAGATGTGCCGGCGATGGCGGAGGTCATCAGCAAGTTCGCGCCGGGCAGCGAGGCCGGGTTCCAGGACTTCATCGGCATGTCGCAGAAGCTGCATGAGGTCAGCGAGAAGTTCTTCTTCTGGAAGTCGGTCGAGGGCATCGGCGACACCCTTGAGTTCAAGGGCATGAACCTGGCTACCCTGAAGGACGTGCTGAGCCTGCGGATGGGCACCTCGGTCGCGCAGCAGATCAGGAAGCGCGTGCCGGACGGCCGGGTGTGCCAGATGCTGGACCACTTCGTTCAGTATGTCGGCAGCAGCCCGTACCAGTCGCCGGCCGTGCTGTGCAGCATCGCGCACATGCAGACCGAGAAGGGCGTGTGGTATCCGATGGGTGGCACCCGCGCCGTGCCGCTGGCGCTGGAGCGGCTGGCTGGCGAGCTGGGCGTCGATATGCGCCCTGGCGTGGGGATTGGCCGCATCCTGTCCGATGGCGGGCGGGTGACCGGCGTGATGACCGAGGGCGGGGAGATCGTCCCGCTGTCCGCGGTGGTCAGCAACATGGACAGCGTGCGGACCTACAACGAGCTGGTGGGCGGCAAGCCGCAGGCCAGCTTCTCCCGCCGCTGGAAGCGCGACCCGGCTTGCTCGGGCGTGGTGCTCTATCTTGGTCTCGACCGTCGTTACGACCACCTGGCGCACCATGACTTTGTCTTCTCCAAGGACCCGGAGGAGGAGTTCGACTGGATCTACGGCAAGGGCGAGCCGGCGCCGGACCCGACCTGCTACATTGCCGCACCCTCCGGCACCGAGCCGGGCGTGGCGTCGCCGGGTGGGGAGGCGCTGTATATCCTGGTGCATACCCCGTTCCTGCGGGAGCACCATGACTGGTCGAAGATGTTCGCGCCCTACCGCAAGGTGATCTTCGACAAGCTGGCCCGCTGCGCCGGAATGGGCGACCTGGAGGAGCGGATCAAGTTCGAGCACCACCTGACGCCGCAAGACATCCACGAGCGCTACCGCGTGCTGAACGGGGCGATTTATGGCTTGGCCAGCCACGGCAAGGTCAACGGCGCGT
>JAABUQ010011790.1_pt1 | contig 11051 bp, 16 predicted proteins | sample 5560001 | NCBI WGS metagenome assembly JAABUQ01 (sample SAMN10711888, study PRJNA513371) | rock metagenome | isolation source: Antarctica rocks | place: Antarctica: Victoria Land, Finger Mt nord | collected 2015-12-18
TCAAGTACCAGCGGACGCAAAGCAAGATGAAGTCCGCAGGAAAGTGTCGCCCTTTGAAACCGTTCGGCATGCCTCATTCTGCGCTGAGCGCATTTGCAACAGAGCCCCGTAAACCGCCAGCCTACATCGAAATCCTCGATTTAAGTGCCGCCCGACACTCCTCCCTGTTTCGGCTCGATTGGAAGTGTGGGGCTCCCATGGGCGAGAACTGAAGTCGCCCGACGGTTCGTACCTCATCTTCCAACTCTCGAAAGAGCAGGAAGGTGCACTTGCTGCAATAAGGGCTGAGCTGCAGCAAGCCGGATACTTTGAATCGCTCGGGCCAAAGCCAACGAGCCTTGCCGTTCATTGGCGCTCTCTTTCGGCATCAGGGCAGAAGAATCTGTCGGACCTGGCTGAAGCTGCATTTATTCGCCATGCTGCAGGGCTCAATCTCGAATGTATGGAATTTGACTGCGGGCTCGAATACCGGGCTAGAAGCCGGAACAAGGGGACTGTTGTAAAAGAGATTCTTGTGGAACTGGAACATTCCAGTGTTCTCGCTTATCTAGGTGACGATACCACTGACGAAGATGCTTTTGCTGCCTTAAAAAACCGGGGAACCTCCTGGCTTGTGCGTTCCGAACCAAGGGAAAGCTTGGCTGATTTCTGGCTTACGCCTCCCGAAGAACTTCTGACATTCCTGGACATGTGGATTCAGGCAAAATCTTCTAACAAGGTTTCCGAGTAGGCCAGTCGAACGATGCGCCGCAATCGAGGTCGATGCGCATGAACCGGCCGTTTTTGGTGTTCGCATCCTGCGCGATTCGCACATATTAGTCGCGCCGCAGCCCGCGACTTAAGTGCAGTAAAGTGAACCTCTGGCGCGGATCCGCGATTTAACAACAGCGCCCCATCAGAAAACAATTACGTCACAGTCCTTCGATTCGAAGCTCCTTTTGCAAACAGCGCGAAAGTCGTGCCCGCAACTAGGGCTGCGCTGGCGACAGTTGCAGCGGGTGCGCCAAAGAGGGTGATGGCTGCGCCACCTGGAAAGTCCCCAAGCGGGCGAACGCCCATGAGGAGGAGCGTATTAAGGCTCATGACTCGCCCGCGTTGCTGTGGTGGCACACGTGTCTGGAGTAACGCCGATGTACTTGCGCCCACCATACTCTGTGAAACACCCAGCAGAACTAACGCACAGAAGGTTATTTGAACACTGATGCTGATTCCGGATAGGGCGAGTGCTGTGCACCAGCCCGCCACAGCCGTTAAAAATAAGCGTGCAGAGGGTGCCGGGAAGCGGCCAAGGATCAGCCCGCCGGCGATCGCACCCAGGCCGGCAGCCGAGAACAGAAATCCAAGGGCTATCGGCCCGACATGCAGCCTGCCGGCTGCAAGCACCGGAAGCAGAAGCGGCAGTGAAGGTCCGGCAAAGAGGAGCGTCCCATAAACACAAAGAACTGGCAGAAGCACAGGATCGCGACGCACCGATCCGAGCACGATACGTATCTGCCGTGTCAGGCTTTCGCGTCCTGACAATGCCGCTCCGTTCGTCCCAAGGGACTTTAAAGCCAGGAGAACAGCGGCATAGCTGAGAGCGTTGAGGAAGAAGTTTGCGGGCAACCCAATCAGGCCGGCAGTAAGTCCGGCGAGCGCCGGTCCTGCCACAGCCGCTCCATTGAAGGCAACAGATTGAAGGGAGATCGCATTCAGCAAATCTTTTTGGGGTACGAGCGTGGAGACAAGCGCTGCCCGAGCCGGCTGGTCGAAGCTTAGAATTGCGCCGGAAATGAACGCAAAGACCGCGATGGCCGGCACGTTAATTGCACCCAGGGTGGTTGTCACGCCCAGAATGGTTGCCAGGAGCATGAGTGCAGTTTGCGTGACGATCAGGAGCCGCGTGCGGTCGACTCGATCAGCGAAACTTCCGCCTACGAGCGCGAACACAAAGAAAGCTGAGGCCTGCGACAGCGAAACGCACCCGAGAGCCAGCGCTGAGCCGTGGCTGAGTTTTAAGACCAACAAACTCAGGGCGACGATCTGCATCCATGTGCCGGCTGCGGAAACTACGAAAGCAAGCCAAAAGACTCGAAAGTCACGATGGCGAAGAGCCGCAAAGGTGGGCAGGCAGCTTAGTCTCGTCAGCATTGTATTTTGATCCCGCAAAAGACAACCAGGCGCGCCGGAAAGGTACAATTAACGAAAGGAGCTCTATAAGTATGGAATGGTCAACACCGCAATTTGAAGAAGTTTGTCTCAGTTGTGAAATCTCGAGCTACGCAAGCCCAGAAATCTAACCTGGATGCACCTCCGAGTCCTTGGTGCAGCCGCCGGGGGAGGGTTCCCGCAATGGAACTGCTCCTGCCCGAACTGCAGGCGGCTGCGCCAGGGGCAATTTCCTGGGCGGGCGAGATCGCAATCGCAGCTTGCCCTTTCCGCTGATGACACGAATTGGTTTCTGATAAACGCTAGTCCCGACCTTCGTTACCAAATTGAGGATTTCCCTCTTCTCCACCCTGATGCATCCAAGCTCAGGCACTCGCCTATTGCAGGAATCGTCCTTCCTTCGGCAGAAGTCGATGCTGCGCTCGGGCTGCTCCTGTTGCGCGAATCGCAGCCTCTGACCGTGTACGCAACCGACGCAGTCAGGCACGCTCTAACCTCAGACAATCGTATCTTTGACGTTCTGCGCCGGCAGGCTGATCAGGTACGTTGGTTGAAGATCGACCCGGGCGTCCCTTTTTGCCTCGGCGACAGCGGTATTGAGTGTGGGCCGGTTGCCAGCGGGGACAAATTTCCCGGATTTGTGGCAGAAGAACGCGCCGCACAGTTCGACTCGAGGGAGGCGGTACTTGGATTTTTCTTCGAGCATGCAGGTCGTCGGGTGGCATTCTTTCCTGGTGCCTGGCGACTGGAGTCCGAGTGGCTGGATCGAATGAAAACTTGCGATGTGATCTTCTTCGATGGCACATTCTGGTCGGACGACGAACTCATTCGCCTGCAAGGGCACGGTAAGACAGCGCGGCAGATGGGACATCATCCCGTAGCGGAGACGTTACCCATCCTGGCCGGAATCAACTCGCGCAAGATTTTCATTCACATCAACAATACGAATCCGATACTGGACGAAGAGAGCCCTGAATTTCGACAAGTTCGAGCTGCGGGGTGGGAGACCAGTTTTGACGGAATGGACTTAATGCTGTGATTGCTGAGGAACTGCTACGGCCTGAGGAATTGAAGCAGCAACTGCTAGCGGTGGGTCACGAACGATACCACCACAAGCATCCGTTCCATCTGCTGATGCATCAAGGGAAACTTACGCGAGAGCACCTGCAAGCCTGGGCGTTGAACCGTTACTACTATCAAAGCCGAATTCCCGTTAAGGACTCCATCATCCTGTCTCGCAGCACCGATGCGGAGTTTCGGCGCGCGTGGCTGAAGCGAATCACAGATCACGACGGCGCAGGCAATCAGCCGGGCGGCATCGAAAAGTGGGTCCGGCTGGCGGAAGCAACAGGGCTTGATCGGTCCATGGTGATTTCAGAGCGTGCCATCCTGCCGGGAGTGCGGTACGCGGTGGATGCTTATCTGGGTCTTGTTTCGCAGCGGACCTTCGTCGAGGCTGTAGCGTCCTCGTTAACGGAGCTGTTTTCGCGCGATTTGATTTCCCTGCGTATTGATGCGATGCGCCAGCACTATCCATGGTTAGAGCCCGGGCTTTTGTACTTTACGGCGCGGCTCAGCCAGGCTCCCGAGGACGCGGCTTTCGCTCTGGATTACGTTACGCGCAATGCCCATACCCGAGCCGAGCAGGAACTGATGGTTGGGGCTTTACGGGCCAAGTGCGACATCCTTTGGGCACAGCTGGACGCGATTTATTTCGCATACGTGACACCCGGATGGGTGCCCGCAGGAGCGTTTAACGCCGGCGCGGTATGACTAACGCCGCGGGTCGTCCGTTGTTGAAGGCGGGGTGCCGCTTGGCGCCTTCGGGAGATGTTTTACTGATCCCCGAGGGAGCACTGCGGCTGCAAGGGCCAGCTCGCCAGATTGTGGCGGCTTGCGACGGGACGCGTACCGTGGAGCAGATCGTGGCGAGCCTGCTGGCAGTATTTCCTCAGGCGGACCAGGCAAAAGTATCGGATGAGACCACCGCCTTCCTGACGAAGTTGGTGGAGAAGGGTGTCGTGGAGTTACAATGATTGCCCCACCACAAGCGCTAATAGCGGAGATAACACATCGCTGTCCTCTGCACTGTGTCTATTGCTCAAATCCAGTCGAGATGCAGAGTGCCGAACATGAACTCTCGACCGGACAGTGGATCAGCATTATTCAGCAGGCAGCCGAGTTGGGTTGCTGGCATCTCCATTTAACAGGCGGGGAACCGTTGTCGCGGAGAGACACCGAAGACCTGGTGAAGGCTGCCCGAGAGGCAGGTTTGTATGTCAATCTGATCACGTCCGGTCTCGGTTTGACGCGCGAGCGTTTGGAGGGATTGGTTGGCCGCGGATTAGACCACATTCAGCTTAGTTTCCAGGACAGTGATGAAGAAGAAGCAAATACGTTCGCGGGAACAAAAGCGCACTTGTACAAACTCCGTGTCTCGGAATGGATTCACGAGCACCGAATCGCTTTCACTGTCAATCTTGTTGTGCACAGAAAAAACATTGACCGTTTGGAGCAGTTGATCAGATTCGCCGAGCAACTGAAAGCAGATAAGCTGGAGATCGCAAATGTTCAATACTACGGGTGGGCGCTACGGAACCGAGCGAAACTCCTGCCGACCCGCGAGCAGATGCTTCGCTCGCTCCCGGTGATCGAATACGCCCGTACGCGGCTCGCCGGCAAGATGCGAATCGAGTACGTTTTGCCGGATTATTACGCGAAATACCCGAAGCCCTGTATGGGCGGATGGGGACGTGGTCTGATGCTGATTGATCCGGCGGGACGCGCGATGCCGTGTCATTCGGCTGGAGTGATTCCAGGGCTCACCTTGTGCAACACAGCCGAGCAATCCATTCGCTCCATTTGGGAGGACTCCCCGGCATTCCAGCGCTTTCGCGGTGAGAATTGGATGCAGGAGCCGTGCAGGTCGTGTGAACGAAAAACAATCGATTTCGGAGGATGCCGCTGTCAGGCTTTCCTCTTGGCCGGCGATGCTGCTGCAACTGACCCAGTGTGTTCGCTATCGCCTCGGCGTGCTTCAGTGGATGAAACAATTCAACAGGCAGCACCGCGGAGTGAGAAGCCACTCCCATGGGTCTATAGAATCGATCCCGTGCGCGTGAAAGCCTGAGGAAAAGCTGCACCGAATACGCTTCGCTGATTGAGCCAGCAAAGGGCGTGCGGAGCTAGGTCCGCGAAGAGCACATTGGGTCATGAAATAACCCGATCGCATGGTACGTGTAGTCGTGCGAACGCGTTCAGCCTCCAGGAAAACGTGGCAGATATCAGGGTATCGGGAGCATATTACCGTCTCGATTCGGTCGATTGACTCCTCGATGTCGCCAGCATGCAGGTCCGGGCGGAACTGAATTTTCATGGCCAGAAGGGCGTTCTTCGGACCGAAATACATCGTGAGTGGGTAACCGGCACGCTCAACTGTTCCTTCGCTCTGTGCAATTTGTCGGATAGCACGCAAAAGATCTCGATTTGCACCCTCTCCGACCAGCAGTTCTTTCGTTTCCCGTTCGAGCAGAATAGCGACGCTTCCAAGCAGAAGTCCAATCAGCATCGAAGCGAGTCCGTCTATGAATGGTAGGTTCCAGCGATGCCCCAGATGAAGGCCCAGGAACACGTAAAGGATAGGCTAATCTGAAAAGTCGTTGTCTGAACCGGTCGCGAAGTCGCTCGGTCGGAGCCGAACAGGGGGCTGGGAACGAACCATGCAAGCAAATTGAGTAAATTATCTATCTTTGGTTTCTGTGCGGTCACAGCTATGCTCGTCACCTACACATTGGAAAAGCGCAGCGGTTGGTTTATTCTCGCGTTTGCGGGATCGTGTTTACTCGGATCTGTCTATGGTTTTCTTCAGGGCGCTTGGCCGTTCGGATTGGTGGAAGCGATTTGGGCGATTGTGGCACTGCGGCGCTGGTGGCAGGAATGGAAGGAAAGCTCCGAATAGTAGAACTTGTAGCCTTAAGATCTTGGCCTCTATGCAGCGTTACGCCGCCGCTACTAGGCTGGGAGAAGGTGTGAATCCTATGGACGGCGAAGCATGTTTTCGGACGTATATCTTCGGCGCGGTCGCGTCACTTTGCAGCGGGCAACTTGGCGCCGGTTTAGCTTTGCCGATCTCGCCGTTACCTTAGGCACGCTTTACGCTGATCTACGTTGCCGCCAGAGTTGGATCGGAATCTCTCGTCCGGTTCGCTCCACCAGACGTCATTCCCGTTATTGACCTGAATCCTTCCGCCTTGCCTAACTACGCGGCGCGTTCCACGCTGCGAATGTTCATCGCTCTTGTCTGCTCTTTCCTCTTTTCTATCGTCTACGGTTACATTGCCGCCCATAGCCGCCGAGCCGAAAAAGTGCTTGTCCCCTTGCTTGACGTTCTGCAGTCCATTCCAGTCCTCGGTTTTTTGTCCGTCACGGTAACCGGCTTCATTGCCCTATTTAGAGGAAGCCTTCTTGGTCTTGAGGCCGCCGCTATCTTTGCCATCTTCACTGGCCAGGCCTGGAACATGACCTTTTCCGTCTATCACTCGCTTCGAACCTTGCCGAAGGAACTCGACGAAATGCTCTGCCTTTACCGGCTTTCTCGATGGGAGCGTTTTACGCGATTAGAACTTCCAAGCTCTGCGATCGGCTTGGTCTGGAACAGCATGATGAGCTTTGGAGGTGGATGGTTCTTCCTGGCAGCCAGTGAAGCTATCACCGTCCTCAACCGGAACTATACCTTTGCCGGGTCTCGGCTCGTATATGGCAACAGCGGTCGCGGCCAGAGATACCCATGCCCTGCTGTGGGCCATCGCAATCATGATCGCCCTCATTCTCGCCATAGATCAGTTCTTCTGGCGTCCTCTGGTCGCTTTCGCGGACACCTACAAAATGGATTCAAACGTCGGAGAGCCGACCCGCTTTTGGGTCAATGAGCTCTGGAAATCCGCTCGGCTACCGCAATACATAGCTGGCGTGTTTGCTCCTTTAACGAACGGCGTCGACGCTTTCCTCAGCAGGATTAGTCGTTCCCGTAAAATAGCGCCGCTGACCGTTCAGCGGTCCAGGAAAGAATGGCTTTTCAACGTCTTCCTCTATTTCACCGTTGCCGCAATAGCATTCGGAATGGTTCGCTTCATTATGGAAAGCATTCATCCAAAAGAGATCGCCTACGCCGGATTGCTCGGATTGGCGACCACTGCGCGTGTGGCCTTCCTTCTGGTGTTAAGTACGTTGATCTGGACCCCGGAGTCGCGATTGGTTTCGCTCCGAAGTTAGCGCGCTTTTCGCAACCGATCGTGCAGGTGTTTGCTTCCTTCCCTGCCAACTTTCTCTTTCCGCTCGCTACAATGGCGTTTCTGAAATTCCACATAAGCCTCAATTGGGGCAGTATTTTGTTAATGGCTCTGGGTGCGCAATGGTACATACTGTTCAACATCATCGGCGGGGCTCAAAGCATTCCCAACGATCTCCGTGAAATGAGTAGGAACCTCGGCCTTCGAGGAGTTCGCGCCTGGAAGAAGCTGATAGGTCCAGGCGTGTTCGCATCGTGGGTGACAGGTGCTATCACGGCGTCGGGGGGTGCTTGGAATGCCAGCATCGTCTCCGAACTTGTATCCTGGGGCAACATCAAGTTAAGCGCACGAGGCCTCGGAGCTTACATTGCCGATGCAACTGAAAAGGGAGACTGGCCCAGGATTGTTCTCGGCGTGGGCATCATGAGTCTGTTTGTAGTTGCCTTCAATAGGCTTATATGGCGGCCACTTTACCGCTTGGCGGAGAACAAATACCGGATCGCATGAGCACACCAACTCTACAAACTGAGCTCGCGAGTAGCAACTTGCTCCGAGACCGAGTCGAGTTGCTGCGGGCAACGAACATAGGCAAGACCTTTCCTGTTGCGACGGGCGAGCTAACGGTTCTGGAGGACATCAGCGTGGCCATCTACTCCGGTGAGGTAGTCGCGCTGTTGGGCCGCAGCGGCTCAGGAAAAAGCACACTCCTGCGAATTCTTGCCGGTCTGATTCCTGCCAGTGAAGGAAAGGTTTTTGCATCGGGCAAAGAGTTAATCGGTCCGAATCCCGGAGTGGCGATGGTATTCCAGAGCTTCGCACTGCTGCCGTGGCTTTCGGTGCTGGAAAACGCAGAACTTGGACTGCACGCCCGCGATATTCCCGCCCGCACTTCGAAAGTAGCCGCTGCTCAAGCCCTGCGCATGGTTGGGTTGGAAGGTTTCGAAGGTGCATATCCGCGAGAGTTGTCGGGCGGCATGAAGCAGCGCGTCGGGTTTGCCAGGGCATTTGTGATGAGGCCTGACATCCTGATGATGGATGAGCCTTTCAGTGCCCTGGATGTGCTGACAGCAGAAAATCTGCGCAGTGAAATCGGAAAGCTCTGGCAAGCCGGCGCCTTTCCGGCTAAAAGTATTCTTCTGGTAACGCACAACATGGAAGAAGCAGTTATGCTCGCGGATCGGGTCATCATTCTGGGCACCAATCCGGGCGTGATTCGAGGTGAGTTGAAGATCGATTTACCCCATCCGCGGCAGTCGAAAGACTCTGGCTTTAGTACGGTTGTCGACCACATCTACAGGATCATGACAAATCCAACCGCGACCATCGATGAATGCCGCGGCCCCTTCGAAAACCAGATTCCCTCGTCTTCCACATGCGCGGGCAGGAGGAATCAGCGGCCTTTTAGAAATCGTCATCGATGACGGCGGCAAACAGGATCTGCCCATGCTCGCCGAACAGCTTCGCCTGGAGGTGGACGATCTGCTGCCGGCAGTAGATGCGGCTGTCATGCTCGGACTTGCTGTCCTCGAAGAAGGTGACGTAAACGTCACCGCCGTGGGTCGCGAGTTTGTTCTCGCCGATGTAGAACGCAGCTGGGAGATATTTCGGAAACAGCTTCTAGAGCGGGTGCCCTTTGTGTCAACGGTGATGCAAATCCTGCAACAGAAAGAAAAGCGGAGGCGTGAAAAAAGACTTCTTCATCGATATCCTCGATGAGCACTTTTCACAGTCCGAAGCTGAGCTGCAGTTCGAAACGCTTGTCAGCTGGGGACGATACGCGCATCTATTCGACTACGATGCCGATGAGCAGCGCCTTCAAATGGCAACTGCCAACAGAACTGAACCATCCAGCAAGTCTGTCTGCCTTCTTCGAAGGACGAAATTGTAAACGGATGAGCAGACGCAGACTTTCGCAAAGCAGAGTGGATTGGCTTTACTGGGGAATAGCATTTCTCGCCGCAGTAGCTGCCCTCTTTTATTTGTTGAGACATCGGTAAAAGCTAGATTCTGACATGTCTCGATCTATTCGACCGCGTAGAATTGGGGATCTCAGCCGGAGATCAGAAGGGCAAACCTTCTTCCATGAGTCGGCTGCGAAAGAGCAATAGATCTCTCGTATTCATGGCAAGGACCTGGACCGTAACGCGACCAATTACTGATCGGCCTACTACCCGTGACCCATCAAACTCAAAATGCTCCCTCCAGATGTCGTTTCGAGGATGAAACAGCCGGACGACCTCGTTCGATGCCGGGTCGAGGCCGGCGATGTTTGGCCCCTTGTAAAGATTGCAATGCGGACAGGCCCAGGCGAGATTGCCGGGAACTGTTTCGCCGCCGTGCTTCTCCGCCACGATGTGATCGACTTGGAATGGCAAGGGGAAGACCGCTTGTGGAATACGGCAGTACTCACATCGCCCGAATGCTCGATCTTTTACAAGCCGAGTCAGTTCCCGATTCACTGACGAGCAAAGTCAGCCGTTTTGTTTAAGAGCTGCCGTGCCTTCGACTGCATGACTCCCAACAGCATGCCGATGTGCAAATAACTCTCCAGTTCCTGCCGTTCATTGTCTGAGAGCAAACCCGCGCGTGCTTTCGCGGAAAGTTCGTTGACGCGTTCTTCATCGGGTGGGGGCAACCTCATCGAAAGCAAATACTGAGCCGCAGCGGGGGTGAGTTCTTTGTCCTCGGATTGAATGATCCGCGCGAGAATAGCAGCTTCCGTGTTCGGTGTGACAGCTTGAGAACTCATAGCGCTCTTTTCTTATGATCGGTCATTTTCAGCGGAATGCGAAATACGCTCGGACGCCTTCCATTGAGATCTTCTCTCCTTTTCAGCCACAATGGCGTGGCTCTCGTTTCCCGTGCCCCCTAGATGAGAATCATCGTGTCACTCCACTCGGATTTTCACCCGATCGTTGACAGCCTGCACGAGGTCCTGTTTGGTGCCGAGGTAGCGTTCGGTCGTTTGGATCGAGGCATGACCCAGCAGCAATTGTATTTGCTCCAAGTCCCCCCGGCCTTCCGGCATAATTTCGCGCAAGTCCGTCGCAGATCGTGCGGGGTCAACTCCGGGTGTCCAATGGCGGGCCCGAGCGCCGGACGAGCGTGTAGATCAAATCCTCACTCACTGATTGCGGGGGCGCAAGCCTCCCGCCCTTGCGCAGCGTCCGAAACAAGGGCCCTTCCAAAATCTCCCCCGCTTCGAGCCAGCGATCCAGAATCCGTTTCACCCAGAGCGGGACCGGCACCGTGCGCAGCCGTCTTCCCTTCCCCTGGATGTCGAGCAGCACCCAGCGCTCCTCGCGCAGTTGTAGATGCTGCACCTCGAGACGGACGAGTTCGTCGCGCCGCAGCCCGCAGGCGACGAGTAAGGCCAGAAGCGCGCGATCACGCAAGCCGATGCGAGTTTTTGCATCGGGTACCCCGAGCAGTTTGCCCGCTTCCCCTTCGGTCAGCCATTTTCCGAGCCGTTGCCCACCTTGTTTGAAATTCGGAACGGAGGCGAGCCGCAGGGCTTCTTCGGCCGTCAGGGCGCCCCGATGCGCCGCCTGCCGGAAGAGCAGTCGCACGGCGCTCAGCCGTTGATTGACGGACGAGACCGAGAGACCACGGGCG
>JAABUQ010011792.1_pt1 | contig 11050 bp, 10 predicted proteins | sample 5560001 | NCBI WGS metagenome assembly JAABUQ01 (sample SAMN10711888, study PRJNA513371) | rock metagenome | isolation source: Antarctica rocks | place: Antarctica: Victoria Land, Finger Mt nord | collected 2015-12-18
CCCAAGTTGCCGCCCCATGTCCACCAGCCCCAAGATCGCCCCCAAGATCGGCATGGTCAGTCTCGGCTGTCCCAAGGCGCTGGTGGACTCCGAGCGGATCCTGACCCGGCTGCGGGCCGAGGGCTACGGCGCCGCGCCCGACTACGCGGGGTCGGACGCGGTGGTGGTCAACACCTGCGCCTTCCTGGACAGCGCGCGGGAGGAGAGCCTGGCGGCGATCGGCGAGGCGCGCGCGAGCGGCCGGCCGGTGATCGTCACCGGCTGTCTCGGAGCCGAGGCCGAGCTGATCCGCGCGCGCTTTCCCGACATCGTCCACGTCAGCGGCGCGCATGAGACCGAGGCGGTGGTGGCCGCGGTGCAGGCGACCGCCCCGCACACGATCAGCGTGGAGCCGTTCGCGGAACTCACAGCCCCAGGTGCAGTGCGCCTGACCCCGCCGCACTATGCCTACCTGAAGATCAGCGAGGGCTGCGATCATCGATGCAGCTTCTGCATCATTCCGAAGCTGCGCGGCGATCTCGCCAGCCGCCCGGTGGCCGAAGTGCTGGCCGAAGCCGAGCGGCTGACCGACGAGGGCGTGCGCGAGCTGCTGGTGGTGTCGCAGGACACCAGCGCCTACGGGCTGGACCTGCGCTATGCCCCCGGTGCGTGGCGAGGGCGCGAGTGGCGGGCTAATCTGGAAGACCTGTGCCGTGGGCTGAGCGTGCTGGCCGCCGAGCGCGGCACGTGGGTGCGGCTGCACTACGTCTATCCCTACCCGCACGTGGACGCGGTGATCCCTCTGATGGGCGAGGGCGGGGTGCTGCCCTACCTCGACATCCCGTTCCAGCACGCCAGCCCCAGCGTGCTCAAGGCCATGCGCCGCCCGGCCAACCAGGAGCGCACGCTGGAGCGGCTGGCGCGCTGGCGGGCGGTGCAGCCCGATCTGACCGTGCGCTCGACCTTCGTGGTCGGCTTCCCGGGCGAGACCGAGGCGGATTTCGAGCTGCTTCTGGACTGGCTGGAGCAGGCGCAACTCGATCGGGTGGGCGTGTTCGCCTACGAGAATGTCGCCGGCGCGCCCGCCCGCGACCTGCCGGGCCACGTGCCGAAGCCGGTCAAGCAGGAGCGTCGGGCGCGGCTGATGGCCGCCGCCGAGCGGATCAGCCGCACCAAGCTGAAGCGCCGCGTGGGCTTTACAATCGAGGTGGTGGTCGACGTCGTGCGGTCCGACGGCGCGCTCGTCTGCCGCTCGCGCGCCGACGCGCCCGAGGTGGATGGCCGGGTAATCGTGCGCGGGGCGGTCGGCCTCAAGCCCGGCGATCGTGCGAGCGTGAAGGTGGAGCGCGCCGACGCCCACGACCTGTACGCCGCCCCGCTGCGCCCCGCGATCCGCCGCGCCCACAGGATCATCGCGCGCGCGTGAGGGCTGCATCCTTCGTCGCCGTGCGGTGTTTGATGCCCGCGCAGCATGAAAGGCGAGCCGATGGCTTCCCAGCCCAAGACCCTGACCAAGTTCACCGTCGCGCCGAAGGGCGAACAATTCTCCGTGCACGTCGAAGACGATGCGGGCGAGGTGATCGAGTTCGAAGCCTCACGCGACCAGCTGGACGTCATCGCCGAGCACCTGGAAGACATGCTGGACGCCGACGACTCCGCCGACAGCGTGGACGGCGAAGATGAGGAGGACGAGGAGGACTGAGCGCCCGCGGCTCGACCCGGCCGGTTCGCAGCGCTAGCGTCCGCCGATCCAGGAGGGCGCGCACGTGAGCAAGACTGACCCCGGCCGCTTCTTCGAGGACTTTCGGGTGGGCGAGACCATCGTCCATCCGACCCCGCGCACTCTGACTACCGGGGACGCGGCGGTCTACACCGCGCTCAACGGGCCGCGGTTCGCCTTGTTCTCGTCCGACCCGTTCGCTCAGGCGTGTAGGCTTGCGCGAACGCCGTTCGACCCGTTGCTGGTGTTCCACACCGTGTTCGGCAAAACCGTTCCCGGCGTGTCGCTGAACGCAGTAGCCAACTTGGGATACGCCGAGGGTCGGTTCCTGCGCGCGGTCTACCCCGGCGACACCCTGTCGGCCGCGTCCGAGGTGATCGGGCTGAAGGAGACGTCCAACCGCCAGTCCGGCGTGGTCTACGTCCGCACCACCGGCCAGGCGGCGGACGGGGAGCCGGTGCTGAGCTATGTGCGCTGGGTGCTGGTGCGCAAGCGCGACGCCGCCTCGCCCGCCCCGTCCGAGCATGTGCCGACGCTGGCCGACGCCGTCGCGCCCGCCGATCTCCGCATCCCGCAGGGCCTCGACTTCTCGACGTACGACTTCGCTCTCGCCGGCGCGCCGCACGCGTTCGAGGACTATGCCGTCGGCGAGCGGATCGACCATGTCGACGGCATGGCGGTCGAGGAGGCCGAGCATCAGCTCGCCACGCGGCTGTACCAGAACACCGCCAAGGTCCACTTCAACGCCTTCGAGCGCGCCCGCGACCCGTCGGGCCGTCGGCTGGTCTATGGCGGGGTCGTCATCTCGGTCGCCAAGGCGCTGAGCTTCAACGGGCTGCAGAACGCGGGCTTGATCCTGGCCATCAACGGCGGGCGTCACGTCAATCCGATGTTTGCGGGCGCCACCCTGTTCGCCTGGAGCGAGGTGCTGGACCGCGCCGAGCTGCCCGGCCGGCGTGACCTCGGGGCGCTGCGGCTGCGGCTGGTCGCCACGAAGGACCGGCTCTGCACCGACTTCCCCGACCGCGACGCGGCGGGCAAATATCCCCCCGAGGTGGTGCTGGATCTCGACTACTGGGCGGCGGTCCCTCGACGAAGGCTATGAGAGCCCTCTCCAGCTCCGTCACCCTCCGACTCGATCGGAGGGCCTCTGGCCGCCGGCGCATTTCCACCAGACAGGCCCTCGGATCAAGTCCGAGGGCGACGGAAGGATCGGGGGCGGGTGCAGTGGCCTGGGCCGAGCCGCGCCGTGGCTGAGTTCGCGCTCGAGGCCCGCATCGCCGCCGCGAGCGAGCCGGTCGCCTTGCTGAAGCTGTGCGAAGCGCGCCTGCAGGACGACGCCCGGTTTTCCTGGATCGTGCTCGTTCCGCGCAAGCACGGCGCCCGCGAGCTGGAGCATCTCGCCCCCGGCGATCGCGTCTTGCTGCTCGACGAGATTATGGCGGCGGGGGCCGCGGTGCGCGCCATCGGCGCCGCCCTGGGCCGGCCGGTGGAGAAGCTGAACGTGGCTACAATCGGCAACATCGTGCCGCAGCTCCACATCCACGTCACCGGCCGACGCCACGACGACGAGGCCTGGCCCGACCCGCCCTGGGGCCGTTCCGGCGCCCGCCCCTACGACCCCGACACGCTCGCCGCCGCCCTCGACGCCGCAAGGCACGCGCTGGCGGGCGCCGAAGGTCGTTGATGGGCGGTGGAAGCGGATGCGCCCCGAGTCGGCCCTTCATTGACACCCCCCACCCCCCATTTACAACGCTGCGGCGCAGCAGGAGCGAGGGCGGCATGGGTCAGGTTCGAGCGGACTCGCAGGGGCCGGAGGCGCAGACGCGCAGTGCGCCCGTGCTGCGACCCCGCCCGCTGTCGCCGCACCTGCAGGTCTGGCGCTGGCACGTCACCATGGCCGCTTCGATCGCCACCCGCGTCAGCGGCGTCGCGCTCTACGTGGGCGCGCTGATCGCGGCGGCCTGGGCTCTGTGCCTTGCCGGCGGCCCGGCCGCCTATGAGCGGTTCATGCGGCTGATGGCCTCCCCGGTGGGCTTGCTGGTGCTGTTCGGGCTGGCGGCGGCGATCTTCTACCACCTCGCAGCCGGCCTTCGGCACCTGGTCTGGGACAGCGGCTCGGGCTTCCTGCCCAAGACCGCCAACGCCACCGGCGCCGCGGCGTTCGCCTTCGGCCTGCTGGGCGCGATCGCGGTGTTCGCGCTCTACTTCTTCCTGGGAGCCCGCTGATGGCCGCCCCGCCGACCTCGTATCGCAGCGGCCTGTCGCGCGCGCGCGGCCTCGGCTCCGCCCACCACGGCGTCGGCGAGTTCATCGCCGAGCGGGTGACCTCTATCGCGCTCGCGCCCTTGAGCCTGTGGGCCGTCTGGGCGGTGTTGGCGGTCGGCCACCGCGGCTATGCGGGTGCGGTCGCCTTCCTGCAATCTCCGCTGCAGGCGGTGCTGGCGGTCCTTTTCCTGGGCGTCTCGTTCCACCACATGCATCTCGGTATGCGGGTGGTCGTGGAGGACTATATCCACGACAGCCGCAGCAAGATCATGCTGCTGCTGCTCAACGCCGGCGTCTGCACGCTGGGGGCGGCGTTGGCGGTGATCGCCGTCCTCAAGGTCGCCTTCGCCGGCGGCCTCGCCCACTGAACCGATAAAGACAGGGACCGCCCACCGATGGCCGCTTACGAGTTCGTCGACCACAGCTTCGATGTCGTGGTGGTCGGGGCGGGCGGGGCGGGTTTGCGCGCCGCGCTCGGCTGCGCCCAGGCGGGCCTGCGCACCGCCTGCCTGACCAAGGTGTTCCCGACCCGCAGCCACACCGTGGCCGCCCAGGGCGGGATCAGCGCCAGCCTCGGCAATATGGGCCAGGACGACTGGCGCTGGCATATGTACGACACCGTCAAGGGGTCCGACTGGCTGGGCGACCAGGACGCCATCGAGTATCTGGTCCGCAATGCGCCTGCTGCGGTCTATGAGCTCGAGCACTGGGGCGTGCCGTTCTCGCGCACCGACGAGGGCGTGATCTACCAGCGCGCGTTCGGGGGCATGACCCGCAACTTCGGCGAGGCGCCGATCCAGCGCACCTGCGCGGCGGCCGACCGCACCGGCCACGCCATCCTGCACACCCTGTACGGCCAGGCGGTGAAGCATACGGTCGAGTTCTTCATCGAGTACTTGGCGCTGGACCTCATCATGGAAGAGGGCGAGTGCCGGGGCGTCACGGCGTGGAAGCTGGATGACGGCACCCTGCATCGCTACACCGCCCAGAAGGTGATACTGGCCACCGGCGGCTATGGCCGGGCCTATTTCAGCTGCACCAGCGCCCACACCTGCACCGGCGACGGCAACGCCATGGTGCTGCGCGCCGGCCTGCCGCTGCAGGACATGGAGTTCGTGCAGTTCCATCCCACCGGCGTCTACGGCGCGGGCTGCCTCATCACCGAGGGCGCCCGCGGCGAGGGCGGCTATCTGACCAATTCCGAGGGCGAGCGATTTATGGAGCGCTACGCGCCCAGCGCCAAGGACCTCGCCAGCCGCGACGTGGTCAGCCGCGCCATGACCATCGAGATCCGCGAGGGCCGCGGGGTGGGCCCGAAGAAGGACCACATCAACCTGCATCTCGACCACTTGGATCCGGCGATCCTGCACGAGCGCCTGCCGGGCATCAGCGAGACAGCGCGCATCTTTGCCGGCGTCGACGTCACCAAGGAGCCGATCCCGGTCCTGCCCACGGTGCACTACAACATGGGCGGCATCCCGACGAACTATCATGGCGAGGTGCTGACCAAGGTGGGCGACGACCCCGACCATGTGGTCCCCGGGCTGATGGCGGTGGGCGAGGCGGCCTGCGTTTCGGTGCACGGCGCCAACCGGCTCGGCTCCAACTCACTGACCGATCTCGTGGTGTTCGGCCGCGCCGCGGGTCTGCGCGCCGCCGAGACGACCAAGGCCGGCGAGAAAGGGCGCGAGCCCGACGATAAGCTGTCCGAGCAGCATCTCGAGCGGTTCGACCGCTTCCGCTACGCCTCGGGCCCGGAGCCGACGGCGATGCTGCGCGACGAGATGCAGCGGGCTATGCAGGAGGACGTGGCCGTCTTCCGCACCGCCGAGACGCTGGAGGAGGGCGCGCGAAAGATGGCGGCAGTCCAGAAGCGCGTGCGCGACATCGGCGTGACCGACCGCGGCCTGATTTGGAATACGGACTTGGTGGAGACGCTGGAGTTCGACAACCTGATCGGCCAAGCGGTGGTGACCGTGAACTCCGCCGTCAACCGTGAGGAAAGCCGTGGCGCTCACGCACGCGAAGACTACAAGGACCGCAACGACCAGCAGTGGATGAAGCACACCCTGTCCTGGTACGACGACGACACCGGTCAGACCCACATCGACTACCGCCCCGTTCACGCCTACACGATGAGCAACGACATCGGCTATATCCAGCCTAAGGCGCGGGTTTACTGAATCATTTCCCCCTGGGGTGAATACATGCAGATGAAGACTGAGATGGTTGCCCGGATCTGGGCGGGCAAAGATCCGTTTATCGGCTTTCCGAAGCATGCCTATGCCGTTGACATGCAGGGCTGGAACTCCACACATCGATACCTCAACGAGGCGATCGACGAGGCCCGGCCTGCCGTTGTCGTCGAGATCGGCGTTTGGAAAGGCGGGTCAGTGATGACCATGGCCCGCCGCCTGCGCGATCTGCAAATCGACGGCGTAGTGATCGCTATCGACACTTGGCTGGGCTCGTGGGACCACTGGGTAGTGCCAGAATTGTTCGACGATTTGGGCTTCGAGAGCGGTTATCCCAAGTTGTACCATCGCTTTATGGCTAATGTGATAAACGAAGGCCTCCAGGATTACGTCGTACCGCTTCCGCTCGACTCGACCAACGCTGTAGTTCTGCTGGGCGCGCGGCATATCCGACCCAAAGTTGTTCACATCGACGCCGGTCACGATTATACCGCGGTCACCAAGGACCTGGAAGTTTGGTGGCCCATGATCGAAAGTCAGGGAATACTGGTCTGCAACGACTATTTCGACAATGGCGCTTGGCCTGACGTGCGTCGCGCAGTCGACGATTTCTTCGCCCGCACCCCCCACCTATCGTTTTCAGAGGTCGACGGTAAGGCTTATATCCGTAAGCCCCTGACCACGCCCCAAGGTTAGAGCCCATCATGGTTGAATTCGCGCTGCCGCGGAACTCCAGGATCACCAAGGGGCGGCATCATCCCGCGCCCGAGGGGGTGAGCGGTAAGACTAAGACGTTCAAGGTCTATCGCTACGACCCGGAGTCCGACGCCAATCCGCGATGGGACACCTACGACGTGGATGTCGAGAATTGCGGGCCGATGGTGCTGGACGTGCTGATTCACATTAAGTCGACAATGGATGCGACGCTGGTGTTCCGTCGCTCCTGCCGGGAGGGGGTCTGCGGCTCGTGTGCGATGAACATTGGCGGCCGCAACACCCTGGCCTGCACGCACGGCTGGGCGGAGGTGCCGCAGTCGACCATCTCTCTGTCGCCCCTGCCGCACATGCCGGTCATCAAGGACCTGGTGCCCGACCTGACCCTGTTCTTCGCCCAGTATTCATCCATCGAGCCCTGGCTGCACACCGACACGCCTGAGCCGCAGAAGGAGTGGGTGCAGTCGCCGCACGACCGCGGCAAGCTGGACGGGTTGTACGAGTGCATCCTATGCGCCTGCTGCACCACTTCCTGCCCGAGTTACTGGTGGAACGGTGAGAAGTACCTGGGTCCCGCCTCCCTGTTGCAGGCTTACCGTTGGCTGGCGGACAGCCGGGACGAGGCGACGGGCGAACGGCTCGACTACCTGGAGGACCCGTTTAAGCTGTACCGCTGCCACACCATCATGAACTGCGCCCAGGTCTGCCCCAAGGGCCTGAATCCCGCCAAGGCCATCGCCGAGGTCAAGCGCATGCTGGTCGAGCGGGTGGTCTGACCAGGTCCGCCTGGACGGGCACGGTCAGGTCCGCTCGTCGAGGAAGCGCAGGAAACCCGGCAGGTCCAGCCGCCAGGCGAAACGATAGCGGCCCGCCAGTGCGCGGGGCACCCAGCGCAGTCGGGCGGTTGTCGGGGGCATGATCAGGGGCGAGGTCTCGAACCAGCCGAACCACTCCGCGCCGATGGTGCGGCACAGGTCCCGCACCCAGTGGCTGGCGAAGTTCTCGGGCTGGATCTCGAATATTTTCGCGCCCGGCTCGGTGAACAGGGCGCCCGCCAGCGCCGCCCCGGCCGTTCCCACTACAATGCGCGCCCCTCGCAGCAGGGCAACCTGCGCTAGCGCGGACATCGTCTCGGGCCGGATGCACAGGAAGCCGCGGGCGATCAACGCCGCCTCCAACGCCGCTTCGTTCACCAGCAGCCGCTGGCTGAGGCCGCGGCGGGACAGGTAGATTCGATTGACCGTACCGGGCGGCGGGGCGGCGGCGAGCAGGCGGGTGCGCAGCCGGTCCACCAGGGCGTTGGGCCGGTGCAGGAAGTGGTGCATGGTCGTCGCCCAGGCCGCCTCCTCCAGCCGCACCAGCGGGGCGCGCACCTCAACCACGGGCGTGCCGGGCCGCAGCAGGGCCAGCAGGTCGCGTTGCCATGCCGTGAGCGGGGGCGCGATCGGACGAAGCTTCAGCCCCGCCTCTTCGACGGCCAGCAATGACGGCAGGGCGTCGAGCAGGAAGTGACCCCAGTTGGCGCGCGCGCCGTAGGGCATGAACACCGTCGCGGGCGGGTGGAGGGGCATATTCGCGGCCGGCGCGAACGCCGGCTCTACGCCATCGCGGCGCACGCCGGGCAGGTGCGATAGATCGGGTGTGCGGGCGCGCGCCTCGGCGACGGCGGCCTCCATCACCTCGCCCCCCGGGGTGATCAGCCCGCCCCAGCCCGGGGCGCAGAAGAGGTCGGGGGCGCGACAGACCACCGTCTCCCCGACGAGGGCGCCCAGTCGGCCGTCGCGGAACGGCGGGTGCGCCGCGCCGCCGACATGCCCGGCCAGGGCAGGGACGAGCACCGCGGCGTCGACGAAACTCATAGGGCTGGTCAGCAGCCACTCGCCGGGTCGACCGGGCGGGACGGGCGAGGCGAAGGCGGCGGGGTCGAATACGGGGCGCAGCGCCGCCTTCTCGTCGACGCTGCGCAGCGGGCCGCCGACCACCGGCGGGACGGGTTCAGAGGCGGGCATCGAGCCAGTCCAGCAGGTCGGACACGGGCGCTTCATAGACGAATCGGAAGCCCGGACGCAGGCGGCGCACCGGCGATACGCGCGCGGGCGCGACCGGCGCCGGGCAGAACCACCCCGACCACTCCGCCCCGGTCAGCGTGCACAAGGCCTGCACCCAGCCGCTGGTGAAGGTCTCGGGCTGCAGCTCGACGATCCTGGCGCCCGGCCGACAGAACAGGGCATTGGCCAGCCCCGCGCCGGTCGGGCCGACCACGACCTCGGCGTCGCGGAACACGGCGATCTGGTCGGCGACGGCCATGCGTTCGGGATGCATGATCGCGAAGCCGCGCTTCCGCAGCGCCGCCTCCAGCCGCGCCTCGTCGGCCAGCACCCGCATCGGGTAGGCCAGCGTGCGGCGCGAGACGTACAGGCGCCGGGGCGAGCCCTCGCGCGCGAGCGGCCCGCTGGCCAGCAGGCGCTCGCGCAGGCGGGTCAGGATCAGGTTGGGTTCGTGCAGGAAGTGGTCCATCGGGCTGGCGAACACCGCCTCAGCCAGCCGTAGCACGTCCGCCCGCGTCTGCTCGACGGCCAAGCCGGGGAAGGCCAGCGCAAGCAGGTCGCGCCGCCATCGGCTCAGCGGCGGCGCGATCGGCGGCGCGTGGGCCAGCAGCCCCGCCTCCTCCACCGCCAGCAGGGCCGGAAGGCAATCCAGCAGGTAGTGACCGTAGTTGAAGCCGCCGCCCCAGGCGGTGAACACCGTCGCCGGTCCATGGCGGCCCCCGGAGAAGGGGCGGGAGAACCTCAGCTCGTCGTCCACACGGACCACGCCCGGCAGGCGGCTCAGGTCGGGAACGCCGGCCACCCGGCCGCCCAGGGTCGAGCGGAAACCGTGGCCATGGGCGTCGATCACCGCCCCGTACCGCGGCAGGTGCCAAGCGTCAGCGGCGCGCACCACCGATACCTCGCCGCGCCCCCGCTCAGGGTGCCAGGCCGGGCGGACGAGACCGCCGATCCGCTCCGGCGGGGGCAGGTCGCTCGGCTCGTGCGCCCGCCCGGGCTCCAGCACCGCCCGCAGCGCCGAGCCGGGCGTCAGCGACGCCGAGCCGAGTGCGGCGAGGTCGACGGTGTTCGCCGCCTCCCAGTCGTGGACGATGCGGAATTGCGGCGAGGCTCGCCGACCCGCCTTCTCGGCGCTCACCCCGCCTGGTCCGGGTACAGCGCCGCCAGCGCGGCTTCGTCGGCGGCGCACACGCCTCGCTCGGTGACGAGCCCGGTCACCAGCCGCGCGGGGGTGACGTCGAAGGCGGGGTTGGCGACCCGGGCGCCCGGGGCGGCGACCTCGACCTCCACCGCCTCGCCCGAGGGCGCGCGGCCGATGACGTGAGTCACCTCGCGGCCGCTGCGCTCCTCGATGGGAATGTCGCGCACGCCGTCGCGCAGCCGCCAGTCGACGGTGGACGAGGGCAGCACGGCGTAGAAGGGCGTCCCGGTGTCCGCGGCCGCCAGAGCTTTGAGGTAGGTGCCGATCTTGTTGGCCACGTCGCCGGTGCGGGTGGTGCGGTCGCTGCCGACCAGGCAAAGGTCGACTCGCCCCCGCTGCATCAGGTGCCCGCCGGCGTTGTCGACCACCAGCGTGTAGGGCACGCCCTCCTGCCCGAGCTCGAAGGCGGTTAGGCCGGCGCCCTGGTTGCGCGGCCGGGTCTCGTCGACCCAGACGTGCACGTCCAGCCCCCGCCGCCGCGCCTGGTAGATCGGCGCCAGCGCCGTGCCCCAGTCGACCGTCGCCAGCCAGCCGGCGTTGCAATGGGTCAGCACCTGCACCGGGCGCCCGCCGTTGCGCGCGGCGGCGGCGGCGATCAGCGCCGCTCCGTGCTCGCCCAGGCGGCGGCAGGTCTCGACGTCCTCCTCGGCCATCTCGCGGGCTGCGGCATAGGCCGCCTCGGCGCGGTCGGCGGGGGCGAGCGGCCGCACCACCGTGCCCACCCGCGCGATCGCCCAGGCCAGGTTGACCGCCGTCGGCCGGCTGGCCAGCAGGGCGGCGCAAGCACGTTCCAGCCCCCCATCGCTCGCGTCCGCGCGCAGGGCCAGCGCCAGGCCGTATGCGGCGGCGACTCCGATCAGCGGCGCGCCGCGCACCTGCATGGCGGCGATGGCGTGCACAGCTCCGTCAAGGGTCGTCAGTCGCA
>JAABUQ010011793.1_pt1 | contig 11050 bp, 13 predicted proteins | sample 5560001 | NCBI WGS metagenome assembly JAABUQ01 (sample SAMN10711888, study PRJNA513371) | rock metagenome | isolation source: Antarctica rocks | place: Antarctica: Victoria Land, Finger Mt nord | collected 2015-12-18
TGCTAGATCTCTAGTCCTGTTGAATATGACGCTGCAGCCGCGATGACAGGGGTGCGGGCGCGCCTCCCGCATGCATGCAAGGCAGCTGGGCCGCCCACTCAAGGCCGCACCAGCAGCAACCAGAGCTCCCGGGAGGCCATCAGGCCCGCAAACGTCTCTTGCACCAGGCGGCTGTTGACTGGTGCCCAGTCGCTGGCAGCGCCGCCCAGCGGTGCGCTGACGCGCGCGCCCGCCGAGCCCGCTTCCTGCGCCCAGCGGCTGCAGCCGCGAGCGGCGGCCGGCGCACTCCGCGGATGGGCCGCAGGCTCGGCCTGCCGGGCGCCGGCGCCGGTCAGGCCGCCGGCGTCGCTGGGCACCACAAGCGCCCAGTGCGGCGACCCTTCCAGCGAGTGTTGGCAGCCATGTCAGGGCAGGCGCTGGAGTGCGCTGCTCAGCAGGTTGGGCCAATACAAGGACGCAACGCATTGATGCTAGCACTGGTCGGTCCAGGCATGCACCAGCGGCGGGTTGACTTGTGACAATTAGGGTCAATTTGCGACCCTATATGACCCTTATGACCCTTCGCGGAGGTGCAGCGCAAGCTGACGGCATCGCAGGTGCGATCGGCCGCGCTGCGGGTCTGCACGCCGCCTGCGGGCACTCCCGCGCTGCTCGTGCGCGCACCGGCGCCGCGACGCGCCGCGCCGCCCACCGCAGCAGGGTGTACAGCAGGCGCACGCCGCGCGTGTGCTCCTTCGCGGGCACGCGCTCAAAGACCGCGCTGATGCGCAGCATGCCGCCAGCATGCCCTATCCCGGCGAGCAGGAGGCCGCACGCGCATGCGGCGGTGCTCCAGTCGCGCTCCTGGCCTGCAGCGGGCGACCCCGATCAGCGGGCGCAGCATCGCCGCTCCGACCTGCAGCTGACCTGCCCATGGGCACGAGTGCTCCCGCACGGCGCGCGTCCCGGGTGTGCCGCCGCTCCAACGCGCGCTAGCAGCGCGGCCGCGGGCGCCTCAGGCGGCAGCAGCTGTGCGCGTCAATGCCGTGTCGCGACCGGACGCCACGCACGCTACACGCCAGTCAGCGGCGCCTGCAGGGGCCGGCCCTGGCCAGCGCATGCGGCCGCCACAGGCCACATTTGGCAGAGCATGCGCTGCAGCCAGGAAAGCGGGGCGACGTCCCGTGCGCGCACCGCCCTTCCACACTTGCAGGCAGAGCAGCAGCAGCGGGACGATGCGGTCCGCCAGCAGAGCCTGCAGCCGCTGCTCCGCCTCCGGCTCGAGCACGCCGCCGCCGCGCCCGAGCAGCGAGCGCGCCAGCAGCGCGCACTCAATGCTCTGCACAGCCGCGTCGCACGCGCACGACTCGACGCAGGCGCAGCGTATGGGGCTACCTGCGGCCGCGAGAGCCGGCGCGCTTTCGTGCGCGCGCGTCCGCCAGGGGGCGGCGCGATGCAGCGAGCGCGCTGCTTCTTACGGCGCCGGGCGCGCACCGCAGCCTCCGCACAAGCCCCACTCCAACATGCGGGCCAGGAGGTCGCCGCCGGCAGCGCTGCTGAAGGTCTCCAGGTAAATGGCAGGTTGCTTCAGGTCGCCGGGTAGGAACAGGCTCTTGTGCATCTCGAACGTGCAGGTCAGGTGCTGCGGCAGGACCCAGGGGTGAGCTCTGGCAGGTGCCGGACGCACAGCTGCGGAGACCGGCACGTGCGGCCAAGCGCGCCTGTGCGGCAATACTGAAAACGCCCTTGCTGTCCGCCCAGGAGTCAGCCGCTGGTGAGAACTGGAACTGCGGCGAGACCTCCGGCGTGCTCGCCAGCCGCAGCAGTAGCGCTGACATGTCGGAGTGGTACCGCGTCAAGACGGCCGACCCGGGCACGGCGGCCTCGCCCCACACGTCCGTCTCGTCGGACACGCACCACTGCCCGACCACCTGCACGGCGCGCAGCCTGCTGGGGGGAGCAGCCTGCGCTCGGCAGCTCCGCGCCGCGCGGAGCGGCCGCTTGCTCCAGAGGCAAAGGTGCGGGCTCGCCTTCTGCAACATGCTTGCAAAGTTGTGGAGCAGGGCGTGTGCTTTGGAGGTCTCCTGCTTGTCCAGGCTGCTCGCCGCCAGCGCTGCCCACGATGTGGCCAGGCTTGCGGCCAGGCCGTACAGGTCGTATTCTGCGTACCTGCGTGCCAGCAGACACCCAGCATGAGCTGGCGCAGGTCGCGGCAGTGAGGCAGCAGGCAGCCGCGTAAGCGTGGGCTGCAGACAGGAGCGCCCGTGCTCGCGCAGGCTCACCTCTCTGCGGCTTCGCGGACAGCCGTGTCCTGGTCAGCGTCGTCGGTCACGTAGAACGGAAAAGATAGCAAGGTGAACAGCAGCAGCATGCTATGCATGATCAGCCCGTGCATATAGAGCTCTGAGTGCTGGGAAGTGCAGGACTCCGGCAGCTTCAGCAGGTCTACCCACACAATGCGTCTCGCAAAGTTGGCCAGCATGCGAATCGTGAGTGCTGTGCCAGCGTGCTGATAGATGCACCTAGCATCGCACAGGGTGATACCACGCTCAACTGACAAGGCCTGGAACAGGAGGTCAGGATGAGTCAGAGGTCTCAGCAAACATAGAGTGTTGCAGTTCAACACATCGGCCAGTCGCAACGGGCATGTCGCGGTGGCTGCCAGCGCTGGGGCCCCGAATTCGAGCGCCCTCACAAGCGCAGCAGTCCTGGCCGGCACGCTGGCCAGTGAACACATTTTTTTCTGACACAGCTCAGGTTGAACTCCTGCAATGCGCTGCAGTGATGTAGCATGTACGACCCGTAGATGTAAAGCCTCCAAATGCAATGCGCAACCTGACCCTTGAGGCTGCTCATGTGAGCAGCGTTCAGCATAATGCGCTCAGGGCCAAGACGTGTGCAGGCATCAAAAATTTCCCAGGTGGCAAGCCAACTCAACTCTGCGCAAGCAACTCTGCAAGCCTCCGCCGCGCCTGATGATTCGCACACTGCACAAAGCAGCTAAAGCACGTATGCATGTGTATCACGCATTTCATGCCATGAGACAGCCTGCAGAAAGAGCACCCAGCAGACGGACCTGCTCACCGCCTAGGGCACCGCAATGACACCGTGACTGCAGGTCACAACATGCATATTGGCGGGCTGTCACGAGCCGCACTCAACGCCGCTGGTAGATATGGAAGAGCGCCGTGCACAACCACTATGGTGCCCCGATGCATGCACGGCAGCACGGAGCAAGCCTGGTGGAGACCACTCTAGTGCCCCGATGCATGCACGGCAGCAGGGAACAAGCCTGGTGGAGACAAAAAAGCATTGTAGCAAGATAAGTCCTGGTGTACACAATGGAACCTGACGCAGAGGCTGATGCACAGAGAGGCAGTCCGCATCTGCTGATATCAGTCAACCAGGGCTGTTCAAGCAAGCCAGCATCACGAGCTGCCCGCCCCAGCACAGCCGGGTGCTGCTGAGCACGACCTAGCAAGCGCCGCTGCGACGCAAGGCTGCAGGTGTCTGTGTGCGCAGGAGTCGCGGCGACAAGCGCACATTCCAGGCGCCTTGATCATCCCAAGATAGCGCAGGGCACATGCACGTAGCAGCCACAGCCACACACACATACACGCACCAGCAGGCCCGTGCTTGCCGCACATGACGAGGCGCTCCGTCCGTGACCTACAGAGCCCGTCCAGCGCAGGAGAGGCGCCCACCAGTTGCACACAGTGCGCGAGCTTGCACACGACGATCAGACGCCTAGAGCAGCCTTACAACCCCGCCTGTATGTTTTCTCACACCCTAACGTACCCTACCTCCCATGCGGCCGCGCCTGTCAGGCGCGCGCTTGCAGGCGCCGGCATGCGCCCTTGTGGTCCGCACGCCAGGCCGCCTTGTGGCATGCAGGTGAGCAGTACCGCGCAATGTTGCAGCCGGAGCACAGCTGCAGGCGCAGGCCCGCTTCGCTCGCGCCGGACAGGTTGCGGCACCTGCGCGTGCGCAACGCGCTCGTGAACCAGAGCTCCGCGAACATCAGACAAGGTGTCAGCACCGATGCGTGCGTGCAGGCGGCACGGGCGGCGAGGGCGGCGCGCACCCCAGCCACCAGCAGCCCACGGGGCGCAGCGCGGGCGCCTGCAGGCGCAGGTCCTCCAGGCTGGGCTCCGACGGGGTCTCCGCGGCGGTGGCCTCACAGCGCGCGACGGCGGGCGCAATGCCGGTCGGCGCTGGCCGGGCCGCGCTTGCCGACCGTGGCGCCGCCGCTCCGTTGGCCTCCCGGCCCTCGGCATCAGCCTGTGCAGGCGGCAGAGGCAAGCTCTTTGAGGCTGAAGCACATGCGCTGGGCACCGGCAGCGCGCTGCTAGCAAAGGCGGCACAGGCGGCAGCGATCCTGGCCGCCATGGGCGCGCATCTGCCTCGCTCGGAGCCTGCTCCGAGGGCGCCGCGCGCCGCGCGGCCGCAGCCCCCGCCTCGGCCTGCGCGGACGAATGTCCATGCTCGCGCGTGCAAGACCAAGGGCGCCGCGATGCGGAAACCAGGTGATGCGGCAGCCGGAGCCACAGCGCACGCAGGAGCGCCCAGCGCAACCATGCAGGCCGTTGAGCAGCAGGCCCCCCCACCCCCGGCGCGTGCGCACCTCCAGCACGTGCTGCTCGTGGACGAGCAGCAAGCGCTCCGTGAAGCCCGGGGAACCGGCCGCCCGGCCCGCGCGCTTGGACGCCCGGCGCGCGTCGGCGAAGCGCGCCGCCAGGCACCGCGCCGCGCCGAGCGCGCAGGCGCGCTCGAGAGCGCCGGCTAGCGCGCGGGACGCGCCGACCAGCTGCGCGACGCCGCGCAGCGCGAAGGCGACGCTCTCCCCCGCTGCCTCGGCCCAGTCCATGTACATGACACCCTGGTCGTCGTCGATGGTCGCTCCGCAGCAGCCGTCATGTATGGGCCCGCCTGCAGGGCCGCGCCGGGCTGGCACGCCGCCCGACAGAGCCGCAGAGTGCCAGCTCGCCGCGGGAACCAGGTGAATTCCCCTGCAGCAGCTGGAAGGCGCCCCGGCGAACAGCGGCGCGCATGGTGCACGCCCGCGAGCTTGCGTGTAGGCGCTTTTTCAGACCTCTGCTGCGCTTGTGCACCGTGCGGCCCTGAGCAGGTGGATGCCACCAGGCTGCCACGGGCACGCAGACATGTCAGCGGATGAACAACAGCGCAGCTCCCTGGCACTGGCATGCTGCGCCGCGCGAAGCAGGGTGCGCACACAGAACTCGGCCAGCTTGCGCAGCGCCGCCGCGACAAAGGGCACCAGGCCCGCGCACGCCGGCACGAGCGCCTTGCACCCTTGCGGCGCGTCGCGCGATGCGAGCTGGCCGCAGGCGCCCTGCGCGCCCCGGACGACCGGCGCCCGCGCTGAGTGCCCTGTCTGTCCACACCACGGCGCACGGCACAGCCGCGCCATGGAGGCCAGACAGAAAAGAAAGAATAAAAAGCTGCGGGCTCACCAGCGCCTCCGTCAGGAAGACCGTCACTTGGAAGGGTAGGGTTGGGGTTAGGTGGAGGCCAGACAGGGGGGAGCTCACCAGCGCCTCCGTCAGGAAGACCGTCACTTGGAGGGTGCTGGTGTGCCGGTTGAGGAGCGCGGCGCCCAGGCCGCGCACGCACTCGGGCGGCAGGAGCAGCAGGGGCAGCAGCTGCGCCGCCGCGTGTGGCAGCAGCTCCGCCGGCAGCGCGCGCCCGGCCGCCCGCTGGTCCGCGCTCGGACACAGCACCTCTGGCACCCACACTATGAGCGCCTCCTGCCGCGCTTGCACGCACCCGGTCACAAGCGGGCGGCCATGAAGGGCGCACAAAGCCTGGCGTCTGACGCGCATGAGGCGTGCCGCCGCCAGCTGCCTGAACGAACGAGCGCGGCTCACCAGGAGCCCAGCGCGCAGGACGGCGCCAGGCGCATGCGCGGTCGCGAGCAGCTTGGCCATCGTCGCGAGCAGCGCCTTTGCGGCCGGCAGGACGGTCTCCACAGAGCTCGCCGCCAGAAGCACCTTTGACGCGTGCGCCACGGCCTGCGCACTCTGGCTGCGTCACAGGCCCAGGGTCGCTGCGCCGTGTCAGCAGCCCTTATGCTAACTCTTGGCACGGGCAGCAAGCCGCCATGCCAGCCGCAACGACCGCTTCAGAGCAGGCGTCAGAGCTCACGGGCTGAGCTGTGGTATTCGCGCCTGGAGCACGATAAAATCAGGATCGCGCTGCGCTTGGTCGCAGAATCTAGTCGGCGAGCGCATCACAGGAGGGCGCTGAGCAGCGATGCCCAGCGCGTCCGGCAGGCGCCGCAGCGCGGCCTCCATGGCTGGCAGCGCGAGCGGCAGCAGGCCCTCGCGCCGCTCGGCATCCTCGCGCGACGCCTCTCCCTCAAACTGCGCCGCAGCAGACTGCGGTGCAGGACTGCTGACTGATGCAGGTCATGGCACAGCCGTCTGGCAAAGCATGGAGTGCCCATCTAGACATACGCGGCATTCGAACAGTTGTGCAGCCGCATCGAGCACACGCGCTTACATGACCTTGCGGTCAGAGCCCCTGCGGCAGAGCGCTTGCGCTGCATGCATGCGTCGCACCAGGAGGCACCAGCTGAGGGCGCACCAGCGCTGACCAGATCGTACTGTAGCTGGCAAGGTCCACGCATGTGTGCACCAGCAGCAAGTCGATGCTGCCCCGCGAGGCGAGTCTCGCGTTGGCCTCGTGTGCGCTCTGCGACAAGCAGCCGCGATGGCCCGCGCAACTGCCATCAGGGCCCAGGGACAGGCTGCAAGCTTGAGTGCCAGGCAAGGGACGCAGGAAACCCTGCGCGACTTGTAGGGCATCATGACAAGGCCCTTGCATGACACACTTTTCTGCTCCTGCCATCACCGCTGCACACACGCGCGCGTGCCATGCGCACAGGCACGGAGAGCGCAGCTCGGCAACCACGAGCGAGCCTGGCGCGCAGAGCGCAGCACCGCATGCGCCCGCCCAGCCGGGCGTGCAGCCGCGGCGGGTCAGGGACGCAGCGCAGGCTGGCGGCCGGCATGGGTGCACTGCGCTGCGCCATGCCTGCAAGCCGCCTGTGGGCACCCGCTCCCTCCTGACGCGCACCAGCTCCGCCACACGCTGCGACGCCGTCTGCAGCAGGGTGTACAGGTAGCGCGCGCCGCGCATGCGCGCCCTCAGCGGCACGCGCTCGCACAGGCGCCTGAAGCCCAGCAGCTTGCCCAGCGCGACCCCGCACAGGGTCGCGCTGGCGTCCGGGCCCTGCTGCTGGCCTGCAGCCAGCACACCCTTTCGGCAGGCCGCGGGACGCGCCGCCGCCCCTGGGCTGCCCAGGAGCACCGGCCCGCCTCTGAGCACGGCAGACGCTGAGGGCAGGCGCTGCAGCGTGCGCTCCTCAGCCAGCAGTGGCAAGGCACGCCCACTGCGGGTTGCACTCGGGCGCGCCTCCTGCTGGGTCACCACCCCGCGCAGGGCGGAGCCCTGGCCAGAACCTCGCTGCACAAGCATCCAGAGCAGCCGGGCAGCCGCAGGAAACTTTTTTCTGGAGCGGCGCGCACCGGTCTGCCGCGCCTCCAGGCGGCGCAGCAGCAGCGTGCGCAGCCATACAAATGGGAGGACTCTTTGGTTGCAGGGGCGCGCACCGGCCTTCCACGCCTTCAGGCAGCGCAGCAGCAGCGGGAGGACGCCGTCGGCCAGCAGGGCCTGCAGCCGCTGCTCCGCCTCCCGGTCGAGCGCGCCCGCGCCGGCCTCGGGCAGCGCGGCGTACGCACTCAGCAGCGTCTCTATGCTGTGCATGGCCACCCGCCACGCGCGGGCCTCAGGGTTTGAGCTGCCTGCGCCGGCCCGCTCGCGTCATGCAAGCAAGCAGTCCTTGCCCTTTCCTAGGCGAGATCCGATGAACTATTTGTGTCAAATATAGCATCTCTTTGATCTTGCCCTTTCTGGGCAAAGGCATGCGGATGCATAGGGTAGGGAAGGGTTAAAGTAGGGTAGTGTTGCGGTAGTGGTGCGGAGCAGGGCGCGCCGTATGTCAGCGGCGCCATGTCCGCAGTGCGGCTGTTCGCCAGCGAGCGCTCCAAGACGCGGAGCAGGAGGGCGCTCTCGGCAGCGCCGCAGCAGGCCTTGAGGTACGCGGCGTGCGGCGCGAAGCCGGCGAAACACCGCCACTCGTACAGTTGCGCGGTGCAGATCAGGTGCTGCGGCGCGCCAACATAAGGCTCTGCCGGGCGCCGAGTGCGAGGGCTGCAGGAGCGCCGGGCAGGCGTGCACACCCGGGAGGAGGGTCCAAGCACGCTGTCGCGGTTGGCGGGGGTTGCGCCCTCGGTAGGCGGGTAGCGCGCCATGATCTCTGGTTCCTCGTCGCTGAGCCACAGCAGCACCTTTGCAGAGCTGGAGTGGTACTGCGCCAGGGCATCTGGCCACGGCGGCAATGGCGCCGCAGCCCTCTCCCACGCCTCAGTTCCTCCAGCCACACACCACCCCCCAACCACCTGCGCCGCTTGCAGCCTGCTCTTGAGCAGCCTGTGCCGAGCGGCTTGCTGCTGGTTGTGCAGGAACAGAGTCACCCCAAGTCGTACAGGAAAAATTCTCACCTTTTGGAGCGTGTTTGTCGCGTTGATGAGAAACTCAAAAGCCAGCACTCGCCCCGTCTCGTCCTTCTTGCTCGCTGCCAGCGCTGCCCACGACGCGGCCAGGCCCGCAGCGAGGCCCCATATGTCGAGCTCTGCGTACCTGGGTGCACACAGACACGCGGCGTGGGTGGAGCAGGGGCGTGGCCAGTGAGGCGTGGGCGGCTGCGTGCGCAGGAGCTGCAGACAAGAGTGCTTGCGCGCGCGCAGGCTCACCTCTGGGCAGCTTCGCGGACAGCCGTGCGGCAGTCAGCGCCCGGCTGCACGGCGAAAGGGCAGTCGAGCAAAGCGCAGAGCGTACAAAGCGCCCCAGTTGCCAACTCTCGCACCGCACATCTAGTTGTATATGTCCTCGAAGCAGCAAACAGATCTGCCCACACTATGCGTCTGACCAGGTTTGCCAGCGTGGCCACGGCTGCCCCAGCGTGCTCATGCACACACCTGGCTTCGCGCAGTGTGATGCCAACTGACACTGAGGCAGTCTGCAGGAGTTCAGGGTTAGTCAGAGACTGGATTTCAGACTTAAACCTCGTGAGATCGACCGCCCGCACTGGGCATGTGGCAGTGGCTGTCAACGCCGGGGCCCTCAACTCAAGCGCCCTCACACACGCAGCAGCCCGATCCGGCAGGCTTGCCAGGGCGCACATTGTCTCAAGCACAGCCCAATCAGTGCTCCACCAGTCTATGGTCGTACTGCCAGTGTACGACTGCGCATGCGCAGCCCTGTTTAGGCTATTTGAGTAATTCTATCACATGTAAAAGGCTTACGAAACTAATGCCGTTCACACCACAGACAGTAGTGAACGGGGTGAATGTCCTCGTCGCGTGTGCGGCTCATTGCAGAAGTTGCACAGCAGGTAGCGCTCAGGAAGCGAACATCGACACTGGTGTCAGCAAAGCGCTAGTTGTTGGACAGGTACAGCCTTCCACAGGGCAGCGACCCTGTCAGCTAACCCGGGCTGCTCAGGTGCTTCACAGACGTTATGCCTCCTACAGTGGAAGTCTACAAGGCATGCAGTTGGTGGCCACTGACGCGCTTGAGGGCGCGCCCTTGTCATGCGGGCATGCCGCTGCTGCAGCAAGGAGGGGTCTAATGTTTACGCTGAATCCATTTACTCGTGAGGGTGTTAGGTACCTCACCGACATGTCACATCTCTATGTAGGCTCAGTGTCCAGACGCCACAGGCACATCGCGTATTTCAAAGTCACTCACGGAAGCTCATGTTCAGGTCATGCAGCCATGTACCCCTTCCTTGTCAGCCCCAATGACCGTGCAGTCCCCTGAACAACAAACTTTGCGCCAACCATAGTCAGGAAAATCGGACATGCCTTACATGTGCCTTACATGAATTTACGTGTAAGACTCTAGCGTAGAAAGCAAGCTGATCTCATCGGCCAAGTGCTCCACAGGCAAGGGGTAGCACCGCTATACATGATAGCACAAAGTCAGCACCACTGCTTCCCAAGAGGAACAGCTTGCTTTGGCGGTGCTGTGCCGCAATGTGTACCTTCTGTTCAGGCGCCACGCGCAGGCGCCTTTTGTGCCGGGGCATGACTGATAAGGTCGTGGAGCTACACAGGGAGCCCCGAAGGAGATGAGGAGCCCCTAACACTGGGCGCCTGTGCCGGCATGCCTGTCGGGCGACCGCTTGCAGGCGCCTCGGCACGCGCCCTTGTCGCCCGCGCGCCAGGCCGCCTTCTGGCACGCCTCTGAGCAGTAGCGCGCGGTGTTGCAGCCGGAGCACTGCTGCAGCCGCAGGCCCGCTTCCGTCACGCCGGACAGGTCGCGGCACCTGCGCGGGCATGCCACGCTCGTGAAGCAGCACCTCTCTAGCGTTGACGGGAGCTCTGCTGTGGGCGCTCGACCGCCCGGATGCGGCAGGGGCGCACCCCCACCACCAGCAGCCCACGGGGCGCAGCGCGGGCGTCTGCAGGCGCAGGTCCTCCAGGCTGGCCTCCGGCAGCGTGTCCGCGGGGATGCGCTGCGCGGCCTCAGCCTCAAAGCGCGCGACGGCGGCCGCAAAGCTGGCCAAAGCGCCCTGGTACTGCTTGCTGCTGGGCCCGAGCGGCGGCGCGTTGTCGAGCAGCAGCGGGCAGTCCTGCCGCGCCGCCCGCGCAGCATCAGCGACCCCAGCTCCTGCCTGCATGCGCTGAGAGCATGGGCGGCGCCGAGCGCGCGCGCACCTCGGGCAGGTACCGGTCGACAGCCTGCAGCATACTCTGCATGCAGCTCGCTGCGATGTAGGCCTCCCTTTCGCGCTGTGGCACCTCGCACGCGGCCACCCAGTGCTGCGCCAGGCGCGCGACTGCGCCCAGCGCGCCGGCGCGCGCGAGCGCCAGCCCCATGGCGCGCGACACGTCGCACATCTTTGCGGTGCTGGCCACACCAGTCAAGGGGCCCGTATCCCCGTGCGTGGCCCAGTAGTCCTCGGAGTTGCCTGTGATGCCGC
>JAABUQ010011794.1_pt1 | contig 11049 bp, 12 predicted proteins | sample 5560001 | NCBI WGS metagenome assembly JAABUQ01 (sample SAMN10711888, study PRJNA513371) | rock metagenome | isolation source: Antarctica rocks | place: Antarctica: Victoria Land, Finger Mt nord | collected 2015-12-18
GCCTCGGTACCCGCCCCCCACGCCAAACCCCCCCGCCCCGCCAGCGGCGCCGTGGGCCGCCGCGGCCGTCCCTCCGACTGGGCCGTGGGTCGCGGGTCCGGCTGGGCCGTGGGCCGCAGGCGGCGCGGGCCCCCGGGAGCGGTTCGGTCCGGGGCTGGGCCTGGGCCTCGGTCTGCTCGGCCTGCTGCTGGTGGTGCTCAGCCTGTTCGCCCTCAAGTGGGCCGACGCCAGCCACGGTGGCTTCGCCGATCTTCACAAGAGCGCGTCGCACTACCCGAGTGGGATCCCCGCCGCCGACACCATGGTGAAGATCTACGCCGCCTACGCCGCCTACCTGCTGCTGGTCCTCGCCCTCATCGGTGGGGTACTGGTCGGTCTCGGGGTCGGCGCTCGCCGCGCCACCCTGCAGGTGGTGGTCGCCGTCATCGCCGGGGTGGCCTGCGTCTACCACGCCTTTGTCGTCGAGCGGCTGTTCCGCGGGCCGACCTCACCCCAGTTCGGGGCGTGGCTGGGGGTGATCGGGTACCTCGTGCTCATCGCCGGCGTCGCCCTGGGCGCTCGACGGTTGGCGCACGCAAAGCCGTGACGGTGCCAAGGGGCGAGCCGGGTTCTGAAGCCGCCGTCAGTGGGCGGCCTGATCGCGACCACCATTGAATGGGCGTCGACGTGAGTAGCTGGCCATGCGCATAGGGATGCTCACCGGCGGCGGCGACTGCCCCGGCCTCAACGCCGTCATGCGGGCCGTCGTCCGCAAGGGCACCCAGGAGTGGGGCGACGAGGTGATCGGCTTCCGCGACGGGTGGCGCGGGGTGATAGAGGCCGACACCATGGCGGTCACCGTCGACACCCTCCGCGGCACGCTGCCCCGTGGCGGCACCATCCTGGGGTCGTCGCGCACCAACCCGTTCAAGCAGGACGGCGGTGTCGAGCGGTGCCAGGCGTCGCTGGCCGAGCTCGGCGTCGACGCCCTCATCGCCATCGGCGGCGAGGACACGCTCGGCGTGGCCCACCGCCTCTGCCAGCTCGGCGTCCAGGCCGTCGGTGTGCCCAAGACCATCGACAACGACTTGTCGGGCACCGAGCTCACCTTCGGGTTCGACACCGCCGTGCAGATCTGCGTCGACGCCATCGACCGCCTGCACACCACCGCCGAATCCCACCACCGGGTGATGGTGGTGGAGGTGATGGGCCGCCACGCCGGCCACATCGCCACCTGGGCCGGGATCGCTGGCGGGGCCACCATGATCCTCATCCCCGAGGAGCCCTTCGACATCGCCGAGGTGTGCGAGGCCCTCACCGCCCGCCACGCCGCCGGCCAGTTCTCCTCCATCGTGGTGGTAGCCGAAGGAGCGACGCCCAAAGCGGGCACGTTGGAGGTGGCGTCGAGTGAGGTGGACGCCTTCGGCCACGCCCAACTCGGTGGCATCGCCAACGTGGTGGCCTCCGAGGTGAAAGCCCGCACCGGTTTCGACGCCCGCGTCACCATCCTCGGCCACATCCAGCGCGGTGGCACTCCCACCGCCTTTGATCGGGTGCTGGCCACCCGCTTTGGCATCGCCGCCATCGAAGCCGTCCACGACGAGGCGTGGGGCCACATGGTGGCGCTACAGGGCGGCGCCATCGTGCGGGTGCCGTTGGCCGAAGCCGTCGGCGAGCTGAAGCTGGTGGACCCCCAGCTCTACCACGGCGTGGGCGAAGTCTTCTTCCACTGACGTCTCGCTCGACGGGCGGCGCGATCGGTCAGGCGGTCACCCTTGGCAGATCTTGGAGACGGTCTGGGGGGCCACACCAGCGACCGCGGCGATGTGGCGCAGCGAAGCTCCGTTGGCGTGGGCGAGTCGGATGGCGGTCGCCCACTGGCTGTTGATGTCGTCCTTTTCATGGCTGAGCGGTTGGACGACGTTGAGCGCAGCGTCAGTTGCGCTCCGGGAAACCTCGATGTCGCTGAGGTCCCAACGGGAGTGGATCGTGCTCATTCGGCCTCCTGGATCGCTCGAAGGATCTTGGCGATCACCTCGCAGCGCTGGCTGACCACCCCTCCCGGCGGGCGTCGCGGCGCTTGCGGGCGATGGTTCAGTGGGGTCGACCGGCCCAGTGCTACGGGGTGCCGCCCTCGTACTTGAACGAGATGTTGAGCTTGGTCCGGAAGGCGGAGACGGCGCCGTTCTCGATCACGACGTCGAGCTCGGCCACCTCGGCCACCCGCAGGTCGCGGATGCTTTGGCTGGCCGTCTCGATGGCGGTGGCTGCCGCCCGCTCCCAGCTCTCGGTGCTGCTCCCCACCAACTGGACCACCTTGTACGTGCTCTCGGCCATGACCGTCTCCTCGGTGCGCTCGGGTTGGCGGTCACCCTGCCCTGTGGGAGCGGCATCGTCAACCGCACCGCCGCGGGTTGGGTCTGATCGCTACCGGACGTCGGTAGTAATAAGACCCAACTGGGCGGTGCACCGCTCGTGACGGCCCAACTGGGAGACTCGGCGGCGATGCAGGTGGAAGTGCTCACCGCGGCCGCCAGTGAGCGCATCCAGCGGGCGGTGGCGAGGCGGCTGCTGGCCCGGGGCATCGGTGCCGGGGACCGGGTGGTCCTGTGCGCTCCCGGTTCCGGCACCATGTTGTCGGCCGTGCTCGGGGCGCTGCGGGTGGGGATCGTGCCGGTGGTGCTCAACGCCGGACTGCTCGAGCACGAGCGGGCCGCGCTGGTGGCCGACGCCCAGCCGGCGCTCGTCGTCGACGACGTGCTCCTCGCCGCGCTCGCCGCTGGCGGCCCGGCCACCGAGCTGGCGCCGTGGCCGTTGGCCCGACCGATGCACTACACGTCGGGCACCACCGGCCAACCCAAGGGCGTGTGGTCCGGGGTGTTGAGCGAAGCCGACGCCGCCTCCCTCGCCCAGGAGGAAGCCGACCTGTGGGGCTTCGAGGCCGCCGACCGGCACCTTGTCTGCTCGCCGCTGCACCACTCGGCCTCGATCCGTTTCGCCGCTGGCACGCTCCTCGCCGGAGGGTCGCTCATCATCCTGGCCAAGTTCGACGCTGCCCTCGCTCACGATGCCATCACCGAACACCGGCCCACCACCGCCTTCATGGTGCCGGCCCACCTGCAGCGCATGTTCGCCTTGGCCGACTCGGCCGGTGCCAGCGCCGCCCACGTGGCCGGGACGCTGGCCTCCTTCCGCCTCCTGGCCCACGCCGGTGCGCCCTGCCCCGCCCCGCTCAAGCAGCGGGCCATCGACGCCTTCCCGAAGGGCAGCGTCTGGGAGTTCTACGGATCGACCGAGGGCCAGTTCACGGCGTGCTCGACCGAGGAGTGGCATGACCATCCCGGCACGGTCGGCCGAGCCCGTCCCCGCCGCCGGCTGAGCACCGATCCCGACGGCACCATCTGGTGCCAGGTTCCGAGCTACGCCCGGTTCACCTACTGGAACGACCCCCTCCGCACGGCCCAGGCCTGGCGGGGCGACGCGTTCACCGTCGGCGACATCGGCCGGCTCGACGGCGACGGCTATCTGTGGCTCGACGGCCGCCGCGACGACCTCATCATCAGCGGTGGGGTGAACGTCTACCCGGTCGAGGTGGAGCGGGCGCTGGCCTCGGCCCTCGGGGTGATCGACGTCGCCGTGTTCGGCGTGGACGACGAGCGGTGGGGCCAACGGGTGTGCGCCGCCGTAGTGGGCGACGTCCACCCCTCGGCGGTGATGGCCCACGCGCGCGAGCGCCTCGCCGCCTACAAGTGCCCCAAAGACGTCTACCGTGTCGCCGCGCTGCCCCGGACCAGCACCGGCAAGGTGCAGCGCAGCGGCCTGGCGCACGCCCTCGGTCTGAGCCCCCCGCCTTCGGCCTGAGTTGCCCGCCCTCGTGTTGTCGCGAGTTGGTCAACCGGGGTTGAGCGGGGGCTTGTAGTTGGAGGCTTCTACCACCGACTTGTTGCCGTCGTCGGTGGGCGCGGCGGTGGGCGTCCCGTCCACCAGGAACCGCACCCGGTCGATGCCGAGGGCCTTGGCGGTGAGCACCATCTGGGCGTACGCCCCCTTGGCGGCGTTGCCGCCGATGGTGGCCACCTCGGGACCGAGGTCCACGGTGAGGAGACCGGCCGCGTCCTTGGTCGCCCCCCGCAGGGTGACCTTGCTGGGGATGGCGCTGGTGAGCCCCGAGCCTTGGCGCTCCTCTTCGGACGGGCCGGCCAGCAGGAGGCGGAACACGGCCTCGACGGTGGGCACGACGGCCACCTTGCGGGTGGTGGCCACCAGGTGGTTGTCCCGCAGGAAGTACAGCGTGGCCTGCGTGCCCGCGGGGGGACGATCGGCCGCGGTGGTGTCAGGCACGCGGAGCAGGGAGCGGGCGTCGTCGGGCAGCGCCCGGGGCCGGCTGTCGCTGGAGATCCCGCATCCGGCCAGCCCGACCAGGCCCACCAGACCAGCGATCGAGATCACGCGGCACCACCGAACGGCTGGGATCGTCCTGCGCGGCAGGGCTACGAGGGCTACAGGGGCTACAGGGGTTACGAGGGCCAGGGGGTGGAGCCCCCGGCGGGTGGAGGTCACGTCGGCTCCTCACTGGTGGGCCAGATGACGGGGAGCTCCACCACGAACCTGGCCCCCGGCTTGGCGTCGAGCCGGTCCCGAACGCATACCCGGCCGCCGTGCAGGCGCACGTGCTCGGCCACCAACGACAGACCCAGCCCCATGCCGTCGCTACCGGTGCCGCGGCGGCTGGCCCCCAGCCCCCGCGAGAACCGGTCGAACACCAGAGCTCGATCCTCGTCGGGCACGCCCGGCCCGGCGTCCTCGACCGCGAGCTCCACGCCGCTCTCCACCCGGCGCAGCGACACGGCGGTGACCCCGCCCCCGTACTTCTCGGCGTTGTCGATCAGGTTGGCGATCACCCGCACGATCCGCCGCTTGTCGGCTCGCACCACCACGCCAGCCAACTCCGCGTCGAGCTCCACCGGCACGTCACGATCCGTCGACCACGACACGGCCTGCCCCACCAGCTCGGCCAGGCGGACCTCGTCGAGCTCGAGGCGGGCCACACCGGCGTCGAACCGGGAGATCTCCAACAGGTCCTCCACCAACTGCTTGAACCGGGCCACATCGGCCACCATCAGGTCGACGGCGGATCGAGCGGAGTCGTCGGGCATCTCGTTGCGCCGAGAGGCCAGCACCTCGATGGACGACGACAGGGTGGTGAGCGGTGACCGCAGCTCGTGGCTCACGTCGGACGCGAACCGCCCGTCGCGCTCGATGCGTTCTTCCAGCGCCTGCACCATGCGGTTGAACGACGTGACGAGGGCGCCGAGCTCGGGATCGTCGGTCTGGTGCAGGCGGGTGTCCAGCTGACCACCGGCGATGGCCTCGGCGGCCATGCTCACGTCGGACAGCGGCCGCAACGTGCGCCGGCTCACCACGAAGCCCAGCACCGTGCCGCCGAGGGTGGTGGCAAGGGCGGCGCCGCCGAGGGAGAGGGAGAGTGCGTCGAGGGCGTTCTCGAGTTCGCTGAAGGACACGATCTCGAAGTAGTAGGCGGAGACGCCGCGCGTGTCGAGGGGGACGCCCACGGCCAGCGCAGGCTTGCCCTGGGCGTCGTGGAACCGCATCCGGGCCGGCTGGTTGCGATCCACGACAGTGGCGCGCAGCGACTCGGGGAGCGCAGATTCGCCGTACTGGGTCTGGTTGTTGATCCAGCGCACCTGGCCGTTCAGCGTGATGCGCAGCAAGGACCGCAGACCGGTGGGCTGGGCCACCGAGCTCAAGCGCTCCCGGATGGTGGCAGTCAGGTCGGTGGCCGGGGGGTTCGCCGACGACGGCGCGCTCGGCAGACCCTGGCGGACGTAGACGGCGTTGGACACCGCGGTACGGGTGGCCGAGGACTCCCGCTGGCTCACCAGGTTGGCCCGGGTCAACAACCAGGCGCTGCCGGCCAACAGGGTCGACAAGATGGCGGCCAGCAGCGCGAAGGTGAGGGTGAGCCGGTTGCGCAACCCCAACCGCGGCAACCGGAGCGGGAAGCGGGACAAGAGGCTCAGGTCTGCAGCTTGTAGCCCTGACCGCGAACGGTCACGACGTGGCGGGGGTTGGCCGGGTCGACCTCCACCTTCATCCGCAGCCGCCGCACGTGCACGTCGACCAGGCGAGCGTCGGCGAAGTAGTCGCGGTCCCACACCTGCTCGAGCAGCTTCTCGCGGCTGAACACCCGGCCCGGCGTCGACGCCAACAACACCAGCAGACGGAACTCGGTCTTGGTGAGGTGCAGCTCGTGACCGGCGCGCCGGACCACCCCTTCATCGGGGATGACCTCGAGATCCCCGAAGCGCAGGTGGGTGTTCCTCGGGTCGATGGCTCGCACGCGGCGCAGCAAGGCCCGGATGCGCGCCGACAGCTCCTTGGGGGCGTGCGGCTTGGTGAGGTAGTCATCAGCGCCCGCTTCCAGGCCGGCCACCACGTCGTGGGTGTCGTCGCGGGCGGTCACCATGATGATGGGCACGTCGCTCAGGCGGCGTATGGCCCGGCACACGTCGAAGCCGTCGATGGTGGGCAGCATGATGTCGATGAGCACCACGTCAGCGGGCTGCCGGTTGAACTGCTCCAGCGCCTCTTCACCGGTGGCCGCCTCCGCCACCTCCCACCCCTCGTCGAGGAGAGCCAGCTTCATGGACGTCCGGATGCGTTCGTCGTCCTCGACGGTCAAGACGCGGGTGCTCACCCAGCGCATCGTAGATGCGCACGGGGAGGGCGTGGACGCCTGCGGCGACGTCCTCTGTTCGGGCGAACCTGGTCCTCGCTGCGCTGCGGCGGTTCGACCGGTTGGCGGCGGATGGCTCCGCGGGCTCGCAATCCTGGCCAACGACGCACGGGGAGAGCGTGGACGCCTGCGGCGACGTCCTCTGTTCGGGCGAACCTGGTCCTCGCTGCGCTGCGGCGGTTCGACCGGTTGGCGGCGGATGGCTCGCGGGCTCGCAATCCTGGCCAACTGCGCACGGGGAGAGCGTGGACGCCTGCGGCGACGTCCTCTGTTCGGGCGAACGGCGTCAGACGTCGGCGGCGCCAGCGTGGCGGAGCAGGGCCCGGAACCCGTCGACGATGCCCGGCGGCGCCGCCAGGGTGAACGCGGACGACGTCGGACCACCGTCGAGGTCGGTCACCACCGCTCCCGCCTCGGCTGCGATCAGCCCGCCGGCGGCGTAGTCCCACGGTTGCAGGCCCTTCTCGAAGTACGCGTCCACCCGTCCACACGCCACCCAGCACAGGTCGGTGGCGGCCGCACCGATCCGCCGGATGTCGCGCACGACCGGCAGCACGTCGTTGAGCACCTCGGCTTGGTGGCGCCGCCGGACCGGGTCGTAGCCGAAGCCCGTGGCCACCAGCGCCATGGCGAGGTCGGTCGGTGCGTTTACCCGGATGGGCCGGCCGTTCCGGGTGGCGCCGGCGCCGAGCACGGCCCGGAACACGTCTCCGTGCAACGGGTCCACCACCACCCCGGCCACCATTGAGCCGTCGATCTCGGCCGCCACCGACACGTTGAAGCCCGGCAGGCCGTACACGAAGTTGGTAGTGCCGTCGATGGGGTCGATCAGCCAGGTGACGCCGCTCGTGCCGGCGTGGTCGGCTCCCTCCTCGCCGACCACGGCGTCGTCGGGCCGAGCGGCCAGGATGCCCTCCACCAGGAAGGCCTCGGTGGCGCGGTCGGTCTCGGTCACCATGTCGGTGCCGGTGGTCTTGGTCTCCACCAACGTCCGCTCCACGATCACGGCCCGCTCGAGGCGGCGCCCGGCCTCGGTGGCGAGACGCTCGGCCAGGTCGGCGAGCGCCTCGTGGGCCACACGGTCGGGCGGAGGGGCGGTCATGGCCGAGGGCAGCGTAGGCGTGGCCGCGGGCGCCACCAGTACGGTGACCCTTGATGCCGGTCGACTTGCGCAGCGACACCGTCACCCGGCCTACCACCGCCATGCGCAAGGCCATGGCCGCCGCTGAGGTGGGCGACGACGGCTACGGCGAGGATCCCACCGTCAATCGCCTGGAAGCGGTCTTCGCCGAGCGGCTGGGCAAGGAGGCGGCGGTGCTCGTGCCGTCGGGAACGATGGGCAACCAGCTGGCCCTGCGATGCCTGGGCCGGCCGGGAACGGTGGTCCTGACCGGGGCGCGCCAGCACGTGGTGGTGTACGAGAACGGCGCCGCCGGCACCAACAGCGCCGCCCAGCTGCAGACCCTCGACGACGCCGACGGCACCATCTCGGTCGACGACGTGCGCTGGGCGGTGGCCGCCGCCGACCACCACCACCCGGCCGTCTCCGCCATCTGCGTGGAGAACACCCACATGCCGGGGGGCGGCGTGCCGTGGCCGCTCGAGCGCCTGCGCCCGCTGGCCGAGCTCGGCCTGCCGCTGCACCTCGACGGGGCTCGACTGTTCAACGCCTCGGTGGCCACAGGCGACGCCGCCGCCACCATCGCCGCCCCCGCCACCACGGTGATGAGCTGCCTCTCCAAAGGCCTGGGAGCGCCCGTGGGGTCCCTCTTGGCGGGCCCCGCCGAGCTGGTCGCCCTGGCTCGCCAGGAGCGCAAGCGGTTGGGCGGCGCCATGCGCCAAGCCGGCGTGCTGGCCGCCGCCGGGTTGGTGGCGCTCGAGTCGATGGTGGACCGCTTGGATGAGGACCACGAGCGCGCTGCCCGGTTGGCGTCCGCCGTGACGGCCCGGTGGCCCGGCGCGATGGACGCCACCCCCGTACGGACCAACGTGGTCAACTTCGTCCACGACGATCCCGCCGCGGTGGTGGCCCACCTCGACGCCGCCGGCGTGCGGGCGGGCACCATTGCGCCGGGCGTGGTGCGCCTGATGACCCACCTCGACGTGGACGACGGGGGCGTCGAGCAGGCCTGCGCCGCCCTGGCCGACGCGCCGTGACCACACCGCCTTAACTCGTAGGCTTGTCCCGATCCTCGATCGGCGCTGGTCTCATCGAGAGGATTACGCCGTCGGCGGGGAGGACTGTGCCGCGGAGGGCCCGTTGGTACGCAGCCTCAACGTCGTCGGCTCCAAAGCTGCGGGTCAGCCGGAGCCAGGCCGCGGACCAGGCGGCGAACTGGGCGAAGTCGGCGCCGAAGCGGGACTCGAAGCCAGCGCGCCCCCACTCCCGGGTGCGGGCGACGATCCGGGCTGGCGCAGAAAATAGGGCAGGGGTGTCATCGCCGCTGGCCTCTTCGGGCTGCTGCCAGGGCGATCGGTCCCAGTGAGTGAGACCGACGGCGAGGCTGTGGGCAAGAGCTCGGCTGAGAGCTCGGTGGACAGCCTGGCGAAGAGTGGTGTCGCCGGCGAGGTCGAGGAAGACCGTGGGTGTCGGATCGAGGTCGTCGAGTCGCCCGTAGGTGATGACCTGTTCGTAGATGCCGAGACGATCGACGAAGTCTCTGTTGCGGGTCGATGTCAGCCCGACGACGCTGGCGCCGCGGCGGTGGAGGAGAAAAGCAGTGCCGACGGCTGCCTTGGACGAGGCGCTGGAGATGACCACCCGGTTGCCGAGGAGGTCTTGCTCAGCGAGGTGGTCGTCGAGCAGGAACGAGAGCAAGAACAGTGGCGACAGCAGGGCCCGCCGGTCCTGGGAGCTCTCGTCCTCTTCGGCCGGCGTCATCCGGTACGCGTTGTAGGCGCGCGGCAGGTCGCGGCGGTGGGTGGCGGCGTCGATGAACCCGTCGTCCCGCACCCGCTCGGGCTGTACCACCAGACGGTTCGCCATGGGCAAGAGCCCGTAGATGCGGGTTCCCACGGACACCTGTTCGTGGGCTGACGCTGTGACCGTCGCGTGTCCCCAGACGGGGATCCGGCCCCAGTTGTCGGGCGCCGGGAAGAACGCCCAGTATCCAAAGGAGTCGCCGAGAGTTGCGTAGGTGATGTTGTTGGCGGTGAAGGCGAAGCGATCGACCGTCAGCAGGCATTGACCGTCATTGATCGGCGGCAACCGCCGCTGCTGGACGCGAGTCCGAGCCAGGTCGGACCGGTCGACCTCGAAGGCCGTCTCGACCGCCTGATCGGCGGTCACGATCGGCCACGCGACTTGTCGGTCATGGGGGCCAAGGCTCCTCCTCTGCAGGCCCCGTGACGCTATGAGGGTGAGGTTGCGGATCGGCGAGGCGAAGAGTGCGCGGCGGCGACGGTCAGGCGAAACTCTCATGACGCACGACAACTACTACGGCGACCTGTCACGGACGGAGCCGTTGAACCGCTCCCACAACCTGGCCAGTGTCTCGACCTCGGTCTCCGGCCAATCGACGAGAACGGCCGCGAGGTGTTCGATCCGAAGCCGCCGCGCCTCAGCGAGCGCGGCTCGGCCCCGGTCGGTCAGCTCAACTTCGCGGCGGCGCCGATCCAGTCGGCCGACGCTGCGGGACACGAGGCCAGCGGCCTGCGACTGGCTGACGAGGCGGCTAGCTCGGGCTTTGTCGGCGAGCAGCGAGGCTCCGAGCTCCTGAACGGTGGGTCGCAGGGGATGGGACGCTTCGACCACCCGCAGCAGCCGGTAGTGGGCTGGTGACCACTCCCATCCCAGGTCCGCTTGGAGCTGGGTTCGCAGGCGCGGACCGAAGAGTCCGAACGTGGCGTGCCGCAACTCGTCGATCGACCGCTCAATTCGTTCGACTGCCGGGCTTTGGTCCGAATGCCGACACACCAGCTACAAGGCTCCCATCTCGCCGCCGGCTTGGCGCACCACGCTGGTCCTCGGGCCGCCGCCCCCCGGGTGCGATCAGCCGGAGCGGCGGTCCTCGGGCGGCTCGCCGCCGGACTGTTCGTGCTGGATGACCCGCCACTCGCCCATGGCCCGCAGCACCAGCACCGCCACCACGGCCACCCCGCCGGCGGCCACCACCGCACCGGCCAGGGCGCCGAGACCCAAGGCCGTGCCACAGTCGCCCGTGCACTGCAGGTCGGCGACGCCGTAGCCGATCAGGCCGCCGCACGCTCCCGCCACCACGATGGCGGCGAAGGCCAGCACCCGCGCCGTCGCCGACGGGAGGGCCGACGTGAGCGTGTCCGGACCGTCATCACCGGGCATCGATCGGCCGCTC
>JAABUQ010011795.1_pt1 | contig 11048 bp, 10 predicted proteins | sample 5560001 | NCBI WGS metagenome assembly JAABUQ01 (sample SAMN10711888, study PRJNA513371) | rock metagenome | isolation source: Antarctica rocks | place: Antarctica: Victoria Land, Finger Mt nord | collected 2015-12-18
GTAGCGGGGGGTGGTGCTGGGTCCGGAGATCCAAGCCGCGTTGCAGGGCCAGGTAGGAGAATTTGATGTCTTCGTGGTTGCGGTCACGGTGGCCGAGGATGCGTTGGAGGAAGGGGGGACGGATGTAGCGTTGCGAGAAGTGGCAGTGGTCTTTGCGGCCTTTGGTGCCGACGGGGTGGATGTACATGGGGCATTTGGCGTGGTTGGTGCAGGGGGCGAGGATCATGCCTCTCTCTGTGGGGCCGGAGTGGGGTTCTTTTGTGTGGGGGGGAAAGGCTGGGGAAGAGGAGGGGATGTGGTGTTTTAAGAGGGTTTCCCGGGCTGAGGCGATGAGTTCGAAACCACGGGGGATGCCTTTCTCGAGGAGGATGAGAACACCGCCCCGAGGGTCGAGGAGGGACCAGAAGTTTTGGATTTGGGATTTGCGGAGGTGCTCTTCTTTTAGATGCCAAAGGGTGTGTGGGGCGAGGATTATGTCGTACTGGTTTCTGGGTTGGGGGTTTCTGGCTTCGAGGGATGGGTGGTCACGCTTGGGGTCGTAGTCAGGCAGGCGGGGAATAAATGTTGTATTGTCTAGGAGCTTTGAGGCGCGGCGGCGGAGTGAAGAGGAGCCGGTGACGACGGTAGAGCGGCCGTAGGGAACAGGTCTGTCAGGCGGTGGATGGTCTTCATGCATGGACTCCCATTCTGCGCGGAGGACTTCTCGCCATGCGAGAACGCCGGCTCCGCCTGCTCCAGCGTCGAGGACTCGAGGTCCTTCGCGTTTACGCATGAGACCTCTTAGCCAGTCCGAGCCAAGACGTTTGCGGACTTCGACGAGTGTAGACATGACGGAAGCGTATGTTCCGGGCATGATGGCAGCTAGATATGCGTTTCCTTCCATCTCGCCCATTTTGAATTGAGATGCCTCCAGAGCTATCGGCTCTTGTTTGAGATGAGGGCGTGTTATCGTTGAAGTCGAAGTCGGTAGACCTGGTCCTCCAAATGTTTTCTCGGAAACCTCTTTGAGATGCTTGTTTGAGGCATCAGCTAGTATTAGTCCGATAGCATCGACGAAAGTATCTCTAGGCAAGTGGATCGTGGCCGGCGAGGTGCCGAATTGGCCAGCAGTAGTCAGAGGATGCGCCCTTTCAATGCTCCTCTCGTACGCATTGCCTTCTTCCACTTTTCCCTCATGAGCGTCTTCCTCAAGATCGTCTGTTGGGGAGTCCATCCTCTCATCATATGCTTCTTCAGAAGATTCTACCTCCTTTTCCATGGTATTTCCATCCGTCGTCCTAGCCTCTACTGCTGCTTTTGCTACAGCTATGTCTCGATAAACAGTAAAACGACCTTGGAATTCCTCCTGCATTTCAGAGCGTGCAATCTCAGCTTCGGACTCCGATTTCCCAATACTCTTGGTCTCTGTCCCTGCGTCTAGTTCTTTTACCTCCTCTGTCCCTTCGTTTGGGTCTCCTACCTCCTCTTCGTTCGCTTCCTCGTACAAAGCTGCCTCCTCATCCTCTTCCTCATACGAAACCTCCTCCAACTTCCCCTCCTGATTCTCCCTCATCAGTACATTTTTCTGGGCATCCTCCGCATCAACTTCCTCGTCTCTTTCGATCCCAAGTAACAAATTTATGTCTTCTTGTTGCGTAGTCGCGGAAGGCGGTCCATAAAGTCTCTCGTAGATTTGGTACTCGCCAGGAGACAAGAAATCCTTGGGCAAGGTTTCGCCAAACGTCTCACGTGCCTGTCCGGCTATAGCTTCCATTTGAGCTGCCGTTCGAGCGACATCACGGATGTGGGGACCTTCCGGCTTGATTGAGGCCGTGAGGGTCCTGCTGCCTTTGAAATATCGTGTCTGAGGCTGTAGACTTCCTGGAAATTGGCTTCGAATCCAGGATTTGCCTCCATTTCTAGCCAATGTGTGCGGGGATTTCACTCCTCGTATGAACAGGCTCAGCACTTGAGTGGAACAGGTAGCACAGAGGGGACGCGCGGACTGGCGGATTGGCATGACAATATCGCTGAGAAAAGGATAACATTTGGGAGCGAATCAACGCAAATCTGATACAAGAGTCCAAAACCAGCTTAGCCTCGAAATTACCCATAATCTTATCGCCATCGGCCTCACTCCTTCAATTCCTTCCAGCATTCTCCCCACGTTCTATCCCTCTGTTGCCTCCCATACTCTACGATTATGGCCATAAAAGCCCCCCGGCTCCGCTGCCTGAACGCCCCTCCCTCATCCTGCCTCCACCATCCCCTCCACCCCACCCGCACGCTCGCCACCGCGGTTTCCGAACCCACAGAACCTAAAGCCCCCACAGCAACCACTCGCAGAAAACCCACAACGTTCAAAGACCGCCTCAACGCCGGCCCCTCTCTATTCGAATTCACCTCCTCCACTGACTCACCCTCCTCCAGCCCCTCAATCCGCACCGCCCTGGTCGGCCCCTCAGGAAAGCAAAAAGAAATAACCCGTCTCCCAACCTGGCTCAAAACGCCAATCCCAAACAACGAAAACTACAAAGCCATCAAACGCGACCTGCGCGGGCTAAACCTCCACACCGTCTGCGAAGAAGCCCGCTGCCCCAACATCTCGGACTGCTGGGGCGGATCCGATAAGTCTGCCGCAACAGCGACAATAATGCTCATGGGCGACACTTGCACGCGGGGCTGCCGATTTTGCTCCGTGAAAACAAGCAAAGCGCCCCCCCCGCTGGACCCGCACGAGCCGGAGCACACGGCCGAGGCGCTGAAGCGGTGGGGGCTGGGCTACGTAGTCCTCACGTCGGTGGACCGGGACGATCTAGCCGACGGCGGGGCAGCCCATTTCGCGGAGACGATCATGAAGATCAAACAGAAGGCGCCCGGTATGCTGGTCGAAGCGCTGACGGGGGACTACGCGGGCGATCTGGAGGGCGTGAGCCTGGTCGCGAAGAGCGGGCTGGACGTATACGCGCACAACGTGGAGACGGTGGAGGCGTTGACGCCATCGGTACGGGACCGACGAGCGACGTTCCGGCAATCGCTCGCCGTGCTACGGCACGCCAAAGCCGCCAAGCCGTATGTCATCACCAAAACCAGCATCATGCTCGGGCTGGGCGAGACGGATACCCAGCTGTGGGAAACCCTGCGGGAGCTAAGGAGCGCGGGCGTGGATGTCGTGACGTTCGGGCAGTACATGCGCCCGACGAAGCGGCATATGCCCGTGCATACGTATGTGACGCCCGAGGCGTTCGAGGCGTGGAGGGTTAGGGCGCTGGGGATGGGGTTTTTGTACGTGGCGAGTGGGCCGCTGGTGCGGAGTAGTTATAAAGCGGGGGAAGCGTTTATTGAGAATGTGATTAAGAAGCGGGCGGGGAGGGATGTGGTTGCTGAGTCGGGTGGGGGGATGGGCGTGGAGAAGGGGGTAGAGGAGGGTGCGATGGCTTGAATTACCAGGCTTCTACGTTGCAATGCGCCTCTTATGGAGCTGGGGCCGTATTTACATCGTCACCTTCACACATCTGTTCGCAGCTCCCAAACCGGCTGCCGCCCTCGTGAGGTGTCAGACCCTACACAATACATGACACGAACACAGACGATCCCTCCATGCTTCGTCATGAAGAGATATATACCCTGGAGCTTGAGAATGTAGCACGCGACCATACCACTTCTCCTGCGTTTGTACGATTTGTTGTCAAGCCCTGACGGTCTGGCAGTGGCAAAGATATGAAGCGTGAACGGGTTGGAAGAAGGATGGGTGTGCCCCTGGTTTTCAGTAACAGGTGTCGGTCATCCCCTTTCCTTCTCAGATTTTCGTTCGGGCTTCGCCATCGCTTTGGTATTTTTGCTTTTCGGGAAATTGGGATACAGTTGGGTTAAGGGTATTTCTTCAATGTAGTTCTTAAGTCTAGGGTTTTCTCGTTGAGACATTCAGAAATCCACAACATGTGACCTCCCTCCCCTCAGTCCAACAACCAATCCACAAAACCCATCCACCACACAACTCATTTTCCCCCGCGAACCTTCTCATCCTCCACCGCCTCCAACCCAATCTTCACATCAAACTCCAAGCTCCCAAACCCCGCAAACCCCTCCTCGACGACCCACGTCCCCTGCCCCCTCATATCGACCAGAACCTCGCAACTCCTCCCCACGACAAGCAGACCGGGGGGTCTGCTCCCTTCCTGCTCGAACGCAGCAACGACGTGCTTCAACGTGCTCCGAATGACCCTCTGATCAGGACAGCTGGCGCGTTCGATAATCGCGCAGGGGGTTTCGGCGGGCCAGAGCCTACGAACACTCGCCTCGCTAGTTTTCTCCTCCGTCAAGGTTTCAACAAGTGAAGACAGCCGGTTCAGCGACATAAGGAAAACAACCGTCTGGCTTGGGTTGTAGGCCGGCACGTCGGGCACGGCGCCCTGCTTTCCCCTTCCTGTGCAAACCATAACCCGATCGGCTACATCGCGATGTGTAGGTGGTATCCCTGCGAACATTGGCGCCGAGAGCGCGCTAGTAATGCCAGGGAGGACGATGGGCGTGAAGCCGTGCGAGCGGAAGAATTTGTATTCCTCCCCTCCTCGGCCGTAGATGTATGGATCGCCTTGTTTGAGCCGAAGGACCGTGTGGCCGGCGTGTAAAGCCTCCAAGGCCTCTGCTTGTAGTTGCGCTTGGGCATTGTCGGCGTTGCCGGGAAATTTGTCTGCTATTTTTGTTTTCGCTCTGCGGTTGGCACGGGGAATCAGGTTTTGAATTTCTTCAGGGACGAGTTTGTCGACTAGGATCAGAGAGGCGGTTTGGATTGCGCGATATGTGGCTAAGGTCAGCAGGGAGACTGAGCCGGGCCCTGAGCCTGCGAGGATGATCTCGGGTTTAGCGTGGAGTTGTAATCCAAGGTTCGGGTTGTCTGACAAAGTCTTGTTGGATGAGCTGTAGTGCTGCAGTATCCTGTCGATTTCGTTGTCTTGAATGGCCGCGAGTTTGGATAAAGACCAATATTCGCAGATCTGGGAGAGCCAGCGCATTCGTCGAGTTCTGGTTACATTCATATCTGATTCGGAGACCAGCTGGTTGAAGTTTGATTTCTGGGCCGCAGCATCGTCGTCTTCGAGATCTTGGTTTGATTCTTCTGATTGATACGCTCGATGATCTTCTTCCCATATGCGCCGTCGAATGGTGCCCATGCGTTCGACGGTTTTACCAAAATCGTTAGGCAGTGCGGTGACTACCTCTCTCCTTATGCGGGAGGCAAGCTTGCAGCCTTTGCCGGATGTCGTGATTCCAATCTGTAGCGGCCCGTCTGAATGGGTACAGAGAAGCGTGAAAGTGCAGAGATTGGGTGCGTCGATGACATTGACTGGTATCCGTTTTCGCCTGCATAACTTAGAGATGTGTGTGCCTGCAGTGAACGCTGTCAGCTTTTGACAGCAGTAAAAGCTTGTAGTGCCGTACTGAATGCGTTTTTCCCACTTGAGGTCACAAAGACGGCATCCACCACGTTGTCCACCTCAGGCCTTCCGAGCATGGTGAGATCATCCTCTTCGCAATTCTTCTTGATCCATTCGATTTCCCCTTCCTCAATCTTTTTGGCTAGTAGATGATAGAATTCTGCACCGGGGGGAGCAACGACCTTGGGCTTCGCACCGGCCTCGAGGCTTTTGGAACATCTAGCATTGGCGATAGGATTCGAGCCGATAATCAAGTGAACATGGCCTTCTGAATTGAGAGCCGTAAGGAGAGGAGAAACCATCGGTCTTGTGAATATTCTTTGTCCCTCTAGTTCATTCAATTCTGGTGTAGTAAAGACCGACCCTCGAGGATCAAGGAACCATGTAAGAGTGCGCAAATAATCTTGGCAGCTTCCTGCCACAGCAAGATTTAGGGGCGTTACACTTATACTGCATCACGACAGACGATGGCCTTGGATGAAGACTTCCGTGGGAACAAATGCAAAAAAGTTTGGCACCGATAACGCCATTCTCAGTGCACCTCGGAAGCTCGGATCTGGAAAAGTCCCCCGTTATCTTATCAGGTCGGAGGTCTGAACTTAAGGATATCCGCAGAGTGTGCATATTCTAGCACGCCACTTTAGACGGTCACACAATATATCTTGGTGCGGTCCCCCGGATCCCTGGAAAGCAATAACTTGGCTGCACTGAGCACGTCTATATGAGCACATGCAGCATTTTGATCAAACGCTGGTATCGAAATCTTTGCCAACACCAATTTCGAGTTCTCCATATACTGGCCACCAAAGCTGCTAAATACTTGCACAGCTGTCCCCCGAACCTGAGACTTTGGAATGATATTTTGCGAGGAAGTCCTTATGAACATGGCCCCGTCGCATTTCCGGAAACCGTGAGGGTAGTGAAAAATGTCTTTAGGTAAAGGATGGGATTGGCTTCGGCATAGGCTGTCTTGTAGACACGAAGCATTTTGACCCTTGGCAATTCATATTAAAGGGGATTATCTGTCCAGCTCGCTCTGATGCTGGTTGGCCATGTATTCTGTCAGCTGCACTCAGGTGCAGGCAGGGAGAAAATGTCTCATTGATCAATAATGGAGCATGGCCCCCTAATATACTTGATTATTGGGCCCTAGATGGGGGCCAAATGATAAGAACTAGTTCTGTTTCATACTCATTGCAGTACCTGATAAAATGATGTGATAGTGATGCGTTTGTGGTATGATAAGGGTCCAAAATGGCCTAGGGAAAACAATAAGGGAAAACAAGGGTAAAATGGGGCGATTACAGCTGATATATTCTGTCGTTAAATGTAAATTTTAGGCTTTCTGGCGCAGCTCTGGAAGAAGTTTGGTGAGCTGGCAGGTGATTTGAGGAACAGAGACTGAGAGGAATTCTCACCAGAGGGAATCTGCATGAAGGGGAATGTCAGTCAGAGATTCGCAGCAGCTCCCCAGGCTTAGAAGAAACAAGGCGGGTTCAAGATCACTGATGGGACCATGAGATCTGTATTGACTTCACTGCAGCATTTCCTTCTTTCTTCCTTCGATAATCTGCACTCCGCTACTTGTACCAATCCTCTCCGCCCCAGCATTTATCATGCCAACCAGGTCATTAACAGTCTTGATACCACCGCTTGCTTTGACTTTCATTCGATCTCCCACTACGGTCTTCATCAATCTCACATTCTCCCTCGTTGCTCCCGGCCCGTTGAATCCGGTACTTGTCTTGACAAAGTCTGCTTTTGCTTCTTCTGCAATCTTACAACCTGCAATGATATCGGATGAGGAGAGTTGGGATGTCTCCAAGATAACTTTCAAAAGAACTAGATGAGGACCTGCATCACGGACTGCAGTGATATCCCGATAGACCTCTGAGAACGCTTTGTGCCTCAGAAGTACATGATTGATAACCATGTCAATCTCTAAGGCACCGGCTTCCACGGCTGCCTTGGTTTCTCTGCACTCTGTTAGCCTGTTCGGCGTTCATTCGACGCTGATGGCTTACAGAACCTTCTCCTCGGTGGAGTACGTTCCTTCGTGGAATCCTACAACGCATGCTACGACCACCGAGGACCCTTGCAGATTATGCACGACACGTTTGACCCATTTCAGTCGGACGCAAACTGACTAGATCTCTGTATTCAGTTTTCCTATAATCCGAATCCATGCCTTAGCAATCCAAGCGCACTGAATGTACCTTGAATTCAAATTTCTGGGCTTCCTCACACAAGGAGTCGATTTGCTCTTCGGTTGCGTCGACTTTCAATAGAGTATGATCGATGGACTGAGCAACGTCGAAGTCCAGACTTGGGGCATTGTACTCCGCAGATAATCTGGGCAGCTCCTCTTCGACTTGACCGATGACGGCACGCCACTTCTCCTGGCTATACTGAGCAGCCATGCTTGGAGTTATGACAGTACGGGTCAGGAGCGGCCAGATTGGACGCAAGTGGATCCAGACTCCCCAATACCACCGTAAATGTCTTCCCCAAGCAGTCTTTCAAGGTCAGGAAAGCAGTGCGATGCCGCCGTTGGTCATTCGTTGCTCACCTATATGTAATAGTAGAAATCAGACATCCAACAGTGGTGACAGTAGCCCGCGGGGTAAAGAATTCAAGGCCGATGCACGCTAGCAATGTTACCCCTTCCTGCCTTCCTGGTCCTTCAAAACACCAAAATCCTTACTTCTTAGTACTGATCTCACTGTCAGATGCTATAATAAGGCTTAGGAAAACCAGTACAATTCTTCATTACAACAGACAAGAGACATCTTACCCCTATGAAGCCCAAAACCCAAAGCGCTTAAGCGTAGATAACCCTAGTGTGCATCGGCCTTGAATGCTTTACCCGGTTACCCCGCGAGAGTGGACCTTAAAGTAGACCCAAAGTCAAGTGGCAGAGGCAAGGAGCGCGGGAAGGGCGGCGGCCAACCAACTTTAACGCAAGTTGCTAAGGAGAGCCTCCACTCGCTCGGAACACCTCAATAAGATCAGTCGAAGAGAAAAGACAAATTCTGGGAGAACAGTAGATCTCAGTATGCACGCAGCCTCAAACTACTACCGTCAAAGCCGCAAAATGCACACTTACCTTACTCCTGCGGAACCTGCGCCAAGATCGAAATTGGGACGGACAAGATCGAAAGATGAATTTTGCCAAAAACGAAATTCAGACAGTGCAAACACAGAAATATCCCTGCACCATCTCAAATACTCGCCCGTCGCTCTTGTGTTGCCCGGGAGAAAACTGGGTCGGGACTCGGGAATCTTGGAGAGTTCAAACGAAATAATAACAATGGCGGCTGACGGAGGGGCCAAACAGATGCATCTTCCCCAGTTTAAAAATGTCTCTCACCCACACACAGAGCTTCCGCTTCGTTTACGAGTCTTTGATGGGGCCAGAATTATTTCTTGCGCCTTCCTCTCCGTCTCATCTTTTCTTTCCTTTCCCCTATCTCTCACTCTCCATCGTGCGGGTACGATTCACGATGGAGAAGGACATCAGGGCCCCTTCAGACAGTCCTCCTGGACAAAAAGATGTCAAATGGGCTGAAGTATGGCTCTCCCTCACAAGAACTCAGTATTTCACATGAGATTTCCATACCATTTCACTAACCTCCAATAGGGTCTTCGGGGTCTTGCAGCCTTTCTGGTCATGACATCTCACCTTTTCCTCGCCTTCTTCGAGACATTCAATGACCCTGCTGAGAGCGAGTCCAAGAGAGGATCTATATTCCACCTACCCTTCCTCCGCCTACCAGCCACAGGGTCTCCCTGGCTTGCCCTCTTCTTCCTCTTGACAGGCTATGTCAACGCTATAAAACCAATCAAACAGGCACGGAGCGGTAACACACAAGGAGCCCTCTCAGGTCTCGTTTCTTCCGCCTTTCGCCGACCATGGCGGCTTATCCTCCCTCCCACAATAGCAACATTCATAGCCTGGCTCATGGCCAACCTCGGCTTGTTCTCTCTGGGCCGACGCTGCCCATCATGGTGGATGCGAGACACAAGCCCTCCGTCCGACGCAACCTTCCAAGACGCGATCCACGGTCTATTCACCGCCATCTATCACACCTGGTGGGGCGGTGGGGCCAACGTCTATGATAAAAATCAATGGCCCATGTTCTCACTGTTCAAAGGCTCCATGCTCCTCTACGTCGTCCTCCTCGCGACCATGCGGTGCACCCCACGATACCGGATGCTCGTATTCGCAGCTCTCTATATATATAGCTACGGCACTGGCGATAGTAAGACCCCCCCTCTTTCCCCCCCAACAAGATTATCTCATTACCTGCACAACCGACTAACCACCTCGGTAACGCACCAGACATGTTAGGCATGAACGTCTACAGCGGCGCTCTCCTCGCCGAACTCCACATGACCCTCCCCAGCGCCCGCACCCCCCAGCGCACCCTCGTCGCCGCCCTCCTCCTACCCAGCGGCCTCTTCGCAGCCAGCTTCCCCTCAAACCACTGGGAATGGGCCTCCTGGTCCCGCCTCCTCGCCCACATCGGCTTCGCCATCTTCCCCACAGGCGTGGACCACTACCGCCAATGGCCCTCCCTCGGCATCCAACTCCTCACCCTGGCCATCGTCCTCTCCCCCACCCTCCAGCGAGCGCTCTCGCACCCTTACCTCCTCTGGCTCGGCGGCGTCAGCTTCCCGCTCTACCTCCTCCACGGGCCGCTTGTGCGCAGCCTGCTGGTTTGGCTGCTGTTTGGGTTTCGAACGCCTGAGGCGCTGGAGACGAAGCACGCCGATGGGAGTGTGGCGGAGGGGTGGGAGGTCCTGCCTAAGCCGATGGGGTGGATGTATGTGGTGTGCATACCGCTGTGGTTTGTGCTGCTGGGGCTGTGCTGCGAGGGGTGGAATCGGTGGGTGGAGCCGTGGTGTGCGAGTGTGACGAGGGCGGCTGAGGAGCGGTTTTGTAGGAGTGAGGAGGGGGAGGCGGAGAGGGTTAATGGGTCGTTTGTGTGAGAGCTGGTATGTAATGGAGGCTCGAAGCGTCTCTTTATTTTTGGTTTTGGGATCTGGGATTTGGGATTTGGAGTTGGCGGTATTGGGATGGAGTCAAGTCGGATTCTGGATCCGGGACGGGCATTTGGGTAACCACGTCATCTCACCGGCAGGCTCGCGGCTCTAATATTGGATTTTGCCACAAACGACCTTCAGCGGGCGGGCGTTCAGCCTTCTCATTAATGTTGGCCTTGGGGGCCATGGGAGCATCGTCCTCGCATTGAACCAGCGGGGTCATGGGACTAGGATAGACAAGGATGGGTATTGGGGAGTGGTATAATAGCTTGGACAGTCTGCCCAGCTCAATGTTGGGTGCGTGTAAGGTAGATGTGCAATTCGAACGTGTTCCAAGTAAAGGTGTACCGGGTCACATCGAGACGGACGCAGAGAAGTAGATTTGTTTCGCCCGATTCTATAAAACGCACAAGAGCGTGGGTTTTTGAATAATGGACCATCATCGTGATTGCTGCCATGCATTCCCCCCCCCCATTTCCGCCCTCCTTCCTCAGCCAATGAGCCAAGCCTACATACAACCGCCTACCCCCTCCCCACACCCAATCACCCCTCTTCCCCCCCCGTCCTCTCATCTACACCCCTCTC
>JAABUQ010011796.1_pt1 | contig 11048 bp, 27 predicted proteins | sample 5560001 | NCBI WGS metagenome assembly JAABUQ01 (sample SAMN10711888, study PRJNA513371) | rock metagenome | isolation source: Antarctica rocks | place: Antarctica: Victoria Land, Finger Mt nord | collected 2015-12-18
GCGAGCGCACGAAGTCCAGCTCCGCCGCGATCGCGCGCTGCAGGCCGCTCTGCTCCTTGCCCTCCTGCTGCAGCCGCGCTGCGCGCTGCTCCAGCCACTGGCTGTAGTTGCCTGCGCCGCGCCCCCAATCTTGTTATCACTTGCGCAGCGGAGCATTCCATGCTGCAATGGCTGCGGTCCATTTGCGTTCGCGGTCATGTTTTGAGCGCTGCTGAGCAAGTCGGCATAGAAGACGCGGAAAGCGCTGTGTCCGGGCGCGGCAGGGGACTCAGCGCCGCACGGCCTCAGCTGGCCTGCCGGCGGACGCCGCGAGGGCGCACCCTCGAACGGGATGCCCTGCCCACGGTCCAGCTCCAGGATCCAGCCGGCCACGTTGTCCAGGAAGAAGCTGCGCCGCCGCCCCGCACACAGCGCGTGAGCCTCCTGGTCGCGTGCCCACCCTACCATAACCCTGACATAAATCGAATGTAATCCTATCATATGCCACCGCTTCTTCAGGATTCACTACCTGCCATGGCCAGCCAAGCAGGCACGCCGCTTGGCATGCACGCATGCCAGCATATGCAGGCCCGGCCGCGCAGGCGGGCGGGGCACGCCCCGCCACCGATGGGGCGGTCCCTGCCGCGCCGGGCGGCGCGGCCGGCCGCGCACCGGTCGTGCGTCACGGCGACCACGGTGCCCCGGAAGCCCGCAAGCGTGCGCTCCAGCCACGCCACGCTGCCCGCGTCCAGGTGGTTGGTGGGCTCCTGCCGCACCCCCAGGTTACCCTTGCTTTGATGCTGTGCTGGGATACTACTTTGGGCGCACAGTCAGGACCGTGGACATGGTCAATGGTCATCGCCGCGTCAGGCTGGCGCAGCAGCGAGTGGCGCAAGGCGAGCATCGGGCGCGAGCGCAAGTTGGCCCAGGTGCACGGGCACGCGGCTGGGCACGCATGGGCACGCAGGGCCAGGGGGACACTGGGCCTTTGGGAGCCCCGGGGGCCGCGCGCACATCCAGCAGCAGGATGTCGGGCTGCTCGAGCAGCACGCGGCAGAGCGCCACGCGCCGCCGTTCGCCGCCCGACAGGCTGTCAACCGCCGCGTCGCCTGCGCGCCCGCCGCATTGGGTCGCCCCCGCGCATGCTGGCCCATGGTTCGCTGCCCCAGACAGGCGAAGGGGCAGCGCGGCCGCCGTCGAGTCAGCTCCTCCTAACAAGGGAGTCAATCGCCCCGCACACAAGCCGCGCAGCACCAAACAGTCTCCGGCCACCTCAGCACGGCGTAGCAGTCGCGATACGCAGTGGCAATTCGGCGCGGCAATTTGCGCTTTGCGGTGCGCCGCAGCACGCCAGCGCAGAGGCTGCTGCCACGCCCGGCGCGCGCGGCCCAGCAGCGGGCGGCGGGCGCCGGCGGCACGGCGCCGGCGGCACCGCGCCGCGCACCCGGCGGGCAGCGCAGCGCCTCCGTGGCGCGCTCCAGCTGCCGCTCCAGCTCCCAGCCGTCGGCCGCGTCGATCTGCGTCTGCAGCGCGTCCATGCGCCGCATCAGCGCGTCCATGTCCGCGCCGTCCTCCGCCATGCGGCCGCCGATCTGCGCCAGGTAGGGAGGTTTATGGCAGCCGGAGAGCGGCGCTGGCCTGGCATTCGCATGCATCAGCGCGTGCATGGCCGCGCCGTCCTCCGCCGTGCGGCCGCCGGTCTGTGCAGGGCATGCGCGGACACTGACAGCCCGAGTTGAGCAGGTTTGTGGCTGTCCTCGGTCACGTGTGCCTGACCTAGACTTTGGGCGCACAGGTAAGCGCTTACAGCGGCAGTCCTGCATGTGGTGGGTCTCGATGGGGTTGCGCCACGGCCACGCGAGCGCTGTGGCTCGCCCGCTGCTGGCACACCAAGCGGCCCCACATCCTGGTCGAGCAGCCTGACACGCGCAACACCTCACCAGGCCGAGTGGGGCTGTTTGGAGCGGGTCGCAGCCCGCACCTCCTCATACTCCTTCAGCAGCGCCTGCATGCCCGCGAGCGCCGGCCGGATGTTCTCGTCCACGGTCGGCCCGTCGCACAGCTGCGGCTCCTGTTGCGCCCCACATGCAGCCGCGAAGGCTGTCAAATTTGCCCATGCCATGCACGGGCGCTGCACTGTGTCATTGTGGCATATGAATGCGGGCCAGGTGCAGCATGCCCTCTCATGGGGCGGCGGCAGCCAGCATGCCACACAGCGACGCAGCAGCTCTGACTGGGTGCAGTCGGCCTGCCTGGCGGGCGTGCTCGTGGGGAGCACGCATGTGGAGTCTGGGGGGTGGGGGCGCACCTGCGCCAGGTGTGAGACTCTGATACCCTCCGCAAGCTGCACTTCGCCGTTGTACTCCCTGGGGCGCGCGCAGCCACTGAGCCACTGAGCGCCCGCTGTGAGCGCAGCGGCAGAGCAGAGGGGTGCTGCGCATCGGCAGGCGGACACCCAGGGCAGCAAGCAGCATTGCGCGCGACACAGGCTCGCACTTGTCCTCGCCGGCCAGGATGCGCATCACCGAAGACTTTCCGCTGCCTGCGCAAGCGGTCGCCAGGCTCGCTCGCTTGCAGGCGTACCCCCGGAGCTGACGCGCTGTGTCGGCAGGCAGCAGACCAGGCACTTGCAGCCGAGAGCGGCCGCCCAGCTATTGCAAGCTGTCTGTACGAGTCGCAGCATGTATGGGACCTTGTGTCTGGAAGACGTCTGTGCAAACTATGCTGCAATAGAGCAGACAGAGGCGGGCAAGTCTAGTGGGGACGTTTGGTTCGACCGGGCCACACCTTGACGCCCAGGATCCCAATCTTGGCGCCCAGGTACATACCCAGGCCGACCTTGTTCAGGATCTGCTTGCCGTTTGGCGCGGTCTTTGACACCTTGTCCAGGGACAGGATGATGGACCGCGTCTCCTCCTTGTACGCCGCTCTGCGGCAGCGGCACTCCCCGTCAGTGTCGAGCGGCTTAAAGGGGTTGTCAGAGCACGCTGCCGTGCCTGGCTCGCACCCCTCCTTGACCTTCCCGGAAGGCTTGATAGGCCCGTTCGACGAAGCGCCGCCGCCGCCGCCGCCCTTTTGCCCGGCTCCACCTCCCTTCTTCTTCTTTGCAGCCCTGCCGCGTGCAGTGTTGTCTAAGCACCACTTCGTGCTTGCTCGCCTGGAAAACCAATGCGAGCAACAGCTGAAGTGCCGTTTACAGTGCGCGCCGTGCCTGACCACGCGGTCCAGAACAGCATGCCGCCTATGTATGGTGACCAGTAGCTGCCTGCGTCCAGCGAAGCTGTGCTGGCTGCACAGGCAACTGTGCATGCACCCATGCATGGCGTCTGCGTTGGCGGGCCAGTGCATTGCTGTAGCGATGCACAAGCCAAGCGCACAGGCTGTCTTCAACGGCGTACTCTGTGAAGCGCGCAAGCGCTTCTCTTACCAGCACGAGGGTGCACCGGACCGGTCCACCCCGGACCGGTCCGGGTACCCCTTGCTGCAAGCATGAGGGCAGATGCGCCTAATGTACAACGGTGGTATGCACAGCCCATGTCTGGTCAGGCTGAACTGAGCTCCGAGAAGCACAGCATGCGCTCGCTGAAGCGGCAAACAGTCGTCAGATATATGCACAGCAGAGGTCAGGTCGCTGTGCGCACACACCTCGCCCACTCCTTCACACGCTGTTCACTGGACTGAACATAATTAGAGTGTGTGTGGCAGCGCAGCACCCCATACAGCATAGAGGCACAGACATGCTGCTGACCAAACTCCAGCAAACTGTCTGGGAGTCAGCCTACTTCTAATCAGCCCAGTGCCAAGGGATGTACAGCCGCAAGGTATCTCGCAGACCTGTTTCCATACTATGTTTCCAGAGGGGGAGGCAAACAACGCAGGCTGGGCGACTGCCAGACGTGAGTCCTCCATGACCAAGGTCACGTCACAGCAGCCTGCCACTTCCCTTGTGGCAGGCGCGCAGCACTCACGCCGCCCCACGCATGCAAACTCCTTGAGAGCAGATGTCGTCCACGGCTTCTCCCCTTCACCGCTGCACCCCTCACCAGCAGCAGCGCCTGCACATACAGCCCAGCCTGGCGCGGCTGCGCCGGCAGGCGCACAGCATGCAGACGCCAGGCCTCTCCGGACTGCACCCCTCGCTCATGCGCCGGGCCCAGCAGCGGCGCCTGGCGGCGCGCCAGCCGGCCGCGGCGGCGCGACCGCCCGCGCCTCCAGCGCCCGGCACGCGGCAGCGTACGCGGCCGCGTCGAAGGCCCAGCCGGGCGCGCCCACGCCGCAGGCCGCCAGCGTGCCCGGCGGGACGCCCGCGCGGCCCTCGTCCGCCGCGCCGCGGCCCACGAAGACGATCTTGCGCGCGGTGCGCGGGTCGATGAAGGGCTGCAGCGCCTGCGCGCCCGGGCTCCGCCGTGTGGCCCAGGGCTGCAGGCAGGTGGACCTGCATTGCCACCCCGACGACGCGTACAGGCTTGCATCAGGCCGTGCCAGCATGTGGAAGGCGCCGCTTGCTTGTCAGGTCAGGACTTCAACCCTACCTAACCCTACCTAACCCTACCAGGCCACAGTTACCAGGGGGCGCGCGCCTTCCAGGTGAGGCTGAAGAGCGCGGGTGCGCGGAAGCACACCGCGCGCCCCAGGCGCTCCGGGTAGTGGCTCTGCAGGATGTGCAGCGTCGCGGAGGCGACCTGCGCGCGCCGCAGAGCCCCGGTGTCGCGGGCCGGCCACGAGGCGCCCTGCGCAGCGTGTCCCGCTGCAGCGCTGGCGCGCCTGAAGCGTTGTGCTGCTCCAGTTGCGCCTGGCAGCCCCTCAGACCTGGACACCTAAGCAGCCTCTTTTGGGTGGCACATGCTGTGATAGTGCCACTCACTCGCCTTCTGCATTAATGTTGGCGAACATGAAAATCAACTGTGCATGTCATGCATAAGCCCGGTGGCTGCAGCCGCCGGGGCACATGGAGCACAGGCTTGCCCCGCGCACAAGGAGCAGACCCAAGCACCAGTCCATTCAACGCCCCAGAGGTGCAACAAAGAGCCCACCTTCAAGGATGGAGCGTTGCGTAGCGAGTAGCCCTCAAAGTCAATGATCCAGGTCGTCCGGCCATTGCCTGCGCCTCTTAGTTGTTTAACGGTAAAAGAGTCTGGAATTCTGGAAAGGCACGTTGACCTGACCCTGACTCCCGGAGGCTGCTGCTAGCTGAGTGTGTCGAGCGACTGTCATGCGCACCTTCCCTATCGGCAAGCCTGCTGGCCAGCTCCAGCGTGTACACCAGGAAGCGGACCTGGTGTTCTCCAGCCTGCACACACTCGACTTGACGCATTGCCAAGCCTGTCATAGGAGGCCTGTCATAGGAGACATAAACAAGCTTACGCTGGGGGCGCATACCTGGGCCGCATAACAAGCACGACGCAGCCGTCTCCGTCGCGGTGGTCGGTGAGCGTCTGCTTCCCTGGCCATAGTCCCAGGCTGCTCAGCACTCACTTAATTCCCGGCTGTGTGTTCAGGTCAGGCCTGTGTGCTCAGCTCGGACCAGCGAGCCTCGGCCTGCTGGTCCAGAGAAGCAAGCAACCAGGACCACAGCTACGCTAGTCTATGCGATAGTAGATATGATCGCAGTGTGCTGATACATGCGCAGGTACCAAAAGTGGCACTGCAGGCCCACCCACCTGTGCGCGCCTCCTCCGCAACGTCTTCCCACGTGATACGATCCGGTCGGTAGGAAGCTCTCCTGCCGCAGTGGCCATGTAAGCACTTGAAGTACTTGTCACAGCCTTGCAAACAAGTTTAAAATGGAAGCGGGCCCACCACTGCAGTGTCTGCTTGAGCATGTGCAGCGCCTTGCCTCCATCCCCGTTCCGGGCTCGCAGGTAGCGCGCGAGGGTCTGCTTTTTGCACCATGCTTGCAGCTCTGGCGACCCCTGCGGGCACAGCTGGGAACATATGGGTTCTGCGCACAGCCCAAGTGCTGAACTGGGTGTGCTGGAGGCTGTCGCCGACCTCAAGTAGCGGGGCTACGGCAGTCTGGAGGTCAGTAATAGCTGTCTCCTCATGGGCCGTGCACTTGGATGTTCGACAAGGATACTGCCTTCATGCTCGAGCAGGGGATCGCCCAAGTGCTGGCGGAAACAGGCTGCAACCAGATTCAGGTGCAAAGGGTAGATTTAGGGCAGAGCGGCAAGCAGATCGAGATATGGGGGATGCTCCCGCGTGGTCCAAGTGCTAGCCCAAACTAGGGTAGCAGCAGGCTGGCAGGCGTTCACACAACGCCAGCCCATAGCACATGGCGCTTGGCGGCCCCGCCAGAGCCGGGTAAAGCGCAACCCGCCCAACAACACTTCACCTTTGCAGGTGGCTGTTGACATTGACCAGGAATCGTACCCTGGGTGCAGCCTGCGCCATCTCCTGCGAGGGCCACTTTCTGAAGTGGTGCAGGCTGCGCCCAGGATGCTGTTCCTGGTCAACGTCGACAGCCCTTTGCAGAGGTGAGTTGAGGGTTGGGTGAGCGGGTTGCGCTTCACCGGGCTCTGTCGCGGCACCTAGTACGTCAACGTCAACGCTCGTAGGTGCCCGTGCCAGGGCTTAAGGCACATGGTGCCTGGTAGCTTTGCCAGAGCTGTAGTTGATCGGCAGAAGCAAATGGCGCAGGCTGCGCCCAGGATGCGGTTCCTAGTCAACCTCCAACACAGTGCCGTGGCGGTCGCGAGCACCGTGGCTCGCGTCCCGCTGTAGGACCCCGCCACCGTGCGGCGCACGGAGGGCGTGAGCCGGGACAAGCGCCGCGAGCTCACGGCGGACATGCTGGTTGAGCTGCTCCACCATGCCGGCCCTCAACTTGACCGCAAGCCTCATGGCGGAGCTGCTGCAAGCTGGCGCGCGCTCTGCATGTCGCCCGGTGCCACTGCGCGGAGGAAGCAAGTGGCTCAAGCTGCGCCCAGGATGCGGTAGCTCGGCCATGAAGCTCACCGTCGTTGAGGACCGGCACAGTCGTGAGCGGCTCAGCCAGCACGTCAGCTATGTGCGCGTGGAGCTTGTCCCGGCTGGCACCCTCCATGCGCCGCACGGTGGCGCGGTCCTGCAGCGGGACGCGAGCCACGGTGCTCGCGGTCCACGGCACTAAAAGACACGTGTGGTTTGTTTGGATTGTTTTTCCCTTCCAGGCTGTAGAGAAGTTAGTTAGGTGCAGGCGTCACGTTACACACAAGTTGGCCAATGACTGCAAAGTGCCGGGAGGCGTGTTCATGTGACATAATTAATTGTTAATCTGTCCACCGCGCATGTGCTGCACAGCACAGCCTGTCGGCTACTCCAGGAACAGCTTCAGCGAGCCCGCCAGCAGGAACTTGCCGGGCAGCGGCCCCGGGCTCGGCGACAGGAAGGTCACCTGCGGGGGCAGGGCAACTGCCTGAGCGCTAGGGTTACGGCCCTATGCCTTAACCCTATACCCTAACCCTATCATGGGGCCGTGTCAGCACTGCAGAGTCTTTTTGTTTGCAGTGCACTATGTCGCAGGTAGAACGTAGAACGTTAGTGTAATGGGCGTAGTACGGCAGCATGCATATGGCAGGCGCCCCCTGTACAGGCGAGGCCGGAAGAGAACTGCTTATCTTTGACAGGGCCGAACTCTCAAGACTTTTGTGACATGGCAAAATACAGCCTCCATGATGTCTCGCGTGCTCTGCCCCGCCAAGGCGGGCGAGGGCGGGCGCGCCGTGTTGCGCGTGACGTCGACGTCGGACACGTACAGGAAGCCCGCCACGTTGACCGAGAGCAGGAACTCGGGCGCCGGCGCGTGCGAGACCGCCAGCAGCGAGTGTAGCAGCTCGCCGGGCGATGTGACGGGCAGCACGCGCAGCGGATCCGCGACCGGGTCCGCGCCTGGGGATAAGGGATCACATGAATTTGCAATCTAAGCAACTAACGTAGAATCTGTGCCGTTTCAGCACAAAGGCAAGCTTTTGTGCTTGGTGTGCAAAGTGGCCCCACCTTGCCAAGTCACACACACGGACGTGCGCCCTGGCAGCTGCCTGGAGACCACGAGCGCATGCGCCCTGGCATGGCCCTGGCGCGGTGCGCTTGATGATGCACAGCCGGGGCGCATGCAGGCCCATCGAGGCTGCTGCGCCTCTGCGGTTGTGTGCCGTGGCTGTGTGCTGCCGTGCGGTCGCCCCGACCTGACTGCTGCCTTCGCCGCGTCTTCCCAGCTCTTTTTACGAGCGAGAAGATACAAAGGGCTCAGGAGGCTGCTGCGGTGCTGGGCGCCGCGGCGGCCGCGGCGCCCAGCGGCAGGGCCGCAGCGGCGCAGGCGCGCGCACCAATCGGCAGCGCGCTCGAGGGAGCGCGCGGGCCGCCGCCCACGCGGTACACGCGCAGCTCGCTGAAGCCAACCGTGCGCGAGTGCGGCGCCAGCTCGCTCCGCGCGCCGTAGAAGTAGTCGCGCGCGCGCGCCGCGCGCGCCGCCTTGCGCGCCGGCGGCGGCCGGATCACCACGCCGCCCGACTTGGGCAGCCGGACCACCGCCACGTCCTTGCGCGCCCTGCGCGCGCGGGCCGCTTGGCTGAGTCGGATGCGAGTTGCACCAAGCCGCGCTGAGAGTAGTATGTGCACACGCTCGAGCAGCTCCGCCGCGCTGATGAGCCATATCCAAGCGGGTGTGCGAGTGCCTTACTGCACCACTCACATGTTTGGGGCGTATCGCCGCCGGGCCCCGCGCGCGCGCACCGCAGCTCAGACGATAGCTGGCTGAACAGGCGGTCCTGGCCAACGACCAGCACGACGTCCGCGCGCAGCGTGGCGATGGCGTGCAGCAGCAGCTCGTAGCCCAGCCCGTCCACCCAGCCCATGGTGTTCACCACCATGCCCGCCGCGCGCACCTCCGCGTTGGCCTGCGCGCCTTGATTTGGCTCTGTCGGCACACATCTCCCCCAAGTTGATCTGAATATCCCCACAAAAAAGTGAAAGTGCACACCGCAATGCCTGCCCCGCGTCGCAACACTTTCTAGCGGAGCGCTGCACGGACGGTGAGCGCGCAGCCGGGCAAAGCCTTGCGTGCGCAGCGCGTCCGCTTACGGCTGCACGCCGGGCGCTGCGCGGCGGCGCGCGCCAGGGCGCATGGCGGCCACCGCGCCGGGGCGCGCGCCTCGGCGCGCTTGTCCAGCAGCGCGGCCAGGCGCTCGACCAGGAAGCGGTACAGCTCCGGGTTGTCCGCGGGCGAGACGTGGCCGTAGAAGTACACGAGCGGGATCTCCACCGGCAGGCCCTCCTCCACGTCCACCGGCGCCTCCACCGGCGTGGCCGCCAGGCTGCCCGGCGGCGCGATGCCGCCCTGGCCTGGCGCGCGCGCGCCCGGCCCTGCAGGCTGCACAAGGGCGACGGGCACGTGCATGTTGTGGCTGCGCAGGGCAGCACGCTGAGGGGCGGAGGGAGGGCGACGCGTTGCCCTCCGCGCTGCACTTCTCGCTTCGCAGAGGCACTCCGCTGTGCTTCAATCATGGATGCTGAAAGTCGCGCTCAGGCCTTCATGCATGCTTGCACCAGTTATGCAAAGCTTCCGCAGCATTTGTCATGCTCCTGAGCATCACTGGCAGACACGCTCAGGCCGCCGCGCCCTCCGCAGGCGCCCTGCCACCTCTCCGGCAGCCAAGAGGGTGGCGCAGAGGCGCGCAATCTCAAGCAAGGCACGCGCGGCGGGCGCCACCTATGTCCAGGTCGACGGCGGTGGGCGCAAAGCCGTAGCGCACGGCGTAGTTCAGCAGTAGCTTGCACAGCGAGCTCTTGCCCACGTCCGTGGGCCCCACCACCTGCGCAACGCGTGCAAGGCGGGCGCTGAGCCGCCTGCGCAGCGCGCAGCGGCCGGCTAGCAGCGCGCCCACCGCGCCCGAGCAGCTGCCCGGTGCGCGTAGAGGCGGAACGAGATGCTGGCAGCGCCTCTGAACAGGCGGCCTGTTGCGGCCACACAGCTGCTTGCCATACAGAAAGCAGCTCTGCTCATGGCGTCCCAAGCTGCTGTGGCGGCGCTGCTTAGAGGCCACGCGTGTGCAGCCTTGTGCGTAACGCTGGGTGACGGTCAGTGTCAGGGTGGCCGGGCGGGGGAGCAGCGCACAATGGTGCGCGGCCCCTGGCCGCCGGCCTCGCGCGCGGCGCGCCGGCGCTGCTCCACGATGTTGCTGGCGTTGAGGTATTCCACCATCGGCGTCTCATCCGCTTCATACCTGCCGGGCAGGCGGGCGGGCCATCGGCCAAGCTGCACCTGCCCGGGCATGCCATGGCCTGCCTGCGATGGCCACACTGCATCCTACACACAGACAGAGGCTCTCCTGCTGAGGCAGCTTGAGCGCCCTGCAGTATGGCCCATGCACTGGGCAGGAGCTGCATGGTCGGCTTAAGGCGCAGGCTGGGGGCGGCAGGCGTACACGACGTCTGTGATGTCCTCGAGGCCCTCCGCATCCGCGGTGAGCTCCAGGACCACGCCATGCCAGGTGTACACCTGTGTGCAAGAGGAGCGCATAACTGCTACACTGGCAAGGCGTCCCCATGGCGTGTTACGCCCAGGCCCGCACAAGGGAATCCTGCTTGAACAGGGGTGCAAGCAACTCACTTGTAGAGCAGTGGCCTGGACCGGGGCGGTCTGTTCATTCAACAGGCAGAGACGCTGTTGGGGCGGCTTGGTAGGCATACGCCTAAGCTGTGGACAAGCAGGACGCGCACCGCAAGCTTCTGGCCCTTCAAAACGAGCCGCTCGCCCAGGGAGAGCTCAGTGCCAAACACTTCAGCCTGCCCCTGCTTTGCCTGCGCAGCACCGCACTTGGGCTGCTAATTACGCACGTTCGAGACATAGGAAAGCGGTAAGCAAGCACGGGCAGCATACTGTGACAAGCAGCTCCTTGTTGTCCTTGACCTCAATGCGCAGCTCGTGGCCCTGGAAGACCGGCAACAGTGTCAGCCTGGTGCTCCATGGTGGCGCTCTGTACAGTGCCGCAAAGCCTGGCGGCACACACCTGCGGCAGCTTGTACTCTTGTTTGAGGGGCATCACTTCATTGCGCCCTCGACGTCGAGCGCTGCAAAGCGTGCTCTTCAA